>Ga0163109_10000014_pt1 | contig 186246 bp, 149 predicted proteins | sample CRUFie1St13metaG_FD_108704 | JGI IMG/M metagenome (GOLD analysis project Ga0163109, IMG submission 108704) | Marine microbial communities from the Costa Rica Dome - CRUD Field 142mm St13 metaG | ecosystem: Environmental > Aquatic > Marine > Oceanic > Photic zone | place: Costa Rica: the...
ACAAAGCTCAGGACTCCTGCCATCCTACGTAATCTGAAGCCTGAAAGTATTCAACGACTTCAACTTAGTCACTCAGACTACGCTTCGGACCGAGCTAATTTCAAAGTCCAATCTAACGCGTTCACTAGAATTAATAAAAAACTTACACTTAGTCGTCCGAATCTAAAAATCGAGACTGAACCGAAGGGAGCAACAGTAATGCTCAAACACCGAAGTCTTGGTGAATCACCTGTAGGAGCAAAAATATCAAAAGGCACCCATCTCCTGACCATCAAAAAGCCAGGATATTTGTCGGTGAAAAAAAAGGTCATCATAAAAACAGCAAAAGTCGTGAAAATATCTCTACGACTCATTTCAAATGAAAAGGCTGCCCGACTTCGTGTGATGAGTGACCTACCAGCGAGAATCTTGGTTGATGGCGATACGAAAGGCTACACCAACGACGATCAGCCCATATTTCTTGCTCCTGATGTCGCCCATAAAGTCATTATAGAAAGCTTATCCGGAAAGCGTAGAACGATACTGAACATCCAACTCCCGCCAAAAACATCAAAAAATATATATACTCAACTCGCGCAGAACTCGCGCACATCGAAACGATAAAAAATTAGCAAGATTTGAACGTTTCCACGTGCGAATCAGGTGTGAGCGTCGTACATCTATGCTTGATGGAAAAAAAGAATTCGCAAGCTCTGTTTGAACGAGCAAAAAAGGTTATCCCTGGTGGTGTAAATAGCCCGGTGCGGGCGTTTCGCGCAGTCGGTGGAGATCCTTTGTTTATCGCAAAAGCAAAAGGCCCTCATTTATGGGACGCAGACAAGAACAAGTTTATTGACTACGTATGTTCATGGGGTCCCATGATTCTTGGACACGCCGCGGACAGTGTTGTCGACGCGGCAAAAGTTGCCATCGAGAATAGTTCAAGTTTCGGCGCACCTACAGAAGCTGAGATAGAGCTGGCAGAACTGGTCATCGAACGCGTAGCGAGTGTCGAAAGATTGAGGCTCGTTTCTTCAGGAACCGAAGCCACTATGAGCGCGATTCGGGTCGCTCGCGGATACACGGGCCGTGATGCAATCATTAAGTTCGAGGGGTGCTATCACGGCCACGCTGATTACTTACTTACAAAAGCGGGATCAGGTGTTGCTACTTTTGGACTTCCGGACTCACCTGGCGTTCCGGCTGATTTCGCCAAACACACGCTTCTTGCGCCTTACAATGACCTGGAAGCGGTTCGAGCATTATTTGAAGCTCGTCCCAAAGACATTGCTGCAATTATCCTTGAACCCATTGCTGGTAACATGGGCTGTATTCTCCCGGACCCTGGGTATTTACAGGGACTAAAAGCAATTACCGAGCAATACGGAGCACTCCTTATTTTTGATGAAGTCATGACCGGTCTCCGAGTCAGCGCGGCAGGGGTTCAAGGTCTCTACGACTGCACTCCAGATTTGACGTGCTTTGGAAAAGTGATTGGCGGTGGAATGCCTATGGGCGCTTACGGTGGGCGCGGAGAAATCATGGACAAAGTCGCTCCAGCAGGTCCCGTGTACCAAGCTGGAACGCTCTCTGGCAATCCGTGTGCGGTCGCGGCCGGGTTGGCTACTATGAAGGGTCTCACACCTGAAATATATAAATTCCTAGACACTCAGGGAGCGAAACTGGAAGCGGGAATCAACGAAGCCCTTCAAGAGTCTGGTCAGTCGGGCATCGTTCAAAGGTCGGGATCGATGCTGACGCTTTTTTTCAACGACGGCACACCCGTGCGAAACTTTGAAGACGCTCAGGCCTGCGATCATGAAAAGTTCAAACATTTCTTTCAAGGACTATTAGAGCAAGGGGTTTACCTACCTGCTTCCGGTTACGAATCGTGGTTTTTCTCATCTCAACACGATGATGAGGTCATTGCCAGTACGATCAAAGCAATCAAAACCGTACTAAAATCACTCTAATACGCCTGAACGCAAAATGACCGATGGGATAATGGGCCACCTATCGATATCCATTAACCTAAGGATGAGCGAAAAATTATTTCGATATATCTTTTTTGCGCTGTTTGCCGCGGCGGGCTGCACCTCTGAGCCAGTTCCTGGTGGTACCTGCACGACGAGCCGTGACTGCTTACAAACAGAAATCTGCTTAGGTGGTACGTGCACTCCGATAAATACCGGCGGAGGCAATGGCTGCGCTTCTGATCTCGACTGCGAACTTGGTCGTTATTGTAATATTCCGACAGGTCAATGCCTGGACGGAGCTGCACCCGAAGACGCAGGCTTTTCTGGACCAGACGGGGCTACACCAGCAGCAGATGGAGGGACCAACCCAAATGCCGACGGGGGTACAAATAACCCAGCGGACGCAGCCACTGCAGATGGCGGCATGTCGACACAGTGTATTACAGACCAAGAATGCGGTCCTCCAGGGCAAATCTGCATCAATAATCAATGCGTCAATGGATGCGGTATTGATTCAACCCTTTGTGATCCCGCTACAGAAGTTTGTGATACGAACACCGGACGTTGTGTTCAAGTGTCTTGTGCGGGAGATCAAGACTGTAGCCCACCATCAACGATTTGCGAAAGCGCACAGTGTATACCGGGATGTCACCTCGCTGGTGGACTTCAATGCTCAGGAATGACTCCTTCGTGCAATCCGAGTACAGGCCGGTGCGAAGCTGCCACACCCTGTAGTCTTGATAGCGATTGCAATGACGCAAACAAAATCTGTGTCAGCCAAAGTTGCGTGACGAAATGCAACCTTCCCGGCGGCATCACCTGTGTTTCTCCCGAAGTTTGTAATCCACAATCAGGAAGATGCATACAAGGAGGCGCTACGCTGGGACAGACATGTAGTCTCGACTCGCAATGTGCACCTGATTATTGCATGGGGCTTACAGACTCAATGACGATGATGACCACACGTTTTTGCAGCAGGACTTGCGGAGCAGGCTCTGACTGTCCCGTCGGTTTTCGGTGCGGATACGTAAGCGGGACGAAAATGTGTATCCCAGGTAGCTATTTTAATCCACCGCTAACGTTCAGCCTTAGGGCAGGACAAATGTGTGATATCAACAATGTGGACTGCCAAAGCGGCTGGTATCAGAGCAGTCAGATGGACCCTAATGCTTGTACTTGCTTAGAAACCTGCTCCCGCAATGCAGATTGCGCTCAGTTTGGGGGTAATTGCGAAACTGTTACGGTACCAATGTCGACGCCTGCCCGCTTCGATAGCGTTTGTGGCACGGCTGCAGGTGCAGCAGTGAACACAAGCTGTGTAGTAAACTCCGATTGCGCTTCTGGTATTTGTAATCGATATACGAATCAATGTGCCGCATCCTGCTGCGCCGACTCTGATTGCACGGGGAACACGATATGCACAGTATACGACTTTGATGTCGCGACCGCGCATCTCGTGAAAGTTTGTCGAACACCTCAAACCGGCATGGCTGGGACTGGAGTAAATGGTCTCGGCGCTACCTGCACAATTAATTCGGACTGCTCGAGTGGTGCGTGTATTCCGGTTGATCCAGCTATGCCTACAGGAGCACGAAAATGCTCAACTACCTGCTGCAAAGACAGCGACTGCGGTGCTATTCCCTCCGGCGGCAAATGCCGTCCACTCAATGGACCGACCGTAAATAATATTTCAACGATTATGGGCTATTGCGTACCTAATTGACGATTGTCTACCAACGCTTCGGCGATTCTTTTTTTTTTGACTTCCATAGAGTGGTCATCACTAGGCCTGCGATCATCAAACCACAAATGACCCATACAACCTGAAACAATATTCTGTCAGGCGTAAGGGTTGGAAACATCACCGCCGCGGCATTATTAATTATATGAGCAAGAACCGTTGTCCAAAGACTCTCCGTCACTTTTACCGCAAAAGCCAAATAGAGCCCCATAAATGTTGCTGCCACACTGTGAATAGGATCCAGATGAATCAAGCCGAACAAAACCGCACTTAATCCAGCAGCGATGACCCAACCATGTGATTTCTCGATTTTTGAAAAAGCATATCCACGAAAAAAAATTTCTTCTGCAATACCGGGGCATAAAGCCAAGACAGGGAGCATAAGAAGTCGTTTCTGCGTGTCCCAAGCCTGAAATACCGCATTAAATTCAGCAAGATTTCCTGTCTGATCAAGGTCGAACAAGAAAATCATACCCGACAACGCTTGCGTGAAAGCGAGCATGCCGACTGTTACTAAAATCAAGTGCCTTAGCGACGGCGCTCGAAGTCGTATTCGCTCTCTTAAGCCAGAACCAGGCCGCAGACTCGCCCAAAGTGAGACCAGAAATAAAGTGAGGGACGTCCCTAGAACACCAGAAGTAATGCTGACGGACTTGATTTCACTCACCGCTTTCAATTTATCATCAAGAGACGAATCAGCGGCGACTTCGACCCAGCCAAAACTCGTCGCAATGAGTGCTATCGCTACCGCAAATATAGCAGCAGTGAACACGGACAAACCTAAGGAACCGACACTTATAAGAGACACTGTCACCAGAGGCGTGATATCTGGTCTGGACGAATTGGTCTCAGTAGGTTTTGATACAGTCTCCGCCTTCTCCTCAGGTTCACTCATGGTTTCAAAACACTCACATCATTAACTGTGAGACCTCTTGCGAGCAAGCGCTGTTCTAGCCGAGGAAGTTCGGAAGACAGATGTCTGTACACTTCATAGTCTGGAGGAATTAGATGCGCCTTCACGCCATTCGACTCTATGCTGATGCGAAGCTCCGTACCTCGAAAATACTCATCATTGAGAGTGATCATCATGTGTGAACTCCCGTCAGAAGACCCACCCAGGAGTACACCCTCAGCCATTGTAGACAACAACCCTTCGATGTCAGGCGGTCCGGTTTCGGGAACCAATTCTTTTTTTGAAGATGTTGGAAAAAATGTTCCTGGAACTGGAGGCGAAGAGGAAATGTTGCTTGTTCGGCCGCTCTCTATTTCCGACGAGTCTTGGAGCAGGCTCATCATCAAAGGGTACTCTCGTTTGGCTTCTCCGAGAGTAGACCGCTGATCAAGTTCAAAAGGTTGCTTGGCGTTTGAAATCGACCTTCTATTACCTTTGGTTTCTTGCGATGCCGTCTTGTTGTTTTGCCATTTCATGCGCTCCGCGCGCTGAGCAAACTCAGAAACGCTCATCCCAGAGGCATTCGAATCGAAACGGCGAGTCTCTACAAATGAGGGAAAATCGCGAGGAGCAAATTTAGTCGGGTCTACTGGATGCTCCGAGCGAACAAAGAAGTCCGATCTTTTCGAAGACACTTCAGAGACTTGTTCGGAATCCAAAGCCTGAGCCAAAGGTGCATCACCACTGTAAGGATCATCATCAAAGTCCCAGGTGAGATCCGCGACATGAATCTGCGTTTCCTGAGGAGGATTGTCTTCAACCCTGTTGCTAAGCAACGAAGTTGATATAGGAGAGTTTGACTCTTCTTCCTTGCTGCTTTGATATGAGGGCACGTGAACCGTATCTTCGAACGACTCTTCTAGAGCATCGGCTTTATCGATAAATCCGGCCTCATTTTGAAACTTATCGCCTTCTCCCAAGACACTAAGAGCATAACACTTTCGAGTCCGATCAACCTAATGAGAAGTTACGGCGTTTCAGATCCGAAAAAAGCGGTCGAAACCTCACCTTCTTTGTCGCAACATTGCCTATACAATACAGCCAACTGTTCGGTCGCAGCTCGAATCTGCGAATCAAGCTCCGGTGTACCGTAAATAACGGCAAGTACGTTACGCGTGCTCTGTGTCAATTTAGTTCGTAAAGAATCCTTGATGGGATTCGCACAAGCAATATCATCCGGCAGGCTCGCCACTAGGAGCAAATCAGTCAGACCTATGACCTGCCCTCCTGCATTAAAAATATACGTTTCATCAATTTTTCCTCTTCGGATTTGAAACTTAGACGATTCTGCCAGATCGGTATCAATGACAGATATGGGAAGTTGATGGGATAGCGATACGAGATTAAGTGAGTCTACTAGATTATTTATTTTCGGAAATTTCTGATTTTTTGCCGCTTTGAAGAGGTACTCGCAGGCCGGCTTCCCTCGCCCCGTGGGTTTATATTTTCCAAACCTAAGCATGTCCCGGATAGATGACTTGAGGTGCTCGTCGATTTCTAATTCTTGCATAGAGATCTCGATCTGTTTTGATAACTGTTCCGAAGCCATAGAAACTTTCACAGAAGTCACACGAACAAAGCCAAAGCAAAATCCACTCAGCGCACAGTTTATTTCTATATCTCCAACATGAGTTTTCACGCGTCTATTGTCGATATAAGGACGTTCACGTCAACATTTTCCAACTTTGCATGCAAGGACTGCAAAATCACGACGCTGGAGATCTTTCGCAACGCGGAAAAATGTGTACACTTTCAGGTAATGTCAGATACTGTTGTTTTATTTCTTTCAGGTATCGCAGCTTTCGTACTTTTTATTGTCGTTTGGAAAGTTGTAAAAACCATAATTATTGCGGCAGTCGTAGCTATCATCGCCTGCGCTACTCTCTATTTTTTCCTCCCACGACTAGAGAATCAAAAGGGAATTGCCGGAGATGCCGCTCGAAAGACTCAGAAAATTATCAAAGAGGTGAAAGAAAGCAACAAAGACCTCACGGAGCAGATGAAATCGACAGCAGAGTCCGCGAAGAAGATTCTTGATTCCGCCAAAGAAAAGACCAAAGACGCTGTAAAAAAAGCAGAAGACGCCGCAAACCAGGTCAAGAAAGTGCGCGAAGAGACTGAAAAACTTCAACAACAGCTTCAGAACCCTTAATCTGACCATGTACTAAATGGCTGAGTCGCTAAATTAGAATTGTAATATCGAGAATCGTCAGAGACTTCGCGACCCAACCACGAAGGACGTTCAAATTCTTGATACTCTGATTCCAACTCTATCTCGGCCAATATAAGAGATTGGTTTTGCCCCTTGAAAATGTCAATCTCCCACGTCATCCCGTTATGCTCTTCAGTATAACGTACCTTCTCCACGCAACGTTTAGACCCAAGTTCTGCGATCATTTCTTGAGCGTGACTCACCGGAACCGAGTACTCATACTCTGGACGACTAATCCCCTCTGTCTTTCCCTTAATGGTCAAGAACGCTCTATCGTTGAGAATTCTCACTCGGACCACGGTAGAATTCTCAACACAAATATACGCTTGCGTAATCGATGCTCCTTTTGAAGAAGGCGTCCATAATGCTGAATCAACAAGGAACTTGCGTTCAATCTCGGTTGGCACCTTTCTCAGGTAACCCAAAGCAATCTCGAAAACCAGGCTGTATCCAATTTGTTAGGCGATGAGACGTTCGTTTTTCGAACATTTTCCGAAAATTACGGCCCTATTCCGGATATTTTCGGTTGAAGACAAATTTCTCTTTGAAAGTCAGGCAATAAAAAATCTGGCACGGTTACTGCTTCAGTGATGGCTCGTTCGACTCGTAATCTTTTCACACATTTTGCAAAGCACTGGATAACCACTTGTGCCTGAGCCTATTTGTTCGAAATTTCGCGAATCGCAAAATCAAAAAACGAAGGAAAAATAGTATGCATATCTCAATAGAAATTCAAAAAAACCTTGAGGAGCTAAGGACCCAGCTCATCACAAAATTATTAGAATCCTCCACGGAACTAAGTGAAGGAGTAGTAATGACCATGGGGCCTGCTCCGTACCGACGAATCGACTGTAATGGACGAGCCGTCGCATACATTCGAACGAGACCTCGTAAACAAGCGGTACGCGTGGACATATCAGGGCTATGGGTGATCTGTCCGCAAACCCGAGAACACCTGGAACGTATCATGGTTCGAAGTGCAACCGGCAGCGTAAGCCTACTTATCAAATCAAAAGCTGATATCGAGGCAAGCATTCAAATGATCGTAAATACGGTTCTTCATACGCAGAAACTGGAACGAGAATACACGATAAGAAAGCAGGCGCGCGAAGAACAAGACCGAGCAGCCTAACGCAAAGTATAAAAAAGACGTCAGTTTGCAAGCGGCCCACATTGACCGCAACCCCTAAAAGAATAATTCTAACGACGGCGATGTTTGCGTATCGAATCATTCTAGCCGTTGTTGCATTCGCTGCAATGAGCTGTGCGCATTTGGTCCCCGCAAACTGGCGATCTTTTGAGGGTGATTTACCGGATGTACGTGTCGTTATCGAAAAATCTCTAAAAGAACTTGGGCTGACCAAAGTGAAAGAGGAAAGCTCAAAAGGAAAAATCGTAACGCAATGGCGCTACCAAACCATTGACAGCCTAAACAAGCAGCGGAGCCGCGTCATCATTTCGTGGGAATTTGATGAGCGAGAAGACGCAATGATCATTTTTGCGAAACATGAAAATCAAAGTATTGAGGAAAGCTTTTCCGGCGGTATCGAATATCAACATATTGTTCCAGATCAAGAGCTTCAAACGAAAATCCTCGATCTCATCACAAGTAAGATTATTGATCCGAGAAGTTCCGTCGTCGAAAAGAAGTGAACAAGGTTCCAGATGACAAATACGCAGAACAATCAAAATTCTTGGTGGGGAAACTTCAAGCTTCCCTCTTTACAAAGTACGCAGTGGAGCATCGGACCTCTACGGTTATATATCTTTAACGAAGGCGATGAATGGAGGCTTGGATACCATCATAGCGACGACCCCCTAGATGATGAAATGATACTCCAAAAACATGTCGCAGTTTTTCCCGGGGATAAAGTAAAGCTGCAAAAGTTTGTAGTGAGCTCTAAAGAGAAAAACTTTCAACTCTTAGCTCGCGTAGCAGACCGCCCAGTCGTAAGCCACGCAGAATCGGCTTTTCACGTCATGCCCAAGAGTTCTATCACCGTATACTTAAGTACGCCGGTCTGGGTCGAAGTAAAAATAGACGAAACGTCGCTCACTCATATTCCAAGCTTTCGTCCCTCAGATAGCTGGTTTGGACCAAATACGATTACAGGGGAGCTATGCTATACAAGCATCACAATGGTGAGGTACAAAAAAGAAATTCTACCCAAAAGATGTAATCGAGCGACAACCCAACTTACTATTAGCAATAACGGTAGTGACCCTCTCATAGTGAAGAGTCTGAAGTTACCAACACCTAACCTCTCACTCTATGTTGATCCAGAGAATCAGTTGTGGACACAATCTTTATCGGTGGAAAGAGCGGAAGATGGAACAATGGCAAAAATACGGCTTGAAGATGGTCCTCCTGAGGAAGAAGGGCCCTATCGCATTGTCAGTTCGCCACGAGATAATATTTCCAGAAACATGCTTGTGAGAGCTCTCGATGCATTATTGAAACAATCACAGGAATACCATCGCTAACTTCACTCGTGGGACTAACCAATGACCGACACAGAATCTTTCTTCACAATAGAGCAATTCGCGACTCTCACTCGAACAGTCATCATCTTATTCATTGGATTCGCAGCTGCGCGGCTCGTGACCGCAGCCTTGGGACGCTACCTGAAACGTAGAACGAGCGCACAGCAAAATATGGTCATCCGAAGAATGGTCCATTATTCGATCCTGGCGCTAACGCTCGCGTCTGCCTTGACAGAGATTGGCTTAGATTTATCAGTTCTCTTGGGTGCCGCCGGTGTTCTCACGGTAGCCGTAGGTTTCGCAGCTAAGACTTCCGCTTCAAATCTCGTCAGCGGAATTTTTCTAATGGGAGAGCAGTCTTTTGGTGTGTCTGACGTCATCGGTGTTGATGGATATAAAGGTGAGGTCGTCTCAGTCGATTTGCTTTCGATTAAGCTCCGGACGTTCGACAATCGATTTGTTCGAGTTCCCAATGAGAAGGTTTTGAGTTCTTCAGTGGTCAACTTAACTCGATTTCCGATCCGGCGCGCTGATTTGTTTATGCGAGTGGACTACCACGATAATCTTGATGAAATTCAAGATGTTCTCACTGAGATTGCACGGCGCAACCCCATCTGCCTCGCAGACCCCCAACCACTATTTCTTGTTAAGGGTTTTGGTGATATGGGCGTAGATTTGCAGTTTTCAGTTTGGACCACGCAGGCGAACTACATCTCCGCAAGAAATACAATTCAAGCTGAAATAACGAAGGCTTTCGCCGAAAACGAAATACCACTGCCAAAATTGCATCGAGTGATTGTTTCAGATCAATCGAGTAGAGAAGCGTGACATCAATGCCCCATCAGCCGATTGTCGATTGAGACTTAGGCTCAAGTTTGTCACATTGATTGATATGCACAAGTACTTCATACTTCTTATGACAGTTGGGACTGCCTGTGCTGGCGAAATCGAAACCCCAAAAGCGGCGGCGCCACAAACCAACTCTCGCGAAGAGACTCCAATCGAGCCAAAAAGTGAATACTCTTTTTATAGAGACGTGAAGCCAATTCTCGACGAAAACTGTACACAGTGTCACTCCAAGGATTCCATTGGCCCTATTGACCTCACCAATCCTGAATCCGTCAATCGATGGAGAAATATCATTGTTCATCAAGTTGTCAGCGGGCAAATGCCACCTTGGCCACCCGACGAAGAATGTAACACCTATTTTGATGAACGCAGGCTCAAAACAAGCGAGGTCCAGACCATATCGAATTGGTCAATCGAAGGTGGTGCCTTGGGAGATATTGCTGAAAATTCAAGTGCTCCAAAAAAGCCTAGTGGACTGTCACGCGTAGACGCAGAACTTCAGCTTCCAGAGCCTTATCAACCCGAACCCGGAGATGACTATCGATGCTTTGCAATACCTTGGGATGGAAGTGAACCAATGTTCATCACGGGGTACGAGTTACGCCCCACAAACTCCGCCATCGTGCACCATGTCAATGTGTTCATTATTGACGCTGCACGAGCAGAAGCTCAACTCCGTCGACAAGATCATTCTTCCGGACCAGGCTATGAATGCTTTGGTGGACAATTCGACGCGGGAACGTCGCTCCTCGGTTCCTGGGTTCCCGGTATCACTCAGCGGGACTTCCCAGAAAAATCTGGAATTTTGATCGAGCCAGGATCAATTATTATGCTCGAAATGCATTTCAATACTTCGAAAGAAAGTTCGGCTCCTGATCAATCCCGCTTAGCTTTGAAGCTTGAAAAAGAGGTTGAAAAACGAGCAATGGTGGCGGCTTTTTGGAATTTCTCAAAATGGAATGGAGACGGGGGTATGCTTATCCCGGCTCATTCGGAATCAACGATTCATTCCTACAGCTTTGATCCAAAAACGATACTCCCAAACTATGCACCTTGGATTACATCTAACACCCTTCAAATTCATGCTGTTGGATTACACATGCATTATCTTGGGCAACGCGGACGCCTAGAAATTGAGAAATATTCGGGAAAAAAAGAATGTCTCCTGGAAATTCGAGACTGGGATTTCAACTGGCAAAGCGGTTATTTTCTTCAAAATCCCGTTACATTCGAAATAGGTAAAGACAAAATGTATCTCGAATGCGAATGGGATAACTCTGACTCAAATCAGCCTTTTGTCAATGGAGCAAAGCGCACAAGTCGCGACGTCGTCTGGGGGTCAAAATCTGCTGACGAAATGTGCATTGGACTTTTTTACATTACTGAGTGATCTACGTTTTTCGAAGGTCTTCGAGGAGAATCTTTAGACCTTCCTCTGTACTTATTTCGGGGTGAAAACCTAACTTTTCTTTAGCTTTATCAATCTTATACCAATGAGATGTACCAAGCTGCGCCGCAACAAACCGAGTCATTCGAGGTTCACCCGGCAAGAAAAATGCTTTGTGGATCTTCTCGAGAACCCCACCAATATTTTTGGCTTTCGAATAACTCACCGTTCGCGTCGGCTTTGGCACATTGAGACCTTCAAGAATTTGACAGATAAACTCCCACAAATAAACAGGGTGTTCTTGCGCCACAAAATAAGCTTCACCACCCGATGACTGAGGCTTTTCTCTCAAGGCTTTATCAGCAACAAGCTGGGCTTGAGCGGCATTTTCCACATAGACAACGGATACTAAGTTCTTTCCATCACCGACTTGTATAAGTTTTTTCTTTTTCGCCATCTCGACGACACGAGGAATGAGATTCGGGTCTCCCGGCCCCCAAATAAGGTGCGGTCTGAGAGCAATCGTGTGTAAGACACCAATTTCGTGAGCTTCCAACACCATTTGTTCGGCTCTCGCTTTCGACGCTGGATAATGACAGAGATATGAATCAGGATAGCTCAACGTTTCATCTGCGCCATCATGCGGTTCATCTCCAAATACGACTGATGGTGAACTCGTGAAAACAAGCCTTTCTACACCTTTCTCTCGACACGCTCGAATCACGTTTTCCGTGCCCGTCACGTTTGGGCCCCAATACATCGACTTAGGCCCCCAAAATCCGGGTTGTGCAGCAACATGATGAACACTATCTACCCCTTCAACCGCACTCAAAACGTCCTCGTAACGCGTAAGGTCTCCTCGAAAACATTCAACGCCCAACTGCTCAAGCTCAGGATATAAACCACGAGAAAAAGATCGAACTCGGTCACCTCGACGTAAGAAAGCGCGAACGACATATTTCCCAAGAAAGCCGCCACCTCCAGTCACTAAAACTTTCACGATTGACCTGTCCTTTCTTGAGCCCAGACGGCTAACTTCTCACGAAAAATCTTAGCGTTATGTCGAATATCCACCGGAAAGGAAGGATGAAATAGAATATCACGAATAGATTCGGACAAATGTGATGTTTGTGCGAGTTCTAATAACTCTGTCCGTAATGTTTCCTGCTGTGCTCCCGTCATTTTATTAGAAAGACATTCTATGATGATAACTGGTTTTTGCACTCCCCCCGCAACTACACCTACTAACGCGGACCTCTTCACCTGGTCATGACGATTGAAAACCGCCTCTGTGCACACCGAGTATAGACGATTATTTGGAGTATCTACTCGATGCGCTTTTCGTCCACAAAACCAAAGTAAACCATCTTCATCGATGTATCCAAGATCTCCCATTCGATGCCAAATATCTTCTTCATCTCGCATCTTCGCTAACCCGGTGGCCTCATCTCGAGCGAAATACGCTTTCGTGACGACAGGTCCTTTGACACATATTTCACCAATCTCCATCGCAGGTAGTTCTTTAGACTGAGCAAACTCTGGTATCACATCGTCTACGACCTGAATAATCTTCACTGTATTACACGTCAAAGGCCGACCCACACAGTATCCTTGTCCATCTATCGTTTTCGTACCTGTTTCAGCTCGAACTTTTCGACCACTTATCCAAGATACTGGGAGGCTTTCAGTCGCGCCGTACGGAATTCCGACGTCCGCACTCTCCTCCATAATTTTTGACATTTTATGAACCAAAGCGGGAGAAATAGGTGCACCCGCCATAAGCACGGTATGCAGACTCTTGAGTACTTTTTGCTTTTCGATACAGAAATCGGAAACTCTGGTCCAAAAAGCCGGTGAACCAAACGAATATGTGACCTGATGTTCCTCGATTATCCGAACCATTTTGTCCGCGTCAGCGAAGGCCGGACGAGTGGGGTCCATGTCAGGGATAATTACTTTCGCGCCGAGCGCAGTTGAAAATAGCGCAAACAGAGGGAACACAGGAAGATCAACATCTTCTTCTCCAATATTCCACTCTTTGCGAATCAGCTGCGTTTGCGTATCAAAAATCCCATGTGTATAGACGACTCCTTTGGCAGGCCCGGTGCTCCCAGTTGTAAATAAAATCGCAGCTGTTTCCTCCGAAGCAGTATCGGCCATCTCAAAGGTGTCTTTTGCTTCGGCTTCTAGTCTTGCAAGATTATAGCCGCCCCAAAACCAGCGAGTACCCACAGTAATTACGGTTTGAACAGAACGAAATGCTCTCCGATGTAGCAAGCGTAGGACATGAGCAAGTTCAATACCGATAAATGCCTCAGGTCGAACACTTTCGACTGCGTGAATAAAGTTCTTACGACCCATACCTGGATCAATCAGTAAAGGAACCGCACCAATTTTGAATAAAGCAAAAGATATCGCAATAAAATCTATCGAGGGCCGAACCATGACCATGGTTCGGACACCTCGTGAAATCCCAGCTTTCACGAGTCCATTTGCAATTCGATTCGTCCTTTTTTCCAACTCACCAAAGCTGATCTGTCGAGAAAGACCACTTGTTTCTTGAACTTGAGAATCGACAATTGCCAATTTATTCGGAAACCGAGTTGCTAGAGGAGGAAGATAATGCGCAATGTTTACCGAGGAATATTGCTTTACAGACTCAGTTTGCGCGGCCATCAAAAAAGGTCTCCATCCAAGAGATAATTTGTTCTGGCGCATCTTCGACAACGTAGTGCCCTGCATCTTCGACATAATGAACTTCAGCAGAGGGAAAGCGGACCTTCCATTCTTCGAGAAACTCATCATTGAAGCAAAAATCGTGTGCCCCCCAAACAATCAGCATGGGTTTATCACGTAGCTGAGCAAGTCCATCGGCAATCTGCTTCAAAGCATTATATGACCGATGTTTCTCTGACATTGGGATATCCTGAACGAAGCGAAGGTGAGCCACTCGATTAGTCCAAGAATTGTAAGGATTCAAATAACCCGCACGTACAGACGGGGTAAGGTGTTCTTTCTTTTTCGCTGCTCGAATAAGCGCTGCTCGCGCAAATGCATTCAGACCTCGAATCGCAAGAGCCCCAAATCCGGGTATTCTACAGATATTTATGGAAAAAGGAATTCGCTTCGAGGGGAACGCAGCAGTATTAAAAATGACAAATTGAGAGATGTTTTCAGGGTGCCGAACAGCATACCCCATGCCAATCGCCCCACCCCAGTCATGGACGACCAAAGTGATATTTTTTAGGCCTAATTCCTCAACCAATCTTTCCACATGGTTAATGTGATTCTCTAAGGTATATTGAAAATTTTGCGGTTTATCGCTGAGCCCACAACCAATGTGATCAATGGCGATCACGCGATGAGTTGTGCGGAACTTATTGACCAACTTTCTATAGTAAAAAGACCAGGTCGGATTACCGTGCACCATAAGTAATACGGGCGCATCCTTTGAGCCCTCATCGAGATAGTGCAAGCGGCCAGCGTTCAGCGAAAGAAAATTAGACGAAAATGGATACTCTCTCGAGAAATCAGTAGCTACCACGAAACCTCCATCATTTGACAAGCAAGACCGCTTCCTATGCCCAACAACGCAACCGTGTCACCTCGTTGTATATGACTGGCTTCAGCTGCCAATGCGAGTGTAATAGGCAGGGATACGGATCCCACATTCCCAAGAGTCTCATAAGTAAAGTAACCACCTGATTCCATAAGAGCCAACGACTCATAAAGGAGCTTGGTATGTGCACGGCCAACCTGATGAGAAACTGTCTTCAGCTCTGGTCCAAGCAGATACGCTCGTCCGTCACTAAAGTCTCGCCAAGTTGATTTCGCTAATTCCACACCCGCAAACAAAAGTGCTTCAGCGTCGGTTTTCATCGTGAGACCAGAGCTTCCTTCCGTATCACCTTGACATAGGTGATTGTGCTGAGTGGCCATTTGGGCAATCGAGCGAACTAATCTTGGTTTATCTGAAACTAATGAGGAGCGACTTAGAACAACTGCGGCAGCACCAGAGCCGATGGTAAGAGAAGCAAAAGAAGACTTAATACTTTTTCGCGTCACATTTTGATCCGAGAGTAATTGATTAATGGTCGTGTCCGTCAGCGGCTTACCGATCTCCCCCGCAACAATCAATCCTGAGCGAATTGCTCCAGAATCAATCATCTGTGCAACTAAGGCCATACTCGTCGCAACACCTAAACAGGCATTTGAAAGATCAAACATCTGACAGTGTGGTGACAGGCCAAGTTGCTCATGGACAACACTCGCGGTCGCTGGCTCTAGAAAATTTCGGCAAACGCTCGCGTGAACGAGCAGATCAACTTCAGATGCCTTAATACCGGCCTGTTGCATAGCGTGCTTACCTGCTTCCGCTGCTACATCACTCGGTCTCACAGAATCATCCCAGAACCTCCGTTCTCGAATTCCTGTCATTAGCTCCAGACGTCCTGAATGAAGTCGAATACGATCGTAAACAGGCGCTAAGCGTTCCTCAATTTCCAGTGACGTCAGGGTATGAGGAGGCAACGAATATCCAAGTCCAGCAATGGAGACATTCTCAAAGTTCATGGCCGCATCGCTTGAGAGACAAGATCTCGGTCAAAGTAGTTCACGCCCATACCGGCGTCGACGACGATGCGTTGCGCATTGATTCCGGCGGACCGACCGCTGAGCAAAAAGACCGTCGCATCTGCGACTTCTTGAGTCTTTAGAGCCTGTTTTCTAAGTGTTGCTTGCTCCGCAAACAGGTAACTATCAACGTATCCAGGAATACCTGCGGATGCACTCGTCTTTAAGAGACCTGCGCATACGGCATTAAACCTTATATTAGAGAACGCAGAAAAGCTTTTCGCCAAGAACACGACACTTGAATCGAGTGCGGCTTTAATTGGCGCCATATAACCATAATTTTCCGCAGCCATCGTCGTTGTGGAAATTGAAATAGTCACTACCGATGCATTCTCACGAAGAGAAGGTCGAAATGCCTCCGCGATTTCAATCAGCGAATGACACGATATCTGAGTGGCCTGGAGAAAGTCACCTTTAGATGTCTGATGGAATGGTTTGAAACCCTCTTGATAATTGGCAAATGCGATCGAATGAACAATACCGTCTAGGCCATCGCAAACTCTGGAAACTTCGTCAGCCAGCTTCTGAACAGCACCTTCATGTTCCACATCACAGACGAAGATATTCTCTTCGGGAAGCTTCTTACTTAGCTGTTGCTTACGAGCCTGTGAGCGAACAGAATAAAGAACGTTGGCGCCTGCTTCTTGGAGTGTCCTCCCAACATGGAAAGCAACGCTTTTTTTGTTTGCAACTCCGAAGACCAAAAAGGTCTTTTCTTCTAATTTTAGAAAACTCACGAATTAGGCTCCTCCGGCGCAAGAGTCACCGCAAAAGATAATGTCATTACCTTACTCTTCCCTACCAAGATTTTTGCTCTCATAAAATGGACATTCATCACACTCTTTTCAAGCGCAACGTGAATATCCAAGGTATCGCCAGGCAAAACCATTTTTCTAAACTTAACATCATTCATGCGTGTCACAACAGGAGTGCCATTGAAGCCTTTGCCATCGGACGAGACAGCTAGGAACAAGCAACCTGCTTGAAGCGCAGATTCGCAGAGTAATACCCCGGGCATAATTGGCCGTCCTGGATAATGACCTTTAAATTGTGGCTCACTCTCACGGATAGTTCGTCGAGCCGTAAGCCCTTCTTCACGAATCTCGACAATCTCATCGATAAATAAAAAAGGCTCGCGGTGAGGTAATAACTTCCTGATTTCGTCTACTTGCACGAGGAGTCTCCGCTAACCGAGCCCACCCGACACAAGCAAGCTCGTACCGGTGATATAGCTGGCTTCTTTTGAAGCTAGAAAAAGAACAGCGTGCGCTACTTCTTCTGTCGTTCCGAATCGCTTCAAAGGAATCGAAGCTTTATACTCTTTAACGAGTTCCTCAGACAGGTCTTCGATTAATTCTGTCTCAATGAAGCCCGGCTCGACGCAATTTACCGTAATTTTTCGCTTTGCAACCTCTTTGGAGAGACTCTTCGCAAACGCAACTTGGCCTGCTTTAGAAGCAGCGTAATTCGCCTGACCTTTAATGCCCAATCGACCGCTCGGGGAACTAATATTAATGATTCTCCCGTAACGCTGGCGAGACATCACTTGTACCGCGAATTTGCTCATCAAGAAGGTACCGCCTAAGTTGATATCCATCACTTTCTGCCAGTCCTGAAGGCTCATCATCCCAACAATCTGATCTCGACGAATACCGGCATTGTTTACGAGAATATGTGGAGTTGGCTCCAGCTCTCCGAAAAAGCTCTCTACTTGCTCTGCGTTCGAAACATCAAACTTGCGTAATTCTAAATTCTCTCCATTTGGATGTTCAGACTTAAATTTTTGCGCGGTCGCTTCTCCAGAGACGTAGGTAGCAATCACCTGAGCACCTTGCTCTAGAAACGCCGCACTAATCGCTTTTCCGATACCTCTCGTACCGCCGGTAACGATGACCAGTTGATCCTTAAAGTTCTGCATGAGCTTTCTCCTTACTCTGCACCAAATAGCGATCCACGTCGTTAGACACAATCACTCCATAGTTTGCGGCACCTAGCCAGCCGCTCATGATGATTCCAACACTTCCGGCGTGAAATAATCCGTTAATCTCTGAAGGAACTTCTTTACTAATCTGTAGACCCTCAAATTTTGTCCCAAAAGAAGCGCCCCCTAGATGTTGAGTGAAATACTTGAACGTGCGCGGAGTCGAGACTTCCACATGTTCGATTTTGGCGCGGACATCTGGAATATAGCGTTCAAGAGCATCAATGGCCTCCCGTGCCATTTTCTCTTTTTGAAAGAGATACTCTTCATCAGACATGTCTTTCCAATCATGAAAATTAGAGTTAATCGAAGCCACGACACTATACATGTCTGTCCCAGGCCGAATATCAGGATAATAAAACGAAAAAGTTCTGCTGGTGCATTCGAGGGCGCATAAAGCTTCAGAGTCGAACACAGGATGCGAGCTCGTAAAAAAAAGTTCACCACAAAAAGGTATTTTTTCACCTTTTCTTAATCCCAAGTACACTTGAGAACTAGAATTATTCATTCGAACATCTTTCGCCTTGCTTACAAAATCTTCCGACCATTCTTCTTCGCCAACCAATTGAAAAATCGTGTTCTTGAGATTGGCATTAGAAATCACCGAAGATGCCGTAATTTTCTTGCCGTTTACAATAACGCCTTCAACCTGTGACTGACCGAGAGAGTTCTTTTTGACCAATATGCGCTCTACATTAGCGTAGTTACGGAGTTCTACTCCGTTGCGTTCCAGTTCCTTGCTCATCGCTCTAATCAACGTATTCGTCCCACCTTGGAAGGTGAAGACGCCTTTACTCATAAAGTTTGAGAAAACAATTCCATACGTGATCGCTGGATCATCTAAAGTAGACCCGTTGGCGTAGGCAATCGGTTCCATCAACAGCCGATGTACATCGCTACGACCGGGAAAAAATCGTTCAAAGAGTTCGCGTGTCGTTAAGTGCTGGTCATCATAAAAATTCATCGCACGAACAGTAGTGAAGAAATCCACAACGACTGAACGTTCAATTCCGAACTTATCGACGAGAATCTCAATAAAACTTTCCTTGTCGTATGTCGTCTCAAGACTAAATTGAGGATTATCAAAACGGATGCTTTTCAACTGAACAATAGAATCAGCAATCTCTTTGGTCCAGTACTTGCGGCATGTCTTTTTCATACCAAATGGAAAGCCATGCAAAGAGATATCGAAAATATGGCCACCCTTACGCTTAAACCAAGTAGCCATGCCGCCGTAGTTGAAATGAGCTTCGAGCAGAAGAACACTATAGCCGCAACGTGCTAAGCGATTCGCAGAAGTGAGAGCCGCAAGCCCCGAACCAACGACGATGATGTCATAGTGAGATTTTACACCGGATAGCCGGTTTTTTTTATGCGTCCGATTGTTCAGACCCGTAGGACTTGTAGGCGACGGGGGTGCTAAAATTGACGAATATTCTGTCATGAGTTCATTCCATAAGCATTGGCTACGGTGACGCCTGAAACCATCGCTCCAACAATACCGAGCATGCCTTGATCAGTTCCGCAAAGGAAAAGGTTATCGAGTTCAGTTTTGCCTGTTACTTGTTTTTCTGGGCTTCCATATATGGCCCCATTAATATGGCCCGTAAACCTTGTAACTGTCGTAGGCGAGAAACCATCAATGTAATTAATACAGTCCTCAAAATCACCAACAAACTGTTTTACTGACTGGCGAGATCGGGCAATAAAATCATCCTTGATCGAGTAATACTGGTCCGCGGGTAAACCAAACCACTTCGACCAGTTCGCGAGATGAGTCACTCGCAACTGGTGTTCTCGTGGTGCTTCTTCCCATTGGTAGTTATCAGGGGCACACAGAACACCGCTGGTGAGATCTACGAACGGATCGGGAGATTTCCATTGAAACCGATCACTGTGATTGAAAAATGTAATCGTAGCGTCCAATCCCAAATCTTTGGGCGAACGATCTAGAACAAAAATATTTTCAACGAATCCAAGCTGGCCTTCTTTAGCCTCGAGCGCAAAAGAGTCTTTATCGGAACGAAGTCGCTCTGTTTCAACCCAGCCGGCACTAGAAATAACAACGTCAGCTGTCACAACTTCGTCATTATCGAGAATAATTTCTGAAACACGCCCGTCTTTGACCGATAGCTCGCGGACACCACATCGTGGGCGCATTTCTCCTTCGACTTCTTTCAGTCGAGCAAGAAGCAGGTTAAGAATGTGTTTCACACCCTTATCAGGACGCCCAAAACCTTCGCGATAAATACTATTGAATAAGGTAATGAATTGACCAAAATCTACATCACCCTCAACTGCGCTTCCGTAATAGAGCAATGGACACATCAGCATATCGACCAAAAGTGGATCAGTGATGAAGTCGTTCATCTTCTGTCGTGTTGAAACGAAAGGTCTTTCTTCGAGCGCAGCTGGATAACTCGCACAAGCTTCTTCAAGTCGAACGAAGCCGTCTATTTGATCCGGGAATTTTTCTTTCACCTGCTCTCGTAATCGTCCGATATCGTTGTCCCACGTGAGCGTCGCGCTTTCAAAAACCGTCTGAGAATAACTCTGGGGACGTAGAGCAAAGGCGTCCACCGGAATTCGGAGCTGACGCGCAATCAATTGAAGAGGTATCCTTGGTCCTTTATAGTTTGGCTTCACGTAGTTAGTTACGGCATGCAGCCCAACATCAAAGTGGTGACCTTTTTGCTTATAAAAAGAATTCAAACCACCCCAGACATAATGGCGTTCAAAAATACATACTTTTTTGCCAAAGTGAGCAAGTCGAATGGCGGCAGCAAGGCCTGACATTCCCGCACCAATAATGGCTACGTCATAGTGGGTCATTAAGATTTCCGGATGAGCTCGTCTGAAAATACAGAGCCAGAGGAGCAGGCTTTCAGGTCGGAGTGGCTGCGGCCCCTACCTGAGAAATATCTACATTATGCGGCACCTTTTTGTGCTTCAAACTTCGGCGTCAAATAACGAACGCAACCATCCAAGGTTGATAGTTCCATGTAATCATCTTCAGGAACCTCAATCTTGTGTCGCTTACGTAATTCCATCACGATGTCGAGAAAATCCATCGAGTCCAAATCAAGCTGGTCTCGTAGACGAACTTCTGGATCGACATCCGATACGTCTTCGTCCGGTGCGATGTCGCTAATGATTCCAAGAATCAGTTCTTTTACTTCTACTTCAGTCACGTTTTGCTCCACTCTTTTGTGTCTACTATGCTGAGTACCGCTTCACGATTACCGTGGAGTTGATGCCCAACATACCGAAAGAATTGTTAAGAATTGTATTTACAGTCCCAAGTTCAACAGGCTCATTCATAACGAGCCCTTCGAGGGCGCACTCTGGATCAAGGTTGTCCACATTGATCGTTGGATGAACCATACCATCTTCAAAACTGGGGAGATTACCCGCCAGCTCCAAGGCTCCGGCCGCACCCATGGTGTGTCCAATATAGCTCTTTGTATTATTCACTCGTGCCGGGGAACCTTCAAAAACACCCCGAACTGCTGCCGCCTCTTCGATGTCGCCTGAAGGAGTAGCCGTCGAATGTGTGTTTACGATATCGATATCATTGGGTTGGACATCCGCATGGGCTAATGCCTGTCGCATGCATGCTTTTTGACCTTCGGAATCTGGAAGCACAAAATCGGAGGCATCCGAATTAATTGCATAACCAGCAACTTCAGCAACGATGTTTGCGCCGCGCGCAAGCGCGTCATCAAGACGCTCAAGCGTATACAAACAACCCCCCTCACTAACAACAATGCCGTTTCTGTCCGTATCGAAGGGGCGACTCGCTTTGCTGGGGTCATCGTGTATCGCTAAAGCACCCTGTGATTTGAAGCTCGCAAAGATGCCGAAGGTATGAATCGCTTCGGAAACGCCACCGGCGATAGCAAGATCGACGATGCCGAGTTGCAACATTTGAACGCCTTGGATAAGACCAACATTTCCGGCAGCACAAGCGGCTCCCATACAGTAGTGAGGACCATTGATCTTGAGGTTCAATGTAACCTCTCCCGCCGGGTTATTCGCGACCGTTCTTGGGTTATGATGATGAGACCAATATTTGGTGTCGTCATCGTACTCTCGAATCGATGCTATCTCGTTTTCGGTTTCAACATTGCCGTGCTCTGTTACTCCGATATAAACACCGACGCGGCGAGTATCTATAGTACCCCAATCGAGACTAGAAGCTTGTATCGCTTCATGAGCGCACCAAATCGCAATAGAGCCCGCTCGAGTCCCACGCCGAAGCGCCTTTCTTTTTTGATACTTCAATTCGTCGAAGTCGCATATTCCAGCGAGAACCGGGCCAAGATGTCTAGTTTCAAAGTTCCTCACTCCGGACACACCGCTCAAGAGATTCTTACGGAACGTCTTAATATCGTTTCCGTTGGGAGAAGTGAGTCCAACACCGGTAATAACCACGCGAGGTAGATCTTTCGAGGATGGGGGCATAAAGCCGGCATTAGCACGTCCAACCCAAGGTGGGGAGAAAAACTGACCGCGGGGACATTATGTTGTGATTGTGGGCCAGATGTTCTCAGAGAAAACACGGTCTCCGGTGACTCATTCACGCTAAAAACAGGCTATTTCAATGACTTACCCTGAATCCTGCTCTCGTGTGACGCAGGCGGCTGGATTTACGGGTTTTCAGAAGTTTCGGTGAAAATCCCGCTTCTGACTCGGCTCCAAAAACGAAGCAAGTCGCGAAAAAGGCAAACGGAGTCAAGCAGCCAAGAGTCGATCCACTTTTACGGCTGCGGTTCGATGATGGCCTCCGCCACAATTTCAGCCACATCAAGAACTCGAACGCTTTCTTCCCGACTCTTCTCTTTGACACCGTCTTCAAGCATCGTCATACAAAATGGGCATCCCACGGCGATGGTTGACGCCTTGGTCTCCAAGGCTTGCTCTGTTCTCACGGTATTTACGCGAGCTGTCCCCTCGTGTTCTTCCATCCACATTTGTCCACCACCGGCGCCGCAACACATGGATGTTCGTTCCGACGCTTCCATCTCAATAAGATTTAGGTGGCGAGAAGCCGCGAGAGACCTACGAGGCGCATCATACTCATTGTTCCAGCGTCCAAGGTAACAGGGATCGTGAAATGTTACATCGCCCATAATGCCCTCATCAAGAGTGATACGACCGGTTTGTATCAGCTGATCAATCAGCTGTGTGTGATGAACCACTTCGACGTCGTAGTCAGCATTGAATGCGGGGTATTCGTTTCTGAGTGAGTTTAAGCAATGCGGACATGTTGTGACGATCTTTTGTACGCCAAAGTCCATAATCGTTTGAACATTTTGCGTGGCGAGGTCCGCATAGAGATACTCGTTTCCGGTACGTCGCGCGGGGTCGCCCGTGCACTTTTCAGCGGTTCCGAGAATCGCGTAAGAGATCTTACCCGCATCTAAGATCTTGGTCGTCGCCTTCATAACTTTTTGAGCCCGATTGTCGTAGCTGCCCGCACAACCAACCCAGAAGAGGTACTCGAACTCGTCTTTATCTTCACTTCCGCCCCAAAATTTGAGTCCAAGATCCTCAGCCCAGTCCGCTCTCTTATCTGCGCCTATACCCCACGGATTCGAATTGTTCTCGATATTTCGATACGTATTTGCGAGTTCCGGAGATACGTCACCTTCCATCAATGTGAGATGACGACGCATGTCTATAATTGCATCGACGTGATCTATCAGTACGGGGCAGCGGTCTACGCAGGCTCCACAGGTTGTGCACGACCACAAAACATCTTTCGAAATTTGACCTGGTTTCGCTTCTTCCTCGTTCTCCGCGATCAGCGCGAAAACGGGTTCATGTTCTACCGGTGCTGGGTTAAAATTCAATATGCCACGTTCTTTGAGGATCTCATCACCATTGATGAAGAGATTTTTTCTCATGTCGTGAATCACTTTTTGAGGTTGAAGTGGCTTGCCGGTGTTATTCGCCGGGCAGTTGAGATCGCAGCGGCCGCACTCGGTACACGCGTAGGTATCGAGCAACGCTTTCCAGGTAAAGTCCGTAACCTTTCCTACGCCATAGGATTCTGCAGTTTCAAAGTCGATCGTATCCAAAGACGCAGATGGCTTGTCTTTCTTATTTACGTAAATATTAGGAATGCCACCGAGCAGATGCATATGCTTCGAATGAGGTAGATAATTCATGAAGCCCATGAGAATGAATGCATGGGCCCACCACCAAACCTCATACCAAATGTTGGCGTTTGTTGGCTCAAAGAGAGCCGAGCAAACGTTGGAGACCGGAAGCCAATCATTATAGCCAGCAACGTCCGGATGATTTCCTTTTAACCCCGCTGCCATAGCGAAAAAGTAGGTCACCATAACAGTCGTGATCATCCCAAGGATTCGAAATGCATCGGCTGATTTATAGTGAATGTGACTCGGCTTGATCACCACCCGGCGGAAAATGGCATTGACGACTGCGAAAAGAACGATAAAAGCCATCAAGTCGCCGCCTTGTAAAATTTTCGAATAAACGAAATCACCCAAAAAGTGCAGCGAGAACCACGGGAAGACACCGCGAATCACAAATTCAGCGTGACCAACAGTGATGATGGCGAATGCCCAAAAAAAGATCACATGGTTGTAACCAAACTTGTAGTCACGAACACGTTTTTGGAAAAAGACTAAAAACAACACGTCACCCATACGCTCGACAGGGTTGTCGAACGATCCGGGCTTATCGTGCCCAAGTCGTGCTAGTCTGATGAGCCGCCAACACGAATAACCAAAGTAACCGAACATGGCAGCCAAGAAAGCACCAAACAGCAGTGGCTTCAGTTGTGTGTACGTAACCATGACGTAACAGGAATAGCTGTAGCCCAAACTTAGCGCAAATCAATTCGCGAAATTTGCTCGAATTTTTGGGGTTAACCGGCCTGATTTCGCGATTCTATGGGCTTTACGAACGGCAGAGGTGGTCAACGGTTCGGCACAGAAACCGCATTTGGACGTCGAAGCCGTAGGTGTCTTGCCAAGCACGTGCCGCCTCAATCATTTCTTTGCGTCGCGATTCATCTTTGGCAATCCTCAAGATCGCATCGGCCATCGCATCAATGTCTTCAACGGGAACCATTTCAACCTGTGACTCATCGAAGTAACGACTTATACACCGTGTCCGTGGCGCCACTGCAGGTATTCCGACCGAAACATACTCCAGAAGCTTTGTCGGCAACACTGAATCCTCTTGATCATCCCGATTAGGAATTATTCCTATATGAGATGTTCGGATCGCTTCAGCGACCTCACTTAATGGCAATCGTCCGTTCGAAAAATGCAATACATCATCAGATAAATTAAGGTCTGCAGCGATTCTTTTTACCTCCGGTAAGAAATCACCATCTCCCAAAACACTCATAACCAGGCGTGAGTCTTGTGCCCTCGCCTTCGCAAAGGCTCTGACTCCAAGGTCTACTCCATATCTATGCAGGATCGTCCCATGATAAATGACTCGAATTTTATCTTTTTCACCGTACGACGGCTGAGTTTCGCGAGGCGGAAATAATTTCGGATCCGCGGCGTTCATGACAATCGCCAATTTATGAGTAGGGACTCCATCTCTTAGAAGTAGCTCGTACTGAGGCTCATGCACACAAATGACCGCGTCGGCAAAAGCAGTCGCTGTTTTTTGGACCATACGTAACGCTTCAACTGCTTTTCCTTGTTTACTCAAACCAAATTTGACGGCGTAAAGATCCGGCATAAGGTCATGCATGTCTAAAATAACTTTGGCGCCTCGTAGTCTTGGCCAGATCGCAGTGAAGACCATGAAGTCGGGCATCGTGTGGATGTGGACAATATCAAACGGTGCAGTGTGATGCTCGCGCGAAATCTTTACTGCCGACACCATAAAAAATTGTAGATAAGAGCCCACATAAGCAAGTGCTTTACCACCGCGATATCTAGGTATCGAGATTCGTCTTACCTCGACTCCTCCAAGCTGGCTTGTCGTTTCCGCCCCTTCGGATTGAAGACACCAAACTGTAACGTCATCACCTCGTTCGGCCAATGTTTCCGCTTCACGACGCACTCTCGGATCAGACTCATAATGCGTATAAGCAATCATTGCGATTCGTTTAGACACGCGCTGCTCTTATGCAATATTTCACAGATTGCCAACAAATCACTCTTGAAAGTGTACTCAAGAGGGGCGAATATAAACGGCACGCTATGAATCCCGAGGATTTGGAATGGTTTGTGTACGTCGTTGAATGTCGAGATAAAAGTTTCTACACCGGAATCGCCAAAAACGTGAGTCAAAGAATAGACCAGCACAACGAGGGGAAAGGAGCAAAATACACTCGTGGACGAGGACCTGTTCGCCTCCTCGCGCAAACTGGGCCATTTTCACACGGTGAAGCACTTCGCCTGGAACGAAGCATCAAAAAATGTTCAAAACCGGAGAAACTAACTATGCTGAGTTCTGCTGAACCGAATAAAGAAACAAAGTAGAGACTCTTTTTAGGTCCCAGGAGGTTTGCTAAACGTAACTTCCGTATGAGTTGAAACCAAGTGAGACTCAGACCATTCATCTCGGATAAGGAGCATAGGCGAACCCTCCCGATCTTCTACTAGCAAAGCTAATTCACCTCGCTGGAGCTTCTTTAGAACATCCTCGCTCCCATCAACGCTGCGAATGACCTTGTATGGCATCGAGGACAAATCAATTTTGACATTGTACTCCATCTCTAATCTCGCCTTGAGGACTTCAAACTGCAGTGCACCCACGGCACCAACGATCGGATCTTTATCAAGCATACCTCTTTGCCTAAAAACTTGAATCGCACCTTCTTGTGCGAGTTGCTCTAGGCCTTTCTTCAACTGTTTTCTTTTTCCGATATCAACCAAACGAACAATCGAGAAAAATTCTGGAGCAAATCTTGGGATGCCTTCAAACGTGATTTTTCCGCGTTCACAGACCGTATCGCCAATCCTGAAATGCCCAGGGTCAAAAACACCGATAATATCACCCGGATAAGCGAACTCGACCGCGCTTCGGTCTTTGGCCATCATCTGCTGAGGGTTCGTCAGCTTGATCTTCTTTTTCAGCCTAGTGTGAGTCACTGGAGTCTCTTTGCTGAACTCACCTGAACAAATTCTCATGAACGCCAATCGATCCCGGTGAGAAGGGTCCATGTTTGCCTGAATCTTGAATACGAAGGCCGAAAACTCCGGAGTTTTTGGGTCAATGGGTCCATCCGCGGTTGAGCGAGGTGCTGGTTCCGGCGCCATAGATAAAAACCGTGATAAGAAATGTTCGACACCAAAGTTATTCATCGCGGAACCAAAAAACATTGGTGTGATTTCACCCTTGAGAACCTTTTCAATTTCGAAACTTTCTTGCGCTTCGTCGAGAAGCATACACTCTTCTTCGAGTTCATCGCGCTCAGCTTGATTCATGTGTCCACCTGCAATCGCGTCATCTAAGCTCATAGAATGCATTTCAGTCGCAGTTTCCACTGTATTTTCTCGGTCAAACACGAAAAAGTCTTTCGTTTCTCTTGAATAGATACCTCGAAACAATTGTCCACTGCCCACCGGCCAAGTAAGTGGAACGACAGCAAGCCCGAGTACCTTTTCAATCTCATCCATTAGATCAAGTGGAGATTGAGATGCACGGTCCAACTTATTCACAAACGTAAAAATAGGAATCTTTCGCATCGCACAAACCTTGAATAACTTGATTGTTTGCGGTTCAACACCTTTAGCGCCATCAATCAACATGACTGCTGCATCGGCAGCAGACAATGTACGGTACGTGTCCTCGGAGAAATCTTGGTGACCGGGAGTATCTAGCAAGTTGACTGCACGGTCACGATATTCAAATTGCAACACCGAAGAGGTAATCGAAATCCCACGCTCTTGCTCAATCTTCATCCAATCACTGGTCGCGTGACGCGCAGCCTTTCGAGCACGAACGGAACCCGCCTGACGAATCGCTCCTCCGAACAAGAGAAGTTTCTCGGTAAGCGTTGTTTTACCAGCATCCGGATGCGAAATAATAGCGAATGTGCGCCGGCGCACAAGTTCCTTCTCAATACGGGCTTTGACCTGTGGATCGGCACTCATGGGCCATTCGGTATGATGATTCCGGCAATACTGACAACAAAAAACACCGAAAGAGATTTTTTTTAGATCGAAGACGACGCAATCTCGTTGAAGTAGGCATGAACAACAGAAAACTGACCATAATCACGTGTTTATCCGTCCTACTTGCGGCTTGTGCGTCTCACGTAGAGCCCACACGAAGCACCGTTGCGACCAGTTACGATGTCTCAGCAGATACGAAAGAATCACAGCCAGTCAGCCGCCCTGAAGCAGAAGTAAAAACGCCAACTGATAAACCGAGAAAGGACCTTGCTTCTCATCCTTCACCCGTAACCGGATCGGTTCCTGTCGCACCTCCATCGGTTACCCAAAACCTGAGCATCGGTATGAGTGATCAATTACAAGCCGTCGGCCACCTAGATTCAGGCATGCGAGGCGCTGGGACGAGAATATCAAAATCAAAATCAAGCAGATACGTTGCCAGAGGTAAACTTAGAATTGGTCATAGCCCCTCAAGGCAACATTTTTTATTCCAGGGCACAGAAATCAAGGGCGACCAAGTGAGGCGTCATGATGCGGCAAGCTACAACATTCCAACTCTCACCCGAGAAGATCGTTATTCAACGTTTTCAATAGATGTGGATACTGCTGCATACTCTATTGCTCGGCGGAGTCTTTTGAGTTCCCAAAAACCAAACCCTGGCTTGGTCCGCGTGGAAGAGATGATCAACTATTTCAAGTACGATTATGATGCTCCGAATCGAAAACCGTTTTCGATTCAATTCGATGGTGCAGTCTCACCGGTGGACCAAAACAAGCATTATCTTCGAGTAGGAATTCAAGCGAAGGAGGTTTCAAAAGACGCGCGCCAACCAAGCAATTTGATCTTCTTGCTGGACACCAGTTGCTCGATGACCAGTGCCGATAAAATTAAACTGGCGAAATCAAGCATGAAGATCGCCGTTGAAAATTTGACGGAGAAAGATCAAGTCGCCATCACTACCTACGCAGGGGGTGTACGCCTGGTGCTTCCTCCTACGCCAGCGACAAACACTCGGAAGATCTTTCAAGCCATCGACCAAGTCAGCACGGCTGGAGGAACCGCAATGTCTTCGGGCATGCAGATGGCCTACCAGCAAGCGGCCTTGATGGTTCGACCCAACACAAATACCCGCGTAATTGTTCTTTCTGATGGCGATGCCAACATTGGTGCCACGCACCACACGGCAATGCTCAAGCAAATCAAAAAATACGTCAGCGAAGGGGTACGAATGACCACAATCGGTTTCGGCCAAGGAAACTACAAAGACGCGACAATGGAACAGCTCGCCAATAAAGGAAACGGAAATTACTACTACATTGATAGTCAAAGAATGGCTCAACGAGTCTTCGGTCGAGATCTAACTCAAATGCTTCAGGACGTCGCACAGGACGTAAAAATCCAAGTGGAATTCAATCCCGAGTCCGTCAAAGAATATCGTCTTGTTGGATACGAAAACCGCAAAATTGCGGATGAAGACTTTCGAAACGATGAGGTTGATGCGGGGGAAATTGGCGCAGGACATCAAGTCACCGCGCTGTATGAACTCAGTCTCAATTCGGACGTAAACACGAAAGAGAAACTGGCAACTGTGCGCATCCGCTCAAAGAAGCCACTCGGTGAAAAAGCAGCTGAAATGACACGTATTGTTCGAGTAGGCCAAGTTCGTATTCCATTTACACAAAGCGCTGGTGATTTTCGATTCGCAACGGCGGTCATGGGTGGTGCAGAGCTGCTCAGACAAAGTCCCCACGCAGGCAACTGGAACTATGACCGGGTTCTATCTATTGTCTCCGATGCCTCGATGAATGATTACGATCGTAAGGAATTCGCGGAGCTCATGCGAGTCGCCAAAAAAGTCCATCTAAGACATCGCGACCAACTAAGCGTTCGATAAGTCCACCGCATTTTTCTAAACCTTTTTCTGTTCTTGGGTAACGGATGTGCGCTAAATCACGTCGTTCGTTTCCTTTGCTGCTTTAAAGACAAACTCGATTTTTATTGGTGACAATTAGCAACGATTTTGAAAGATGTCCGATAAGCGCGTTGCGCGGGGTGCATTCAAACATGGGGAACACAGCTAATCTCAATCAATTAGAGCAACACTTGCTCGAGGGTCTACAAAGCGAGAAAAAGCGGCTAGAAAATTTACCGCCTCTTTCACGACTACAGACCTCTGATGATCCGGATCCCAACGAGATCTTAGAAAAATATGAACAGCTCGTTCGCAACTATCATCCCAAAAATTACACCCGACACAACGCAATTGTCTCTGAAACTGCGAAAGACATCCTTGAACTTCTTGATGAAGCAAAAAAGTCTGCTGCAAAAAAATGGGAAGACGTGAACTTTAGTTCAGACATTAGTGATATTGCCTTCGCCGCGAACCAATCGACGGACGATATTCCAGACTCTGCCACTCATCCAGACAGCGACGAAGCTCAGACCGTTCCAAGCTACGAGGCCGTTGAACCCCTTCCAGGGAATCTCGGGCAGCCACCCATGATGGCCGCAACGAACCCGCGGACCGGGCCGGTTCCAACAAATCAGTATTTCAATCCGCCCACTGGCGACTTTCCGCATGTTCCGCGTGGTATATCACCGCAACCATACCCTCCAGCGGTCGTGCCGATGGCGCCCAATTTTGCGCCAAATCCACCCATGGTGATGACTCAACCTTTACCCCCTGTTCGTTACCCAACTCATGACCTTCCTCCGCATCCAATCGCGGCCACAGGCTACTCAGCGCTCCCAACTGGTCCCGGAAAAAATGTAGCTTACCCTACAAAAGACCTGCCTCCTATGCCGGGTTCGAATGAAATCAATGATCTAGAAGGCCAGGTACGAGTATTAAATCATCGTGCCTTAACAGCAGAAACCCGGATGCGAACCATGGAACGAGTGCACCGTGAACAAACATCATTACTCGAATCTCAATTACACGCTGCCCTTCACCGAGCGGAACAAGCAGAGCAACGTCTGATGGAGTTGGAACGCAGAGGTTCACCCGGAAACATCGGACATTTTCCAGTGCCTCCTCTAACGCGGTAGAGACTTAGACAAAAATGAGGCTTCGCTTTACGACGTCATTTCGTGACAAAGTCTAGGTTTCCGGCGATGCTTGTCCGGCGTGGGAAAATTGGACCGCTACATCCTGCGGGAAGTGCTTGTACCCTTCCTGTTCTCAGTAGGTTTTGTTGTCTGCGTTGTCTTTCTCATCCAACTGCAACGTTTAGCGGGTGCCGCGGTTGGTTTTGGACTCGAGGTAAGTGATGTGTTCGTCATCCTCTTCGCTGCCCTTCCTCCTTTTTTAGTACTTGCGATACCCATCGCCTATATGATGTCTGTGCTCATTGGTCTTGGACGTATGTCTCAAGATCTAGAATTGGTCGCGATGAGAAGCGCGGGCATGAGCCCACTTCGCTTGTCTCGAGGCCCATTACTTCTGGGACTCTGCATTAGTATCTCTTGTGTTCCACTCGCCGTGTACGGCGAACCTTATGGTTTAAACCTTCTCTACGAACGACTGGTTGATGTCGGGCTAAGAAATATTACGAGTGCAATTCAACCTGGCGTTTTCAACACCGGTTTCAAGGGGCTGGCTCTGTATGCAGAAGGGCAAGACGAAAATGGTCAATTACTCGACGTGCTTGTCTCCGATGAGCGAAATCCGAAACAACCGATTTTACTCACGGCAGCTAGAGGACAACTCAAAGCCCAAGACCAAAGCAGTATCCGACTTGAACTCGATTCCGGTCAAATTCACTTAGGTCGGGGGCGCCTCGAAGAAAAATATGACCTTGTTAGATACCAGCAAGCGAGTTTAGGAATCGATGCCGGTAGGGAGCTTCGAGAAAGAACCCGCTTTGTCAGTGAGCTGGGGCGGATGACGTCTCAACAAATGCTCAACCAGGCAGAAAAACTCGGACCGAACAGTAAACTTGGTCGAAGGATCGAAAAAACGTACTGGCGACGATTCGCGTTTCCCAGCATGGCTTTTGTCTTCGGATTGCTAGGACTCGCAATCATCATGACCTCTTCTCCGCAAAGCAGAGCCAGAAACGCCATTTGGTCACTGGGCGGAGTTGTGGGTTATTACCTGCTCACTCGAGTGGGTGACTTCGCTGTTGTTCAATATCCCAACACAGCTTTTTTGGCGGCATTTGGTCCTAACTTCATTGTTTTGACCACCGGAATCGTCGCACTGACAAGAGCTGGAGGTGCCAAATGATTACGGGCAGGCGCTCACCCACATTTGGCCTTTTCGGTCGACTTCTCATGCGAGACCTCGTCTTACACATGATGATTGCAAGCAGCGTTGGGGTGACGTTGTTTTTAGTCATCGATTTCGTAGAAGTGGGAAACCGAGCAAAAGATACAGCCACTGCTCAAGACTTTGCTCTACTATCTCTGTACAGTATCCCGACTACTCTCAAACTCATCCTTCCTGTCACAGTTCCGATGGGTGCGCTCACAGCCGTGAGTGCTCAAATGAGAACTCTCGAGCTTGCTGCTTTCCTTGCGGCCGGTGCTTCCATCTGGGCACTAATCAAACCTATTTTGGTCGCCGCGAGTATCGCTGCCGGTCTGTACATAGGAATCGTTGAATACTTGATTCCGCCTTCTTCCGAGCATGCCAACACCGTTCGCAGGAAAATGGGACTACCGTATTCAAACACCATGTGGGGCCGAAGCGGATGGTACAAAGGTAGACGACAACTTTACCGTATCGAAAACATCCGTCGCGGCGACGCCTCAGAATTACAAGGTATCGTCATGCTAAAAATCGAGAAAGGTGCCGTCGTGAAACGAGTGGACGTCCAACGGATGAAATTTGAAGACGGAAAATGGATCGGTCAAAACGTGATTGAGAGAAAAATGGATGCTCAAGCCAGTTCATCAAAAGCTCCGAGCATGAAAACCAGACATCTTCCCAAGACCGAACTCGATGTGCCTGAACAGCCACAAGACTTTAATGTCGGTCTCGCGCTTCCCAAACGACTCAACTACAAAACTCTGAAAACCAGTATGAACATTCGAGAAAAGCTCGGTCGGCCGGCGATAAGCCATCGACTTGAATATTATCATCGCCACACTGGGCCTTTGTCGGTCATTCTTGCGGCTCTTCTCGCCTCTGCTATTGGCCTTAGACGCGGACGCCGGCAAACACTCGCAGCGGCCTTGGGCTGGGGCTCGGCACTAGGGTTTTCTATATGGCTTATGCATGAATTGATGAATCTTGTGGGAGGAACTGGGGCTTTACCTAGTCTTTTCGTTGCCTCTTTGATGCCTCTCCTGCTCATCGTTGGTGCCTTGGGCGCCTGGTATCAGGTACAGACCCGCGGCATTCGAGAGTCCTAGCTTGACCGTTTGCTACCAGTAGCCTATCCCCGCTCGCGATGGCAACACTGCGCGACCTCCGCAAAAGACTGAAAGCGGTTAAGAGTACTGAGAAGATCACCAAAGCCATGAAGATGGTAGCGGCATCCAAACTCAAACGAGCTCAAGACTCAATCATTGCAGCGCGACCATATGCAATTCGTATGGCCGACGTTATGCAACACATTGTTTCTCGTTCTGATCTCGAAGGGCATCCATTACTGACTGCTCGGGTACCAAAACGAATAGAAGTTCTGATGATTACATCGGATCGCGGACTCTGCGGCAGCTTCAACAGCAACATTATTCGTACTGCTGAACGCTATCTTCGCGACAACAAGGAAACGTACGAAGAAATCAAGTTGTCGACAATCGGTAAAAAAGGCTTCGACCATTTCAACCGAAAAGGTGAATCAATTCACGCCCGCTACCAAGAAGTATTCGCGGACTTACGTTTTGAACGAGCATCAGATATCGCAGCGGACTTGTCGGAACGATTTCGCAGCGGGGAAGTCGATGTAGTTTATGTTCTGTACAACGAGTTTAAGAGCGCCATTTCTCAAGACGTGGTTCTAAAACAAATCCTACCCGTACTTCCTCTTGAGGACTGGGAGAAAGACCCAACGATTCGTATCGGTGAACTCGCAGCAATCTCGGGTGACGCAAGTGCAGTTGCGGGAAGTGGTTCCAACCTTGACGAGGTCATCGACACAGAATGGACACCCTCAGAAAAACTCGAACATCAAGTTGAAGGCTTCGAACACGAATACGAACCAAGTCGAGAAGCCGTGCTGGACACGCTCCTCCCGCAAAATATAGGTATTCAGGTTTATCGAGCGCTTCTTGAGTCCATCGCCGCTGAACACGGTGCTCGAATGAGTGCAATGGATGCAGCATCTAGAAACGCGAAAGAAATGATTGGCAAACTTGTTCTTCAAATCAACCGTGCTCGTCAGGCAGCGATTACAACTGAGCTCTCAGAAATTGTTTCGGGCGCTGAATCACTCAAAGGCTAAGCGCTGTACCAAAAATTGTAAGTGTCTTTATTCGACTGGCGACAAGCCCAAATCCAAGAAAAAGAAGCACCTCTGGCGGCCCGTATGCGGCCTCGCACTGTAGACGAATTCTTCGGACAGGAACAAATCCTAGGACACGGACGCTTACTCAGACGAGCAATTGAAGCAGATCAGCTCAGCTCAATTATATTTTATGGGCCTCCTGGTACAGGTAAGACCACGCTTGCGAGAATCATAGCAAACACAACGAAAGCACATTTCGTTGCATTGAATGCTGTTCTAAGCGGAATCAAAGACATACGAAGCGCGATTGACGACGCGAAAGATAAACGAGGCATGCACGGACGAAAATCGATTTTGTTCGTAGATGAAGTGCATCGCTTCAATAAAGCGCAGCAGGATGCACTTCTCCCATGGGTCGAAAATGGAACCGTAGTTCTCATTGGTGCAACGACTGAGAATCCCTATTTTGAAGTCAATAAAGCGCTCGTCAGTCGCTCGCGAATTTTTCAACTGCAATCGCTAACCGACCCTGATTTAGACAAAATTTTTATTGCTGCCTGCGAAGATAAAGATCGCGGTTACGGAAATTTAGCGCTCAATATAGAGAAGCAGGCCCGAGAACACCTGGTCACCGTAGCCAACGGAGACGCAAGAGCACTACTTAACGCCTTAGAACTTGCTGTCGAAACCACACCCAGTGACGAAGCTGGAATAAAACTGATTTCCCTCGAAGTCGCTGAAGAATCTATCCAAAAGCGAGCGGTCTTATATGACAAAGAGGGCGATGCACACTTTGATACGATCAGCGCATTTATTAAAAGTTGCCGAGGTTCCGATCCAGATGCTGCTCTCTATTGGCTCGCAAAGATGGTCTACGCGGGGGAAGATCCAAGATTCATTCTACGTCGGTTGATCATTCTCGCGAGTGAAGATGTCGGTCTTGCTCAACCTGATGCGCTGACCCAAGTCATCGCTTGTGCCGACGCCTTCGATAGAGTCGGCATGCCCGAAGGCCGTTTTCACTTGGCTCAAGCCACGCTGATCATCGCGAATGCTCCCAAGTCGAACAGCATCATGGGCTTTTTTGATGCATTACAAGCGGTGCGAGACCAAAAAGATGGCGAAGTACCGCTCCACCTTAAAGATGGGAGTCGAGACGCGAAAGGAATGGGACACGGCGAGGGATATTTATATCCTCACGCGTTTAGAGATCACTGGGTCGAACAGCAGTATTTACCGACTTCTCTGAAAGGAAAGATCTTTTACCAACCTACAGAACAGGGTTTTGAGGCAAAAATCAGTGCAAGTGTAACACGACGCAGAGAAGCTCAACTTGCAGCACTTGAGGAAAGTAATGGATACAGCCACCCAATGAATCTCACTTTCAGTCCCGTCGATCCAAATATGGACCAGTGGCTTAGGCGCGCAACAGCAAACACGAGTAAAAAACTAGAAGAAGCTCGAAAACGGATTTTTGAATTAGCTGACTTACGCAGACATCATGTCGTCTTGGACCTCTACGCACAAAGTGGTCTATTGACCTGGGAGGCTGTGAGGCAAGTACCAGAAGGATGCGTTTATTCTCATGTTCAACCAGGAGATAAAACACTTCGCGACCGAAGTTATTCCTTGCCCCAACTAAATCGACCCAAAGTCATCGAAAGTAAATTCGAGCAGGTTTTTTCACATATTGAATCGACACAAAAATTTGATGCGATTATTGGACGGCGAATTTTGACAAGAAACGAAATAAGCAACCTCGATTTCCAGGTCTTCGTCGATCGATTGCAACCCAATGGAAAGCTGGTATTTCAGGAGCCAGTTCAGTGGAAAAATCAACGACTATATGATCTCGTCAAACATGAAGGCCTAACCGATAATTTGTCCGATGCATGGAAAGACGCTGAGGAAAGAATTTATCAAGACCTCTCGGAACAATCGACCCTCGAAAATCTCGAAAGTTCGGCTCAAACCGCAGGTTTGAGCGCCAGGCTCGAACTTGTTCAAGATGAGGTCGAGATCCTGGTCACTCGCGATATATTGAAACGGTGGTGGGATGGAGACGGACAAAAGAGATCTTACCGGCAATATCTCGAAGCCAGTATATCTTTGGAGGGAGTGCAAGAAATCTGGCGTTGGACCCAGAAAAATTGGCTGAATCGGCGGTTTGCGTGGAAGAGCACGAGCGCCTATTTTGTCGCGACTTGCATCTATGCCGAGAGCTGAGTAACTGATTACCTGTGAAATCAGTTCACTTACTCGGAATATGCGGTACCGGGATGGGAAATTTTGCTGGCTTGTTAAAGGCTAGCGGATACCACGTTCGTGGAAGCGATGAGAATGTTTATCCCCCGATGTCTACAAAACTGGCATCATGGGGGATTGAAGTTCTGAGCGGGTACTCTGCACAAAATACCGAACCAGTCACAGATCTTTACGTTGTAGGCAACGTCATTCGCAGGACGAATATTGAGGCCCAAGAAGTCCTGCAAAAGTCGCTTCCATATACTTCTTTCCCAAAAGCTTTGGGCGACCTGTTTTTGTCAAAATCACATAGCGTTGTGGTTGCGGGTACTCACGGAAAAACCACGACTAGCAGCCTTGTGGCGTGGTTACTTATGTCGGCTGGACGTGATCCTAGTCTCCTGATCGGTGGTGTTCCGGGAAACTTTAATGAGGGATTTAGAGTTGGAAACGGTTCTCATTTCGTGGTGGAAGGCGATGAATACGACACGGCTTTCTTCGACAAGGTTCCCAAGTTCGTTCACTACCACCCCAAATCTTTATTTTTGACGTCGTTAGAATTCGATCACGCAGACATTTATGAAAGCGTGGAACATATTGAAGATGCGTTTGACCGAGTCGTAGCGTTAGTTCCTCGTGACGGACATATTTATGCATGTGCAAGCGCCCCCAGAGTGATGAAAAGAGTAGAGTCTTGTCAGGCAAACGTCATCACTTACACTGCAAGAAACAACGTTAGTGCACACTGGAAAGCAGAAAATATTCAGAATAACGAAAACGGTTCCACCTTCACCATCACGCATAACGATAAGAAAATCGGTGACGTTGAATATACCATGAGTGGAAGGCATAACGTCGAAAATGCAGTTGCCGCGGTCGCATTTTGCGTTGAACAAAGTCTTGAGTTTGAGGAAATAAGACACGGACTTAGGCACTTTGAAGGCGTTCAACGCCGGCAAACGGTGCGCGCTGTTGTAGACGACGTAAGAATTATTGACGACTTTGCTCATCACCCCACTGCAGTTCGTGAGACAGTGCACGCTATCAGGGAGAGATATGCGCAAGGACAAATCTTTGCCATATTCGAGCCCCGCTCTGCCACGAGTTCCCGAGCGTATTTTCAGGCCGAATACGCAAAGGCCTTCGATTCTGCAGACCGTGTCGTGATAGCCGCTGTAGGTAAACAAAATATTCCTGATGAAGAAAAACTCGACACGGAGCAACTCGCGAAAGACACTGGAGGCAAGAATTTTCAATCGGTAGATGAAATCGTAAGCTACCTTTGTAAGGCCGCAAAACCCGGTGACACTCTCTTGTTTATGTCCAATGGTGGTTTTGGCGGTATCTACGAAAAAATCGAGAGTGCTCTCAAGGAGCGATAAAAAACTTGTCGTCCTAAACTATTTTGCGAATTGTGAAGCATTCGATTTATACCAATCGATGGTCTTCATAATGCCTTCAGGAAAAAGAACTTTAGGCTCGTACCCGATGTATTTCTTGGCTGCAGAAATATCGGCTTGCGAGTGCTTCACGTCACCTACTCTAGTTGGATCATATTTAGGATCTAAATTGGTTCCTAGTGCTTCGTTGATGACTTGCACCAGTTTATTGAGATCGATTCGATCACCGCAGGCCATGTTCAAAAGTTTTCCAGCACATTCACTGCTTGCGTGACAGGCTGCAATGTTCGCTTCCACGACGTTATCAATATACGTAAAATCTCTAGACTGAGTCCCATCACCAAAGATGGTGGGCTGTTTTCCGTCTAAAATTGCACATATAAATTTGGGAATCACAGCGCTATATTGGCTGGTAGGATCTTGACGTGGTCCAAAAATATTGAAGTAACGAAGCGCTACTGTCTCGAGACCATAAACTTGGTGAAATACGCGCATATACATTTCCCCAGTGTATTTCTGAACCGCGTAAGGGCTCATAGGGTTCGGAGGCATCGTTTCAATTTTTGGGAGCGTGGGAGTATCTCCGTAAGCAGACGAGGATGCGGCGTATACGACTCGTTTTACCTTAGCGTCACGAGCGGCCAACAACACATTGAGGGTGCCAATGACATTCGCCTCATTTGATTCAACTGGAAATTCGACCGATTTAGGAACAGAAGGCATAGCGCCTTGATGAAGGACGAAATCAACTCCTTCCATGCAACGGGCACAGGTTTCAGGGTCAACTATTGTGCCCTCAACGATTTCGATATCATTTTTCCAGGGCGCAATATTTTCCCGTCGACCAGTTGAAAAATTATCGAGGACTCGGACCTGCTCTCCGCGCTTGACGAGTTCCTCCACCAAATTCGAACCGATAAAGCCCGCGCCTCCCGTGACCAAGTAAAATGCCATAACGTGTTCGTAACCTGAAACCAGTAGTTTGCCCAGCCCCTTCGACTCTTGTTCTATCGAGTCTCCGTTCGACAGATTGCCGGTTTTGCGATACGGTTCGTTGAGTGAGCGCTCCAACGAATGGACCCTGGTGGGAAACTTCCGGAACAACGATAGGTTCCAACGAAACCCGGTTGTCTTACTCATACGGCGGACCCGACGATACGCGAGCGCTCGTTTGTTGCAACGGGCTGGGCGTATCAACTTTTTTTTGGCAATACGTGGGACGAGCTTTCACAAAAGAGAATAAAGTAGTGATCTGGGATTATCCGGGACATGGAGCCTCCGGTCGTCCACACGACCTCACAAGCTTGTCCATGAAAAGCCTCGCGGACGATTTACGGTTTATTCTCGATGCTATTGAAGTCGATAAGGCTGTCCTTCTCGGTCACTCTTTGGGTTGCCAAACTATTTTTGAGTTCTACCGCCAATATCCAGAGCGAGTCATGGGTCTAGTTCCCATGCTAGGCGCCTATGGCAAACCCGCAGAGACATTTCTCGACCCTCGCGTCGGGATGAAAATCTATCAGACTTTGTATAAGTACGGGACACGTTATCCCAATGTACTGAATCTCGCGAGCCAATCGGCATTACGCAGTCCCCTGGCGTGGCCTTTTGCCAAGGCGACGGGGTTAGTGCATCCGAACTTATGCCCACGAGAAGATATGGAGCCATACCTTGACCATCTATCCCAACTCGACTTTCAGGTCTTTTTGGAACTCGCTCGGGCCGCTCAAGAGCATGATGCAGAAGATATTCTGGAGGAAATCAAAGTTCCAACGCTCGTTGTCGCAGGCGAAAAAGACTTATTCACGCCGCGCGCTTTGTCAGAGAAAATGGCGGAAAAAATTCCCAACGCCAGGTTATTGGAAATTCCCGACGGTTCACATGCTGCTCTTATCGAGCAACCGGATCTCATCAATCAGGAACTTCAGTCCTTTTTGTCAAATGATGTCATGCGTTTCGAAGAATCCCGGACCTCGTAAGCACAACATGATTTCGAATCACGTAAGACCTGCCTTTTTCAGCCTATAACTTGCGCAAATGCCTCGAATTACTTATTGATTGAGAGAAGAGGCTCATTTTGCCAGCGTACGTGCCTAAACACTCACTTCCGCTTTTCGACTCGTCGTTACCCCCAGAAGAAAGGTATGACATTATCGGTCGAATCGCATCTGGAGGTATGGCAGAAATCTACCTTGCGAAAATGCTCACCACGGCGGGCGTGGAGAGAGAGGTCGTATTGAAACGTCTTCTTCCCGAACTACAAAGTGACCATGAATTCGTCCAAATGTTTCACGACGAAGCCCGAATCGCCTCGCAACTGCACCACCCTAATGTGGTGCAAATATTCGAACTGGGTGAACTCGACAACTCACTGTTCATTTCAATGGAGCATCTTAGAGGTGTAAACCTAAGAGATCTTCTCGCACGACTTCATCATGATAATCGTCAGCTACCGATTGAGCTCGCTTGCCGAATCTGTTGTGGTGCTCTGCGCGGGTTAGGATACGGTCATGAATTCACAGATGAAAATGGTCGTCGGCAAAATATTATTCATCGAGATGTCTCACCGCAAAACATCATCGTCACTTACGACGGAATCGTGAAAATGGTGGATTTTGGCGTCGCCAAAGCCGAAGGAAAACTTCATCAAACTCGCGCAGGATTAGTGAAAGGAAAGTTCGCGTATATGTCTCCTGAACAAGTTCACGGACGAGGCTTAGACGGCCGATCAGACACATTTGCTCTTGCCGAAGTCGTGTACGAACTCTTGCTTCACCGTCACCCATTTTTCGCGCAAAGCGACATGGAAGTTCTCAATCTCATCTTGAACAGTGACCCGCCTCATCCATCGTCTCTAGATCAAAGCTTTCCGCCGCAGCTGGCAGATATTTTGCTCAAAGCGCTACGCAAAGATCCAGAAAGAAGATTCGCAGATGCGAGCGAATTCGAAAGTGCGATCGAACAGTTTCTTATCGCGAACCGCACTCCAGCGACAGACGTGAGCCTTGCTCGCTTTGTTCGAGAGCTATTTAATGATCGGATGTCACTCGAACAAAAAGCGAGAGAGATAGGCGACGAAGACATGCTTGTCAAAGCGATGATTGTAGGAAGAGCTGAACGTTGGGAAATCACCGGAACCGCACTTCCTCAACAAGTTTCGGTTCCTGACCCCTACATTTCAACGGACTACGTAGATGAGGACCCGACGAATGACCAATTTCTGCCTCGCGAGCTAGTGGATCCCTCGGTCAGTCCTATTGTCGCTGCCGAACCTGTGGACCCATTTATCGACGATCGGGAATTCGCGCAGGAGCCAGAAGATCCAAGCGAAGCGCGAACCATGATGGGGACATTTAGTGACAGCGAGTTAGCCGAACTTCGAGGAGCAGGACAATCACTTCAAAACGTCGTCGTGTCATCGCTCGACGAAGAACCGACGAGAGAAAGTGAGGTCGACGACAATGACCCAACCCTTTTTGGAACTCGAAGAGAAGAACTCAAGCAAAAGGAATCTCCTGCTGCTACAAAACCAACTGCCAAAGCATCGAGTGATCGAGCACAAAATCGCGAACGTGGCGATGCCCGACCCATTAAACTGGACATTGGTCGACCCGTTGAGTCACTTCCCTCTCCGCCTGCTAGCGCTCCACCGCCGCCAAAACCAAAGGCACCTATCGATACTCCGCCTCCAAATAAGAGAGCTTCCTCTGTAAAAGCGCAAAGGAAAGACCAACTGGGTATCTGGTTGTTCGTCTTTGGACTTGGAGCATTGATCGGAGCGCTCGTGTATGCGGGGATCTTGATTTACGGCAATAGTTCTACCTTGCACTTAGTCATTCGGTCTGAGCCAAAAGGAGCCGAAATCTGGCTCGACGGATTCGATACAGGACTGACAACCCCAGGTGAAATGAGTGATATCTCAGCCGATAAATCGACTCGGATTGAACTGAAGCGCTCGGGCTATAAAACCTATGTGCGAATTATTGAGCCGGACCCCGACAACAGGGGTGAACCCTATGTAATCAACAAAATCTTGGAACCGCAAGCGGCGAAGAGACTCAAACCGAACAAAGGAACCGACGAGTGACTACGCAAAAAGCAGGAGCGCCAGAACAGGAGAGTCTCTGGGACAAAGTGACAGAGGACGCAAACGGTTTGGTTCCTTGCATCGCACAAGACGCCCATTCCGGTAAAATTCTGATGATGGCGTGGGTAAACGAAGAAGCACTATCTGTTACCCTGAAGACGCTGTGGGCCACCTACTGGTCACGGTCGCGCCAAGAGCTTTGGACCAAAGGTGCAACGTCGGGAAATCGGCAAAAAATTATGGAGATCCGATTGGACTGTGACGGTGATACCCTAATATACAGCGTCGCGCCCGAAGGTCCGGCTTGCCACCTCGGAACCACTACTTGCTTCTCATGGGTTGAGCAAGACTCGAAATGGGTCTGGAAACCTGAAAATGACTAGAAAAATCAAGCCAGGAATTCCTTAACAAATGAATAGATCTCCTTGACAGGGCTATAGGCTAACGATACCCCCGGCCAATCCTAGGGGTATATTAAAACTTTGTGTTTACGAAAGGGTTTGCGTGATTTTCATATGTGTTTTTCAACATCTCATGAGAGTCGGCACCCATCGCACAAAGATGGACGATCTCACCTAGGTCACAATCTTGGCGAGAGGAGGTGAAATGCAGCATGCCTGGTATTAAAGTAAAAGAAGGCGAGTCATTTGAACGCGCCATGCGACGTTTCAAAAAACAATGTGAACGCGCTGGAATTCTTGGAGAAATCAGGAAGCGCGAGCATTACGAGAAGCCCTCGGTCAAAAAGAAGAAAAAAGCGGCGGCCGCTCGTAAGCGCCTTCTAAAGAAAATCCGAAAAGAAAATTAGTAACACCGTTTTCGAAATAGCAATTCGGAGCAGTTGGGGGAGATCGAGAAATCGAATCTCAGTGTAGGAAGTAGTTTGGTTAAAATTCCGGCAGAAAAAATTGCCGAAGTTCGCGATCGGGTCGATATAGAACGAGTCATTGGTCGCACGGTTAAACTTACTAGGAAAGGCACAAACCTCATGGGTTGTTGCCCGTTTCATCAGGAAAAGACACCGTCTTTTTCTGTCGATTCGAACAAGAAACTCTTTCATTGCTTCGGCTGTGGTGTAGGCGGCGATGTTTTCGCTTTCGTGATGAAACAGGAATCCATTGAGTTTCCTGAGGCAGTTCGTCAGCTTGCTCAAGAAGTTGGCGTCGAACTGCCTCAAAAACAAGAATCTCCGCAGGAAAAACGTCTGCGGGTCGAAAAAGACAGGATGTACCGAGTCAACCAAATAAGCAGCGAGTACTTCGAATCTCGCTTAGCAAAAAACGCTGCGGCGCTCAGCTACCTTCGAGAAGATCGTGGCCTAAGCGACGAGACGATTGCCGCTTTTGGTCTCGGGTTTGCTCCGGAAAGTTGGGACGGCCTGGCCAAGGACCTGAAGAGACGAAAAGTCCCAGAAGATCTCTGCGTAAAACTTGGACTGCTCGGAAGGCGTACTCAAGGTAATGGCGTATATGACCGCTTCCGCGCAAAGATAGTTTTTCCTATCAATGCGGTGTCCGGAGACGTTGCCGGATTTGGAGCACGGCGGGCCGATTGGCTCCAGAGCAAAGAAGATGGACCAAAATACCTCAACTCCATCGATAGCACCATCTACGACAAGTCCCGACTGTTTTACGGTCTCGACAAAGCTAAGAGCTTTATTCGAAAAGAACGACAAGCCATCTTGGTCGAAGGCTACTTCGATGTGATTGCCCTTCACCAAGCCGGTGTACGTAATGCAATAGCTGGTTGCGGAACTGCTTTATCAAAACATCAAGCTCAACAACTCGCAAAACTCGCTTCAGAAGTTGTTACAGCCTACGATGGTGATGAAGCGGGTCAACGAGCAACTCGACGCGCCGCAGAACTACTTCTTCAGGCCGGTGTCAAAGTTCGAGTATTACGTTTACCTAAAAGTGATGACCCAGACACCTTCATAAACCGTGAAGGTCACGAAGCCTTTCGAACAGAACTACAATCGTCACCATCCGCGATTGATTTGTTCCTAGCCGACGCCAGAAAAAAACACGCGGGTGGTGGTGTTGCAGGGCTCGTAGAAGTCGTGAACGATATCCGGCCTCTACTCACGTCTATATCGGACGTAGGAGACCGCGAAGTTTATGTTCAAGGTGTAGCTCAGACACTCGGGATTGATGCGCGGCAACTCATGCGGCGACTCAACGCAAGAAATAAGAGTGCTCGCGCACTTCACCGACAAGAACCTCATCCATTCGCACCACCTAACGCAGAAACGTCGAGGAATCATCCCGCTGCGGCGAGACGACCAATTCCGGTCACCGAAAAAACGATTCTCCGACACTTGGTCAGTAATCCATCTACAATATTACCGCAGCTTGTTGAAGCCAAAGTAGAGGCAGCATTTCAACACCCCGGGACCGTTGCCGCCTTCCGTAGAGCTCAAGACCTTGGCGTCCATTTCAACGCTCACCACGCACTAGAAGCTGCCACGGACGTATGTTCGACCGAAGAAATCTCAGAATTACGACAGGGATTGATGTCACAACTTCCTCATGAGGATGAACTGGCACCCTGCATCGATCACGTATTAACAAAGTATTATCGAGAGCGGCTCGCTGCTCTAACGAAAAGAATTGCCCAAGAATCTAATCCAGAAATCGTACAATCACTGATGACTGAAGCCGAACAGCTTCGGTCAGCCCGTGAGACGTTCGGGAGTACTTCAAGCTATGCCAAGTAAGTCAAAGAGCAAGACAACAACAACTCGCAACTCGAAAGCGAAAAATGCGACGAAGAAGAAAGTTGCCAAGAAAGCGACCAAAAAAGCTTCAACGAAAAAGAAAGTGACAGCAAAAAAGGTCACGAAGAAGACTACGTCGAAGAAACAGTCTGCGACTAAAAAAGTTGCAAAGAAAAAAGCAACCACGAAAAAGGCTGTCGCGAAAAAGGCCCCGAAGAAGAAAGTTGCGAAGAAAAAAGTCACGAAGAAGAAAGTCGCAAAGAAGACACCGGCAAGGAAAGTCGCGAAGAAGAAAGTAGCAAAGAAGACACCGGCAAAGAAAGTTGCGAAGAAAAAAGTCACGAAGAAGAACGTCGCAAAGAAAAAAACGGCGGCGGCGTCAAGCTCTCGGGCCAAAGCTCACGCAGGTCCAGCAGACGGACGCGAACCACTAACCCAAAAACAAGTTTCTCTCATTCGAAAGACGGTGAATGCCAAAGTTGCTCAACGGAAAGCATCCGCGAAAAAACGGCTAGAAGCCCTAAAGAAAAAAGACGCTCGAAAGAAGCTACAGGATAAAAAGCGGCAACAAGCAGCCAAGAAACTTGAGCTTCAGAAAAAAGCGAAAGAGAAAAAACTTCTCCTCATTGAGAAGAAGAAAGAGAAACGCGAAAAAGACCTAGAGAGAAAGCGACTTCTTCAAGAGAAGAAACGGCTCGAGCGCGAAAAAGCGCGAGAAAAGAAAGCACTCCTTCTCGAAAAAAAGAGAGAAGCGAGAAAGAAGGCGGCCGAAAAACGAAAGCTATTAGCGATTAAGAAAAAAGAAGCCAAAAAGAAAGCCGCTGAAAAACGAAAGCTATTAGCGATTAAGAAGAAAGAAGCAGAGAAGAAGGCCGCTGAAAAAGCTAAGCTGCAGAAACTAAAGCAAATTGAAGCAGAGAAAAAGCGAGCCGAACGTGAACGAATCCAAGAGCTGAAGCGACAGGAGCGAGAAGCGAAACGTCAGGCAAAAGAAGAAGAGCGACTCGCGCGTGCTGCCGAGAGACAACGAGGCCGAATAGAGAAAGAAAAGCTTAAACTCTTAGGTAAACTAGAGGGCAAACGGCCTGGTGAATACACACCACGTGAGCGATCAAACCTTCAAAAGATCATCATCGCTGCAATCAAAATTTCAAAACGTAAAACGAAAGAGATGCTTTTGGACGAGCCTGTGCTTGAAACAGAGGCTGGCGAGAAGCAAAAAGTAGTTAAGCCGCGAATCAAGAAGACTGAGCAGCTCAAGACGGTTGATTTCGGTAAAGCGAATCTCGCTGCAGAGCTCCTTGTTGATCGAGGCTCTCGAACAGGCGTCGTCACCATGTTCGAGGTGTTGAAGCTTTTGCCAAAAGACTCTTTCACTTCTGAAAAAATGGATCAGCTTGCCGAGTATCTAAATAGCCGAGAAATCGAAATCGTAGATAACGAAGGCCGTGAAATTGACGAAAATACTCTGAAGGACCCAGAAGGCGACGAAAAAGGTGATGAACTCGACAGCGCATACTCAAAAACGACTGATCCTGTTCGAATGTACCTACGAAAGATGGGCTCTGTATCTCTTCTCTCTCGCGAAGACGAAGTTAACATTGCGAAACGGATTGAAGCTGGGGAAAAAGAGGTTCTCGAGGTCGTTCTCAAGTCGTCACTCGCTGTAAAAGAAATACTTTCTCTCGGAGCGAAATTAAAAGCGAATAAAGTCCGTATTCGCGACGTAGTCAAAGAGGTCGACGAAGAACACGAGGTCTTCGACGAGCCCGCTGTTACTGAAAAAGTTCATCGAATCATGGCTCAGATTGCTCGTTTAGATACTGAAAACGATGCATTACGTGAAGAACTCCTCAATAAAGCAAAGCTAGTGAAAGGCCGCAGAGCTGAGATCAACGCTGAACTGGAAAAAAATCGAAACCAAATGGCCGACTGTTTGGAAGAAATGCAGCCAAATAAAAGGCAGATTCAAAAAATCGTTCACAAACTCAAAGCACTTATCGACCTTGTCGGTCGGGCAGAACGAGATGCTTTGGAGTGGCAGCGCCGCGTGAATCGACCCCTGACGGAACTCAAACGAGTTCTCCGAGAGGTCCGTGATAATCCAGTGAAAGAACACAGCACTATTCGAGAGCTGGGACTTACAGCCGATGGTTTTCATGAAATGGATCGTGCAGTGCGCGGAGCTATCCGTAAGATCAAACGTATAGAACTCGAAGCAGGCCTTCCACTTGATGAACTGAAAGTTACATACTCTCAGATCCAAGAAGGAGAACGGAAAGCCAAGCGTGCGAAAGCAGAAATGATCGAAGCAAATTTACGTTTGGTCGTTTCAATCGCCAAGAAATATACCAATCGTGGATTGCAGTTCTTAGACCTCATTCAAGAAGGCAACATTGGCCTAATGAAGGCCGTGGATAAGTTCGAGTGGCAGAGAGGCTATAAATTTTCAACGTATGCGACTTGGTGGATTCGACAGGCTATCACTCGAGCTATCGCAGACCAGGCGCGAACCATTCGTATCCCAGTCCACATGATTGAGACAATAAACAAGCTGATTCGAACGTCTCGCTATCTCGTTCAAGAATACGGAAGGGAACCAACACCAGAGGAAATCGCCGAAAAGATGGAACTTCCTCTCGATAAAGTCCGCAAAGTTCTCAAGATTGCGAAAGAACCTATTTCTCTTGAAACACCGATTGGCGAAGAAGAGGATTCGCACTTGGGAGATTTCATCGAGGATACATCTGCAGTATCACCAAGCGATGCCGTTATCTCTATTAATCTCGCGGAACAAACACGACGAGTTCTCGCTACCCTCACGCCAAGAGAAGAGAAGGTTCTCCGCATGCGTTTTGGGATTGGAGAAAAATCGGATCACACCCTTGAAGAGGTTGGTCAGGACTTTGAAGTTACTCGTGAACGTATCCGTCAGATTGAAGCGAAAGCACTACGGAAACTTCGCCATCCATCGCGTTCGAAACGACTCAAAGCATTCGTCGAAGGCTAAGCCGAAAGGAACTCAGCAACCCGGCACAGACCTTCACGGACTGTGTCGGGGCCTGCAGCATAGCTCATCCTCCAGAACCAATCACCGTGCTCCCCAAAGGCCACGCCTGGTACCACAACAACATCTTTTTTCTCTAGTAACTCGATGGCAAAGCCCAATGGGTCCTTGGTACGACTTGAAATGTCTATTGTAGCGTAAAAAGCGCCACCTCCAAGGATGAGCGGGGTATCTGCCGGCAACTGCGATTCTAGCTCACGAATCACCTGACGCGTTTCCTCGTAATAAGGCACCTGTTGTCTCAGATACTCGGTTTGACGAAAAACTTCCAAGGCTGCCAACTGAGCCAGTCGAGGCGCACAAGTCACCAATAATTGATGTGCTAGAATAGTCTGTTTGACAAAGTCGCTGCCGGCAATCAAATAGCCCAACCGCAATCCCGTCATGGCACAACACTTAGAAAGACCCGAAACAAAAATAGACCGTTCGGTAAGACTGACAATGGAGGGCGGAGGTTCGTTGTCGAAGTAGATTTCACGATAAATCTCATCAGAGATGACAACGAGATTTCGCTCGTCAACCAATTGCGCAATTTTCTCAAGTTCAGCCCTCGAATCAATCATACCGAAAGGATTGGATGGACCATTGAGTATCAACACTCGTGTTTTATCTGTAAGACAGGCCGCAATCTCTTGCGCTCGGGGAACAAGTCCGGTTTCTCGCAAAATGGGATAAGGCACTGCCGTCGCTCCGATAAGTTTGGCGAGTCCTGAGTACGCCGGATAACCAGGAGAAGGGTACAAAACCTCGTCGCCAGGATTTAGCGTCGACATCATAGCAAGGCAAACTGCTTCCTCGCTACCAACCGTCACAATGACATTTTCCAGTGAGGCACGGCCTTCGAAGTGATAATGACGAGCAATAATCTCACGCAACTCCGCGAGACCTGCATTATGCGTATATCCTTGCGGTCCGGCTCTTAAGGTCTGCCAGGCGGAGTCAAGAATATCATCTGCCGGAGTCAGTTTGGGCTCTCCAATCGAAAGATCAACACTTGTCGGCTTACGCCGATAACTCATTTCACGAATAATGGATGGAGCGAGCGAAGATACTCGTTGCGATAACTGGGCCATCAGTGACCGTGATTATGCCCTTTATGACCCTTTTGCGGTACTGATGGGACGGGAAGTCGGCCAGTTCCACCTTTATTCTGAAAACTACGTATCATTTGGTTAGGTACAAGTACTCGAATTCGGCGTTTTCCAGCCTTCATGATCTGAGAACCAGTGCCCGCGCTACCTAAATAGCGAATGAGACGTTTCGCGGTCTTCTCTGAGCCTTGAATCTCAATCAATACAAAGGGCTCCTCAAAGGCAACACCAACAAGTTTGAGATCCAGATCCGTGACGCTCTTAAATACTCGTTGGATGATACTTCGCGTCTGTCGCTCGACCGTTTCCAGGATATTTGCACGTCGCTTCAGACCTTTCCAGGTCGCTTTTTTAGGCAAGATGACCGAGATGGCCTCTGCTTTATCTTTTAGTGACGCATATTCTGCTGAAATATCAGCTAGTTGTCCGCGTTTTGTATTCGCACCACAGAATCCGAATTTCTCTGGAATATCCGCGTAATCAATAAGCACGGGCAGTTTATTCGGCAGAGGTTTATTCAAGACTTCGTCGATGACTGGCCTGCCAAGCTCCAAAAGCCATCGATTGCCCTTCGCATCAAGGGTAAGGCGGTCGAATACGTAAATCGGGTTTTCTGCCGTGAAGATTAGAGATTTTTGTAACCCTTGACCCATGTCTTTGGCCGAAAACTCCACGGACCAAAACGTTTTTGAACGACGAAGCAGATTCTGCTTTGAGGTTTCAGTATTTTCTCGAGTGCGGCGAACAACCTTGCTACCGGGAACCTTTTTCATTCGGCCAATGATCTCTTGATTGAGCTTGTCTTCATCCCAGTTCAGGCCGAGCTCTTGAAGGTACGCTGTCACATCTGCTTCTGTTTTGACCAACGATTCGCTCAATCGGTCATGAACCGCAGCCTTATTCCTTGCAGCGTCCAAGAGCGACTGGTTATGCGTGAGCGCATCATCTAAAGCCTTACACTCTTCATTGTTTCCGCAAGCAAACGCAAAGACAGAGAGAAGAATACAAACAAATGAGACTTTTTTATTCATCGCAGAGCTTCTTCCAAGGCCGTAGCTGCGTCCGTTTTATCATCGCGGTATTTTACAATCAGAGGCGTAGCGATCTGAAGTCCATGCTCGCCAGCAAATTCACCCTTTGCTGACCGACTACCTGGTACAACTACCGCGCCCTCTGGAATTTCGAGGCCCTTGTCTCCTTGTCGGTGATATATTTCGCCTCGCACAAGGTCATAAACCTTGGTGGAACCGTTGAGAATTACCCCCGTACCAATGACCGCACGGCGGCGTACGATGGTTCCCTCGTAGATACCTGAGTTGCCTCCCACGACGACATCATCCTCAATCACGACAGGAACTTGACCGACGGGCTCAAGCACGCCGCCAATTTGGACAGCAGCTGACAAGTGAACGCGGTCTCCAATTTGGGCACAGGAGCCAACAAGAGCATGGCTATCAATGAGTGTATCCGCTCCAACATAGGCCCCAATATTTACGTAGGCTGGAGGCATCATAATCACACCTTCGCCAAGATAAGCACCGTCACGGACGGCGCTACCGCCGGGGACTAAACGTACTTTTGAAGCCAAATGAAAGACAGACCGAGTGGGCAAGGTTTGTTTATCGAAAAAAGGAGTTTTACAGTAGCCTTCTGATTCGCAGATCTGACCAAGGCGAAAACCAGCCAACAAACATTTCTTGAACCAGACGTTCGTCACCCAAGTACCGTCATCTTGACGGTGTGCACAACGAATGAGCCCTAAATTGATTGCCTCTCTGAATTCAGCAAATAAAGCGCGGTCTTCAGGTAAATAGTCGTCACTAGATTTCTCACCGAGTTCAGTACAAAGCCGGATAATCTCTTTTGTAGGTCTTGGCATAAAGAAAGCGCTTATCGCATCGGGGCGATAGTGACTAGCGATCAAGATCACAAATTACACGATTTTTAGACAATAAGCTCAGAAGTACAGAAAATCATTGGTTCGAGTATACGCCAGCCGCAATTTTGGTTATCAGGGCTCCATGACTAATCCAATCGCAAAATTTGAAACATCCATGGGAAACTTCGAGGCTGAAATCTACGTGGACAAAATGCCTATTACAGGAGGCAATTTCGTTCGCTTGGTCAATGATGGCTTTTACGACGGTCTACACTTCCACCGAGTCATAGCAAACTTCATGAATCAATTTGGCTGCCCACATAGTAAGGATCCAAACAGCCCACGCGCTGGAACAGGTGACTCACCTTATGGTGCTATCCCCGATGAGCACCCTGAGGATGTACGACTTTCCAACGAACCCGGAACATTATCGATGGCTAACGCCGGACCTAGCTCAGGGAGCTCACAATTTTTTATCAATACTGTCCACAACGATTTCTTGGATTATTTCTCACCGGGGCGATCTAAACACCCTGTCTTCGGCAAGGTTACAAGCGGAATGGACGTGGTCAACGCAATCAATAATGTGGCAACTACCCCAGGCGTCGACCGACCGATTACTCCAGTGCAAATGCATAGAATCACCATGCAGAGCTAATGCCTCTTGATCCTCGGCGCATCTGAAAGTACATCCGAGGGCATGACTAATCCTGTTGCAAAATTCGAAACATCTATGGGCTCGTTCGAAGCCGAAATCTTCGTCGACAAAATGCCGATTACGGGCGGAAACTTTGTTCGTCTCGTGAATGAGGGATTTTACAACGGCTTACATTTCCATCGAGTGATTGCTGGTTTTATGAACCAATTCGGTTGTCCTTACAGCCGGGATCCAAATGACCCTAACGCAGGTCGTGGGAAGTCACCGCACGGTGCTATCGCAGACGAACATCCTGACGACGTTCGGATATCTAATGAGCCTGGTACCCTATCCATGGCCAATTCAGGGCCGAACTCTGGGAGCTCACAATTTTTTATCAACACAGCCAGCAACGGATACCTGGACTACTTCTCAGGAGGACGCTCTAAGCACCCCGTGTTCGGCAAAGTAACTAATGGAATGGATGTAGTCACTGCGATCAATAACACCGCTACCGGTGCCGGAGACCGACCGCTCACACCCGTCCAAATGATCAGTCTTACGATCGCGTAAAAATAATACTTTCATCTCAGCGACATAAAGAAGCCTTTCACACGTATTCGGCAGGCCTCGTGTGTCAACTTTGGGCGTGATCACGCGTGTAATAGCTCCTTCATCCTTCGATTTGAAGTACCAAAAGAAAAAGCGAAGGAAAAAGGGATGGAACTTTCCGCACCATAATGACTCTTGGACAGCTTCGGCTGTAATAAGCTTAACTTAGTCCACAGAGAATGAAGAAGAATGGTGTAGTTCAAAATTTACAGGACCATCGTTGACAGACTTCCGACATCGGGGGCCTATGACAATGAGACATGGGTCTCGTAGCCAAAATCAGAAAAGCCCAGAAGACAAGTCACACAATTGTCGTTCCCGGCCTACATCGATCATCAAAAGCATATGCCCTGGCGAGTCTGATAGAAAATGGTGAGCGTCTTGTCATCATTGCTGACACCGCAGATGAAGCCGAAACGCTATACCGAGACCTTTCATTTTTCCTTGGGACGAATGATAACGATGCGGCCAGTGAAGGGCTCTGGTTTTTAGGGTCCGACGAAAAATCGCCTTTTGAAGCGCACTCGCCCGATCCAAAAGCGGTAATGGAACGAATAGCGACTCTCTATAGACTCGATAGAGAAATCTCGGAAATGCGAGCGCTGATAGTCACCCCTGATGCTTTTGCGCGAAAACATATCCCTTCCTCGTGCTTCACGGACAACTTCGAATACCTTGTTAATGGGGAATCGTTCAATCGAGACCACATACTAGAGCGACTCGTCAGTTGGGGATACAATTCTGTAAACGTCGTCGAGGATCCAGGAACCTTCAGTGTTCGGGGAGGAATCATCGATATCTTCTCGCCCTACCATTCCAAACCAATCAGAGTTGATTTATTTGGTGACGAGATCGAAAGCCTCCGCTTCTTCAACCCTTCCAATCAACGAACATTAGAAGAAATTGAGGACGCTATACTCCTGCCCGCACGCGAAATAATCTTCAACGAAAAAGTCACAGACCACGCCATCTCCGAGGTGCGAAGAATCGCAGATGAAAATCTGATCCCATCTCGAAGGGTTAGCGCCGTCATCGACGATATAAAGAATCGAGTCCACTATTTTGGAATCGAAAACCTCCTTTCGATTTTTCACCCTAGTGGGCTTGTGGAACTCACCGAATATTTACCGTCAACACATGAGTACAACTATATATATGGAGATTTGGACACGCTCATTAGCGATTGGCGAAAAACAATTGCGGAAAGCGTCGAAGGCCAAGCAAAAGCCGAAGATGGTCGAGACCTATTCGTACCGTGGCAAGAGCACATCGCTGAGGGTGACGATGTATTCGAAAAGGTCATCGCCGACAAAAAAACGATACGCTTACCCTCTCATTATGTGAAAATATCAGGAGAGTCGACTGGTCCCGTCGTATCCTTTCCTTACGAGAAGACGGACGCAATTCGAAATGAAATCATAAAAGCGAGCAGGGAGGTCAATGAGAATACCGATCTGTTTAAACCCCTCACTCAACGATTGAAACAGTGGCGGAGTCAATACTGCACAAACTTTCTAGTCTGTCATACAAGGGGACAAGCAGAACGTATTCGAAGCCTTCTTGAACCGCGTAATCTCAATGTTCGCGTGCACCTCAACCACGTTGACTTTGAAGCTTTCCTGAAAGCGAATAATGAGTCATCCAAATATCACGATCATTCGATTCATGCTTGGATCGTTTTAGGTGACCTCTCGAAAGGATTTATTGCTCCTTCTGAAAAAATAAATTTCATCACCGAAGAAGAGATCTTTGGACAACGAGTTAAACGCCATCGTTCTCGAAAGCCCAAGGCGAAAGCGTTTACAGCTGACCTTTCGGACTTGAAGACAGGCGACTATGTGGTTCACATCGACCACGGAATCGGCCTTTACCATGGAATGACAAAACTTGCTCTCAACGGAGTCGACCAGGACTTTCTTCACATTGAATATAAAGGAAACGACAAGCTCTATCTCCCAGTCCATCGCCTTCGTCTCGTGCAGAAATATGCTGGCGCAGAAGAAGGCCGTACTCCGAACTTGAGTAAGCTCGGATCTACCGCTTGGGCCACCACAAAGAGAAAAGCAAAAGACACTCTTCTGAAAATGGCAGCAGAACTGCTTCGCCTATACTCTATGCGTGAAGCTCTTGAAGGCTTTGCTCTAAAGCCACCCGGAGATGCTTATACAGATTTTGAAGGGCAGTTTTGCTTTGAACCCACTGTAGATCAGCAAAAAGCATTCAAGGAGGTCGCTATCGACCTTCAAAAAGCACGTCCAATGGACAGGCTTATCTGTGGCGATGTCGGCTATGGAAAGACCGAAGTTGCTATGCGGGCAACCATGATAGCGGTGCTCTCTAAAAAACAGGTAGCAGTCTTAGTACCTACGACCGTACTTGCGGCACAACACTACCACGTCTTTTGTGAACGTTTTAAGAACTTCCCGATTCGGATCGGAATTATCTCTCGATTCCAAACTCGAGAACAAATCAAAAGAACAGTGCAAGATACAAAAGAACATAAAATCGATATTCTAATCGGTACGCATAGACTTCTTAGCAAAGATATTTCGTTCAAAGATCTCGGACTCCTCGTTATTGACGAGGAACAACGCTTTGGCGTTTCACATAAAGAAAAACTAAAAAAATACCGTTCGAAAGTTCATGTGCTTGCGATGTCCGCAACACCAATCCCGAGAACACTTCATATGAGCATGATGGGAGTTCGCGATCTTTCAGTGATTGCAACACCTCCTCATGACCGATTAGCAGTGAAAACGGAGGTCCATAGATTTTCGGAAGAAGTGATTCGAGACGCGATTCTAAAGGAAATTCGACGAGGAGGTCAGTGTTTCTTTGTTCATAACCGAGTAGCATCCATCGCTTCTATGGGAGTGATGCTTAAAAAACTCGTACCCGAGGCTCGTATCATCATAGGTCACGGTCAAATGGCGGAAGAAGAACTTGAGAAAGTAATGGTGTCATTTATGGCCAAGGAATACAATGTTCTTCTGAGCACAACGATTATTGAGTCAGGCATAGATATACCAAGTGCCAACACCATTATTGTTAATCGCGCCGATCGCATGGGCTTGTCTCAACTGTACCAACTTCGAGGAAGAGTCGGTCGCTCAAGAGTTCGTGCTTATTCACACTTTCTTATACCAGGAGGAACACTCTCAAAAGACGCACGAAAACGTATCGCGGTACTGCAACGATTCACAGAACTCGGAGCCGGTTTCAAAGTAGCGTCTCACGACCTAGATATCCGTGGAGCAGGCAATCTCCTTGGAAAGCAGCAATCTGGAACAATCTCAGCGATAGGCTTTGAAACGTACCAATATCTGCTGAAAGAGGCGATTGAAGAACTGCAAGGCTCCGCAAGGCAATCTTATCGAGAACCAGATATTCAGCTTCCAGTCGTTGCGCTCATTCCAGATTCATACCTAACTGAAGCGCCAGAACGCTTATCTTATTACCAAAGATTCAATCGAGCAGAAACAGATGAGACGACCTTTGATCTGCTTCAAGAAATGGGAGACCTTCACGGAACACCTCCAGGAGAGGTGGAAAATCTTTGCCAGATCATGCTTCTGAAGCAACGGCTTATGCGGCTGTCGGTGATTAATTTCGACTATGGCGCACGAACGAAAGCAATGCCTCCTCGTGTAGTGATGCGATTCGATCAAGAACGACTTGCTCTCAAACCTGAACACGTTACTCAGTTTGTAAAGAGAGCTCCAAATTACAGAAGAGTGCTCCAGGATAGTCGTATCATGATCTATCTTCAGCCCTTCAGCGATGAACGTGAAATCATCGAGCAATCAAAAGAACTTGCAGATGAGCTTATTTTGATTTGCTTCAAAGACAAAAAGGTAAATTAGATAGAGATCTATCGTTTCAGTGCAGATAATGCAAAGGTCCCACTATGGAACTTGAAGCGTGTTCATGCCAAGCAGTTCAACTGTGCTTCAGTACAAAAACTGAGGAAAAAATAGACTATACGCAAATTGAAAATAGTATCGAGCAGGGTAAATTTGTTTGGCTGGATATTTTGGTTCATGATTTCAAGAAAGCTTATCCATCACTATTGAATCTAAATAAAATTCATGAAGAAATTCTTGAGGATGCAGCACAACAACAGCCTGCCACGCAGTGCAGCCGCTACGAAAACCAACTTCATGTGGTTTTAGCTGACGTTGATTTCGTTGGAGAAGATTTCGTTTCACATCGAGTAGATGTCGTAATCGCAGAAACTCACATTATTACGATACGTACGTCCGAGGTAAAATTTCTGGCTGGAGTGTGGAATTCGTTCTCTCAGGATTTTGAGCTGCACGCTAGGAGTCCGAGTTTTCTTCTTTATGAATTCTGGGACCACTTACTTGATCGCTACGTAAAAACGCAAAATGAATTTGAGCTCCGAGTTGAAAACGTTCAAAAAAAACTTTTTTCAAAAGTCGGTGACGAATTCTTTACTGATGTCTCAGAACTTGGAAGCGACCTGCTGGAGTTTCGAAAACTATTACTTCCCGCTCGCTCAGTACTATCGGAATTATCAACTCGACGTTCGAGATTTATTTCAGAAGCAACGCAGCCATATCTCAGTAATATGATTGGTTCCATTGAAACGGTACTCCAAGACTTACTCGTTGATCGAGATATTCTCTCGGAGTCATTACATCTCTATATGTCCATGGTTGGACACAGAACAAATTTGGTTATGAGAAAACTAACGGTCGTTAGTGTCATTTTTCTTCCTCTAACCTTTCTTGTTGGCGTATACGGGATGAATTTTAGAACTATGCCAGAGCTGGGTTGGGATTATGGATATCTCTACTTTTGGTCAACAACCGCGCTCATCACCATATTTGCGATACTGATGATGAAAAAGAATGATCTTCTGTAGAACTTTGAACTGGTCTCAGGCGGGTTGCCATTAGACCATTGACAGTTATGGATCCGAGCAGCAAAGCGCCAAGCCATAAATGTAAAACTTGTGCAAAGGCTGGTAATGCAAATCGACTCATAATGAGCCCCGTCAATGGCTGAAAAAAGACCAAAAGAGCTGTTACCCACAGACTTCGCACCAACCATTTATCTTTCGCATACTGCAACGCCCAATAAATGACGCCACCCAAAAATAAACAAAGGATAATCGCGTACGTCCGATGTACACCGTAAATCATACCGGCTTCGTCGAGCCACATGTCGCGAGCAACAGCAGGCGTCAATTTAGCAACTTCTTGTACATGACCTCGCACTGCCGCACCCAGTCCTGTTTCGACCAAGCAAAGAGCGCCCATCACAAACGTTAATGTTCCAAGCCTTTTTCTCCAAGGTGGTAAATCGTTACGAGGACGACCTCCTTCGAAAAAAGCGCATACCGTCGCATATAGGAGTAAACTCACAATAATGAGAGCGAAAGCGAGATGCAGACTCAAAATAAAGGGCTGCAACTCGCTCAATACAACTTGCCCCCCAAGCCAGCCTTCAAAAAGGACCAAGAGAAAAGCCGAAACTGTGGGCCAAAGCACACGTGGTACGCGACGATAGTGTTTTATGGCTAGAATCAAGGTTGCAACTATCAATAATCCAATGACCGCGCCCATAAGCCGGTTTAGGTATTCTAGCCAGGTTTTCCAGACGTTGAACTGTTCAGGATTAAATTTAGCGGGAAGTTCGCTAACCGTGGTGGGAGGTATCCATGATCCGAAACATTTTGGCCAATCTGGGCAGCCAAGTCCAGCACCCGCAGCTCGTACCAGGCCACCAACGGCGATTAGAGCGTATGTTGCTGCGGTCGTCACGAGGGCCCAAAATTGGAACCGATTCAGTTGGAGAGTTTCACTTTGCATTATGCAGTTCACTTCGCGACTTTACGAGTAGTCTGATTGTTTCCTTTGATTCTTCATCTAAGTTCACAAATTGAATACCCATTCCGCGAATGTCTGACCCAAAGCGTGATACATGAGCTACTCGGCCAAGCCCTTCAATCAATCGAACGCCGTTTTTCAGAACAAACTGAAGATAAAGCATCGACCCCGACTCCTTTGGCTCATCGCTCTTTATAAAGATTCCGCCTTCCGAAATATCAAGTGCGTATTCACAAATGAGTTCATCGGATGCGTCATACCGAAATTGAACCAATAAATTTAAGGGTACACGGATTGACCTGCGTCGGTCGGCACCGCTCACAATCATGTTCACGTCTTTGGATTTACACCATTTCGGCCTAGCAAAGTGACAAAATCAGCGTCTACAGCTACGGATCGCATAATGATTATGCGGGTACGGTAGCGCTAGGCACGTTGAATTCTGTCGGGACATCAGCAAAAAAAACATGGTCGTACACCACCTTCGACCATGCCAACAATCGGCAGCACATATATCCTAAAAAAAGGGTTTACACTTAAAACCTGAAGCCGGCATAGAGTATACCCTGATCATTACAGAGGCAGAATGCTAAGGCTCGTCAAGATTTTAAATAAGTTGTGGTCAGCTTCTAGCGACAAATTTTGGGGTCAGTCAGAATCCAGACATGCGCGGTCGCGAGCTGATAAAAAAATTTCGGACCGGTACGTGGGGTCGCTCGGTAGCAATCGCTTCTTTTGTAGAACAAGCAGAAGATGTAAGCACACAAGAACTCCTGAAGCTTCTCGATGTTCTTCAGTCGAAGCAAGTTAATAAAGAAAGTCCTGCGGCGATCAAGAATCGTTGTAAAGCATTCGCTGAACTCGTCAATCAAGCGCCCGATCCGACACTATTTAGCCCATTTGTTAAAGCCATGAAAACGGGATCTGAGCCTGTGCGCCATATGATGGTACAGATTCTTCCTACCGTAAATCACATCTCAAGCCACGGAGAACTCATCGCACTCCTTCGGAGCTCAGATACGGGCCTGAGACAAAGTGCAGCACAAGTACTTTCGCAAGTTGGTGGAAAAACAACTTTCGAAAAACTGAAAGAATTTATTCGGGAACCCAATTTCGCAGGTCGCTTAGAAGCTATACAAGTCCTCCTTCCAATTGCTGGTCATTACTCGATACCTTCATTAGGCGACATACTCCAGATTGGTAAAGTTCACGAAAAGCAGATGGCACTCAAATACTTGAGTGACACGAATTTCGTAGCGAAAGATATACCAGGTGCACTCAAAGCTATACGCGTAGGCTTAGAGGCTTCAGAACAAAGAATTCAACTGACCGCGATACGGGCATTTTCGGCAATTGCAAACGAAGATGATTGGTTCGAGACGATCGCACCATTTCTCGAAAACCACCCTCTACCAATCATTCAAGCATGCATCGACGGGTTGTCTCGGTTTCGCTCGTTACGCGCACTAAGAGCTCTAGAAGACGCCTTCCGCCTAGGGCCTAATGTCATAAGAAGTAAGGTATTGGCGACGGCCAAGATTATCGGGAACGAATCAATTCTTCCGTTGTTGGTTGAGGCTCTCAATCACCGGCACATGAATATCCGAACAGAAGCCGCTGAGATCATCACACATCTGAGCCATGAAGAAAAAATAGATAGTGGTCGTACGATTATTTGGCTCCTGAGGAGTCGCGATTCAACTGTACGAAGACTTGCTGTAGATATAGCCAATCGAGTGGGTGACCGAACGGGTAAGCTATGGCCCAAACTACTCACTTTCTTACGTGATGAAGACTGGTGGGTACGAGAGCGCGTTATTGATGCACTCGTAGAAATGGCTGGAACCCAGCTTACCAAGCATGTTGTTGCATACCTTGAAGATCCTTCCGATGTCGTTCGTAGGTACGCTGTCGGTGTACTCATGCGACTCAAAGATCCAAACTCTTTAGGCGCATTATGCAGAACTGCCATGAGTGACCCAGATTGGTGGGTCAAAGAATGGGCGCTCCAAGCAATGGGCGAGCTCGGCGACGCGAGAGCCGTGCCTTACATTCTCAACGTAATGGCTAATGATGAAGACACACGCATTATTTGCGTTGAAGCTCTCGAGAAACTCAATGCCGCAGACGCAGCACCACACGTCGCGGCCTTACTCAACGTGAGCCAAGATGACACAGACCTGATGCTGGCTATTTTCAGCTGTCTCACCAAACTCAACGACAGTTCCCAAAGCCAATTAATCGCGCAATTCCAAAATGACCGAGATCATAGGATTCGAAATGCGGCCCGAGAGCTATTGACCAAGTGGAACTTATCGAATGCGCAGTGGGCAAATTCAACGTCCTTAGGATCTCAGCTTGGTATGCTCGACCAACTTCTTTTCGCTTGCGTCAAGGCCGAAGGCGACGACCTCATGCTCGCATCCGGGAGAAAAGCGTTTATAAAACGACGTGGGCAAATCATCCCACTTGGAGAGCACGAATTCAGCGAAGAAGAATTGCGAACCATTCTATTGCCACAGCTTAGTATCGCACAACAAGATGACTTGGAGCAGCTTAGAGACGCCGACTTCTCATATAACGTCGAGTCAGAGGGACTGCGCTTTAGAGCAAATGTATTCCAGCAAACGAGTGGACTCGCCGCTGTCTTTCGAACAATTAATGACAATATCCCAGATATTGAAGAGCTCGGTCTCCCTGGAGTTGTTCGGTCTTTTGCGCAACTGAAGAACGGACTCGTTCTTATTGGCGGTCCAACGGGAGCAGGGAAATCAACGACACTCGCAGCCCTCATATCGGATATAAATAAAAACCGTGCACGTCATGTCATTACCCTAGAAGACCCAATCGAGGTTGTTCATAGACCAGATAAATCTCTTATTACCCAGCGTGAAATAGGAACACATAGTCGAGCATTTTCTCATGCGCTCCGCGCCACTCTTCGTGAGGACCCCGACGTTATTCTCGTCGGCGAGATGCGGGACCTACCAACGATTCAGTTTGCGGTGACCGCTGCTGAAACCGGACACCTCGTGTTTGGAACCGTTCATACGGTGTCCGTCGCTAATAGTATTGACCGAATGGTGAACGTTTTTCCACCAGATGAACAACCTCAAGTTCGGTCTATGCTCGCCGGTAGTTTACGAGCTGTTTGCTGCCAACACTTATTACAGAAACAAGACAAATCGGGCCGTGTACTCGCCGTAGAAGTCATGCTCAACACGGACGCTATTGCAAATCTTATCCGTAAAGGTAAGACTTTCCAGATACCGTCTGTTCTTGCCACTTCAAGAGAACAGGGAATGCAATCCATGGACGTGGAGCTAATGCGACTGTATCAAGACGGAATTGTCTCCAAAGAAGAAGCATACATGAAAGCAAACAATAAGGCCGATTTTGAATCACTATTTGAAGAACAGAAAGCAAAAGAAGAGAAGCTTAATAAGCAAGGTGGACTCGTTGTTTCTCCTGACGGAAATCCAAAGACGGAAGAGAATAGTCAACCACAACGTCCAAGCTATAGAGTGCACGGAGGCAACTTGTAGTAATGGCACGAATCGACTCTTTTCTTAGATTGGTTGCTGATCAAGGCGCGAGCGACCTTCACTTTACAGCAGGTACAAAACCTACCATTCGCCATGATGGTGAGCTCGTCCAGTTACCTTTTCGTCAGCTCTCTAAATCAGAAGCACGACGATTTATTCGGGAGATGCTCACGACAGAAGAGAGAGATGCACTCGACGAACAACATGAACTCGATTTCGTATACGCCCTAAAGGATATCGGACGCTTTCGTGTTAATGTGTTTAATCAATCTCGAGGGCTTGGCGCCATATTTCGAATCATTCCGAAGACTGTTCCAAGTATCGATAGCCTTGGGCTTCCTACTGGAATCAGAAGGCTTGTAGAACATCAAAATGGACTTGTTTTAGTTTGTGGACCGACCGGCTCAGGCAAGACGAGCACCCTGGCGGCACTGGTCAACGAAGTCAATATGAACCCCAACCGAAGTAAGCATGTCATTACGGTCGAGGATCCTGTTGAATTCATTCATACTCCGCAGCACTCAGTAATTACCCAAAGACAGGTTGGGCTTCATACGGAGAGCTTTTCTAGTGCTCTGCGATCAGCTTTACGCGAAGCACCAGACGTCATTGTTGTGGGAGAGATGCGTGATTTAGAAACCATTAGTCTGGCAATGTCAGCAGCTGAAACAGGGACATTGGTATTTGGCACATTACATACAAACTCAGCAGCAAAAGCGATTGATCGTATTATAGATGCTTACCCGGATGGGAATAGAGACCAGATGCGCAGCGCACTGTCTGTATTATTACGCGGCGTTGTTTCTCAACATCTCGTAAAACGCGCAAGCGGTGAAGGTCGAATCGCAGCCATTGAACTGCTGCTTCAATCTGTTGCGATTGCGAATATGATACGCGAAAATAAAATTCATCAAATCGAAGCTGCCCTTGCGTCCCCTGCCAATGAAGTTTTAGGTACCCAAAGTCTTGATAGTTGCCTCTTTCGTCTCATTAAATCCGGTATCGTTACCCAAGAGGAAGGTTTGAAGGTTGCCAACCAGCCAGACTCTTTACGAAAATTAGTCGCAGATTTACCTGAGGATTAGTAAATGAGTGAGCCCTCGAACAGCCCCTATTTTAGACAAGCGCAAGAATTAGAAAAACAAGGACGGCTCAACGAGGCCATACAGAATTTCGTGCAAGCCGGGTCTATATCTGAAGCAGCGCGTATTCTAATGTCTCAAAGGCAATATGAGCAGGCCGGTAACCTACTGATGAGACACTTGGGTGCGCCCCCGAACCAAGTTGGTACTTTACGTGCTGACAAACGTAAAGAGGCCTTCAACGCCGCTATCTGTTACGCTCGAACGGATAAATACCTTTATGCGGTCGAACTGTATATGGCTCTAGGAGAGCACCCTCGCGCGTTGGAACTTTTAGAACGAAATGGTGAAAGAGAAAAGGCGCAACGCCTCCGGGAGCATCTCAATCATCCGAGTAATTATGCTCAAAAAAGTAGAGATGCCATCTTGGGCGAAGATAAGAGCCAATTCGAAAACAGTGGATTAAGTAAAGCTCAGGCCTTGGAGAAAGCTGGCAATCTCAACGAAGCACTTCAGGCGTACACCAAACTAAAAAAATATGCAGACGCGGGGCGCGTGGCAGAGAAGATTGGTGGGATTACAGACCGAGCAGCAAAATTCTATATCGATGCGGGAATGCCTTTTGAAGCCGCGCAATGCTACATCAAAGTAGGAGAAACAGGTAAAGCTCTCGATACGATATGTCGCGTGCCAACGTCTGATCAAAGGTACAAAAGCGCAGCCACTACAGCTATCAGACTCGCCGTAGATCTGGGAGTCTTGGACTTTGGCCTCGAACAATTTGTCGGGGACTTCGTCGATAGCAATCACTCCACGAACGAAGATTTCGAAGTCTTGTATCAATTGGCCACGCTCTATATCCGACATAGTCATCTCGAAAATGCATTAGAAACCTTTGGGCGAATTGCGAATGCGAATGCGAACTTTAAGGACGTCACCGCTCAAATCGAAGGACTCAAGAACCGCATGCAGCAATCCCCCCGGGTATACGAAAGAATTCTTCGTGAGGAGGCGAGCTTTCGAGCTAAAGATCGGTCAAAATACACAAGTTCTGCTCCCGCACCTGTAGCGCAACTGCCGGATCTTCCTGATTTACCTGGATTACCACCAGTGCCTTCACCACAAGATTTGATCAGTTCAAAATCTAAGGACAAATCTTTACCACGCGGGAGAGAAGAGCGAGGGACTTTTATGCGTCAGCGCTCTCCGTTTGAAAGCGAGCAGCTCGATGCTGCAGTCATTGATCAGACGGTTGCACCAAGTGCGCCTCCGCCACCTGCTCCTGTTGAGCCTGCGGGAGATGTGAACGAAATGTTCCAAGCAGGCAACACGATCGGTGAGCGGTATCAACTTGAGAAACGAATCGGAAAAGGTGGTATGGCGTATGTCTTTCGCGCCAAAGATACTGAGCTTGACGAACTGATCGCACTAAAAGTTTTCCAACAGCCTATTGAAGACGATGAGCAGCTCTTACATCGTTTCAAACAAGAACTCGTTCTTTCTAGAAAACTCGCGCACAATAACATCATCCAATTATTCGATATCGGGATTCATAAAGGCTATCGCTATATCAGTATGGAGCTTCTCTCAGGAGATGAACTGAAGGCTCAGCTGGGTAAACCAATCGACCTTGGAAAAGGGATCGATTACCTAATACAAGCTTGCGACGGTCTCCAGTACGCTCATGACAAGGGAATTATCCACCGTGATGTGAAGCCTCAAAACTTTTTTGTGACTCAGGAAAATGTATTGAAAGTTATGGATTTCGGTATCGCAAAACAAGGTGGTACCGAGGGAAAAACAGTAGCTGGGATGATTGCAGGTACACCAAATTATATGTCACCTGAGCAGATTAATGGATTTAGCAATGTGACTCCTGCAACAGACATCTACGCAATGGGCTGCATCGCGTACGAAATGTTTACCGGAGACGTTCCGTTCTCTCATGCGGAACTCATGCCATTGCTCATGATGCATATGACGAAACCACCCGTTCCGCCCTCGCAACATAATCCTAATCTTCCACCACCTCTTGAAAAGATGATTTTGAAGCTTCTCGAAAAAGACCCAGCAAATAGGTATTCAAGTTGTCGAGCATTTGCAGATGACCTTCGTCGCCTTCGCGGTTCGTAATGAATAATAAAGTTGTCTTTCTTGATCGCTCTACGATTACTGCGAATTTTACAAAACCTGATTCTGTTGGAGAGTGGATCAATTATCCATATACTAACTCGGAAGAAATTATCGAACGACTTCAAAGCGCAGATGTCGCTGTGGTGAACAAAACAATCATAGACAGAGATACTCTCTCGCATCTTCCAAAACTACGGCTCATCGCGGTGGCAGCAACAGGTGTAAATAATCTCGATCTCAAAGCGTGTAAAGAGCTAGACAAACGCGTTTGTAATGTCGAAGGCTATGCGAAATACACGGTAGCGGAGCATTGCATCGGATATATTTTAGCTCTCAGGCGCAATCTCATTTCTTATCGAAAGGATGTTAGAGATGGTGAGTGGCAAAAAGCAAAGAGCTTTTGCGTGCGAAACCATATGATTCGAGACTTACGTGGCGATACACTCGGCATCATCGGTTATGGCGAAATAGGGCGCCAAATGGGCCAGCTTGCCAAGTCATTTGGCATGAAGGTGATTGTTGCTGAACGCAAGGGGGCTAACCGTATACGGGAAGGAAGAACAAGCTTTGAGAATGTTTTGCGAGAAAGTGACATCCTTTCATTACACTGCCCTCTTACTGAAGAGACTCGTGATCTAATCGGTAAAGATCAATTGGAGCAAATGAAAGGTGACAGCATTCTGGTAAACACAGCAAGAGGTAGCTTGGTTGATAGTGCTTCTTTACTAGATGCACTCCGCAGACAGGCAATTGCCGGGGCAATTATTGACGTGCTTCCACAGGAACCACCCGTAGAGGGCAACCCACTGCTCGACGTTGAAAATAATAATTTATTTATATCCCCGCACATAGCCTGGGCGAGTATTCAGGCAATGCAAGCTCTCGCTGATCAACTTACCGTAAAGATTGATACATTTTTGAAGGGTGATCGTATACCTTTGATCATTTAGGCAATTCGACACGAGGTCGCTGAGCTTGCGAAACCCGGGCAAACAATGCAAAAACATGGTCGATGCCCAAAGATAATCGCAATTCCTCAAATAATTACTTCGATACTCAAGCTCAGCGCTTTATCCAGAAGTCAGTGTTAAGATCAAAATTTATTAATAAACTTCTCTCCATGATCATCATCTCACTTGTAACGACCTCGGCTGGCTGCAGCCATATCGGTCATGCATCGTTGGATGACCGCTTTACCACAGAGCATGTGACTAAAGTTAAGAAAGTATACAGCGTCCTTAGTTCGCCGAATGGTAAACATACGGCATACTTGCTGTTTGTTCCACGAAAACCTCTTATTGATCCCAATGGTCCTGGATATACAGAGCTACATATTATTGACGAAAGCGGTACTGATAAGCCTTTTATTACAGGAAAGGTAAGCATACGTGGAATCGCGTGGAAACCGGACAGCTCAGGCATAAGCTTCCTCTCGAAACGAGGCAAAGATAAAAATGTAGGGATATATTTCATCCCTGTTGACGGCGGAGAAGCTCGGAGAATCGTCTCACACGAAGAAAGCATTTCAAGCTATTCTTGGCATCCATCAGAGAATAGAGTCGCTTTTATTTCTAAACAGAAAAAAGAAAAATCTCACAAAGACATGGTTAAAAAAGGCTTTAACCAAGAAGTTGTTGAGGAGATGAGTCAACCCTCCCTCGCTTGGATTACTGATATTAAAGAGTACGGTAAAGAGAACACACCCAATAAGCAATTCATCGAACTGGGCGAGTGGTCTGCTTCGAGCGTTAAATTTGCTGGAGAAAAACGACTTATTGTTTCCGCAGCACCCAGCCCTAGAATTGATGATTATTATATGAAGCGAAGACTTCATATCGTGGACGCCAAAACCCTAAAGGTTCAACGAAAATTAAAGACGGCTGGAAAACTGGGTCAATTCGTTGCCAGTCCCGATGGACGCGCCGCAGCGGTGATTGTCGGTCTCGATATTAATGATCCACGAGACGGACGCCTTATGATTGCAAATCTTGAGAATGGAGACGTTAAAATACACTTCGCAAATGACGAATTCCACGTAGACCGAGTCGAGTGGATCAATAACTCAAAGCTCGTGGCCCTTATTAGCGAAGGAACGAAATCACGACTAAAAACGTTCTCGAAAAAAGGGGACTTGCTGGAGACGATTTACGATAAGGATACAATTATCAGTTCGATATCATTGCCAAAAGCGGGTGACAAAATTGTACTGTCTGGTCACACACCAACACATCCACCTGAAGCCTTCTATATTTCGACAAAAGCAAACTCAAAGTTAACTCGATTGACCAAGTCGAACCCCTGGCTTTCTAAGCTTCGGCTCGCGAAACAGGAAACCATTCGATATCGGGCTCGAGATGGACTTGAGCTTGAAGGAATTCTGATTCACCCCCTTACGAAAACAAAAAAACCAGCACCACTAATTGTTTCTGTACATGGAGGTCCTGAATCTCATATTCGTGACGGATGGCTCACAGCGTACTCACTCGCAGGCCAATTCGGGGCCGCCGAGGGATTTGCAATTTTTTATCCAAACTATCGCGGAAGCACTGGTCGAGGAGTCAAATTTTCGAAGTTGGGTCAAGCAGATTATGCAGGCAAAGAATTTAACGACATCATTGATGGAATTGATTTTCTCGTATCGAAGGGGATTGCAGACAAAAATAAAGTCGGCGTCACGGGTGGGTCTTACGGTGGATTTGCATCGGCATGGATGGCGACCAAACACACCAAGCGTTTCGCCGCGAGCGTTATGTTTGTAGGCATTAGCGATCAAGTTTCTAAATTCGGGACCACGGATATTCCCAATGAAATGTTCCTAGTACACTCGCGAAAATGGCCCTGGGACGATTGGAACTTTTTTCGAGAAAGAAGTCCCATCACCTACGTGGAACAAGCGCGCACGCCTATTCTGATTATGCACGGAAAGAACGATACCCGTGTTCATCCCACGCAGTCTATGGAGCTTTTCCGGTACTTGAAGACTCTCGGCAAAACTCCTGTCAGGCTTGTACTTTACCCTGGAGAAGGTCATGGAAATCGCAAGGCAGCAGGTCAATACGATTATAGCCTACGTCTCATGCGCTGGATGAAGCACTATCTTCAAGGAGAGGGTGGAGCACCTCCCCCACATAAGCTTGATTATTCTGCCGTCAAACCGGCGAAGCAAGACGACGACGCCAAAAAAGAATAACCAACAGAAAGGCGATACAGTACGCACTCTTCTCATTGCGCAAATGAGTCGATTGACATCCGCATGAACCATCATCTGCTCGAGTGACTCTTCGCGGGCGAGATGACTGATCGGGATTCGACGCAGTCGGGGTCGAAGTTTGTGCATCAAGCCCCATGAAACCAGCATCTGGCGGATTAATCGTACCTGAATCAGTGGCTTGCGCACTATCCTCTAAATCTTGCTGACCGGAATCACTCGCTCCTGCATCTAAGGGTGATGGCATTCCTTCCATGGTGGGTTCGGCTGGAGCTCCTCCATTAGAACAAGACAAGCGAAATCCTTCGGAGCACGCTTTCGTCATCTCATTACTTACCCATTCCCGAAAAAAGTCGACTCGAGTGTCAACTCCGCCAACCTCACAATCACGTTGGTCATACGCTCGCGAAGTCACCGAGATAAGTCTCGTCGATGGAAAAAGTCCATCGTTGACTTCGAGAATCGTTGGTCCTCCAGAATCACCTCGACACTTTTGAGGTGTTGGAGCCATGTTCCCTATTTGAATCTCTGCTGGAGCGACCTCATTAATCACAGTTTGTGCGACATGCTTCACACCGGCTGACTGGCCATTCGGAGCAATGAGCCCGTATCCTGCAATATCGACCTCAGCATTCACCAAGACGCTCGAAGAGTCATCAGTCTGCATGATTACCAATGGGCTAACAGAAGTTATTTCGCTTTCGAGGAAGGCCAGTCCAATATCGTAAAAATTTCCCAGCCCCATAGGCGAAGCCATCGAATTAATATCAAAGTCTGGGTGAGGTACAAGCTTTGAAATACCCACCGTATCTGGAGGTAGATTCGTCGGGTCGTTTTCGAAGCCAGAAACATCGTTGCTCAGTGTGAAAAAATAAGTAAAATTGATGAAACCCTCGAACGGGTTAATTGTGCAGTGGGCCGCGGTGAGTAAAGTGTCCGGAGCGATCAATGAGGCTGTACAAATGAGTGTACCGAAATTTGGCCCCTGCCCTCCACTTCTTGCAATAATCGCTCCCGTCGCTGGAAATTCTGTTGCTCTCGCAACTGACCCGCCGATGATCGCGGATTGCGAATACTGGTAATTCTCGGACGTTTGGCTACACGAAAGAATGAAGAATGACCATGAAGTAAGAGCGAGTCTTTGATTCATTACAAAGGTATAGTACATCGCTTCATTTCAATCCATCGGACGACTGCGTTGGAGTATAGTGCCAGGGTGACAAATTTAGAGTCTCTGCAACTCATCCACAGAGTCGTAGACGAGAAAGTAGGTTCGCTTGTAGTCATTCGTGAAAAGCGTATAACTTGCAAGAAAGGCCGTCACGAATACTACCAAGACGACCTCTCTGTCTTCGAAGTAGAGTCCGAAAGGCTCCAAACAGAGCACAGATATTGATAAAAAAATGGAAGACCTCACCCCACGGGGAAATGCGTATTGTCGGATATCGAAGGAAGATGCCAGATATATTAATCGAGACCTTATGTATGCCGGACTCGAGGACTCCCGTTGAGATGGATTGCTAATTCATATCAGTATCGCAACATTTTCCACTCAATAACGAAGGTGACCCTGTGAAGGAAATTAATGTGGGATCATGTTCGAATCTTGATGAGTGCGAAGGTACATTGGCTCAGTTACAGGGTGACCTCAGACACGTGAAACTTCGCGAGCTTTTTTCCGGCCACGCATTCGTTCCAAAACCGGCGGATAAATAATTTTAGTGAGATACAAATATTCCGGAGGAGCAGGCCGAGCTGTTTCTCGCCGGTCACATGATTGACTTATCTTTACAAGACAATTCGATGCTGATCTCGCCTGAGCTTCTCTCATTGCGGTCGCTACCATTACCCGCACTTGCTTTCTCAAAAAACCATCACCGGCAAAATCGATTCGAATCGATGGTTTACCTTCAAACATAGCAAATCGTACATGAGTATACCAAAGACGCCTCAACGTACTCTTGAAACTTGGCGTGTTCCTCGCAAACGCTGAGAAATCTCGGTAGCCAATGAGTTCATGAAGCATTCGACCTAGAAGATGAATGTCGACTTCACAATACGGATGAAAATAAGAATATCGACGGCCAACCGCCGTGTATCGTGCATGAAAAGAACGCGGAACAATACTGACGTCACCGATCACGATATCGTCCGGAGTACCCTCTAAAGCCTGAGTGATCTGATTCTCAGAATACGGTGTTCGAGACCAAAACGAGATAACTTGACCCGTTGCATGCACGCCTTTATCGGTTCGTCCACCAACTGCAACAGATGGAATCTCGTTCATAAGCGGCTGAAGCATTTCAAGAAGGTGCCCTTCAACTGTCGGTTGATCTACTTGTCGAGCAAAACCAGCATAAGCTGCTCCATTGTAAGCAAGCTGTACCCGATAGGTTGTTCTCATGACGATCTACTCTCTCGTTATCATTGCGGGTCATCAAAATGAAAGACGACGTGCTGATTCTTAGCGGGATGGATGTCTAACTCTCGACTTTGTTTTTGCCCATCAGGAGTTTGTAGCTCAATGTGATGCACACCACTAGGCAAATGAATAAACATGGGGGCTGGGCCTGCTTTTCTTCCATTGATCCAAATATACGCATCGGTTGGTTTTTCACCGTGTAAAGCAAGCACCTTTATCATCGCCGGCGGTCCCTTTCGCCGACGAGTTTTTACGCGGTTTTGTACCGCTCGACGCTCCGGTAAAGTCGGACGACGCCGCGCCTCAGGAATTCTAATTGGAATATCTTGAGTCGCTAAACTATGCTCATCTAGCCGAGAATTCGATAGATGAGGTGGAGTAGCCCACAAATACTTCTGAGGATTCCATGTTTCACCAACGTCAATATAGTCTGGAACCGACTGATCACACCCAAGCGCGATCATGGCTAGGACTAAATATAAAACGAATACTCTCATTCTAAATCGCCTCTAACCATCGCTCAATTCTAGCCTCTAGATAGGGTGCAGAGACCTTAGATTGCCGAAGGTCATACAAAACCTTGCCGGCTATATTTATCGCGCGGTCAAGAAACGTGTCGAGATCAGAATATGCCATGGCTCGGATAAATTCGATTTCCAAGCTGGGCAGCTCAGGTCGCCCGAGTTGTTCATTTATCTTGGAAGCCGTCTTGAGTGTGTCGAGTGCATCATCAGGAAGGCCGCTTTCAACCTGCATGAATGCCATCGTAATGCTTGTGTCTAAAACAAATGGATGTATTTCTGGTTGATGCTGCTTAAAGATCTTTATTGCCTTACGGAGAAGCTTTTGTGCTTGTCCAAAACCACGTCGATGAGCCCGCATCCAAGCCTGTTCATAATAAAGATAAGCAATCACAGGGTGCTCAGGGCCAAGACGCGGGATGCTCTTTTGAATAAACTGTCCAAGATTTTCATCCGCAACCTCGAAACGCTCTAAACCACGTAAAGCAGCGCTTTCTAGAAGAGCTAGTTTAATTTCAATGGGGGGCACGTACTTCGGATCTGATGTAAACAAGCTGCGTCCAGACTGAGCAAACGTTAATGCCTTATCAAAATCCTGCTGTGCGAGCGCCGTGAGTCCTAACATATAGTTAGTAGTGATTCGTTGAGAAGAGAGGGTCGATGAGCGAGACAAAAGACCGAACGCTTGAGCGTGATTTCCTAACAAGTATTGGAAAATACCTCTATTGTATTTTGCTCGGGCTTGAGACAAGGGTTCGTCGCTCTCTTTCGTCGCGGAATCAGATGAGGTGAGAACCGAATAGCCGCCACCAGATTTGCTCTGTAATTGCTTTAGAGAACTCGATGCGCTCGTCATTTTTCTTCGACTGAGATCCTTCCAAAGAGTAAACTCAGGAAAAGCTGCTTGGTCTTGAGCACAACTTGTTGGAGAAGGAAGTAGAAGAAGTTCTTCCATTCTTTCGCGGGGCGTTTGGCGGGACGAGTTCGTAAGCAGGCTTTCGACACGATGAAGGTTAGCTCTCACGCACTTTTTATTTTGCTCATTACTCGTCTGGCAGAATGAATATGCAGTGGAAAGATACGCATTCAGCGCTGTGGTAAAAATGGTAACATCTAATTCGTCTGGAGTACCAAGGTAGGACTCAAACTCTGACTCCAAAATCTGACGAGATGTTGACCCATAAACCTCTTCAGGGAGAAGACATTTCTCAGAAGTGCATGCGCCCAACGGGCCAAACACTACAATAAGAACGCTTAATTTTCTTGCGAGAAAGCGTGCTAACATTCGCGTTAAGGAAGCCATATGAAGCATATTTTCAATACATCTGGGAAACATCTTGCTCAAGAGCTTCGTGACGGAAAGTTTAGTGCCGTTGAACTGGTAGAGGCATACATACAAGAGATTCAGGCCGTAAATCCACGCCTAAACGCAATGGTTTGCAATAGATTTAGTCAGGCACGTGAAGAAGCCAAACAAGCCGACCACAAGCTTCAAACGATGGATCATGACCAACTTCCGCCATATCTAGGAGTGCCTTGCACAGTAAAAGAGAGTTTCCAACTGGCAGGGATGCCAAATTCGGCAGGATTACGAAGTCGTGAGCAGGTTATCGCAAAAGAAGATGCCGTCGTCGTGCATAGACTTCGTAAATCTGGCGCGATTCCACTTGGCGTTACAAACACTTCCGAACTCTGTATGTGGATGGAGTCCAATAATAAATTGTATGGGCGAACAAATAATCCGTATGACCAAAAGTGCGTTGCGGGGGGAAGCTCCGGAGGAGAAGGTTCAATTATCGGTTCTGGGGCTTCTGTTTTCGGTATTGGTTCGGATGTGGGTGGCTCAATTCGAATGCCTGCTTTTTTTTGTGGCGTCTTCGGACATAAGCCCTCCTCTCGTCTCATACCCAATCACGGTCAATATCCGCCGGCTACGAGCAAAGCACGAGACTATTTATGCACAGGACCGTTATGCCGAAAGGCCGAAGATCTGGAGCCCTTAGTGAGAATTTTCGCGGGAGCGAGCAATAAGGATGGCCATTGCGAAGACAGGTCGATTCCCGACGTCAGTCAAGTTTCTATCCGAGACTTAGAGGTGATCAATGTGCCAGATAACGGACGTATTGCCGTAAGTGATGATCTTAAGCAGCGACAGGAAGATGCAGCTCGCGCGTTGCAGAGTGCCGGTGCAAAGTTACACACCCAACGTCTCAGAGGGTTTAGAGACGCCCTCGAAATTTGGAGTACGCTCATGAACGAAGCCGCAATGACTTCTTACGTCGATCATCTACGTAATGGGAGAAACTTCAATTTAGCCACTGAAACTTTGCGATTCATATTCGGAAAAAGCGAATTCACAATACCTTCACTTGGTCTTGTTTTAGTCGAAAAAATATCCGCAAAAATGACTCGGAGAGCTGAACAAATGAGGCAAGCGTTCCGGCAATTGCAGTCAGAGCTGTCGCATATCCTGAGACCCAATACAGTGCTGCTATTCCCATCCTATCCTTCGCCCGCCCCTTTACATAATCAGCCTCTCTACCTTCCGATCCGGTGGCAATACACTGCGATCATCAACGCCCTTGAGCTGCCGGCCACGCAGGTACCTCTAGGATTGAACTTATCGGGTAAACCACTGGGCACCCAAGTCGTCGCGCCTCATGGCTGCGATCACCTAAGCCTGGCAGTCGCTTTATTTCTTGAGAAAAAATTTGGAGGATGGCGTAAACCCAGCCTATAAACACCCGTATTTACTGATATCTTTACATGAAAAAGTATGTACTTGATTTATTAAGTGAACAGTGTTCACTTAATGGCTATGCAGAGTTTTTGGAACCACGTTGGAGTATTTATAATAGGAGGTCTTGGTTGGTGGGCCGCTGAATATCTCATTCATCGATTTGTCGGACACGGCAAGAGCACAAGTCTACCGTTTTCTCGGCATCACAAAAAGCATCACGCGCAGGTACACTACTTTGCCCCGATTCAAGACAAAGTAAAAGTAGCGGGATTCGTGATTATTACTCTCTTTTCCTTAGGGCTCATGATCGCAACGTGGCAAATCAGCCTTGCGTTCGCGAGCGGATTCACAAGTAGTTATCTTAGTTACGAATTTCTTCATCGGCGCGCACATTCTCACCCACCGATCACACGATATGGACGATGGTTACGAAAACATCATTTCCATCATCACTTTATGAACCCAAAATCAAACCACGGAGTGATCACGGCGATCGGTGATATCTTATTCACAACCGCTGAAAAACCGCAGCGAGTCAAAGTTCCCGAGAAACTCGCAATGCCGTGGCTTATTAATCCTCAAACCGGTGACGTCTATCGAGAATTTTCAGATGACTACGAAATCGTCCATTTGAAACGGCGGCGAACCGCAGCAACCACCGATATTGCAACGCAAGCTTTCGACCATAAAAGGCACAGTATGACAGTTTAGATAAGTAGTACGTCGATATTGTCAAACCTCCAAAATACAACTGGCCACTGTACGCAATCGTGCGTAAGACCCAATCGTGCGATCTCGGATATTTTTGAGTAGTCTTCTCATCTGCGTTTTATCGACCATATCAACTATGAGTGAGGCGCAGATAAATACAGAGAAACTTCGTTCGAAGAATGCGGAGGAAGGCTTTTCAGGTAATGTAGGTACGAGCGTTATCCTGCGGCAGGGAAACGTAAATAGACTCAGAGTAGACGCTTCCTTCCGCGTTCAACACGAAACTTTACAAAGTGCGAACGCCAATACGGCAACGACAACGGCAAACAAAACAACGAAACAGCTCATGTTTATTGTCGGCGAACTCACATTTGCTGAAAAAGACACTGCGAATGGCACCGAAGTATTCATTAACCGCAGCTTTACCCATGCACGTTACGAGTACATGATTTGGCCCGGCTTTGGACCCGAAGTTTTTTCCCAAATTCAATACAATCAATCGATTCGTCTTCAATTCCGAGCTCTCGGAGGACTTGGGCTTCGATGGGCTGCTTTGGAGTCAGAATTTGCTGATCTCTATCTTGGCTCAGGCTATATGTTTGAACATGAGATTTTAGATGTGGCCGAACCAAACATCGAAACAAATCATCATCGCCTCACAAACTATGCCAGTCTTTCAGTGAAATTTCTCGACAACAAGGTTGGGCTCTTGAATACGGCGTACATTCAACCGCGAGTAGACAAGTTTAATGACTACCGCCTCATTAGTGACTCTATACTCAGTTTTGCAGTGACAAAGCAGTTATCCTTAGGGGTGGTATTCAACCTTCGATATGATAGCGAGCCGCCTCCAGAAGTAGAAGAGAACCTTGATATCGAGTTAAAAAATACAATTCGGTTTACATTTTGATACCGCTATTTGTGCGACTCAAAAAGTTCGACAATTTTCTGGGCTGTTGCTGACCATCCTAGTGATTGGCGCGCTTTCTCGATTGCGGGTAAAGGTAATGGGCCCATCGTTTTTTCTGCATGTAATGCGTTTTCAATCGCTTGTTGAACAGCCAAAACCGAACGCTCCTGTACAAGATGTACTGCTGATAACCCAGAGTACAAGCTCTCAAGACGCTCTGAACCTTCAGTAACGAACGCAACCTGTCGCTTACCAACTGCTGCGTATTCAAGGCTCTTAGTTCCCAAACAGCCATCGCGCATGTTTAGGCACACGTCAGCGGATCGAACTGCAAGAATAGCTTCTTCGTGCGAACGTCGACCGAGAAACACAATAGGAGAAGAAGAGCTTGTTCTCATCGTCATCGCTTCAATGAAGCTTTCCTGTGCGCCCCCGCCTACGACAAGTAACATGACTCCTGGTAATTTTCTGTGGGCCTCAGCTAACAAGTCGAATCTCAATTCAGGCGCAAGATTTCCTATTGCAGCGATGATACGTTGATGTTCAGGTAAACCTAAAGCTCTGCGTGCTTCTCCAATATCTCCAGGTGTTGCATTAGCGAGGTCTGCACCATTCTCAATCAAATAAATCCTGTCCGCATCAAGCTTGGATTGTGCATGCTCGCCAACCGAAGGTAAAGGCACAACGACTCCAAGAGACTGCCCGACCACTTTACACAATACGCCTTTTACAATTTCGATAATTCCAGGACCTCGTCCCATGCGCTCCATCTCGTCTAAAATGGGCCCGTTGAGTTCGAGGAAAATAGGAACCCTTAATACAGAGAGCGAAGTGACGACCGCGGAAGTAGAGGCAGATATTCGCACATACGCAAAGTCAGGACGCCAAAGCAAAGCCTGCTTAGACGCTAATGCCGCAAGAGCCAGCTCCATTCGAATGCCTGGTTTCAAGTTTTTTGGCGGACGAATATGCCGAGCCTGCTCGACATGCGCTTCTCCTGGCGCAATAAGTCGGACTTCATGACCAAGAACCGCCATCTCTCGAACGCAGGCCAAAACGTGTCGAGTCGCTCCAGATGGTTCATCCAGACGCACTTGAGTGACATAGAGAATCTTCATAGCGTAAGAAGCGAGGCGAACATGGATAGTCAGGCTTCATTTAGTCAATGAATTCGTGATGAGATTGTCAAATTTTGGCTTTTCGTACGGATGCAATCGTGACAGATTATGTCAATGAAAACTGCTGGACGTCGACGAGGTAAGTACTCGCAATCTGTTCGAGTATTTAAGATGTTAGACCGGCTTAGAGGTCGAAGATTTGGACGAAGTTTAGAAAGCTTGGCCCAAGAGTTTTCAATCAGCGAACGACAAGTGCGACGAGACTTAGATGTTTTGGCCGAAGCGGGGCATTCTCTAGAGCCAACGACCATTAATGCAAAAACGGGTGTGGCTCTCGTTCAATCGGAGCCCACTCAACTTCGACTCAGTATTCGCGAACGATTTACCTTACTTGCTACTCGAAGAGTATTTGACGTCATGAAAAACACGCCGCTCTATGAAGACATTCAAAGTATCTATGAGAAAATCGTGTCGACCCTGCCAGACGGACAGCAAGCTGATCTTGAGCAATTTGGCGGCAGATTTCTGTTCGTTCCTGATCACGGCACGAAAATCTACCAAGACAAAGATGATGTCCTTGATGCATTACTTACCGGAGTCATTCGTAGATGGAAAATCAAGTGCCGATATCGCCCAAGCAAAGGCAGAGCGAAAGACGGTATTCTCGCGCCTTACGCATTAGTGCTCTACAAAAACGGCCTCTATGTCATTGGTCAAAGAGAAGGGCTTGAAACTGATTCAGCGCCGCATGTCTACGCAGCCGAACGCTTCCTCGATGCAGAATACATCCGAGGTGCAAGCTTTGATATCCCAGAAGACTTTCAGATAGATGCATTCTTTTCCGGCGCATTTGGACTTCACCACGGCTCTAGTCGGAAGAAAGTGACAATAGAATTCGAGGCGAGCGCAAAAACGCTCATCCAGTCAAGAATTTGGCACGAGAACCAAACAATTATTGGATTACCTGAAGACAAAATTCAGCTGAGTTTTCATGCTTCTGATATTACACAGATTACAAGCTGGGTCTTGAGTTGGGGGCCTCTCGCGAAAGTAATCGAACCTATTGATCTCGCTGAGAAAGTGCAACAAGAGTTGCAGGAAGCACTCGAGAGATACGAATAGTACTGAGACGAAATTAGCGGTTTGTGTTTTCGAATTACCAGAAAACAGGGTTCGTCGTCGCGCCCCACCATCGACCGCTAAGCATTTGTTGATTGAGTACTCGACCTGACTCCGGGTCAATCGTCACCACAATGCCATCATCGCTGAAACCATACAATCGGTCCTCAGCGTATCCTAGGCCGTAAATCTGCTGAACAGAGGCTTCTCCTATCCAATCGATGCGGCCTGAGATTGGCGAAATACGCACAACGCCATCGCCAGCTTGATTGTCATTGTTATTTCGAACGGTCCAATACAACATTCCATCAGGAAGTCCGACGATATCTCCAGATGTTTCGTAATCTTGTGCTGCAGCGATTTCGAGCTGTAGATCACCGGTGGTGGGATTGATAATACTCACCCGTTCCCCCGCAACCACTAAACTTCCGTCAGAAAGAAAAGTAAGTCCGTGTAAAATATCATCAAAGCTAAATCGATATTCACAATATCCTGTTGAAGCATTGATCAAGTAGATTTTCTTATCGCGAGTTCCACCAAACATCCGGCCATCGAGGTCAATAGCAATATCGACGATGCCTTCAAGTGGACCATCTCGATCTCTAAATTGCCCGATTTCGACCGCACGATTGTTTTCAATCTCATAACTGTAAAGCGTATCACCTGTATGAATATAAATGGGTTCCTGCGCTTTTGCAGGCGGCTGTGACGCGTCCATAATAAATCCAGCGTCGACCACGCCAGAATCCGGGTCCGGCACCGAAGCGTCGGCGAATACACCCGAGTCGATCGGCTCGGGAGCCATATAAAGCACTGCATCATCACAGGCTACGCTAAACGAAAGAACTAAAATCAGAGCAAGCCAACGCATGTGGGTTTGGTTCTGACATTGACGTACTCAATTGATCAACCGTCAGATTGCGGAGACAAAGATAAAAGTACGGCTGGCAATAAGAGGAAATCCGCGAGCAATGCCAGTACAACAGCAAGGGCCGTCAAGGTACCAAAATTGACTAAGTGGCTGATATCACTCAGACCGAACACGCAAAATCCGAGAGCCAACACCAAAGATGTATTCAAAAGTGCTACACCTACGCCACGCGTTGTTTCCTCAATGGCATTCACCAAATTCTGCCCGGATTCGCGATGTCGGCGAAAGTGACTGACGTAATGGATCGAGTCATCGACCGCGATTCCGATCGCAATCGAAGTGATCATGACGGTTCCCAAATTAAGCGTTATCCCAATCCAACCCATGACGCCAAAAGTAAGAACGATAGGAAAGATATTTGGCACCATAGCCAAAACACCCAAAGGCAAAGATCGAAACACCAAAATCATACATAAGGATACAAATACGAACGCGATACCAAAACTTCGAATTTGGCTCCTTGTGATAAAATGAATCATTCTAACAAACAAAGGAGCCATACCGGTGGTTCTGATTTTTACCGATTGCAAGTTTTCTTGCGCCCATTTTTCTGTGTCGAGAAGTAGTTTTTCCGATGCTGCTGTCGAAATCGACTGAGTACGAACTGCTACTCTTGCGCGGTCACGTTCATCGGTAAGAATCTTTTCTATTTCTTCTGCTCCACCCATTTCGTAGAGTAAGAAAAGTTGAGCGGCTTCTTGTTTTGATTCAGGAACAGAGTAAAATTTGTCGTCACCGTCATGCCCCACTTTCCGAAGTTCTTTAAACACATCAAGAACGCTTTGAGTTGAAGCAACTTCTGGTCGTGCCTCCAGCCATGAAATAAATCGGTCAAAATCTTGGAGGACATTTGGATCGAATAGACCGTCCGTCTTTTGTGAATCGACGACCACTTGGAACGAACTTGTCCCACCGAGATGACGATCAACATACTCATACTCTTTTCGAATTCGAGTTGACTCATCAAACACTCGAAGAAAGTCCGCGGAGACCTCAATTCTCGTCAGACCGACAAGGCTTACGATGAAAAGAATGAGAGAAATAGAAACAATAGAGAACTTATAATTCACTGATACTGAAGCAATTTGCTTGAGCCAATCGCGATAAAGGGTTCTTAATCTTGATTCACTAATCCTCGACTCTTCTTGGAATTTGCGGCCAAACGAAAGCAAAGTGGGTAAAAGCGTAAACGTGGCTACAAACGCAAGAACAACTCCAATTGCTGCGAATAGTCCCATTTCTCGACCGGGTCTTAGCTCCATAGCCATCAAAGAACCGAATCCAACCATTGTCGTGAGGCTTGTAAATAAACAAGGCATACCAGTCAGCTCAGCCGCTTTGATCAAGCATTCATGTCTATTAGAGTTTTCTCGAGTCAAGGTAACATATTCGGAAATATAGTGGATGGCGTCGCCGCAACCAACGACAACAATGACACTCGGCAGCACCAGAGACATCATCGTAATCGGATAAGAGAGAAGTGACATCAATCCGACCACCCATATTACAGTTACGGCAATGACGATGAAGGGAGCCAGAACCAAACTAAGACGACGAAAGGAAAGCAAAATTATCAAAAAAATAAGCGTTGCAGAAATAGCCATGAAAAATCGACTTTCGTAGATCATGGTAGCGTCGACATCGGTATCTAAAATCGTAGGCCCAACAAATTTTACGGATGCATTACTAAATCTGGGGCGCTCACCTATCGAGCGAATCGTTTCACAAATTTCCGCGCGATATTTATCATCGCCTTCACGCATAGGATGTTCAATCAATACGCCGGCGTGTTTACGGTCTTCGGAGACCAAGAAATTTTTGTACGTTTTATTTTTGAGAGCTTCTTTCTGCTTGCTGCGAAGATATTCTGGTTCTTCGAGTCGTTCAATATCAATGAATGGCTCAACTGTAATCGTAAGTTCATCGCTTAAAATCGCGTCTGCGCTGATTATCGATTGAATAGAACTTACGTACGGTACTTCGCTCTCAACTGCTTTTGAGAACGCCCGAATTGTCCTTAGCGATTCAGGTGACAAGGCGTCATCAAACGTAAAAACTGCGTAGGTATACTCATCACTGCCAAATGTTTCTTTGAACTCGTCATAACGAGTTAGAAACTCGTCCCCAGGAAGAAAGTAATATTCATTTGAGGTGTTCGTTTCAACTTGGACCGCAAAATATCCGAGCAAAGCTGTAACCGACATAACGACAGCGAGGACCAACTTGCGATAAAGAATGAAATATCGAGTGATTGCTCCAAAAATGTTTAGGCCCCCGTTATTTGAATTCATGCTTACACCTGAGAAATAAGCACACGATGACTAAGAAGCAAAGCCCAAAAGCAGTTGCTCATCGAGAGCAGCAGCGCTATTGGCGTTAGGAAATATGCGGGTCATAAGCATTAACACAAACGGAATTCGAGCGGCCGCCAAGAAGGGTTTTATCGACTGGATGAAACGTCAAAAGGCCGATGTCATCTGCGTACAAGAAACAAAAGCTCAAGTTCACCAACTGGGTGAAGATATTTTAGCGCCCAAAGGATACGAGAGTTATTTTTATGATGCAGAAAAAAAGGGATACTCTGGTGTTGCGATATATTCGAAGAGACCTCCCGACAAAGTGACAAAAGGTGGCGGTTGGCCTCACATTGACTGCGAAGGAAGACTCATCCGTGCCGACTACGGAAACCTTAGTATTCTTTCTTTATACATGCCCTCCGGATCCAGCAAAGAAGAGCGACAAATCTACAAATATGGAGTCATGGATACCGTATATGAATACATGGAGAGCCTCGTTCGTGACGGGCGCGATTACATAATTTGCGGCGACTGGAATATTGCTCATAAAGAAATTGACTTAAAAAACTGGAAATCCAATCGAAAAAATTCTGGTTTTTTACCGGAAGAGCGTGCCTGGCTTGACAAGGTGTTCGACGAACAAGGATGGATAGACGCTTTTCGAGTTATAAACCAGGATGCAGAACAATACACCTGGTGGTCCAATCGAGGACAAGCATGGTCCAAAAACGTAGGTTGGCGCATCGACTACCATATCGTGAGTCCGGGACTAAAAGACAAAATCGTTTCAGCATCAATATACAAACGAAAGCGATTCTCAGACCACGCGCCTCTAATTCTTGACTATGACTACGATTTAGACACATCAGCGTAAAATTCGTGACCTCTTACGAACCCATAGCACGCGTTCTCCATTAGAACGTCTGTATATAAGCTCTCCACAACGTAGGCATCTCTCACTCACTTCTCAATATAAATCGCAAGGTAAATTGCATTACCTCTTTCTGAAATAAATAATATCAGTCTTAAGATAAAATTGATTCCATGGTGTTATCCAATAATTTCTATAAACCAACTACTCTTCTTGTGGTTTATAAGATTCAAATGCTCGTTTCTATTCTCTCGACCGGCACATATACCTAGCTGCTCGTCATAAATTCGACAAAATTCAGGGCATAGACCACACTGAAGTTTCCATTGTATTACCTTACGCCAGGAGCCAACAGAGACATTACGCATAGAAACACAATGAAAGAGTTCCAAAAATTTAGTTGAATTATCGAAAAAAAATGATGATGAGGTTGTCCCCTTCGCGGAAGATTAGTGAGTTTTACTTACCCCCATAAATAGAGCATCTGTTTTTTGAAACCATATAAGGAGCAACACGTTTGGATTCATTAATCGCAAGACTGATTGCAAAGCGAGTGGATCTTTCGATGAGACAAGCTGATACGGACAACCGCACGAAAACAACCTTTTAGGCTCATTTTCTGAACCAACGATTTGCCCAACTCCGTCGCCTCTCGATCCACCAAAAAACCGTAAAAACCACTAACAACGTCTACTTACTCAGACAGTAAAGTCGAGGTCTCCTGGCTGCGTATTTGATCGTAAAACTGACTTCAAAAAAACGGACGGCGAAAATAGATATAACCCTTAAAATTAGGTGTAATCATATATATTATTTACACCTAAAAAACATAGTCGGTCGCGTAGATACTTTCACGATAAAAAAAGAACAATTTTGATTCATTATTTAAATCATAACCACCCGTGAATACATGGATTTTGCCGGCCGAGATACTTATGATGAGTCGATGATTTCGCGCAAAGTTATTGCCCAGTTTTTACTGGCGTTTGCTATTCATGTTTTCCCCTTTTCAACAAGCTATGCACAAGACTCAGGTGGCCCCGATCTCGAAGGCTACGCTTGGGAGACCATCGTCCACCGAATGGACACGCTCAGCAATGGCGCGACGAATGTAAGTCTGGGCAATGACGAAGTTTCAAACGCGTTGCCAATTGGGTTTACATTTCCGTTTTACGGCCGTGACTACACTCAGTTTTATATTAGCTCTAACGGATTCATCACATTTTTAGCGAATCAAAACCACGGATGTTGTTCGGGTCCGGTTCTTCCTCAAGCAGGGAATCCAAACGGTTTGATTGCAGGATATTGGGAAGATCTTAATCCAAGCGCTGGCGGTCAAATCAAATATGAAATGCTTGGCAGTGCGCCGAGCCGACGAATGGTTGTCCATTTCATCGACGTTCCACACAACAGCAATACGGCGACGGCAAACTTTCAAATCGTACTTTTTGAAGGTCGAGGCGATTTCGAAATCCGCCATTTAAACTCTGTAAGCAATGGAGGTAATCACGTCGTTGGTTACGAGAATCACCTTGGTCAAGACGGATTGACAATCAGAGATGGTGATATAAGCCTTACGAATCAAAGCTTTCGTATAACAGCAAACAGCAATTCTGACGGACCAGACACCTTTGGATATAGTTGGAACGAAGTACAAGGAACGCCGGATACCGCGATCAACGCGCACCAACTTATCTTGGGTGACGACAGTGTTTCATCTGCGGTAGACATTGGTTTTCCTTTTACCTTCTACGGTGAAGAATTTTCTCAGCTTTACGTGAGCTCTAATGGCTTTATTAGTTTTCTCTCGAATCAAGGGAACGGCTGTTGCAATGGAAGACCATTTCCGAATACAGCAAATCCCGACGCGGTCATAGCAGGCTACTGGGGAGACCTTAACCCGAGTGCGGGCGGTTCCATATGGTATAAACTTCAAGGCAACGCTCCCAATAGAAAGTTCATTCTCGAGTTCGTAAACGTTCCTCAGGCAGGCGGAAGTTATCCTGTAAGCTTTTCTATCGTCTTACACGAAGGACGAGGCAATTTTGAAATCCAACACAGAAGCTGTGTCGCTCGAAATGATCGTGCGTATTACAGCACTGGTTTTCAAAACCGAGACGGTAGCTCTGGACTTTCGATCCGATTCGGAAACTTCAGTAGCCAAGGCAAAATTTTTCGGGTCGAAGCGCCTGTAGGCAATTCGAATAACGGCGGACCAGACAGTTATGGATATATTTGGGAACAAACAGCCGGAAACTTTAATCGTATCGATGCCGCAACTGGAGCAATCCCAATCGTTCTGCAAGACGACCAAGTCACAGACGCTATCGGTATTGGATTTGGATTCACTTATTACGGTGTAGAATACGAAAACGTCTACGTATCATCCAATGGCTTTCTCTCATTTCTACCTAATCAACCCAACGGTTGCTGTAGGGGAGTTGCATCCCCTGATACAAATGGTCCCAATGGAATCATCTCAGGATATTGGTCCGACTTAGATCCTTCCGGCGGCGGAACGATAGATTATCAAGTTTTAGGTAATAGCCCGAATCGTGAGTTCGTAGTTCAATTTAACCAAATTCCTCACAGCGGCTCAAATTCACTAGCGCTCGTAAGCTTCCAAATTGTGCTTTTCGAAAATGGGAGCCACTTCGAGATTCGGTTCGATAGCGCTACGAGCGACGGTACCGTTCACAGCACTGGATTTGAAAATGAAACCGGTAGCTATGGCTTGCCCATAAGGCAAGGGAACTACAATCTCCAACAAACGACTTTCCGAGTAACTGCACCCACAGCCGGTGGAGGACCTGATGCATTTGGTTATCGCTGGTTTCCAATACCCACGAATTCCGAGGATATCAGGAATACAAATTCGCTTACACTGGGCGACGACAGTATTTCAGACCCGCTGCCTCTTGGATTCACCTTCCGATATTATGGCGAAGAATACTCAGCTGTACGAGTGGGCTCAAATGGGTTCATAACCTTCCTTGAAAACCAAAACCAAGGTTGCTGCAGCGGAGTTGAATTTCCAAATGCAAATAGCCCGAACGGATTGATCGCAGCATATTGGGAGGACCTCAATCCACAGGCCGGCGGAAACATTTGGTACGCGGAACGCGGAACCGCACCAAACCGACGATTTATCGTTCACTTTGACCAAGTTCCGCACTCTTCGAATGGCGGCAATCCGTCGAGCGATCTCGCATCATTCCAAATTGTCCTGTACGAAGACGGAAACAATTTTGAGATCAGACTATTAGATGTCCAAAGCGACGGTGGAACACATGCTACTGGCTTTGAAGACAATCTCGGACAAGTTGGGCTCACCATCCAACAAGGAAACTACAGTCTCCAACAAAGCAGTTATCGAATTATTGCACCGGTACAAGATGCTGGTGGTCCAGACAATTTCGGATATCGGTGGAGCGCAACGCAATTTTCGTACGACGATATTCAAACAACCAATGGAAGCGGACTTACTCTCGCCGATGACGAAATCTCTGGCGCGATTCCGATTGGGTTTCCCTTTTCATTTTACGGTGACACCAAAAATGAAGTTTACATAAGTTCGAATGGTTTCTTGAGTTTTGATCCCACCGCTTCAGCCGCTTGTTGTCAGCGGCTTGGTGCGCCAGACAGCACGTTGCCAAATGACATTATCGCCGGTTACTGGGGCGACCTCGACCCCGCCGCGGGGGGAAATATCCGATATCAAACGCTCGGCTCAACGCCAAACCGACAGTTCGTCGTTCAATATACGAATGTGCCGCACGCAAGAAGCACAAATACCGCTAGTTTCCAGGTTGTTCTTTTTGAAGGCTCAAACGATTTTGAAATTCGGCACCTCGACTGCGCTCACGACGGAAGTTCACACGTTACCGGGTTTGAAGACGCCCAAGGAAGTAATGGACTAACTATTCGTCAGGGAACCTTCGATAGCCAAAATACTGCATGGCGAGTTCGTGCTCCAGCCGGAGCGACGGGCGGACCAGATAGTGTCGGGTATCGATGGGTGGTGGCAAATCATTCATTCGAAGATATCTCAAACACCAACCGCATCACCGTAAGTGATGACGGTATGTCTTCCTCAATTAATATTGGTTTTGATTTCGTCTACTATCGAAGAATCTACTCGCGCGTCTTTGCTAGCCCAAATGGATTCATATCATTTTTAGCAAATCAAAGTGGTGGTTGCTGCGCCGGACGTCAATCTCCGAACATCAATAACCCCAATGCAATCATCGCAGCTTATTGGGAGGATCTCTCTCCTCCAACCGGAGGTACGTTATGGCACGATACCCGAGGAACAGCACCAAACCGCCGATTTATTGTTCAATGGCAAGACGTTGCTCACTTTGGTGGCGGCAATGAAGTTACCATGCAGATTGTTCTATACGAAGGGCGAGGCGATTTTGAAATTCGTATCGTTAATGCCCCAAGTGATGGCGGAATTCATGCCACTGGATTTGAAAACCATTCAGGAACCGTTGGATTGCCCATTGCTCAAGGTAACTTCTCGCTCACTAATCGGAGTTATCGAGTTCTTGCTCCAGAACCCAACAGTGCTGGAGGCCCTTACTCTACAGCAGAAGGTCAGGATATTCGACTAGAAGGCTTTTGCTTAGGGTGCACCAGTTACGCGTGGGATTTTGATGGAGACGGAGTATTCGACGATGCGAACGGACAGAATCCCGTCTACAGCGCCGCTACGATCGACGGACTTACAGCGCAAACTGTTAGTATGCGAGGCTGCGTCACCAGTAACAACTGCACGGACCTTACAACGACTGTTTTGGTGACAAATGTTGCGCCAACAATCACAAGTTCTCCCCCACTTTTCGCGGGTGAAAACCAAGCGTACTCCTACGATGCTCAAGCATCTGACCCCGCGGGAAATCTTGACGATTTATCTTGGACTTTAGTCCGTGGTCCTCCGGGGATGTCCATCAACCGAATTACTGGTGTAGTTTCGTATACTGGCTCAATTGGAAACTACCCGATTATCATCCGCGTATCAGATGATGACGGCGGACAAGCTGAACAATCCTATAATCTCCAAGTGATTAGCCGCGGTCCAGACCAAGAAGGCTATGTTTGGGAAAAAAGACCACACTCTTTTGATAGTCCTCCCTCGGGCGCAACGACCCTGAGCCTAACTGATGAACTGATGAGCGATGCGGTGAGCTTGGGCTTTTCTTTTCCCTTCTACGGAGTCGATTACACCACAGCTCGAATCTCTTCGAACGGCTTCATTACATTTATGGCGAATCAATCGACCGGTTGTTGCAGTGGTCAAGAGTTCCCAGCCGCAAGTGATCCAAATGCACTTATCGCGGGATTTTGGGAAGACCTAGACCCTAGCCTAGGCGGAAGCGTGAAATACCACACCGATGGTTCTGCGCCTAACCGACGGTTCTACGTAAGCTTCGAAAATGTGCAACATGCCGGCGGAGGCATCCCAGTAACATTCCAAATCGTACTCCACGAAAGTACCGGTGACTTTGAGATTCGTCATCAAAGCTGTCCAAGTGATGGCGGCAATCATTCTACCGGGTTTGAAGATCCGACGGGCGCACAAGGCCTATCGATCGGCTATGGAAACTTCAGCAGCTATAATCAAACTTGGTACATAACGGCGCCGGATAATTCTGGTGCGGGCGGACCTTACGCTGTACCCGAAGGCGGGACCGTTACATTGAATGGAAGCTGTAACCGCAACGTATGTTCTAGCCTAGATTGGGATCTCGACAACAATGGGCAATTCAATGATGCGGTCGGTGCAACACCTGTGTTTTTAGCTGATGGCTACGACGGTCCTAGCCAGCGTACTATCCGTCTGCGAGCTTGTAGACAACCGACGGACTGTTCAACCTATATGAGCACAATTAGTATTCGTAATGCGAATCCGGAATTCATCTCAACCCCCCCAACCGTTGTCGGGCGTGGCGAAGCTTTGTCATACCGAGCTGTCGCAACAGACCCCGCGCGAAGCGGCGACCCGATTGTTTACGAACTTATTGCAGGACCCAGTGGGATGCAGATAGAAACAACCGGTCGACTCAGCTGGGTTGCGAATACAACGAATACCACTGAAAGCGTTACCATCAGAGCTAGTGACGATGATGGAGGTCAAATAGATCAAACCTTCAGTATCAACATTGAAGACCGTGGACCTGACGATTTTGGATATTCTTGGAGTCCAACGAATCATAGCTGGGAAGACATCGAACAAACGGGAACCAATGCCGTCGGGAGAGGTGACAATCGCGTAAGTTCCGCAATTCCGATTGGATTTACATTTCGGTATTACGGGGCTGGTTACACCGATGCATACGTCAGTACAAACGGTTTCATTTCTTTTCTCTCTGGTCAGTCGCAGGGTTGTTGCAGTGGAAGACGCTTACCAAACACCGGTTCGCCAAACGCAATCATCGCCGGGTACTGGGAGGACTTAGACTATAGATCCAGAGGTTCAATACGATACGAAACGCTAGGAACCGCACCGAATCGACGATTTATCGTGCAATTTAATGATGTTCCTCACCGTAGACACCTAAATCAAACGGTCACCATGCAAATCGTTTTATTTGAACGAAGCAATAACATCGAGCTACGGTTTCAAGATGCACAAAGTGATGGCGGTAATCACGCAACCGGCCTTGAAAATGGAAACGGGAGAGACGGGCTTACGATCCGTTATGGCGACTATAGTCTGACCAATACAACCTTTCGGATAGATGCACCTCAAGAAAACTCTGCTGGCGGGCCCTACTACGTAGCGGAAGGTGGAAGCATAACCTTGTTTGGTCAATGCAACACCTGCAGCACTTTTGATTGGGACTTGGATAACGACTCGAGCTTTGATGATGCCATTGGAGCAACTCCGACCTTCGATGCGAGCAGTTTAGACGGTCCGATTTTAGGGAAAAGAATTTCGCTTCGAGCCTGCGAAACTTCAGGCGCTTGTTTTATCCTTAATAGCACCGTCGACATATCGAACCTTGGGCCGACAATCGTTAGTCAACCGAACACCACAGTTGCCGCAGGTGACCCGTATATTTATCGTGCAGTAGCAACAGACCCTGCCAACAATAACGGACAAGAGAGTGACCCCATAGCCTGGAGTCTCATTCGAGGACCTAACGGCATGAACATTCATCCGTCGCGAGGTTTTCTGGTTTGGAACAACACAACAGGTTTTAACGGGCCTCAGCGAGTTCAGATTCGAGCCACTGACGGTGACGGCGGTCGTCATGACCAGACTTTCTGGCTAAACGTCGTAAATCGCGGGCCTGATAGATTTGGGTACACATGGGAAGAGGTCTTTTTCTCGTGGGAAGATATTTCAAGCAGCGGGACGCAGCTGACTCTCGGTGGCAACAGCGTTTCTTCTGCGATACCTATCGGATTCGATTTCCTATATTACGGACGCGATTTCAGTACTACTCGAATTGCCTCGAACGGTTTTATCTCATTCCTGAGTGGGCAAGGAAGTGGTTGCTGTTCGGGGGCATCTTTCCCAAATACGAGTAATCCTAATGCGGTGATCGCGGGTTACTGGGTTGACCTTGAACCGCGACGCGGTACTGTTCATTACCAAACGCTTGGTAGCGCACCGAACCGACGGTTTATTGTACAATACAGTGGTGTCCCGCATCGCGGCCCGAACACTCATCCAGCAACATTTCAAATCGTACTCTTCGAAGGTAAGGGAGACTTTGAAATTCGACATCGCTCAGTAACCCGCGATGCCGGGATTACTCGAGCAGGCTCCACAGGATTTGAAAATCACAACGGAACTGATGGTCTCGTTATTCGTCGAGGAAATATAACCTCGCTGGATACTGCATGGAAAGTCTTCGCTCCAACTACTCCGGAAATCACGACCGCAGAGTTCACTCCGGTAGCCCAACCAGAGCGCGTTGATTTCACAGTTGCAGCGGCTACACCTTCTCAATGGACAATACAGCTGAGGCATGTACCTCGAACGGGTCGATGTGAAGATGAAACGGGAACCTTAATTGCACATCGGGTGTATACGACGAGGACATCTACGAATTCTACGATTGGAGGGTTAGCTCCAGACACACGTTATTGCTGGTACGCAAAAGCATCTAGCCGAGCACTCGTGTCTGCTGAGCGCGGCATCCGGATTGATGGCCTGAATGAATACATGGAAGTGGCAGATGATGCGAGTTTGGATTTCACGGGAAGTTTTTCCATGTCTACATGGATTTGGATCGACAGCTATCCAGCAATCGGTCAATTTGTACCACTCATAACAAAATCGCATTCCTCAGAAGCGCAGGGCGTTTATGGCATCCAGCTTGATAGCAATGGCCAAGTCGGTCTGATGCTTAATGACGGTGCCTCCGCAGCAATCCGTTCGGGCTGGACCTCTCCTTTGACCGTAGGCAGTTGGCACAACATTACATCCGTCTATGATCGACCTGCCGGCACAGCGAGCATTTACGTAAATGGTAGTTTGGCAACCACTGGTAATTGGTCAGGAACCGTTGCAGTTTCTGATCGCTCCCTCACAATTGGACAAGGAAAATGGGGAACCTACGATCAATATTTCCACGGGACCGTAGACGATACAGCTTTATGGAATCGCGCTCTCACTGGAACTGAAATTGCGACCGTCTATAATTCTGGGACACCTCCCGACCTCCAACGCCAGTCAACTTCGTCTGGGCTCGTATCGTGGTGGACCATGGGCGATGCGCCCAGCGACGACTCGACTGCTGACTCAGGGCGCATTGCTGATCTCATAAACGGTCAAAACGCGATCCCACGGAATATGGAGGCAAGTGACATTATCGTATTTGATGCATCAACTGGTGGAGGAACAACCCGAATTGAGTCAGGCGTTCTGCGTACACCAGCTCTACCTCAATTTAGTTTCGATTCCCCTAGAACCGACACCCCGACTTTAGGTGCCGTCATTATCACAGCCACAACAACGGATGATGCAACCGCGGTTGTTCAACATACTTCAGCGTTACCTTGTCAGCCCGCTTCGAGTGCAGCGCACTTCAATGGAAGCAATATTTCTACGCTGATTGGAGACATCGTAAAAGCAGATCAATTCTCAATCGAAGCCTGGATTCGGCCTGAAGTTCCAAATCAATCCCGTCAGATACTTTCCGCTCGCGACGGAAACCTGAGATTATCGTTGGTCGATGGCAGATTTAGATTCGAGGTAACAACGTCTCAAGGCTTACGACAACTCGACAGTCCGAACCGCATCCCAGAAGGATACGACACCCACTTCGCTGTCACAAAGTCTCCAACTGAACTCCGTTTGTACATCAACGGTGTTCGTGTAAACAACTCACGTCATTCAGGATTGGTCGAAGGCGAGCTTCCTCGATTACTTGACGTAATCCTCGGCGGCGAAGCAAACTCTGGTTTCATCGGGCTCATTAGCTCGATGGCGATTTACTACCGTGCTATTTCAACAACGGAGATTAGTCGGCACGTCAGCATTGGGCCCAATATTGAGTTGACGCCACTTCGCTTTTTAACAGGTAATTGGTATTTTCAAGAGGCCGACGGCGTACAATCACTATACGAGAACTCTGGAACGCAACTTGCGGGAGTTCGGGGCCGTCATTATAGAGCTGAGTCAGTTGTAGATTCTAGTCAATTTGACTGGGAAAATAATTTGACGATGTTCAGCACAAATCCGCGTAACCATCATCGCTATCTCGGTGGTTTACAACAAGGATACTTCTATTGTTATCGCGTCGTGGCGACTATAGATGGAAAGCAAATTACGACCTCGCCGCGAAGTATTCGAACCACGGAAGACCGCTTTCCACCTACCATCACAGCGGATGCAAATGTAAGTGTTGAATGCTCAGGGAACGCAAACGATGTTGGATTTGGCCGAGTGGTGAGAATGTTCCCAGGTGCTCGAAGCATATATGACCCTAATGTTATTGGTTTCGTCGACACCCCCACAGCGAGTGACGATTACGACCAAAATCCTACAATTCGCGCATACACTGAAGATGTTGGAACTAGAACCCCAATCACTGAATGGTTCCAGACGGCCAGTAATGTCAGTTGCTCGAGTCACGCCGATTGTGGAACGAATGAAGTCTGTGATGCAGGCCGCTGTGCTAATCATCCAGAGCCTTCACGCTTTATTCTCGGGAACAACCCAATTATTTGGGTGGCAACAGATGATGCTGGAAACGAGGGTATCGATAACAGCACGGTCATCGTAAGAGACACTATTCCTCCGGAAGTCGTTGGTGGACCAGATCTTGTTCGACAGGCATCAAACCCTGCGGGCACTCCACTCCAAGTCAACCCACAAAGGGCAGTAGACATTTGTGATAACGATCTCGATATCAATGGCGCACCGCCAATCTTTCAACTCGGTAATACAACCATCAACTTTACAGTACGTGATAACGCTGGAAATGTGGGCCGAGCGAGCCGTAATGTACTCATCGTTGATACAACGGGACCAACATTTGAAGGCACTCCACCTTTGCCAGAAACAACGATAGCCCATAACGATACTCCTGAAACAACGTTACCGGGGTGCTTTCAATTTATACCACCGACGCCTACTGTTTCTGATAACGGTTATCCAGAGAATGAGCTCACTGTTGAGTTATCCGGAGTCCCTGACTGCTGGAACCTGGGAGCCAATGGAGAAAATCAAAGCTATACAGTGACCTGGACTGCGGCAGATCCCGCTGGTAATGAAACAGTCCGAACACAAGTGTTTAATGTTGTTCGAGGTACTATCGATGTAATCCATAGAAGTAGTACATCTCGAAACGAAGAAATCGTCGCTGGGAAGTTCTACAACGCACCCGTCACCACAGTTTTCGATCTTTGCGCAGGTAACGGAATGTTCGAACCCCCTGAGATTCGTCCGGCGCCTGACCTTCCAATTCAAAATCTGGGAGCACCATCCGGACCAGGGTTGGGCGGATGCAATCGATACAGTGCAACATTTACGCGTGAAGGAAACTTCGCAAACATTCTTGTGCTTGGCCTTGATTCAAGTGGAGGCATTGGTTCTGGAACGATTCCAGGGTTCGGTATCGACCTTACAGCCCCTGTAATCTTATCACCGATTCTTGACCAGACCGACGTGGTCCTTACAGATCCCGCTACATATCCATATAGCTTCAATGGTGAAATCCTTGATCTCAGCCGCATTATTGCCGCTGACGGTGCCTGGGAACCAACGGCCCTTTCTAATGCAGTGGATTTTGCTGGTCGCCAGCAGGACGTTGAAGTGGTTACGATTCCGTTTAACGCCACGGCAACGGGCATTACAAATACGCTATCGATCGAAGCATGGGTTAGACCTGGCCAACAAAACGCAGGAACTATCGTAGCGAAAGCGCTAACAAATAACGAAAGCTCCTTCAGTCTTGCAATCCGAGATGGTCACGTCGACTTTAGCCTAACGACTGATCAACGGTCACGACTGGTCACCTCAGAGAATATTGTGCCGCCGTTCGCAGCCGCAAATGCGGGTTGGCATCATATTGCGGGCGTCTATACTGGCAAGTCGCTCCGGCTTTATATCGACGCGAATCCGATTGCACAAAAGAGTCTCGCGGGCCCAGTAGCATTGGATGACTCCCCGATCCGAATCGGTCCTGGTCAATTCAATGGCACAATCTCAAATCTGATGTTCAACAAGAACGCCGCTAACTCAGAGGACCTCCGCAATCGTTATCGAGGCGGAGTTGGTCGCGCGCTTGTGCCCACCACAAACACGTTCGGCCTGTATCGTTTTAATCGTCCTGGTCAAATTGTGGAAGATAGCTCAGGTAGAAATAATCACGGACAACTTGGAACAGATAATACTCAAGAAAATAATGAACCGGAGAAGGTTGCGCTTACTCAACCTCTGAATAACGCAAGTAGCGGCCTGGAAAGAACCGAAGTATGGCTGGTTCCTTTATCTTCTCAATCGACGACCAGCTCAATCGCAATCATAGTAGAACAAACACCGGTGACTGGGACACCTCTGGCTTACGGACAACGACTTCATGGTGGATTAGTTTGCAGCGGATCTAGCCTGTGCAGCCAAGGAAAGGACATTCTCGAAATAGAAAGAATTCGTAGCTGGAATAATGTGGGAGACAGTCCTTATCGACTAACAGTTCACGCAATCGACGCTGCGGGCAACCGGACTATCAAGGAGATTGGACTACGTACCCAAACCTACGAAACAGGTTTGCGTTCAGTCATTGCCCAAATGGATAACTTTGCTAATGATCCGACATCAAACGTGCCGACTGAACTCCAAGATGCTCAGGTCGAATTAAGAGTGGCTCTCTCTTACGCAGAACAAACTCGTCCTTATGATGATGGTTCGTACCTAAGAAATAACAGAGCAATCCAAAAAGCCGTTGATGCTGCAAGTATGGAAGACAGCCTCGATAATTATCCTGAACGAATTGCGCGAGGTATGTTTGCCGATATTCGCCGCTACCATACCGAGTTGAACTCAATTGTCGCTGTTCGTGACCAACCGATCTTCGAAAGAGCCCGTGAACTTCTCGAAGAAGCCTCGTTTGACGCCAGGATTGGCCGATGGATACAAGTCGGAAATAAAGCGCGAAAAGCGTTCGATGAGATTGCATTACTTCACGCCGACTTTGTCCAAATTCGATCACGCTGGCTGGAAGTTCGAGCAGACTGGGACCAAGCGATGCAAAATATTGCAACGAATCCTGGATATCCACTGGAATCTGGTGTTCGACGCAATCCACAGAGATTACTTGGCGTAATTCGAATGGTCACAGAAACTAGAAATGTCCTAAAAAATGTTGTTCACAATGAAATTGAGCTGAGTTTATCAAACCCGTTCACGACCCAAAGGCGCTCACTTGAGGAAATAATGGACGTGATCGACAAAGGTTCTTCCTCAGACCCCGACGAAGAAGGTGATTTGATTTCGATTTCAGATGTTGCAGTTACAGATGCGTGCTTAGATGTTTTAGCGGATCCCAACGGCCGACTTGCAGACGATATTTTTGCACGATGCTACTTACGACTTAACGATATGGCCCAAAACTTAGGAAACATCTCTGAGGCATTAGTTCATACGCACCGCTGGCGCGCTGCCATGGCTCTGTCTCTATTCAATATGCTAGAAGTCACTATGTACGCATCCGATACCGGCTTACCTTGGGTCATATCCAACTCCGCAATCGGAACAAACCCACCACTTGTGCTTCCAGACGCCGATGCGGCCAATGTTCCGGGAACTACGCCATTATCCACGGTTGATCGACCGGACGGTGCCCTCGCGAATGCCTACCAAAAATATAATCAAGCTGTAGCATTACTTGAAGCCGGAGACGTGGACGGAACGTTCGAACTATTTGTACAAGAGCGATGCCTTCTACTCAAACTTTACAATCGATATTACTCAACCAATAACTTACTTCAAAACGTTGCTGACCCCAAAGAGATGCCGATTGACCCGGCCACTGTTGGCTGCACGAATTAGTGTGTAACACGCAGCAACTATAACCTTGAATCGTCCTACATCTGCGCTTGCGGCAATTGTTCAAGTTATCACCGATACGAGTGGTTCATATCATCTCTCAGTTTGAGGTCTTTTCATTTCTTCCTATGCGATACGCATATTCTGGAAAACAGAATTGAGATACGCTTCCAAACCCTACCTTTACCTCTCATCGTCCGAAGAATTTCCATAGAAGCATTTTGCGCGAATTTTTTTAGATAGGAAGCGGAACGCACTAGGGTCGCTGCAATAATCGCGGCTAATTTGTGGGTACCGATTAAGGACTATTTGTTTCCTTCGACTATTTTTATTTCGGTTTTCGGATTCGGTACATTTGCAGGGTCGTGGAACAGACTCGGCTCCACCGAAACATAAACGGCGTTGGACTTTTCGGCCAAACAAAGGTGAACATAATTATCAGGATCATCATCCGCAAGCCTGATAGGTTGAACACTGCGACCATCATCGAGGAGAACGGTAACGCCTTCTCTCTGAGCTTCTCCCAAGTCTGCCCCGTCAGGGCCTGACACTCCGCCTTCCCAGATCGTTTGGATGACCTGCTTTGTATGTTGCGGACATTCGCTTTGAAGACCGGGCGTCTTCGGATCGAATCGCTCGGCCATTAGGAGTCTAGGTCCAACATCAGAAAGTTTCCGAATTTTTTCAGTTCGCAAACCCAAAAGGTTGCGGCCATAGATATCTAATAAAGGACCCACGACTTGTACTGATCGCGGAGGAGCGGCCTTTGTTCCAAAATCCCCTGCTAACAATACCGTATGGCGTTCCAATTGTTCCATCGCTGGTCTCAGAGTTGCGCATTTTGGTGTGACTTTTTTTCCAGAAGTGGTCTCCACAACAAACATTTCGGACGATAGCGACCCGTTGTCCAGCTGCACCGAGAAGGTTACTGGCATTCCGTCTTTTCCTTGAATCCAAGTCAAGCACGGAACTGAAGCAATAAGTGGCAGTTCATCAAGACCATGATAGGCCGCAAGAATACTTGGTGGTGCCAAATTTTTTAGGCTGATGGGGCTGGTTGACGTTGTCGGCGATACCTTTTTATTTTGAGTAAAAGTTTGCGAGGGCAGCATGGAAGTCTTTGACGATTGTCCGCATGAAAAAGCCCAAGTTAGACTGAATGTAATTAAAAGTGCCGTCGCAAAGTTGCCTAACATTGTTTTATCGTACTCCGAGTAAAGATAAAGCTAAGTTTTCACTGCCTATTTTTATTTAGACCTAAGGTCTATTCTGTACTTTGAAAAAAAAAAAGCCGTTCGCCTAATTAAGGAGAACGGCATTTTTACAAATGAATCTATTCTAGACTAACTTTTAAAGACTGCTTCGATAGGACCTACACCCAGTTCGGCATCATCCCGCTGGAAACCAGCGTGATAAAATAGCGTTTGATAGATATGATCAGGTTTAGGCACTACTCCGTTCTCATAATCAATCTCGCCAGTTTTTAGGTTCATCGGCTGTGGACGCAGACCTACATCGGACGCACGTCCATAAATACCTGGTTTCAAACCGCCACCCAAAAGCATACATGCATTTGTAATATGATGATCACGACCCATATTACCGTTTAGCAAAGGCGTTCGACTAAATTCGCTGAACGCGACAATCACGGTGTGATCTAACCAGGTTTCACCCGTTTCTTTGTACTCTTTGGAGGCCAATTCATCGGCAAGATCAGCAATGACATTGAAGCCTTCTTGCTGCCGAGGGCCTTGGCTTCCAATCCACGCGGCGCCACCATGTGTGTCTAGACCACCTGTAACAGACATACTAACTACGCGACTCACACCACCTGTAATCGCCTGAGCAGCAAGAGCACCACGAGCACGACCTCCTCCCATTCCCATGTTGTTTCCACTCAAGCGGAATCGGTCACGAAGCGCTTCCATCTCTGGTGTGTTCGCCGAAAAGTCGAACCTACGCGCCAATGAGCCTGACGCAATTTCCCGCGCACTTTGTCGAGAAATTTCAGCGGTCTGGAGAGTCGGCGAACCTTTGGCATATTCGCATTGTGACTGCCGATTCAAAAATCGATTAAGAATCGTTCGCTGGGCCATCTCAATGTCTCCACCGGCAGGCTCAAGCGAAGTCAATAAGTCATCGACCTGATTCGCTGCAAAACCAGTCGCATAGGTCGGTTGATCAACATTAAACGTGGGAACATTTAGTGCGAGGTTCGGAATAATTTCTTTATGACCCCATTCTGCCGCAAGCCAAGTTGCACCAGATGAACCTGCAGCCATGTTGCCCATAGGCTGTCGGCCAGTCAAAAATCGATTACGCCCCACTCCATGACTCACTGTTTCCATACTCATACCGCGGATAATCGCCATCTGATCTGAATAGTTTTGCAAACGTCCGATATATGGACCAAAGTCCGTGCCGAAGGGAGTCCGAATTACATTACGGTCCCCGGGTAAAAATTCGTATCCAGCCTGAATCCGTGTCTGTCGCATATTAGCGCTACCGAACTGAACGGGATCGCGCGGGTCCAATCCTAATAAAATGTCCCATCCACCACCAAAATAGCAGAAGACATAGAATGTATCGGATTCTTCACGTTGCGCCGCATGCGCAAGCTGATCGTGCCGCCCTAGACCACTAAAAGCAGTTATTGCACTTCCGGTCGCCATAGCGCCTCTCAAGAAATTTCTGCGATCACATCTTAGCTTTGTCATCTTTCTTTCTCCTATTAGAATGTAAAGAAATCCGGATGGGTCAGGAGTCCGACGCATACGGTTGTCCATGCCGTCAACGGAACTGCTCCGTCGGCCGCTTCAGCTTGTTGGTAAAGAGCTAGCCACGAACGTAGACGTTGGGATTCATCATCATATTCGCGACCATGGTAACGTAAGAGTAACATCTGTAGATTTTGAGTGATTTTTTTAGACTGTGATGCCCAATCATCATCCCAAGTTGCATGAACAAAATAAATTCGCTCATCTCGAGACCGTTTTTGTTCTTCATCAATGAGTTTTCGGCAAATTGATAAAGATGCTTCATCGAGAAAACGCTGGAACGTAGTCGTAGGCGCCAATTCTTCATAGGTAATCCCGTCAAAATCTGGCTTTCCTAACGTTTCTGCGAGTTCATCAAACCGGTTAATCGTTTGTCCGTCGCGTTCTTCTGTCCAGGTCATGCCTGTTGCATCAATCAGAGCAAATTGAAGTTGATCGAGATCAAGACGACGTCTGCTTCGTTGTCCAGCCGTCGCAACGGGTTTCGTGGGATCAATATCGGTCATTTGACCAGGATCGAGTCGACCACTTCCAGGCCCTGGATTGGGGTTCGGCGTGTTGTTCATATTTTCAACGGGTTGTTCTTCCGCTGAATCCATGACCTTCACGCAGCCAACCGACATAACGCCAATGGCGACACTGCAAATTGCGGTCTTCAGGAAGTTCATTATTGGACCCTCCGATAGTTCTCGCTCTTAAGAATCGCTTTTACGAGTGACTTGTAGCTGTAATTTGACGAAACGAATGCCTTCGCCAAATCTTGCAGCCATTCGCTTTCTTCTTCAAGAAGTTCTCTACCCATCAATCTGGCCGCGATCTTACGAGAGACACAATCACCAAAACGAGAATCAACAATTGAGTTGATAACAAGAAGCTTTGGTCCTTCTTCGACGTGCCGCTCGTGTACGGCCTGTCGGAATTGATAAGACTTGAGCATCCCCAGGTAAGGTTCTTCTTCTACGGTCAAAGCGTCCAAAATATAGAAACGCCGACATTCTTCAGAACACTGCTCGCCGGTACGCGCACACGCTTCGCAGTCTGCGCGACGTGGAGGGAACTTTTGCGGATCGAGATATCCTGCACCAAGTTCGCCCCACCGGCCCCAAAATGCTGCGGTAGGTTCGAGATTCGCGTGGCAGTACTTACATCCGTCGCGACGTTGAAGGTCCGGATTGGGTCGAGTCTGATTGAAAACAAGACCACCAGCGGGCGGAATCAGCGGAGAACACATAAAGGCATTAAATAATCGGTCAGCGCGAGCTCGATTGGTTGGGAATCGAAGAAGATACGCCGGACTCGTGAGAATACCTGCATGATGCGGCGGAAGTTCAATTTCCCTCCACGTGTCTTTTGCTGTCGCGCTCAGATTTGGCAAACGTTCGACGTCGACCGGGGCGGGCTCTAATGAGACGTCTTGAGGAAAGCCAGTTTGATAGCGATAGTAGTGAACAAGGGGTCCGTTCACGTAGGCACGGCGGCTTGTGAAAAGCTCGGTATACGGTTCGTCATTGAGGATCACTGCTTTGATCCGTCGATCAATGTCTTGCTCTATCGCGCGGTTCACGTCTTGGATGATCGACTGAACGACACAGTACCGAAGTGAATGACCACATCCACACCGTGGGTCGTCATAACCGGCCATCGTAGAGCAACTCGTACCGGAGCCTGTCGTGACCGCCTGTTGCGCATCAAAAGCACAAACCTTGATGGTTGTTCCTGGTGCCCAATAAGGTTCTACCTCAACAAATCCTTCACGTTTGGTTTGTTCCGTAATGCGCATATTATCGACCATGTAGGTTCTTTCGCCTTCCTGGTACTCAATTTCGCCAGAGCTATCCGTCGTGGAAGGAACATTCCGACAACCCACGTCCGACCCTCGATAAGTCCTCGCAGCATCGGGACGCCAGTGAATGCCATTATTATCGGTCACCAACAGTGCTTTCGTATTCAGCAGAGGAACACTGCTCAAGTTGTTCCAGATAAGAGAGCGATGGTGACGAACCATCCGATCACCGAACTCATCAGATGCGAGCCACTCATCGAGCAGTGCATCAAGACCTTCCTCTTCAGGTGAAACCCTTGGATACTCTTCGAGTTTCGGGAGTTTCTGCCGAAGGTCTAGAGACATGGCACGCAAGTAACGTCCCTTCTCTAGCCGCACGTCTTCTGTCCCGCAGCTGTTTATTTCATCTGTTTTTCCTGATTGGTCTTGTGCCTGAGAATAAACGGGTGCCCAAAACACCCCAGTCGCGATCCAAACTTGAAAAAACGAACGTATCGTTCTTCGCATTGGAGTTCCTCCCGAGCCATTGACAAGAAGCACGTCCTTGTTACCCTATGAGTCGAAGGCCGATCAAGTCTTATGAACAGATTTCTTCGAAATAAGGGTAAAACCCTTGCCGCGCTCATCGGCACTGTGTGGGTCATCAGCGGGTGCGAAAAAATTGCCCTGCCTGTGCCTGGCCCAACTCAATCCGGAGGTAGAATCACGCCTGGAGACCGTGTAAGCGACGCTGGCTTTACACCGCCAGACGCTGGGTGGCCCGAGCGAAATCCAGGAAAAACAGCCTGCAGTCCACCATTGGAAATAGCTCCCAAAAAGCTAACAACAACGCCAACCGCGCTCACTTCATTTTCTGTTAACGGTGGAACAGGAAACTATGTATTCGACCTTTTGAAATCGGAATCTGGCGGACGGATCAACGAAACCACAGGGGCTTATCTCTCAGGTCAACTTCAATCTACCAATGACATCGTGCGCGTACGAGATGAAAACTGTATAGGGACCTCAAGCGCAGCCATCGAAATCGTATCGAGTATGAATGTACAACCCACTCGAGCCGATGTCCCTCCTTACACTGAATTCCAGATTCAAGTTAGTGGTGGATCTGGAGAGTTTAAATACGAAATGTACCGAAGCCCTTCGGGCGGGACCGTCTCTCTGGATGGCTATTACTCTGCAGGTGCTCGAGATGGAGAAGACATTATCCGAGTCACTGATATAAGCTCAAACGAACTCTACGATTTGTTTGTACGGGTCGACATCAGCTCGGAAATTACCGCGAACCCGACTGAGATTCATGTTCCAGTAGGAAACACATACCGTCTTCGCATCACCGGTGGATCAGGGAGCTACCGTTTGATCTCTGACAACCCAAATGTCGAGCTGATAGACCTAGACGTATACAGCAATCTCCCTGGCACCGTCGCCTTTCAGATCGAAGACAAATTCACCGGGCAATACGGTGATGCATTTGTCACCTTTGTGCTTCCACAAACGGTTACAACGACTCGAGGAGGAGACCTCACCAATCGGGCGGATTTCGACACGCCCGGAGACATCGATGGCGATGGACATGCTGACCTCGTCTTTGGCTTGCCCGAAGCAGACCACACGGGAAACAACGCTGGAGCAGTATACATCTATCGAGGCCAAACCAATGGCCTGTCAACTCAACCCGAACTCATCTTGGGGGGAACGAGTCGCGGTGACGAGTTCGGGACGAGCGTGGCAACTGGTGACCTCACCGGAGACGGCATCGACGACCTCATCGTTTCTGCACCAAAAGCAGACGTCAACGCAGTCAACAGTGGAGGAGTTTATATCTTTCGTGGAAAAATTGGCGGCCTTTATGAGGAAGAGCGATTTCAGGTCATCGGTGGACGCGGTGATGAGGACAATTTCGGTGCCGCGGTAGAATTGTGTGATTTCAACGGAGATGGCCGGCTTGATATTGCTGTCACTGCTCCCTTTGCAGAAGACCGAGCTCTGCAAAATGTTCGAACAGACCAAGGTGCTCTATATATTTTTCTAAATTATCCCGACTTTGGCTTCTTGAGCAACGCGGACCAAATCTTCTACGGATCACTGAGGAGAAATAACGGAAATTGGACAGGCGAGACGAATCTGCGGCTCGGTACCGCGATCGCAGCAGGAGACTTCAATAATGACGGCTTTTGCGAAGTTGCGGTATCATCTACAAGTTTCATCAACGGAACGGGACTTGTCTATGTTCACACCGGTTCAGACAGTGGCGTAAGTAGCTATCCGAAGTACGCCTACCAAGGCACGAACGAAGATGCACAACTTGGACAAACAATGCTCTTCGGAGACATCACCAACGATGACCGGGACGAGCTTATTCTTGCTGAGCCTGGGCAAGCTGGTGGCTCAATTTACGTGTTCCGCGGTCAAGATACAATTGCGACAGATGACGTGGTGGACCTGGATATAGTTAGCAGTGCAGAATGGATCTACTCTGATTCAGTCGCTGATAACCAAAGCGGGTTCTCGTTAGCGGTTGGAGATATCAATCGAGATGATATCAACGACCTTCTCTTTGGCAGACTACTGGGAGAAAAACCGGGTCAAACCGAAGATACCGGAGCCGTAACAATTTTTACGGGCCGCGGTGGTCCCATGCCCTCACGAATGCCTTATCGAACGTACGCGGGACTCAATGAACGTGACTTTTTTGGACTCAGTGTCTCAGTCATCGATGATCTCGATGGTGACCGCATCAATGACTTAGTCGTGTTTGCGAGCCGGAGCGAATTATATGGACCGTTCGTGGGTGCTCCTTTTTTCGTCTCCAGCGATCAGACGCAAGATTTTGAGCCATTAGAGATACCTTCTGACGCTTCCGGAGTCCGAATTGGTGCTGCCTTGGCAGTAGTCGGTGACATCAATGATGACCGGGACGAAGATCTCGTAGTGGGTGCTCCCGGGGCGGACTTACGAGGTCGTGGGCTCAATACGGGCGCTGCACTTGTTTATCTAGGCGGGCAAACAGGATTTGACCTGTTCGCGACCGAGACCATCGATTCCTTTCCTGAACTATCGTCACAGGACGAGTTCGGCAGCAGCGTAGCAAAACTTGGCGATTTTGACGGTGACGGCGTCGATGATTACGCAATTTCTGCACCGGGCGAAGACATGCCTGGCCAATTCGCCTCCCATCTAAACGGAAACGGCTGCCGCGCCCAGACCCGCACGAATTCCGGAGCAGTCTTTATCTTTCGTGGGAGCGCTCAAGGATCAATCGAAACCAATCCGGCCTTTGTCTATTGGGGTCCACAAGCCAATCTTGGTCTTAGGAACATCGCAGAGAACATCGACTTCAATGGCGATGGTCAGTTCGACCTCGTCATGGGCATGCCATCGTTCGATCGTGGAAACCGAGGCAATGCAGGGCAATTGGTCGTCATCTACGGTCAGCCCGCGTCCTCGGACGGACGAACCAAAGTGCTATGTCAGCCCGACTTCCGGTTTCGAGGACTACGACTCAATGACCGTTTAGGTACCGCTGTCTCAAGTGCAGGCGATATCGACAATGACGGCTGCACTGATATCGCTGTGAGTAGCCCGGGAGAGGGACTCTTTGCCAATGGACAAGACACGAATGAGGGATATGTACGAATCTTTTTTGGCGGCTCACCCAACTGCGCCCAATCAACGCCTGTTCTCGTCACGTTTGGCTCAAGCGAACCAAATGCACAGGTCGGAATCGCGCTCACAGGCGGGAGCGATATGGATGGAGACACTATTCCAGATATCGCAGTCAGCAGTATAACGACGCTCGTCGCTGCCGAAACTGTCGGTTCTGTTTGGATGCTGCCTGGTGATCATATTCTAGGCTCACCGGTCATTCCGATTCGGGATGATGTCGCGCCCACTACTGTTCACTCGTTTACACCCGTGAACGCTAATGCCAACTACAGACTCAATGGCGAAACGGCAGCCGGTAACTTTGGAGCAACGTTACAAATGATCCCCGATGCAAGCGGTCCAGGAATCGCGGGACTAGCCATCGGTGCCCCTAGATATCGTTATTCGGAACGGCCACTCACTGGCGCCGTAATGCTTCATCGTTTCAACCAAGCGGGCAGCGCATTGAATCCTCGAGGCATCAATACTCGGCCTTTTGTCGCCGTGACCGGAGAAACAGCTCGCAGCGGAGGACAAATGGGAAGCGCAATAAGTACAGGGCGAATTGCCGGGAAAAGAGTCGTAGTTGTCGGGGCGGCTCAAGGCAGCGGAAATGGCGTGGACCAAGGTGCTGTATACGTTATTTCACCCGATAGTCTCTAAAATTTCGCCCATAATTTTTCGAACTCAGACATATATCGAGAAACGATTTTTTGATCGTCACTGATGAGAATATTTTCCTGGTTACTGTGTGCCGCACTGCGAGTCCAGTTATAGCTCCCTGTCAAAACTACGCGTTGATCAAATATTGCGAACTTATGATGCATATGAAATCGAGTGTGATCGACTTTTACATCAACTCCAATGCTTTGCAGGTAATCGACATCGGAACCTCGATCACTCGCTTTGTCATTATCGGAAATGATTCTCACTATAATGCCCGCGTTGAAGCGTTCTTCTATCACGCTCGTTATCTCATTATCAGTGATTGTGAATACGCAGATATCTATAGAATTTTTAGCGGCTTTTAGCTGGTTTTGAATCGCATGCCTGCATTCCAAAGATGGACTAAAAAGGACCTCGGATGTACTCGCACAAAAACGAGCTAGTCGCTGATGAATGACTTTATTTACACCTTCAAGCCATTTAATCACGAGACGTGGCTCATGGACCAACATTCCTTCCTGAGCGATGACAAAGCTACGATTTCGAAAAAGACTTAGCTGCTCACTGGTATGAAAGTCAGAATTCAAAACATCTTGAATTGCTGTCTTTTCTCCTCGAGAGAACATTCCGTCCTCAAGACTTTGGCTCAAAATTCCATCGATTTCTTGAGTGGACAACATAATCTCAAACGAAGAGTCCTTCTCGCTCTAATGCTTGTTTTAGTGCCGCCTGATCAATGGCTCGTCTGTACGCTTCAGAAGGTGACACTTGCGAACCACGAACAAGCTGCATCATGGCCTCGAGATTTGTCTGCATACCAACGCCTTTTCCAGACTGCATCATAGATGTGATTTGAAACGTTTTACCTTCTCGGATAAGGTTTGCGACAGCTGAGTTTACGACGAGAATTTCATGGCAAGCGATTCGACCTCCTCCTATTTTTCTGCAGAGTGTTTGCGCAATAACACCTTTTAGCGATTCAGAGAGCATGACTCGTATTTGTGCCTGACGGTCCGTCGGAAATTGGTCAATTATGCGATCAATCGTACTCGCAGCAGTATTAGTGTGCAATGTTCCAAAAACCAAGTGACCGGTTTCTGCGGTTTCTAAAGCAATATGTACTGTTTCCAAATCACGCATTTCGCCAACAAGAACTATGTCTGGATCTTCACGAAGTGCCGCGCGTAAAGCTCGAGAAAAAGACTCCGTATGAGTATGCACTTCTCGTTGGTTGATGAGACAAGACTGAGACTGATGAACAAATTCAATCGGATCTTCAATCGTGATAATATGATCATTACGGTTTCGATTTATAAGGTCAATCATGGCCGCCAACGTGGTCGATTTACCTGAACCTGTCGGACCAGTAACAAGAACCAAACCTTTCGGAAGTTCACAAAAACTTCGTATTACCGAAGGCAAACTCAGTTGATCAAAACTTAATATTTTACTCGGAATCGTTCTAATCACGGCACCTGTGCCGTTCCGGTCCACAAAAAGATTCATTCTAAATCGGGATAAATCGACAATCTCATACGCAAAATCAGCATCGTGAGTATTCCGGAATTGTTCGCGAACTCGTTTACTCGCAACTTGCAACATCCATTCTTCAATCTGCGCCGACTCAAGGACGGTCTGTCTTCCGGGAAGTTCCATGATTTCGCCGTCTTTCCGGACCATTGGTTTTTGACCCGCCGTCAAATGAAGGTCTGATCCACCACACGAAATTAATATGCGTAGGACCTTATCTATTGGAGGATGCTCATTTGCAGATATAAACTTTTTTGGTACCGCAATTGACTCGTCATCTTTCTGGGCAGTCATTGCTTCTTTTTTTTCTAAACGAGGTCGTTTTGCAGGACGACTCAAGGCACCAGAAGTCAGTATCCTTGGAACCTTTAATTTGCTCGATACTTTGCGGGTCACCTCAACCGTAAGTTTATCCGCCTCGCGAAAACTGTGAACGCTCACAGTACCGGCCTGTGCGTTATACTCATACTGAAATTCGCCAAGTGCTTTAAAATCATCAATATTTTCGGGATCTATTGATGGAATGATGAGTCGGTCAATTTGCCGTGTTTTGACCTGTTTGTCTAAGATCACTTCTCGATGCTCATTGATCAGGATTGCTACAGATGTGCCTGTCTCGAAAATAAGCTTGTCTCCGTTCAGCTGAAACAGGGCACTCACAAATTGCTCTATCTTTCGGCTCATCGCGTGACCTTTATACCAATGATGTCGCCGGCCGTCACCCAGGCCAAAGCGACGAGAGACTTTCTCCCCCCTCTAGGCAATACATCCCTTTTCTTGTTATCAATAAACTATGCTGCAATTGCGTGAAGCTATCTTGAGGACGCTCTTCGAGACGGGAACAACAAAATCGCAGGTGAGCCCCATACAACTTATCCAAGATAAACACTCGGGAACCTCAGCAAGAGCTGTCGCAAGTGAACTCACCGTCCTCGCAGCACAAGGACTGATTCGACTTACGGCGAAAGATGGTGCAGTCATCACAGCTGCAGGACTCCGAAAAGCCCAAGAGCTTAACGATACACCCGGATCAACCTATTCAGAGGATATCGTTGCACCATCTATCTCAACCAAACATGATTCCAAGCCCGTAGAGGCCTCCCCTGACAACTCGGAACTTGAACTCGATGAGATCATTGAACTAATGAATCATAGCTTCGAGCATACGACACCCACTGATGGAATCGAGGTTTTAGTCAATGATGCGGATGTTTTCGAACTCGAAGACGCTATCGACGAATTGGGGGAAAGAGCTACCGCAGATGTAAACGACGAAAAAGTCGATGACCGAGAGGACTGCATCGATACGATTGTCAGTCTTGCCAACGATTTGCGTTTTTTGGTTACAACCATCGAAATCCCATCAGAGTACGAAAGAAAAAAGTGCTCAACAATCGTAGACCGGATTATCACCAGCGTTCATCTACTCAAAAAATCAGAGCAGTCGCACTAGGACAAACACAGTATTGAACTTCTCAATTGAGCATGTCCTAGAGATTCAAAACACTCGAAAGGTCTTGCTCAAGCTGTTCCCCAAGCGTTCTTCGAATTTCGGCCATTTGTCGAGTCGCCTTTGACCGGATCAAATAGGATGGACGTTTCGTCGCTCCTCTTGAAATCTCAAACTCATCAATCACATCTTCGGATTCATTGAGTAATTTCAACCGCAGTAAAAGGCTCTCACTTTCCAGGGGCTTTTCACGAATGCCGTATTTTCGCGCTGTCACGGACAAAAGCTTCGACATATAGTTCCCAAGAGTTTCATCGCGTTGTTCAGGCTCTTGTTTTGACGCCCAAAAAGCATCCTTTTTAGAAAGCCGGTTTTTGCGCAGAATCTCTATCGTTTTGTTTTTATCAGTAATAATCGCGCTGGAAACATCCTCCAGTTTTGCGCTCATCACTTTGCGTTGCATCAACCTTGATTCTGGACTTTCAAGATCGGCAATTGTCTTTTTCGCGATGAGGAACACTTCTGAGCCGTCCTTAGCTCTAATATAGTGATCTCGCGCACCATGCGTGCGACCGCCCAATTCAAAGATTTTATTTTCAGATGTTTGTTGAATCACCAGCCGACGCATCGGCGACTGCAACTTGAGTTTCGTAATCTCTTGAGGCGAAAAGTCTTTGCCTAAACTTCGAATTGCTTGAAGTCTCGCATATTTTGCGACAAGCTTTTCTGTTTTGTCGTTCGCAACAAATGCTCGGGTGCTGGATTTCGATTCAATACGAAACCAAGGATATTGATCACCGTCGGCGTCTTTTTTCAGGGCCATCGAAATCGTTTGGGTTCGTGTCACTAATCTTAGACCGGTAATATCGGACGTATTGGTCTCCGCAATTGTAATCTCAGTATCAGACTCAGATACTTTATCTTCGCGCGTATCCAAGTAAAGCATCATTAGAATGACAATCAGAACTGCACTGAGAAATTTGACCTCTTTCATGCTCGATTTCTCCTTCGTATCCAAATCAGACCAAATCCGAATACCGCAAATGGCATGCCCAAAATGGTCGAGTAAAACCAAAGAGCATCCTCATCGCGCTTATGCACAATTCGGACGTCAGCTTCAGACACCGTCGGTAAAACAGGCTCCTTTACATCTCGAAGCCAATAGATAATGTCGCCCAAAAGATATGGGTTCCCCTGGTATTTCACGTATTTATCACTAAACGTATCGACATCAGCGAGAACAAAAACGCGCGTTTCCTCGGACTTGCCACGGGTCGAAGTTCGAGTCACCGCAGCCGCCAAATCATATGATTTCTTGGTTTCATTGTTGGAGTCAAACTTCAGATTTGAATTAATATCGGCAAAGGACTCATCGAGCGACCGAAGCACGACATCAACTCGCGTACTTTTCGGCGTTTTTTCCGTTTTCGAAAGATAACCAGACCTAGCGAATAAGGTAGCTAAGCGATTCGAGTGCCGAGTCATTGTCGTCACAGAAGCGTGCGACGAATACCGGTTTGAATAAAGAAAATTGCGGTCAGCCTTCGTTCCAGTGACGCGTACAAAACCTCGTTCATTTGCAAGCAAAGTGTTATTGAATTTCAGACCGAAGATAGAAAGTAATTCGTCATGCGTCACACTTTCGCGCTCCGCTTCAAGCGCGACAAGAATTCGAACGCCGCGGCGTACGGCGTCTCGAATCGCGTCGATCTCTTCGGCGAGAAATGGTTTTTCAGGACCAAGGATAAAGACAATTGAAGCATCTTTGGGAATACTGTGCCCTAAGCCTTCTGCGATTCCTAGCGGTTTGACTTCATATCGATTGGCTTGCAACTGCTGTTTGAGCAAGCGAACTGGAGAACGCTTATCGTCAGACGTTGGGTTCATACTTCGTTCGCCGTGACCCACCGTAAAATACGCAATCGCTTTTTCTCGAGATACTTTGACGATTGCTTTGGCAAAATTCGCGTCAAATTTACGTAGTGCAGTTCGAGCGCTACGGAGTTTCGTACCGACCTTAATCTTTTCGCTGTTTGTTTCATGCATAACGACGACGTAACCGTTTCCGTTTACGCCTGCTTCGGAGGCTTCTTCGGTCGCAAGGGCATGATCGACGACTCTCACTGTTAAGTTCGAGCTCAGAGCTTCAAGTGAGGTAAAGTACCTTTGAAGACTATCGGAAACCTCGTTTGCGCGAGGATAATAAAGCGTGACAGAAATCGCTCGGCTCATATCTCGAACGATTTCTTTGGTTTGCTCCGTCGCCTGCGCCTTCTTCCCAAAGGACAAATCCGCGCGGAGATCTTGCCTTGAGATCAAAAAATTCCCGGTAAAACAAATGCTGAGCAATAATCCAAAGGCCAAGCCTCGATTACGTGCCTGAATGGTTCTCGCTTTCTCCACTGCAGCCACCTGAGAAGTTGCCGTTCGTGACACATCGATCGCGAAAAGAGGACAAAAGGAGCACGCTAGAAGAATCAGCCACGCAATATTCACGACGCTGTGCGCATTAGACATAGAGTCACCGACAATCAAATGTTGATTGATCAGCGCCAAAACCCCCGACAGCAGAACCAAGCTTTGGAAGGTGACAAAGTTTTTCTTTAGCGTTCCTAATTGGGTTGACCGACTGGCTCGTAATACGGTGGCGACAAGTAAAATACCGACACCCACAGCGCTACAAAAGAGTGCCTCGAAATCGAGACCGGTGAGGATTCTTTCACCTAAGAAAAGAAAAATCAGACCGACAAGAGTCATCCCGAGAAGTGAGAAAGAATGAGAGAATAATTGATTCACGATGACCACCTCCGGCTTTCCAAACCACTTCGGGCAAGTATAAGAAAAACAAGAGTTATCGAAAGATAGAATGCGACGTGTTTCAAGCTAAGAATACCTTGCTTGAAACTCATGAAATGTTTGTCATGAAGCGCTAGGTACGCGACAACATTTCCGAGCTCTCCATCAATGCGTCGAGCAAGTAACCAGAACGTGTGACCGAGGGCGAGTGTTGCGCCGGCTACGGCGCCTGCGACAACCCATCCTGATGCAATCGCAGAAGCCCAGACGCCAATCGCGACAATCGATGAGGCATAGAGAAGAAGACCGAGATAGCCGGTCCCTATGTGCCCGAGAGACACCTTACCTCGCAAAAAAACCAGCGCAGGAATATACCCGGAAAGAAGACAAAATAAGGCGATAACCGTCATTGCGCCTAAAAATTTAGAAACAACTATTTCACCTTCAGTCAGTGAAGAATTGAGCAAAAGAGGAAGAGTCCCCTGTTTGCGCTCCTCGACGGTCGTTCGTAAAGAGACCAAAAAGGCGACGGCCAATACGACACCGCTTGTATCGTGGAAGAACTGCGCGAGCACATCGGCAGAAAATTTCGCGGATGAGCCTACGGCTCTGGTATTGAACAAAATACCCGCAATCATCAACGATAAGGCGATGAGAGTCCATCCGCCCCACGAACCAAAATAGGACGAGAGTTCACGGCGGACGATGAGAAACATGGCTTTGCTTGCGCTGGGTCTTTGATTTGAGTCAGTCATCATCTAAGCCTCCGTTCCCATAAGTCGAATAAATAAAGATTCGAGATGGGTCTTCACTGGGGTCATACTCCGAAGTCCTATTCCCGAGTTCACAGCAAAGGACGCAAATTCTTCAGACGAAACGTCTCGAAGTCCGACGCGTACCTGCATTGCATCTTCCAATTCGTTTTCGAGTTTCCAGTGGGCAACAATCGCAGACTCATCAAGCGCTTTTGAAATTTGAGATGTTTCTCCCGACAAAATCACGAGAATTTCCTGCGCGCTCACGTCCATCTTAGTAGACAGTTCATTTTCGGAACCATTGAAAACCAACTTTCCTTCTTGAAGCACAAGAATACGATCACAGGTTTGACTGATCTCCGTGAGAATATGACTCGAGACCAAAACCGTGTGGCGTTGTTTGAGGCGCGTAATCAAATCTCGCATCTCTTTGATTTGAACTGGATCGAGGCCATTAATCGGCTCATCCAACACAACCAAGGCCGGATCGTGAACAATCGCCTGAGCGATACCCAGACGCTGCCGATAACCATGAGAGAGCGTTCCAATTCGCTGTTGTTGAACATTTTGAAGACCCGTGAGCTCTGTGACCTCCGGTACTCTATGTGTTGATTGACCGCGAAGTTGAGCCGCAAATTCGAGATATTGTTGAACAACCATATCTTCGTACACGGGAGGACGTTCAGGCAAAAATCCTATCCTCCAGCGTAAATTGGCTGGGTCCGAAAGAAGATCGTGACCATCGATTTCAATCGCGCCCGAAGAAGGCGATAAAATACCCGAAAGCATACGAAGAACCGTTGTTTTTCCTGCACCGTTCAGGCCTAGAAAACCAACGATTTCTTGGTCCGCAATTTCAAAAGAGACATTTTCAACAACACACCGACTGTCGTAAAACTTGGTGAGTCCTTCAGCTCTTATCATCTATACTCCCATTGCGTGGTAACCGCAGTCCACGTACATCACCGTTCCGGTGACCGCTGAAGCTAAAGGCGAACACAGATAAAGCGTCGCATCCGCAACTTCTTCTGCCGTAATCGCTCGGCGAAGTGGGCTTTTGCCCGCAGCTTCGTCCACCATGACGTCGATTTTTCCGACCGAACGTGCTGCACGAGAAGGATACGGCCCAGCACTTACGATATTCACACGATGACCGTGCTCACCGAGGTAATACGACATGGCTCGAGAATCACATTCTAGGGAGGCTTTGGCTGAGGCCATTCCACCACCGTAGCCAGGAACCATGCGATTGGCCGCGATATAGCTCAAACCAACCACCGAAGCCTCTCGGTCTTTCATCAGTGGCAATGCCGCTCGAGACAAACCGATAAGAGAATAAGCGCTAATCGACTGCGCCAAAAGATACGCTTTTCGACTTGTTTCGAGGTGAGAATTCGTTATCTCGGGTGAAAAAGCCACACAATGAATCAAAATGTCGATCGGCGCTCCATCCGAGACCTCCGTGTACTTATTCATGGCGCCCTCGATGCTGACGTCTTGGTCCTTGTACCCTTTTTGCTCTCGCATCTCCTCGGGGATATCGTCGAGCGTGTCATACGCTACGTCACATCCAAATAGTCCGTCCGGCTGAAATTCTCCTCCGACACCATACGGAAGTTTGCGACCTTTCGCGCTACCCGCTCGTCGAAGTAGACGCTGTACGATACTTACCGTGCGAGGATGACTCGCAAGGTAAACTTTTGCTCCCGCGGCTTTGAGTGATTTCGCGATCTGCCATGCAAAGCCCCCATCGTCAGCAACGCCGGTGACAAATGCATTTTTCCCGGTAAGGTCGATTCCAATCATCGGGTCGGAATTTGGCGAGTTGGGTCGCTTGGGTAAAGCCTTTTCGGTATTCGCACGTCAAAAAAATCGGAAATACCAAGGATTTGCGGCCCTCAAGTTTGACGCGCTACGACGTAGGCTCGCCAATCACCACTGTCTACGGGTGTTTGCGCCCACAACAAGCTTCTTGGGAACAAATAGGTCTGGACGATTTGCCCGTCCAACAGTTCAATATCGGTCCGGCGATACATATCAGGATGGTCTTCAAACTCATCTAAGACCGCGAGCAAATCGAGGGAGATTTCATAGACCGAGCCCTTCACAGAAACGGCTCCTCCGGACACCAAGGCAGGATATTCGCCCAAATCAATCAGGTCATATTCTGGTTTGGTCTGAGCATCGAAAAGCTTCTTGGCCGAAGCAATCACGTGGTGATTGCAGCAATCTTCGAGCAAACTGCCGTATATAAAGATTTTAGAGCTACTCACCGCTTTGCCAGGCCACAAGACCTCGCTCTTCATCGGTACCCGGTATCGTGTTGTCAAAGACTAATGCGGTGAATGCACCAACGGCCATGCCTGTCTTGCCGAGAGTATTGAGAATGTTCGCGAGCCAAGCGGGTTCAAACGCAAATAAGTTCGCGTCATTGGCGAAATATTCCGGCACCGACAGACCCATAAAAATGGAAAAGCCGATGATGAAAAGATTCCGTGCGGAATTTAGGTTAACGAACTGCAGATTTGATAAACCCACTGAGGCAATCATACCAAACATGGCGCAGTACATCCCGCCCACAATCGGTTGGGGAATGGTCGTGAACAAAGCCCCGAATTTTCCAAGAGCGCCCAAAACCAGCATGATCACCGCGCCCGCTTGAACAACTTGTCGGCTACCAACCCGAGTGAGTCCAATCGCCCCGATGTTTTCACTGTAGGAGGTTGTTCCATTGCCCGTACCAAAGAGACCAGCGATGAGACACCCTACTCCTTCCATGCCGATGCCCTTGTTTATGGTCTTTTCGTCAGGAACCGGAGCGCCTGCTAGACGCGCGCAGGCATAGTAATCACCAATGGACTCGACCATTGAAGCAACGTAGCCCGCAAACATTCCGACAAAGGCGGCCGCGCCAAACTGCGGCATGCCCCACTGACCGGGATAAGGAAGCCGAAACCAAGGTGCTGCCGCCAAATTCGCCGTGCTCACGTGCGCCGGATGGCCCTCTGGAAAGACACCAGTATAGGTCATGACCGCCGCGCCCAACCAGGCCAAAACAATCGCAAGCAAAATAGGAAAGAGCTCAAAGATTCTATGCGTCCGTCGCAGGTATTGACTGAAAAGAATAATGAGCGCGATGGTCAAACCACCCACGCCCCAATGAAGACCAGCTACGGGAGCACCAAACTTGAACAAGCATAGACCGATGAGGGCGATGGTTGGTGCGATGGTGATCGGTCCCACGAAACGCAACATCTTTCCGACCAAGCCGGTATAACCGAGAATGATTTCAACCAAGGCCCCAGCAATGATTGCGCCTTGGACATGCTGCATCTTGACCTGCCAGCCGACATCTTTGAGTGCCGCCATACCGCAAATCGCAAAGGCCGGCGCCAAGAAAGAAAAAGTGCCACCCTGAATGATCGGCAAACGGTTGCCGAAGGTCGTCTGCAAGATCGTGGTGATGCCACTGACAAAAAACATGGTGCCAATCAGCCAACCGATGGCGACCGGGTCGTCCTTGATGCCCAAAGCCCCCGCCATCAACAAAGGAATCGCCACGGTCGAACCGAACATGGTGAGGTAATGCTGAAAACCGAGCGTTACCGTCTCAAACATTGGCGGTTTGTCATCAATGCCATAGATAAGGTCGTGATTTTTTGTTTCTGAATGAGCCACGGGTTACTCCTTAGCTGATTTCAGCCTCAGTAGAAAGCCCAGGTCCTTTTGAACTCGTGCGGAACGTTGAAAAAAGTAAGAAATCATCCCGCGTGTAGGCGGTGGACAGGGATTTGCAACGACCGACTGTTTTGGGGAAGAAAGTGCAGAATCAACTCAGACGACTCCATTTTGCAAACCGCGAGCGAAGGTGTGCACAATCAACCCGGCTGCGTGGTCACGGCGAAGGCAAAAGACTTCGCCGCACTGAAAGATAATCCAGCAGCCTTGGTGATGCTCTTTGCCACGGGTAAAATAAAACGATCAAACCCTAGCCTCGACGAGCCCTTACAGAAACTCCTAAAATAGTCGGTTTTTAGAAATGTTTCCTAGTCGGTCGAAGACTTTTGTTTGGCCATTTCTCGTTTTGCGGCATCCTCCCAGGTAAGACCCAGGCCACAAGGTCCGGTTTGCACCCAGCAACCGCGGCCGTACTCGTGGGAATCATCGATCGCTCGGGCCCAAGGCACCGAACATTCCCCTTCACACAAAGGACAGGGCTTTTGTAAAGCCGCGCCATCGCATTCACGGCAACCTTCGGTGAACGCGCCAGCACTCCAGTTGGCGGCACAGCGATAACAAGAGTGCTGCACCCTGAGCCCCTTTTATTCCGCGGTGAGTGCGTCGGTTTCGGCTTGGATTCCGTCGCCGGTCCATTCATCGTCGCGGCTAGAGAGACCAGCCTTGGCGCGTTTGGCGGCCCGTTGACGCTCAACCAAATCAGCGTGCGTAGAGAAGTACTGCAAAGAGTGACCGAGGAAATCATTAATACTCTCAAAGCCTTTCTTTTCCATCCAATTCTCTAGCTGTTCGTTGAGTTCATGAATCATCTTGAAACCGCGAAGCATCGCGCCCGTACAAATTTGCACCGTACTTGAGCCAAGCAGAATGAACTGCACTGCGTCCTCAGCGGTTTCGACACCGCCAATTCCGCTGATGCTCACTTCCGTATCTTGAAAGACTCGACCAAGCTCCATTACGTGTCTTAGCGCAATGGGGCGAACCGCCTGGGCGGAATACCCACCGGGAACGGTGTAACCTTCGACGGTCGGCTGAGGTTTCAATGTTTTGAGATTCACCCCAATAATCGACAGAATCGTGTTGATTGCGGCAATACCGTGCGCACCACCATCGACCGCCGATTGTGCGGGCATCGTGATGTCGGTAATGTTCGGCGTCATCTTGGCCCAAATTGGAATCGAAGAAACCTCTTTGACCCAGCCCACAACTTCTTCGGTGATTTCACAGGACTGACCCATGGCTGCGCCCATCTTTCTTTCGGGCAAACCGTGAGGACAGGATAGATTGAGTTCAAACCCGTCCACACCCGTTTCTTGCACTTCGATGGCCATCTTTTGCCAACGTTCTTTGTTGTATTCCTCCATGATGGAGGCAATCAACATACCTTCGGGATGCTTCTCTTTGACATCGCGAAATTCTTGGAGCCAGGTTTCGTAAGGTCGGTCAGAGATAAGCTCAATATTTTGAAAACCAATGATCTCATTCGATTCACGAGACTTGAGTTTCGCGTACCGCGGCGCAACGTTGGTTACTTTGGAGTTGTCCATCGAAATGGTCTTACAAACCACCCCGCCCCATCCTTCCTCAAAGGCACGAGCGATCACTTTGCCATTGGTTCCGGGAGGGCCCGAACCCAAGACAAAGGGGTTTTTGAATTTCATTCCGTTTACTTCAATTTCGAGACTCGGTTTTCCCATATTTTTTTCCTTATCTAATTTTTAGTGATCACTTCGAAGCGATCATCCATGATCACAGGCGCATCTTGAATTTCACCCTCTCCGATCACTGCCAAACTTGCCAAAGTACAAATCGTATTGTCCCTGAAAAAATCGAGGTACTGAGCACCATCATAGTCGGTAACATAAGAACCTTTTCCTTGATTCAAGGCGACCGCATCTTCCCCATAAAAAATCCCCGTACAAGGGAATATTACAGCATCATGACGCGATTTGATTTCTGCATTCGTCGACATCCACAGTCCTAAGGTAATTGTTTAACCATATCTTCGTAGGTGTCGGGTCTACGGTCTCTATAAAACTGCCACGTCCGGCGAACTTCTTCGATCATGTCGAAATCGCAATCCGCAATAATCAATTCATCTTCGGTTTCACTCGCAGTCGATAAAAACTGTCCACGAGGATCGCAAATGTAAGACGTTCCGTAAAAACGACCTATGTTCCAAGGGGCTTCGGTACCAACCCGATTACTGGCCGCCATAAAATAACCATTCGCAACCGCGTGAGCGGTTTGTTCGAGTTTCCAGAGATATTGAGAGAGGCCCGCAACAGTCGCCGAGGGATTGAAGACGATTTCCGCGCCGTTTAACCCGAGTAGACGCGCCCCTTCTGGGAAGTGACGATCGTAGCAAATGTAAACGCCAACCTTACCGTACTTCGTATCAAAAACAGGATAACCGAGGTTTCCGGGCTTGAAGTAATACTTCTCCCAAAACCCATGCGTCTGAGGGATATGATTCTTGCGGTACTTTCCGAGATAGGTTCCGTCCGCATCAATCACCGCCGCGGTGTTGTAATAAACGCCCGCCATCTCGCGTTCGTAGATCGGAACGACGATGACCATATTGTATTTCTTGGCGTACTCGGCCATCCGGTCGGTCGTCGGCCCGGGGACCGCTTCGGCCGTATCGCACCACTCGGGACTTTGGGCCGGACAAAAATAGGGTGTGTTAAAAATCTCTTGTAGACCTAAGATTTGAACGCCAGCTTCACCGGCCTTTTCAATCCAAGGTAAGTGCTTGGCTTCCATCGCCTCTTGCACAGCTTTGACGTGACCCTCGCCTTCAGGAATAGGTGGGCACTCCAATTGGATGAGACCGACTTTTACATTTCGGGGCATGTGAATCTCCTTTACTTATTCAAAAATGAGTGTTGAAGTCGTCTGTTTATCGAGAGCCTGGTAGCACTGTCAAGTTCACGCAATTTTTCCGTACATTCGGTTACATATACGCACCCTAATTCTGTTCAGCTTGACAAGGAAAAGACGGCAGGTAGATTTCGAGGGCTAATGACGAATGCGAACCACGAGAAATTACTGAACTTTATTGACGGAGAATGGTGTGATTCTTCATCGGGCAACACGACCGACAACGTGAATCCATCAGATACGCGTCATGTCCTCGGTCCATGCGTACGATCAACCAAAGAGGATACAGAACGGGCGATCGCGGCCGCAAAATCCGCCCAAACCGACTGGAGAAGAACACCCGCTCCGGTTCGGGGACGAGTCATCGCAAAAGCAACGCAGCTGATGATCGAGCGTAAACAAGAACTCGCAGAAGCTTTATGTCTTGAAGAGGGAAAGATATTTCCGGAGGCGCTGGGTGAAGTACAAAAATCAATCAACGTTCTAGAGTTCATGACGGGCGAATCGCGCCGGCTAAACGGTCAAACGATCCCGTCAGAAATGCCAAAAACCTTCGCATACACGGTTCGCGCACCACTCGGTGTCGCTGGACTGATCACACCTTGGAATTTTCCGGTCTGTATCCCAGTTTGGAAAATCGCGCCTGCGCTCCTCACCGGAAACACCGTCGTATTCAAACCGGCGCCCTTGACCCCATGGACCGCCAAACTTGTCACCGAAATATTCGCTGAAGCAGGCGCTCCCAAAGGAACCATCAACCTGGTTCATGGCGAAGGACATGATGTTGGCCAAACCATTGTCGATCATCCTGATGTACCTGCACTTTCATTTACCGGTTCGAACCAAGTCGGAACCGCGGTCTATGAAGCGGGTGCAGCGCGTTTGAAAAAAGTGCAATGCGAAATGGGTGGCAAAAATCCCATTATTGTCTTGGATGACGCAGACATCGGGCTTGCGGCGGCTGCGACTGCCATGGGTGCATTTGGTTCCACCGGTCAACGATGTACTGCAACCAGTCGCGCGATTGTTCACGAAAGTGTCGCGGATGAATATGTTGCAAAAGTGCTGGCGCTCGCTGAACAGGTCAAAGTTGGAAACGGCATGCACGAAGGAATTACGATGGGACCATCAGTTGGCGAAGCTCAAATGAAAAAAGTTCTTTCGTACCACGAAGTCGCAAAAGAAGAAGGCGCGAAGTGCCTCATCGGTGGAACGCGTTTGACTGACGGTGATTTGGCACACGGCTATTACACTGCACCTACCATCTACGACCATGTTGATTACAAGAGCCGTCTTGGCCAAGAAGAGATCTTTGGACCAGTCCTCTCAGTGATTCGGGTAAAAAGCTGGGAAGAAGCCATTGAAGCTGCTAACAGCGTTGAATTCGGCCTGACATCATCGGTATTTACAAACAACGTCGCCAAAGCCATGGAGTATGTCGACGAAATAGAAACCGGCATGCTGCATGTCAACTCAGCGACCGTTGGTGGTGAATCACAACTACCCTTTGGTGGTATCAAAGCAACGGGTGTAGGCCAACGAGAAATGGGTCCCACCGCAATTGACTTCTTCACGGAATGGAAAACGGTGTACGTCGATTACACCGGTCAAAAGCGAGAATCGAAAATTTACTAGCCTCGGACAGCACATTGAAGATTGCGGCCGCCAGGATACTTTGATGCACAAGCGTTAATGGCATCAAGACTGCAAACCTTCATCGCCTCAATGCATTGCACATAGGCTTCAAATTGTCGGAGCTTGCCTTCGCTACAATTATCGAGATTGGCCTCACACATCATATCCGGCTGGAAGACGACCCCGGTTCCGTCACACATTTTAGTCAGGACGCGATCGCGACGTTGGCACAGATTAGCACACGCCGACATCGACATAATTACGCTGCAGGCAATAAGGGCCGAGAAAAATTTTGACTTATTCATGGTTCTAGAAAGCGCACTTTCCAGACCTAAATGCAAGTGAGGTACGAAGAAGTCGAACGCAGATCATGTGAGATCAATTCGCTCAGGTGACCAGGGTGAAAGACGTTTCATCATCACATCGACCGCCTCGGGATTCTCATCGACCATGGTAAAATTGCGATCAAACTTGGCTGCGGCCTCGCCAAAGGTACCGCTGCCGGCGAAAAAGTCGAGGAGCATATCCCCAGGATTACTGTGAACTTTAACGATACGCTCAATAATTCCGAGTGGTTTTTGCGTCGCGTATCCGGTCCTCTCTTTGCCATTCGTGGGAACAATGGTGTGCCACCAAACATCGGTGGGTGTTTTTCCTTTGGCCGCCTTTTCCGGTCCCACTAAGTCAGGCGCCATATATGGAATCCGGTCGATGTCCTCATATCGATAGGTGTAGTTTTTGGGATCTTTGACATACCAAAGGATATTATCGTGTTTCGATGACCATCTTTTCTTCGACCGCCCACCGAAATCGTAAGACCAAATGATCTCGTTCATGAAGCACTTTCGGCCAAAGATTTCATCAAGCATTACTTTGAGATAGTGGACTTCACGATAATCGACATGAAGGAAGAAAGAACCCGTTTTCGAGAGAATGCGATAGGCTTCTTCGAAGCGAGGACGAAGAAAACTATAGTAGTCATCAAACTTATCAACATACCCCGTTTCACCGAGCTTTATGGTCTTATAGCGTTCACCTTGAAAACCAACCCGATCGCCCTCTTCATCCCTAACTGTCTGAATTCGAACACGCTTTTGCGTTTTTTTCGTATTAAACGGTGGATCAATATAGATCAAAGGAATGCTCTCATCTTCGACCGACCGGAGAAATTCCATGTTATTTGCTAGATATACCTTGTTGGTCGCCACAGTTGTCTCGTGTTCCCGAGGAACCCGGGTGGCTTAACAGGGTAGGAAGTAGCTGTCCAGCTCTGTTCACCATTGAGTGCTCAATGCACGCGGACGAGTGTCTGTCATCTGAAAGTCGCTCTCGGGGAAGTGATCTGAGACTGAGCGATCTATACCTGGTTTTCGCCTGACTCTCAGTGAAGATAGGCTTGAGACCTTGATAGACTAATCATCTCTGATCGTTCGAACAAGCTCGTTAAATTTATCCAGAGTTAAAGCCCGTTGAGATGTTTCCTGATGAGTCGTCTCAATCATCACTCCATGGGCGCCTGCGAATACTGATGCCTGTGCTAGCGCGGGAATCCATCGGCTTTGGCCGCATGCGTCGGTCGGATCAACAATAACCGGCAAATGACTTCTTTCTCGAACAATCGGAATAGACGTCAGATCTAGAGTTCCACGGGTCGAGGTTTCAAAAGTCTTGATTCCCCGTTCACACAAGATCACCTGTTGATTTCCTTGAGCGAGAATCACTTCTGCAGCAGAAAGCCATTCATCCAAAGATGCCATCATTCCTCTTCGCAAAAGAATGGGTCTATCGACTTTCCCGAGAGCGTGAAGAAGAGCGTAGTTTTGCATGTTACGAGAGCTCACCTGTAAAATACCGATCAACCCTTTCGCAGCATCAATTTCGTCAGGATGACTAACTTCGGTCATTGTCGGTAAGCCATAATCCTGACCAACGGAAGAGAGCACATTTAGTGCTTCACTGTAGCTCAAAGACGCAGCCGCAGCGTGGGTGAAGCAATTCACGGCCAACACACCGCCTCCTAGTTCTTTGAGGTTTTCAGCAAAACTCCGAAGCTCTTTTTCGTCGAGTCCGGCGGGGCCCGCGAGAACGATGCGGCTCCCCCCGCCAATCGAAAAATTGCCAACCTTGATCACTGTATCCGCCGAACGTTTGGCTCTCGAAGCAAGTACGTATGGTTTTTTTTCCAGATCTTGGCGTATTTCGTCACTGATACTATCGGTACGCGGTTTGGTTGTTCTTCCTTTAGTCTCCGAAGATCGTTTTGGAACAGCGGGTGCACTCGCTTCTGTCGTCCGCGAAGGATACGAACCCAGAACCTTCATATAACTGGTGAAGGCTTTGACTTCGACCAAGGCTTCTTGAACGTTTTCGGAGGCAAGATTCCCCTCAAAATCGAGATAAAACAAATATTGCCAGGGCACATTCGGTCTGGGCCTAGATTCTAGCTTTGTGAGATTGAGGCCGTGTTTCGCAAGTTCTGTAAGGCACTCCAGAAGCGCACCTTTTTCGTGACGCGTCGCGAGGATGACACTCGTCTTACAGGGAATGCGTAAATCATATTCGACCGGTGTTTTTGAGATCACTGCAAAACGCGTGTAATTATCCTTTTGATTGGCCACATTTCTTTTTATGACGTGCAGCCCGTATATTCTCCCTGCTTCTTCACTCGCAATGGCCGCATCCGTGAGGTTTTGGTCCTGCTGAATCTTTTGACAGGCCATCGCCGTATCCGTAAACGAAACCGCTTGGCAGTGGTCGAGACTATCTAAAAATTCAGTACATTGCGCTAATGCCTGAGGCTGAGAGTAAATTCTGCGAATTCGAGAAAGTGGGACCGGCTCTACCGCCATTAAGCAGTGCTCTATCCGGTGAATTTCTTCTCCAATTTGGTGCAAATCATATTGCCCCAAAAGATCATAGGTTTCGTTGATTGAACCAGCCGTCGTATTTTCGACGGGAAGAACACCGTACTCTGCTGTTCCATTGGCTACGGCATCAATCGCCTGCTTAAAATTCGGAAACCCAAGTAGCTCCACCTCAAAATCGGCACTCGCAAAATGTTTCGCCGCGGTCTGATTACTATAAGACCCGTTGGTGCCTTGATAGGCGATACGGACAACTGCGTTTTCATTCTTCGCATCTCCTTGCGCTAACCGGCGGTGTTGCCTCCGTAAGGAATGATCCATGATTTCCCGGAAAAGGCGCGTCACTAAATCACGGTTAACACCGGATGATTCTGCATGGTCGGCAACTTTTCCCAGCAAAGCCTCCTCTCGGGAAAGGTCACGAACCGGACGATTGGGGTCTGACTTGAGGTGCGCGACCTCTTCGACCAGTCGATCTCGGGCCGCTAACGCATCAACGATTGACTTATCGAGGGCATCTAATTTGTCACGAACTTGCTTCAGTTCATCGGAACTCACGTGGTCAACTATAGAGTCAGGCGAAGACAGGCTCCAGTCCGTGAGCGGCTAATCTTGGCAGAATCACCTGATTTACGGTGTGAAAGAAGATTTTCCGGGCCAAATCACCATCACAGACGCCCACTTCAGCGGCGGATTTGGAAGGCGGCGGCAAAGGAGAAAGATGATTGAGTTCATGCGCTTCCAAAGCGTCTAGGGCGACCGAAAGATATTGAGAAAGACCTTTCTTGAGTTTTGACTCCAAATCCAGGGATTCCAGCAGTGACCATCCGAAGCGAGCATGGCTGACTTCGTCCGCTAATATTCGCTTAAGTACCTCTCCCAAAACGCTGTCTTCGAGTTGCAGTCGTTCGGCATTGATGAGCGAAACTGCGACAGTTTCACTCAAACAGCAAACACTGAGGACATTTCGAAGTAAAGCCTCCAGAGGGTCGGCATCATCATGGCTTGGAAGAGGGGTAAGGTCTGGTAGTTCGCCTACCGGTATTCCTCCAAGCGCCTCTACCACTGCTGCACATTGCCGGGCATGTCGATACTCCTCCGCAACCATCTCGGCAACATCGGCCTGCTTCTTTGGGCAAATTCCCGCTGCCATCATTTGTGGAATCAATCCTGCGAATACGCGGGCAGAGGCATGTTCATTGAGCATTCTTCCTTTCCACGTTTCGATCGCAAGAGTTCGCTCGAATGGCTTAAGTTCGGGAAAATTTGAGGGGTCGATCGCAAATTCAGCCGTATGACCACGTAAGTCTAGTTGTACCATTTTACGCGACCTCCTTAGAACGTGAGAAGAATGGCGGAGCGGGCGGCCCCCAAGCGGCACATCCTTTATCCCAGTCCCAACCGATGGCATCGCAGCATTCAATCCATGCTTCTACATCCTGATCGTCAAAACTGCCCCGGTCACACGCTAAAGGACCACCGTCGTTCCCCGATGGAACCGGGATTCCAGCGTCCATCCTCACGCCCGCATCGACCAGCTGGGCTTCAAAGTGAGTCTTCACAGAAATCGTTGCGCTCTTCACAATTGACCCGCGCGACGAGAACTCCGAAGTCCTCGGATACAATTCCTGGGTGGGAACATCTTCACCGCACGCTACAGAACCTCCCAGCAAAGCCACACCCGCGGCCGCTCTAAGCGCTTTTTTCATAATTTCGTTTTGAGTCCGTTTTTTGCTTCGTTTGGTATTCATGCACACACAAGCCTCCTACACATCAATATACGCAGAGACCCATAATTCCGTTATCCCTATTTTTATTACGAGATTATATGGCCTATACTTACAATGATGATCGACCTAGAATCGCTCCAATGCTTTGAGTTCGCAGCAGAAGAATTAAATTTCCGCAAAGCGGCCATCCGCGCCCATCTTTCTGCAGCCGCATTTGGCGAACGAATTCGAAATTTAGAAGAACTACTTGATGCCAAACTCTTTGAACGAACAACTCGACGTGTACGTCTCACAGCACAAGGTCAGATGTTACGACCGCAGGCCAGACGAACGCTGACCGAGGCAAATCTTTGTCTCAGAATTTTCGAAAATGAAAACTCGGATATAGAGCAATATTCAATAACTTTAGGAACGCGTTTTGAGCTTGGTATGAGCTGGATAATTCCGAACCTAGAAGGACTGACTAAACTGCAGCCACACCGAAATATTCATTTATATTTTGGAGATAGTCCCGATTTATTGATGAGGCTTGATCGTCACGAAATTGATGCTTTTATTTCCAGCTATCGAATCACAAGTACTCAATATGAATCGACCACACTTTACGCCGAAGACTATGATTTTGTCGCAAGTCCCAAGCTCATAAACAAGCTGCCTATTCGAACATCAGAGCAGGCTGAGAATCACACGCTCATAGACCTTCACAGAGATTTGCCTTTATTTTCTTACTTCCTCGATGCGGTCGAACCCCAGGAGTTATGGGCTTTTCAAAAAACGGAGTATCTGGGAACCATCGCCGCCGCCAAGCATCGTATCCTTCAGGGCGCTGGTGTCGGCGTGCTTCCGCGATACTTCATTGAGCATGAACTTCAGCGCAAATCTTTAGTGAGAGTTGGTCCCAAAGTAAGCTTACCCGGTGATCATTTTCGTCTCGTCTGGCGCAAGCGGAATACTCTCGCTCCACGGCTCAAATTACTTGCTGAAGAACTTCTGTCGTTTCCTCTAAGCTAAGATTCATCTTCTTTTTGCATTTGCTCGACCTGCTCAAGCGTTTCAGTCCACTGTAACACTCTGTCTTCTAAACTCGCTTTCGTTGCTTCGTATTCCGCGGCCAACTCAGACATTTTCTCATAATCATCTGTCGGCGCCGCCAACTGAGACTCATATGAGGACTGTTTTTCTTCTAGAACCGCAATTTCAGACTCTAATTGAACGACCAATTCTTCCAGGCTCCGTTTTTTTTTGGCTCGTTTTGATCGCTCCTTACGTTCTTCTGCTCGAGCTTTTTTTCGAGCGTCTTTATCTAATCCTGCAAGAGATTCGGAGGTGGAAACGGAAGACGCGTCCGCTTGCTGATTTTTTTCCGCTGCAACCAAAGCGAGATGATCGAGATAATCGCCTAAGGAGCCTGGATAGATCTCGACCGAGCCGCGGGATACGTTCCAGACTTTGTTTGATAGTCTTCGCGCAAAATCAAGATTATGAGAAATAAACAAAAGCGTTCCATCGTAGCCACGCAAACTCTCTGTAAGCTTATCTGCTGATTCGGTATCCAAATGGTTAGTTGGCTCATCCAAAAGAAGCATATTGCCTGGGTCCGCCAGCATACGAGCCAAAGCCACCCTGGTTTTTTCTCCACCTGATAGTACTCCGATCGGCTTCTCTACATCATCACCGGAAAATAGAAACGCACCGCACAGGGCACGCGCTCTTGAGCTGGTTAATTCTTTGGACGAGGACGCGACCTCATCCAGAACCGAACGTGACGAATCCAAAACCTCAGCCTGATGTTGCGCAAAATAACTAGGAACAACGTTGTGTCCCAACTTTATTTCTCCATCCTGTGCGTCAAGTTCGCCGCAAATGAGTTTGAGTAAAGTTGTCTTTCCTGCACCGTTAACGCCTACGATTGCAATTCGATCACCACGTCGAACTTCGAGATTTAGGTCCTTGAACAACTCTAATCCAGGGTAAGAAAAATGCAGCTTATCAACACTTAAAGCGACAGCTCCGCACCGCTCTACTGGAGCAAAAGAAATCGTTACCGCCCGACGAATTTGCGGTAAGTCAACCTGCTCGTCTTCTAGTTTTTCGATGAGTTTTGCTTTACTTTGGGCTTGGCGAGCTTTGGTAGCTTTGGCTTTAAATCGAGTAACAAAGGCTTCTAGCTCCTTCTTTTTTTTCTCGCTCGTTCTCGCCTTCGCTTCGAGGTGCTCGAGTTCTAATTCTCGCTGCACCAAATATTCATCGTAGTTTCCTTTGAATATCTTGAGACCGTCAAGTTCTAAGCTGGCCACTCGATTTATATTACGATTAAGAAATTCTCGATCATGGCAGGTCAGCACAACAGATTTACGAAAGCTCGCTAAGAACGCGTCAAGCCACGCCACTGTTGGCATATCGAGGTGGTTTGTTGGTTCATCAAGAAGTAGTACATCGGGATCTTGAAACAACAGTGAAGCGAGAGCAGCCCTCATTCTCCAACCACCTGAAAATTCACTCAGCGGTTTTTCAAAATCGTCGTTTTTAAATCCTAGTCCGCCGAGAATAGTCTTCGCTCGATGAGCCGCAAATTGATCTTCAATTTTGGCGAGTTGGTCGTGCAGGTCAGACAGGTCTTGAGACAAAGACATTTGAAGGTGCTCATCTGTTGTCTGTGTAAATTTTTGTTCGATGGCTGTGATCCTGCACTCAACATCATCGCGACCTGGAACGGCTTCAAGTAAAGTGGAAAGAAGGTTTCCTTGACCTGGATCTGCGTGTTCCTGTGCCAAGTAGCCCACACGTACATCTTTGCCGAGAATGATACGGCCACCGTCCGGTTCGACCTGACCAGAAAGAATTTTCAGTAGTGTACTCTTGCCGGTGCCATTAGGACCGACAATGCCGAGACGATCACCTTTTTCGATAGCAAGAGAGGCGCCGTCAAAGATTTGCTTGCTCCCGTATTGCAAGGTCATCTCTTCAATAGAAACCAGGGCCATATCGAGTAAAGTGTATTGAGCTATGCAAACAAGCTCAATAACAATCGTTGTTTAGTTGCGAACCATGGGTAAAAATTGGCTTCTCACGACCGCAGGAAGCTTAGATTGCAGCGAGTCTTCTAGTAAATCCTCTCGATGAGCGATTCGACACAAGACGGCAAGGCGTCTTTTGATTGGTCGATGCGTTTCTGTTGACGCATACCGGACAAAGGCCTTCGAAAACCAACGATCTGGAGGTTGGCAAGCGGTCCATGCTTCGATTACAGCATTTCGAACCGCTGGGTCAGAATCTTGAAAGAGAGGCATTAATTGTTTTTCAGGAAGATCAAAACGCGCCGGTGTTATGGATTCGATAATTGTTTTTCGAACCACACTCGAATGATCCAGCAACCCGTCTTCACATTGTTCGGGCATCAACGATTGAACTCGAATTAGATGCTGCCAGGCGGTAGCACGAACTCGTTCGTGAGGGTCAAACTTCGCAAGCGCCTCGAGTAATCTCTTACAGGGGTGGTTCGACCGAATATCCTTCGAGTCGTGAGTGAATGCACTCATCTCTTTCGCCCAAAAACCGGCCAACATGACAATGAGATGTCTTCGTATTCCGGAATTTGGCTCAATATCGACGTAGGCTAGGAAAGTCGGCGAGAACGATTGACCAAATCTGATGCCTTGCGTCCATGCTGCCCAAATTCGCTCTGCTGAGTCGCCATCTCTGAATAAATCGGCGATTTCTTGATCACAAAGTCCTTGAATGGATTCATAGCTGGAGTATCTCACAATCCCATCCTCCTCACCGCTCTACAAATTCGCCTAAAGTTTGTATTACCCGACACGAGATATGGAGTTTGCAAGAATGTTGAGAAGCACAATGAGAATGAGAGGAGACCAATCGACACCTCCTTGAGAATTGCCCATCAATTTTCGAATCGGAGCATATAAAGGCGCGGTCAACTGAGAAGTAATGTTTCTCGGAAACTGACGTGGGTCACGAACAATCCAACTAGAAATCGCGTCAACAATCACAATCATTTCAACGGCGCGAATGACAAAGGCAAAAAATGACATGATCTAACTCCGAATCTCGTCCGCCAGGTTCGTCGAACATATGGCTTGGTCAAGCATCAGCAACCAGTTCTTCGAGTTGAGAGTTTGAAAGACCACCTGAGGCTTGAATCGAAACAGATGCAGCAATACCGCTTGTTGGTTCAACCGCCGACACATGAACAATACCGTCCACATCGATATGAAACGTCACTTGAATATGGGTATCTCCTTTGCCTTCCTGCACCGGAATTCCACTCAAGCGAAATTCGCCGAGGTATTTGTTTTCTCGAACATAGGCACCCTCACCTTGATAAACTTCCAAGGTCACAAAATCCTGTTCCTTATCTGCGGGAGCGAATGTTTTCTTTGATCGGCAAGGAATTCGCGTGTTTCGGCCAATCACACGGCTAAACTTCCCGTCGACCACACGGATACCTAAAGAGTGAGGTGTAACATCCATGAGGACCGCATCCGACCGATCACCAGCAAGGATAGAGGCCTGAATCGCGGCACCCATCGCAACAACTTGGTCTGGGTTCATATCTTTCTTCGGTTTTTGCTGAAAAATTTCCTCAACCATTCGTTGCACTGCGGGCATACGAGTCATTCCTCCAACGAGGAGCACTCGATCAATATGGTCGTGCGACAGTCCCGCATCAAGCAAGGCTTGCTCACACGGTTCTTTGAGTCGCTCTAATTCCTCTTGAATCAAAGATTCCATGAGCTCCCGAGAAAGAGATTCAATTTCAAGATGCACCGGCTCACCGTTCTGAGTCGTCAAAAAAGGAACACTTATACGGGTTGAAGGGCCTTGTGACAGCTCTTTTTTTGCGTCTTCCGAAACTTCCTTCAAACGACGCAGCGCTGTGGCGTCTTTGGATATATTTACACCGTATTCACGCTGTATATGGTCCACGAGATGATCAACGATACGATTATCAAAATCATCACCGCCGAGCATAGTATCACCTGCCGTTGAAAGAACTTCGAAAGCATTTCCTGTAACTTCAAGAATAGAAATATCGAAAGTTCCACCTCCAAGATCGAATACAGCTAAGGTTTGATCTTGTTCTTTCTGAATTCCATAAGCAAGTGCAGCTGCCGTTGGTTCATTGACGATTCGGCGAACATTTAGCTTTGCAATCTTTCCTGCGTCCTTAGTCGCTTGACGTTGCTGGTCATTGAAATATGCGGGCACTGTAATCACGGCTTCATCAACCTGATGACCAAGATAGTCTTCCGCGATCTCTTTCATATGACGAAGAACGTGCGCCGAAATTTCCTGAGGACTCGTACTTTTTTGACCGATTTTGACCCAAGCGTCACCGTTTGTTGCGCTCATGATTTCAAAGGGACTCAGTTGCTTGATTTGTTTAACTTCTTCGGAATCAAACTTCTTCCCAATTAGACGTTTCACACTGAAAACAGTGTTTTCTGCATTCGCGACGGCCTGACGCTTTGCAAGTGTCCCTACAATCCATTCGGAGTTATTTCCTACCGCGACTACAGACGGCGTGATGTTCGAGCCTTCTTTATTGTGAATGACATTCGGGCGCTCTCCTTCCATGACGGAAACGCACGAGTTTGTGGTTCCAAGATCGATTCCAATGATTGTTCCCATGACTATGTTCCACTTCCTAGTAACTGTTGCAGTAAGCGAGTTTCAAGTTCCGCCGGTGGTTCTGCAATTTCTCGCAGAGCAGTCACCGCAGGAACACATCCTCGATCCAACATACAAGCCCGATGAAAGAATTCAACTGCATCATCACGTTGTCCTTGCTTGAGTGCAAATTGCCCACGAAGGAGCCAGGCAGAAGCTTGGCTTTTTGAATCTTCCGGATTTTGTAACATTTGCTGAAATGCTGCCTCAAGAGCTTCCTGAGGATCTAATTGACTGCTTTGAGTCGAATGTTTCGAGATCGTGCTCGTATGACTCTTGTCCGATATTGAAGATTTCCCCGCTTCACCACTCCGCATTCTTCTCAGAAAAGCCTTAGGCACCGAGGAGCTTGTGGCCGCACGAGCAGTGTTCGAACGGACCGGCGACGGCTCACCCAAAGATGCAGGCGTTTTCTTTTTCGGAATTTCGTCTCTCTTCGCGGAGGACTGTTTTTGCTTCGGCTCCGCCTTTTTTGTCTCGGTGATGGACGGATTCGAAACAGCGCGCTTGAACCTTCGCTTTTGTCCAGGCGGGAGGACCTTTCTTAATCGCTGCTCTGCTTCACTGAGACGCATGAAGACTTCCTCAGTAAGAACCTGAAATTCCTTACTTTTATTGATGTGGAGGTCAGGATGAAACATCCGAGAAGCCATAACAAATTGCTGACGTACTTGTGCGCGATCAGCCAACTTATCTGTCGATAACCTCTCATAGTCGTCAGAACAGGCATTGAGTCTTTCGACCTCCTTTCTGAGTTGAGCGAGAGATAAGTCTTTCATGTTCTCCATGGTCCAGACTTCGTGTCGAAATCGACGAGCGAAGTGTGCGCCTACATGTTGATGGATCTTAGGGTGAACCGCAAGAAAAACGTCTTTCTCTAAGGCATAAACTTCAGGTGGGTGATCTACTCGAAGAATTACCTGTAAAGACAAATTCGGGCCTTTTTTGGGAAAACTGCGAGGCAATGTGCTAAAACGCCCCGTGTCAGGATGCAGACAGACAATAATTATAGTTCAAGCGCAGACCAGGCCTTTACTCGAGGCGTGGAAGCAATTGGACAAGGGAAACTCCGTAAAGCCCTTTCCTGCTTCAATCGTGCATGTGCTGTCGTCAAACCTAAGACCAGACATCAGCTCTACCAAGCGTGGACAATGTATTACGTCACAGCGCACGACAATCAAACCACGCAGGAAGAAAAATCGCGGGTTCAGTCGAGTTGCCGTCTATTGATGATTCGGGCTTTACTGAACGACAAACGTTTTGATGCTGGGTATGTCTTACTGGGAACAATCCTAATCGAAGAAGATAAAGCTGACATGGCACGTGAGTGCTTTCTTAAAGCACTGTCCATCAACTCAAAGAATGCGGGAGCCCAAAAGGGACTGAAGTTCTGTGAAGCAAAGAGGTAGCCTGAAATGAATCAAGCCCAAACCAAAACATCCCGTGGTCGAGTTCTCGTAGTCGATGATGATGCTCAACTTCTTAGGAGCATGAAGCGCACGCTTTCCGCAATGGGCTTCGATATTGACACGGCGGTAAATGGCAGGATTGCCGCTGAAAAAATAGGCTCCAGTGAGTACAACTGCGTCGTCAGTGATATTTCTATGCCTGAAATGACCGGGATCGAGATGCTCGGAACCATCCGCAGACATGATCTTGATGTCCCGGTTGTTTTGGTGACCGGAGCACCAACAATCGACACCGCTATTCAAGCATTAAAATTCGGAGCTTTTAATTACTTATCTAAACCAGTCGATTTCGATGAGTTGGATAAAGTTTTAGAAAAAGGCATTCGACTGCACAAAATGGCGTTAATGAAACGAGCCGCGATGGAACTGGTCGGAGAATCAGCGCCATCGGGCGACAGAGCCGGTCTTCAAGCAAGCCTTGGACGCGCAATAAACAAGCTTTGGATGGCCTATCAACCCATTGTTTCGCTAGAAAATAAAGCAATCTATGGATACGAGGCGCTTCTTCGAAGCGACGAACCTACTCTAAATAACCCTGGTGCTATCATTGACGCCGCTGAAAGATTGGACGAACTCACCACGTTAGGGAGGACGATCCGCGAACGAGCAGCAGATCCGATTGCTGATGTAGATAATGAAGTATCATTATTTGTAAACCTGCATCCGCGCGACCTCCTAGATCCTCAGCTCATGGACTCCACAAGTCGCCTCTCTGAGATTGCTTCACGGGTCATATTGGAAGTTACGGAAAGGAGTGCTTTGGATGTTATCAAAGACGTTCGTCTCAAAATCGCAGAGCTCAGAGAGATGGGCTTTAGAATTGCGATTGACGACCTCGGTGCTGGATATGCGGGACTGACGAGTTTTGCGATGCTTGAGCCAGAAATCGTGAAACTAGACATGTCATTGATCCGAGACATTCACAAAATGCCGATGAAACAAAAACTCGTCGGTTCAATGACAGAGCTATGTAAAGACATGGGTATGATGGTCGTTGCCGAAGGAATTGAAAACATCGAAGAGCTAAATCACCTCAAAGAACTCGGTTGTGATTTATTCCAAGGATATTTTTTGGCCAAGCCAGGTCGACCATTTCCGAATGTCAGATGGGACTAGTCTAGATGCGGGTCTCGAGCAGCTGTAAATCGACTCGAGTTTTGCCGGTCTCTACGCTCCATCGGCCACGCCAAATTCTCCGCATCATAGCTATCGATTCCGAGACTGAAGACCTGCAACTGAGACTTATCTAAGGCGACAATTTCTAATGCCCCATCTCTATCCAAGTCCGACATCAAGACGGATAGCTTCCTCGGCTCATCCAATGCCTCACGCCAAGGCAGAGCCAATGGAAAACCAACCACCGGCTCGAGAGTAGATTCTTTCATCTTGAAGGCATGAATTTGTCTTCCAAACTCTGGCTGATAGACCACTAACTCAGTATCTGATGGATCAGCATCAATATTGCCCAATAAAATAGTGGCGATTCCATGTACACCGTTTGAGGTAGATGAATTCGAAAACGTTATCGTTGCCGTACGAATGCCTTCAATGGATTCAAACGCTGGAGAACCTAAATCGTGCATAGTAACTGTCAAAACCGTCTCAAACTCATTGGTTGTGAGATTTCTTCGAAGATAAAATTCTCCAAAGGACACGAACGGTGCAGAGGACCCATCCGTTTTTCCTATTGCGTACGCCTTCGGATAATTCAGATCAGAATATAATGAAGAGATTCTCGTAGGTCTGCTCAATCGACTTTGTTGGCCAGTCAAGTTCACTCGGCTCAGCCGCATATTTCTTGTTCCCATTAGACCAAGGTCCTGCAAAACAAACGACTCTTTTCCTTCTTCGTTGATGATTGACGGGTGAAAAACACTGACTTTCGCATTCATATTTCGTTCATCAGTGCGACCCGTACCATTGACCCGAAAACCAACTCCACCTGGATATCCAAAGGTCAGCATCGCGGCAGATACAGCTCCACTGGCGTCTTTCGTTCTACTGAGCAAGGGAGAGTACGGAGCTACGACTTTATTGATTCCATTGCCAAGGTTCTGTTCAAAGGAGCATTCGTTTTTCGGAAGACACTCGAGGGTGTCACTCGTGGGCGTTCGCTGAAATAGTGTTTCAGTATCATCAGCACAGGCCAAATCTGGATTAGTGAACATGTTAGGATTTTTACAATAAACACACCCTTGGCTGAGAACCTGGATCCGATCCTGCCGACACGGAGGAATAACTCGGTTCGTACACGAATTGGCTTCAAGGCACTGAATCAACGGTCGCACAAAACTAAACTCATGCAGTCGTTCTACGGGAGAAACGCGATCAACAGACAATTTCACCGTCTGTAGCACTGGAGCCGTAAAAGTGGACGTACGTGCGTAGTGAGCAAGCAAGTCGAGATCCTCTGGTTCGTCCGAAATAGAGTTGTCTCCCATAACCAACGGCGAGAGACCTGCCAAGCGCGCAGAGTTACCGAGGTTTTGGGAAAACAGAGAATCACTCGATGACACGTCTGCGCTGTATTCTGCCAAATGCAGGCGAGGGCCTGAATTAGAATTCATTGCCGCTGGTTCGCAGAGGAGTGCTGCATATTCCTTTACGTCTTGTGACATAATGGCCATTGGTCCAACAACAAGGTGGTCTGATCGAACATTACAAAGAGCAGGCAAGCTCCGAGTATCCACATCTGTAATTGAACAATCCGCGACATTATCCAGCGCCCCGTTGAATTTATAGCGGGTCAAGCGGCCCATCCCAGCAAACAAAAGGTCGTGGCCAGTAGTGGAAGGGACTAAGTTGAGAGCTGGACCGGATTGAAAATTTGCCATACCGGCAATCAACGAGAATTCGACCGAGCACGTTTTTTTCACCACTGTCACGTCTGGCAAAAGCAAGCTCGTCGTCACTGTATTCTCCGCTGAGAATACGATGGTATCAGCGCTTGCGGTCACTACTTTACGGTCACCAATAAAACCCGTGGCCAAGGCGGCGATAGAATTACTGCTTACGTCGCCGTAAACCAATAGGCTTAAGGCGTTCTCACCCATTCGGCGCTCACCCGACCAAGCATCTGTTCCATTTTCGAAAGGACAAGCATCCGATGCCGTGGTGGCAGATTCAGGATAGATACGGCAACGACTAATTTCTTGATTATCAGAAGTGAACAAAACAAGCTCTATTGAGGTAAGGCCCGCACGATGGACTTCGATACTTAATTGAGCTCGTTGTTTTGGAGTGCACGCAACAACGATCATCAAGAACATAAAGAGAAATGAAGCTCTCATACTAATCAAGACCCACCTCAAAGCACCCGAGACCACCAGGGCAATCTGGATTGCGAGCATCAATTGCATAATATGAGGCAACCCCTGCCCCAACCGCAACGGTCGTCACTGCAGTCCATACCCACCAGCTTTTGTACCAAGGCCTATTATTCTTTCTCAGAGAAAGCTGAATAGGCTTCGGACGCTTCTCAAGAAGTAACCGTTCGGTAAACTGATGAATGACTGCGCCATCTTTTGTACGAATCAAGCCATTAATCTCTACAGAAGAAATATCAGCGCCAGAAATGACGGGCACGGTCGCTGTATTTACGCGACCTTTGAGAAATAACTCTCCTCTGACAAGATCACCGCTCTGAGGAAACCGTGCATCGTAACGCAATGTTTGCGTATCGGAGACACGACCCTCAATCAGGAATTTTAGCTGAAGCGAGGCTGCATCAATCCATCGGGCGCCGGCATTTGCCTTGATGCCGAGGCTTGCCACCCTGGCATTGTTCACCATATCCGCCATACTCGGGGAGAGACTTGGATCATCAATGACGTGCTCAGGATAGAGATCGAAAAGTCGGCGCAAGACCTCACCTGCTCTCTCGCTTTGACCAAGAATCATATGGCTAAGTGCTTGAACCTGCAGACAGAGACTGGGTGGCGATTCGGATTGAGAAGTATTTTCCACGGCCAATTTTAGAGCTTTCTCGATGTCTAAATTTTTATAATGATTCCAGGCCTCTACACATGGCTCAGCAGCGGATGGCGTTGCCGTCGCAAAAGAAAAGACAAAAAGAGCACAGCGAAACATCAATAATACCCCAAGAATAATTAGCTAAAAATCTTATTACCTGGCTAAAAAGAAGTAACAAATTGACAGAAGAGAATCAAAAGCTGGATCTCGAAGGTTTACCCTATGGACGATATCTTATTCGCAAGCGCATAGCTCGAGGAGGAATGGGAGAAGTATTCCTCGCAGACCAACTTGGTCCTACAGGTCAAGCGATTCGCCCCGTTGCTCTAAAGCGTATGCTCCCCAGAATCGCACGCAAACCTCATGCGGCGAAAATGTTTCTCGAAGAAATGGCCACGGCTGCTCAGCTCAACCACCCCAATATTGCAACGACCTATGACTTTGGCGAAGTTGAAGGGACGTACTTTTTTGCAATGGAGTATTTGCAAGGCTTGTCACTATCGCAGCTTCTCCAAGCGCTGGGCGCCCTGCCCGTCCCACATACAGTACATATTTGCCTGAAAGTTCTGGAAGCTCTGAATCATGCGCACCAAAGAAAGACAATTAGCGGAACGGTTGCACCCGTGGTTCATCGTGATGTCAGTCCACACAATGTAATGATATCAACCGACGGAGCCGTTAAGCTGCTCGATTTTGGAATCGCGAGAGCAGAAACAGAGGTTATGGGTGGTCGTCTCGAAGGGAAAATAGCCTATGCCGCTCCAGAACAATTACAAGGCGGCTTGGTCGACCGTCGTTCTGACCTCTGGGCCGTCGGCGTGATGATGTATGAGCTTCTATGCGGTTTTCGACCTTATGAGATGGCTACTATTGACGAAATTATCATGATGGCAAGGCAAGAAAACTTCCTTCATCTAGAAAATATGAGACCTGAAGCAGGACCTCTCAGCGCCATAATTACTCAGAGTCTACGATTTGAAAAAGACAACCGTTGGAATGATGCAGAATCCACAATCAACGCTTTGCAAAGCGCAGCATCTTCATTTGCGGTCGTTGGCGCCCAAGAGCTCGCAGAATTGGTCATTTCGGCGGGAGGACCTACAACTTCTGTTTTAGGCGTCGAACAGATCACTTCATTCGGGCGTTCTGAACACGACTCACCGGGCACCGCTACGTCGACTCTTGTCCGGCAAGCAGCTCCACCCGAAGCCTCTACCCCGCTTCGGAAGCAGGCTGAAGCAAATTTGGAATCGGCACAAAAGCGTACACAACTTCACAAGGTATTGAGCAATAAAACATTTTGGATAACTATTGTATCCTCACTCATTGCACTTTCCGGCTTTGCGTTTTCTTTAGATTTGCTCGATCGCGATATCTCGACCACTCCCATTGAGCTCAGCACTCCATCGCTAAAACAACCACAAAACGAAAAAGTAAAAACGCAACAAGATGAATTAGCGGACGCTATAACAAAACCACGTGCTCGCGAAGGTGTGCCCAAAGAAAAAAAAATAAATGACGCGCCGGTCCAAAAAAGCAAAAAGATTCCACCAAAAGCGAAGCCATCTCGAAACAAAAAACAAAGCGCGAATAAAGCGCAACTCAGGAAGCGACGAAAACCTCTTCCAAGAACGACAAAAAAGAAATCAAACGCGGCTGTTGCGCGAGCACCGTCACCGAACGTAAAAGTGCCTCAACAAAAAAACGAACAGAAACAAAACGAGCCACCAAGAGAAAACGTAAAAAAAGAGATCCAAAAGCCAATTGGTCCCAGCCATGTTTCAGTCACGAGCACACCTTGGGCGAACATCGAAATTGACGGGCGAGCTTTTGGTGTGACTCCGAAACTAAAGATCAAATTGAAATCGGGGAAGCATGAACTGAAGCTCATCCCAGGGGATGGACAGCGTAAATCAGCGAAAGTCTTTGAGCTGATGGTAAAACCAGTACAACACCTTAGAATCATTGCGGATTTTTCAAAAAATGAGTTTAGAATATTGGGTCAATAACTGGAGTACTCACGTATTATAGGTCCAACCAATGGTAAGGTAATTTCAGGGTGAAAGTTCCTAAGAAAGGTCTCCCACCGCCAGCACCACCACCAAAAGGCGGACGCCCAAAGGGGCTCACGAAGCGTACGGTTAAAGGCGCTGCAGGCGGTATGCTCGGGGTTGATTACGAAGATACGAGAAGGCCGGACCCTTTTCTCACGCGGGGAGATTCATCTTTATCGGAAGACGGTCCTGACCAACGCCAAGCCTTACGCGGTGACGCCGAAGGAGAAGGCTCTGTAGCAATCAACTATCGCAATACCGATTCCTCAAAAGATCATCGCCCTGATCGGAGCGCGTTTTCCGACAACGGAAAAGACCAAGATGCTGGAGATCTTACGGCCCGAAAGAAGCAGCGAAAAAAAATTAAAAAATTACGCCACTCGAAAGAAAGTGACGAAGAGCAACAGTCGGGTCACGAAGAATCATCGGAAGCATTTGAAGATCGTTTTGAAGAGTTTGATTCCGCAGATGCTACTCAGCTTTCAGACAGGCCAAAATCAAAATATTTCGACGAAGACGAACTTGGGCAGCCTGGCGACCTAAACCTAGTTAATCCCGACACGATACAGCGCCGACTTGGCTCGCCAATGGCTTACGCTAAGCATGTGATGATTTTGGCAGAAGCGTTTCGTAAAAATACCGGTGCTACCAGGAAAGAGGCTATTTCTTATATGGCTTCGATGTTTTTATCTTTGACCGACACCCGATTTGGTTGGTCCGCTCTAAAGGAGTTTGGACATGGCACCGGAATAATCGATATTTATCCTTTAGAGGTCATCGAAGAGGTCATGAAAAAATATCCTGGTCATCTTCCAAAAATCAGCTTCGGGCGAATATTCGCAACATCCGAAAAAGAAGATGACGTCTTGCGTACTGACACTGACACGCCATTGATGCTGACTTACCCGGAAGAATTAAAGATCCGAAGTTTCGCACTTAAAGGCGGTGGTGTTCCTGGATATACCTTCGAGCCTGCCAAAGACAACGGCACCTATAAACTTCACTTCCGTGCCCCAGGTCGATTTAATATTCTCATCGCATCGCTTAACCGAGCAGGATTTTCGCTGATCGAAGCACTGACCATTGTTGTGTCCCCTTCAAAAAATTACCACGCCGGGGAAGAGGTAGAGATTCGATACCCACCACGAGATGAAGAAAAAGTGGGGGCCTGGCCGAAACCCGAATTAAAGCAGCCCAAGCCTATCGTCTCTGGCGAAAGCATGACTTCCAACACCGAACAATCGCTCACATTGATGTCGGCGGCGGACCTCATCCATTTTAAGGCCATGAGTGCACTCACTGGTCCGAAAGGAGAATCTACTGATTATGATAATCCAGACGATAGCCAACCCACAGCTGTAACTCCTCATGACCTGTCGAATGATGGAATCAAACCATTACCTTCGACAAATTCTCAAAATCAGAAGCTCAGTGAGAAGATGACCTCCTCGACGAATGACACGCTCGCGCGTTCTGCGGAGCATCCAGAAGAAAGTGAGCTCACAACAGCGGATAAGGATGCGTTAAAGGGAGTCATAGATGAAATTTTTGAAACGCGTCCCAGTGATATCGCAAATTATACCGAGTCAGCTTCGACACAAGAGCGACAAAGCGGCTCAACCACTTCAACGAAGAGCGTTGATCACAAGCAACAACTTCAAAGCAGTAAAAATAAATCAGGATCCAATGTCTCCGAAGAATACGAAGAACCATCTGGCGAAGCAACTGAGCCTTTGAACCAGGAAGATTTGGCTTGGATATTTGAAGACTCAGATGGATCAAGCGTTTACTAACGAAGACTAAAAACCTAATCTGAAGCCGACGAGCGCATCTAATGTCGCTCTTAATCGTGGGCGGTGTAACAATCCAGGAGCCACAACTGCTACTACTTCATACTTTCCAGAATCAAGCGTGTACCTAAGACCAAAGCTGGCACGTTCCCCAAACCGTAACACGGATTCATCTGAACGCTGTCCCGCGAGCTGAGCACCAAACCCAACATAAAATCCCATTTCAGCGTCTTTACTGACTGAGCCGATAGTATTCGGAAAATGATAGTAAAGATCGGTTGCGACGCGCCATGACCCTTCGTTCTTTTCCCGTAGAGCAGCACTCGATGCAAACTGAATGTTCGTGTTGGCAAACCAACTCAGCTCTGCTTCGATAGATGACCCCACAAGAAGACCAGCGGTAAACGAACGAACTGGTACACTGTCGTTGTTAAGTGAGACCGCCGTCGTGCTTGTATTTGCCGCAGCAGCGGTCAGCAATAAAACAGAAAGAAGTGAACCGGACACTATCGATTAGACCATTTCTCGACGGCTTAGAATGATGCTTGCAAGAACAAGTAGAAAACTGCTGTAGACGACACCATAAGCACAAGCCGAAAGATAATCCCAAGAGGCAATTTGTTGCTGATAAATGACCGCTTCTCGAAAGTTGAATCGGGACAATGAGGGGAGAAGATAGTAAACGCCTTTGGCCACCTGATGCGGCATTCCTCCAGCCATTTGAGTCAATCGAAGTAAGTCGTCAGTGGTAGCACTCGCGAGCCAAATACCGAGTCCAATCCCAGCACTGAGAGTAGGAGTTGAAAAAGCAGATAGACTAATGGCAACACCAGCAATAACCGCGGCTTCGAACCAACACATGCCAATGGCTAAGACATCGCCGAGAAGTAACTCTCCTCGAACAACGATCAGTGTGAATCCGAAGATCAAACCAAGCCCTACGAGAGACAAGGCGATTGTAGTCATCAGCCCGAGATATCTTCCTACTGCATACTCCCAGCGACGGACCGGACGTGTAAGAACAACGAATAAAGTCTTTCGGTCAATCTCTTGATGAATCAAAGACACACCGACTAAGAGTGCAATCAGATTTGCCGCGATACTAATCCCGGAAAGTCCAATGCTTCGTACAACTCGGTCCGGATAACCAAAAGTAATGTTTGCGAGCACCATGGCCAGCAAAATCATGAAAACACCGAAGATGATGATATTTAGAAATAAACGTTCTCTTAGCGTTTGACGAAAAGTATTCTGCGCTACGGCAATGAGTCGCTCTATCATGACGCCTTCTCCTCTCCCCCAAGCGAACGTACAAAGATCGTTTCGAGATCATCTCGATGAGGTTCAAACTTCTCTAAACGAGCACCCGCTTGAATTGAGTCTGCCATAAAAATTTTCGCTTTTTCTACATCATCAAACTCAATTTGTGCGTCGCCTTGGCCAAGAACGGCATCGGGATGCTCTTTCTTAATTGACGTAAGAAGATTTTCAGAAACATTCGAGATACGGACGCTTACTCCTCTCGTTGTCTCGCTCAGAATATCATTGAGTTTACCCACTCGCTGAAGTTTCCCTTGATTGACAATAGCAACTCGATCGCAAGTCATTTCTACATCAGGAAGAATGTGAGTTGAGTAGAAGACGGTACGTCCTTCATCTCGAAGATCGAGTATCAATTCACGAATTTCTTTTCGGCCAATGGGGTCCAGGCCAGTCATCGGTTCGTCAAGTATGAGAAGTTTTGGGTCGCCCATCAAAGCTTGAGCCAGGCCGGTACGCTGGAACATGCCTTTGGAATAACCTCGAATTCGCCGATTCATCGCATGCTCAAGCCCCACGCGGTGCAGATGCTTTTTGGCGGCCGTTTCCGACTCATGGCGACTCATTCCCGCCAAACGACCAAACCAAGTGACGAGCTCGAATCCGGTAAGAAATTCGTAAAAGGTTGGATGCTCAGGAAGGTATCCGACATGATCACGCCAACCCATGGTCGACGAGGAGTGACCCACGAGACTCAAAGCTCCTGCATCCGGCCGAATAAGACCCAAAAGAGCCTTTATCGTGGTTGTCTTGCCGGAACCGTTAGGACCTAAGAAACCAAAAATCTCTCTCTCTTCAACCTCAAAAGTCATATCGCGAACAGCTACCGATGGACGTCTTCTAAAGCCTACGTAAAATGTTTTCTGGAAACCTTGTACGCTTATCATTGTGATTTTCCTCTTGTACGCCTGCGAAATCTTTCCTTGGCCTGGGCCTCTCTAACATCGATTTCTTCGGTGATAGCCAAACATTTCTCTGCCTTGCTAAAGACAATTGCCGCGCCAAATTCATCCGCAGGAACAGCGTTTAGGTAGCCTGCAGCAACCAACTGCTCTCCAGTCTTGGCCGTAGTTCCAGTATCAGCTAAGAATCGCTGGCAAGCTTCATCGAACAAGCGCAAGCGGGGCTCACTTTTCATCGCCTTCATTCGGTAGATAGCATCCCGTTGGGCTGGTCCTTCAAGATTGGGAATCATCATTTCCAAAACTTCAACGGCACCACGTTCGTCACCAGAATGAAACTGCATGCGGCCAGCGAGTGCCGGAAGGTATCGAGGTGAGCCGGGAATTCGAGAGGCATGATAGATGTACTCAGAACCTCGAGCCGCGTTTCCGCTTTCAAAATACGCGTTGTAGCCAATCATGAGAGGAAGCTGCCACGCGTTAGGAATATTTTTCCAGCCTTTTTCAGCAATCTCATCGGATTCTTTTATCCGTTTTGCATACACAGTCAGGTGGACCGAGACTGCGCGGTAAATCGTTTCGTAAAGGCCATCAAGATCCGTCGCAATATGAGCCCACTGATGGACTTTCGGCCAAATGGCATCGATCATTTTTTCACGAGTACCAAGTTGTTGAACGATTTCAAGCCAGAATAAATCTGCCCACATATGACGATGTTCTACCGCGGCGATTTTCATGACTTCGGGCCCTGGTGATGTCAGAACATTTGTATCTACAATTTGCTTTTGCCGAGCATCTGCCTGTGGGTCTACAAGTTGAACTCTCACCACAATCGTTGCAGCGAGAAGGGCAGCACTGGCGATCACTGGAATTATCTTTGCGGTTTGCATAGACGTCTAAAGGGGTTACCTTACTTCTGGCTAAATTTCGACCAGAAGCAAAAAAAAAGGGCGCCTCTTATCGAGACACCCTTTATCGCCGAACGATTATACGTTCGGAATCAGACTGGGACTAAACGTATTAGTATACGTTTGGTCGGCAGTCATAAACCTCGCCGCCAGGAACATCTTGCGGGCAAGTTGTTTCTAGACCAGCACGAAGCTGTGAGTTGACCTGTCCAACGGAGTTGGTGGTTCGGTATGTAAACTCACCATTCTGCTGGTCACCGTCAAGATCCGCAATCGCGTCGACGGTGTATTCCGCGGACACCTGACCGTTTGCACCCGTGACCGCTTCCGTTCGAGTTGATTGGTATCGGTAGTATACTTGGCCAGATGGCTCGTAACCGATGCAAGAGAACTCGTTACACTGCACGTTGTTCTGACGGCTACAATCGGTTGGGCAAGCTACAGCACCCCAAGGTTGTTTCGTCGTAGATGGGTCAAGGTCAGGAGTACGAAGCGCTGCTACGTAGTTGTCATATTCCGCACGGAATGACTCTTGAGAAGTCTTAATACCGCCCATAACCACTTTCGCTTCGGTTGTTTTTGAACGAAGCTGGTACCGAATGAAGTTCGGGATAGCGATCGCCGCTAGAATACCGATAATAGCGACAACGATCATGAGTTCGATCAGGGTAAAACCTTTGCGTTGGTTGTTTTTCTTCATGTTTTTTCCTCTCTACCTTTTTGATTTACGAATACGTTATTCGTTTCGTAATATAACTGTTGTGGGTAGAGGACTATGCAGCGGGTGTGCCAAGTTTGTAACACTGCAAAAATACGGACCGCTGACAAAATTTGTCAGTTAGAAATGGTGTCAAAGTGACGAAATATGATCCATGACAGGTTTTGACACCAGAATCCGAATCTAAAAACTAGTAATTACCCTAAAAATCAAAATTTTCATTTATTTTGCTCGATTTTTGGCGAGACCAACCCCATTCAGACTATTCTCGGGTCGATTTTGGAAGCGCTGCCAAAAAGTCTCGTGCTCACCTACTTGTTTATCCTCGGTGCGATGGTGGGCTCCTTCCTAAACGTGGTGATTGCGCGTCTTCCCGCTGGAGAGAGTGTGGTTCGACCAAGGTCAAAATGTCCGAAATGTGGAGATATGATTCCTGCTTGGCTCAACATTCCCATACTTAGTTGGATAATTCTAAGGGGCAAGTGCCGAGCATGTAAGATACCCATATCGTTTCGCTATCCCGTGGTGGAACTGCTCACCGCCGTGCTATTTACTGCGTGCGGGTCTAAGTTTGGTATCTCCTGGGCGACGCTAAGTGGTGTCATACTTTGTGGGATGCTGGTTGCGATTACGTTCATCGACATCGACATTTGGGAGATTCCGGATGAAATCAGCCTCCCGGGAATCGTTATCGGTTGTATTCTGCGACCACTCGCGTTCGAGGTCCCCTGGTATGACGGGCTTATTGGGGCAGCAATGGGCGCAGGATTCCTTTGGTTGATTCGATTTGGTTTCTACTTGCTTCGAGGTGTCGAAGGAATGGGTATGGGCGACATCAAGCTTATTGGAACAATCGGGGCTTTCGTAGGCCCCATTGGGTTGGTTCCAACAATCTTAGTGTCCTCGGTGAGCGGTACCATTATCGGGATCTTTGTCCTCCTATTTTCGAAACAAAACGAAGAAGAGCAAGACCAAGCAGAGAAGGACACTCCTCAAAATCACGAACGCGAAGACATCTCATCGCTAGACAACGAAACATCTTCAAGCGCAAAGACAGAAGCAAATGAGATGCCCGCTTTAGCGCAAACCATAGAGGAGGAGGAAGAAGAATGGGTTCCTCCTAAGAACGCGGTTCCATTTGGTCCTTTTCTATCCCTAGGCGCAATCGCTACGTTTTTGATGGCTGACGATTTTCGACGGCTACTTCTGTCCTTCATGTAACAAGTCGAGATGACCATGCGTTCTCAGTCGGTCAAACAATCCCTGGTCATTTACGCAATCGTCGTCCTCTTGGGCGCAACATTTGGTTTAACAACGTTTGCGAGTTTTCGAGTCATTGACCATCACAGCCAAGCGCAAAAAAGAGCGGCTGAACAGCAACTGCGCGGACTACTTCACGGCGTCAATTACTGGTCCATTGAGACAAAGCTAAAAGAGTACAAGAGCCAAGACTTTAAAGAATTATTTTTAGTCACTCAAACCAAAAATAATTCGAAGCATTCTTGGGCCTCACTTCAAAACCAATTAAGAAAACCTCTCGAAGAACAATCGAAGAGCCTACTGGTTCTTAGTATCCCAAACCGAAACGATGCCTTAGTCGTAGTAACTCTGAACCCGAAATTCGCATTTAATATGGCGAGAGATACAATTCGTTCGTTACTCATCCTGAGTGTGCTTCTCGCCCTCGCCGGTGGCGGCCTAATCGCTTGGCTGTCACACCGAATTGTACTGAAGCCGCTATCTTCTCTTCAAAATCTTGTAGAGGACGACCACAAAGCAGAGCTTGGGCTAGAATCTGAGCATGCGCCGAATGAAGTTGCAAAAGTAGCACAGGCATTCCGGACAACGATTCGGACGCTTCGAGAAGAACGGAATCAAATGGAAGAAAAACATCTGGAGCTTCAGGAGGCTCAAGCCGCCATGAATCAGGCGGCAAAATTAGCAAGTCTGGGGAGAGTTGCAGCAGGCATCGCTCACGAGATTGGTAATCCTCTCGCTGCGGTCAAAGGATACCTATCATTAGTTCAAAGGGGCCTCGAAGCAAGTGAACAGGAAGAAGTTATTGAAAGATGCGTCGCCGAACTACAAAGAATTCACGATACGATTCGACAATTGCTTGCGTACGCGAGGCCAGATAATCGATCGCAAGAACGTTCGTTTTTTAATATCAAGCAAATCCTCGATGAAGTTCTTGAACTGTTGAAGAACCATCCAGAACTCAAGCAAGTGGCCTTCACTCAAATCCCCAACGGCGATTATCAAGCGTTCGGTGTACCAGAATCATTCAGGCAAATTATCCTTAATGTTATGATTAATGCAGGCCACGCCTTAAAAGGTCACGGAACTCCAAAAATAACGATTTCACTTTTCGAATCAGAAACCCATCAGTCCATTCATATTCGGGATAACGGACCTGGTATCGTCCCCGAGATGAAAGAGCAGGTGTTTGACCCATTCTTCACCACAAAAAGCCCAGGCGAAGGAACCGGTCTCGGTTTGGCCGTTTCCCGATCTATGGCACTAAATATGAGGGGAAATCTATACCTAGTGGATCCCGTTTCGGAATCAGAAGACCCAGGCGCCGAGTTTGTCTTGGAATTGCCGCGTACGCCTTAAATAACGCCCGAAAACCAGACCGAACCTGGGTGGCGAATTTCTGGGTAATTTCCGCAGTCATGCTAGATTAGCTTCGTGAAGAATCCGCGGATACTGGTCGTCGATGATGAGGAAAGCATTCGACACATGTTGAGCCTCTCTTTGTCAAAAGACGGTTTTCAAGTCTGGTGCGCGAGTAGTGGCCAAGAAGCTCTGTCTATACTTCAACGAGGAGAAAAATTTCAATTCTGCGTCACCGACGTTCGAATGCCGGGCATGGACGGCCTAGCCCTAATAGAAGAAGCACAAATTCTCGGAAAAGCAGCGCCGACCTTTATTGCGATGAGCGCATATGGAGATAAAAAGCTCGCACTCGAGGCACTTAGACGCGGTGCTTTTGACTATATAAGTAAACCATTCGAACCCGCTGAACTGGCTATAAAGCTCGGTCTAATGATGGAGCGCACGACCATCGCTCACGAAAAAGAAGCACGTCCCGCGAACGTATCAACAGCGACGGCAAATACATCTGCGATAAAACTACAGGATGTAGTCATGAATGCGCCGAGCATGAAAGCGATCGCTCGGACCATAGAAAAGGTCGCGAGTTTTCCGACAACACTGCTTTTGACCGGCGAAACAGGCACAGGAAAAGAAATCATCGCCAAGGCTCTTCATTCCGAGGGAAGCAGACGGAACAAACCATTTGTTGCGGTGAATTGTGCTGCAATTCCCGAGAACCTCATTGAAAGTGAGCTTTTTGGCCATCTAAAAGGGGCTTTCACAGATGCGTACGAGGATAGACTAGGTCTTTTTGAGCAAGCCCATGAAGGCACAATCTTATTGGATGAAATAGGTGAACTCAGTGTGCAGCTGCAGGTCAAGCTGTTGCGGGTTCTGGTGGAAGACCAAATTCGACCGGTAGGGAGCACCAAGTCCAAAACCGTAGATGTACGAGTGGTCGCAGCCACTTCAAGGAACCTCGAACAACGTGTTCATTCCGGCGATTTTCGAGAAGATTTGTACCACCGACTCAATGTCATCACGATTCACGTACCACCCCTGCGGCAGCGAAAAGAGGATGTTCCTGGTCTCGTTGCGCACTTCTGCAAGAAGTTCGAGCGAAGACTCAGCCTCGACAACCTGAGCGTCCAACCAGAGGCGATGGAGAAACTCAAAGCCTACAGGTGGCCTGGTAACGTCAGAGAACTCGAAAATGCTTTAGAAAGAGCATTCGTACTCTCAGACCGACGTAATATCGGAGTCACCGACCTCGACGATAGATTCTTCGGAGATGGTCAATCGAAGTTAGACGATGTGAATGGATCGTCTGACGAACTTGAGAATCTTAATTTGAAAATCCAACTTAGCATTCTTGAAAAAAAAACCATCACGAGGGCGCTGAAGCGCAGCAAAGGAAATCGAAACGAAGCGGCAAAGCTTCTTGGTGTTAGCCCTCGAACTTTGCTTTATAAGATCAAAGATTATGGTTTATCCTAGTCTGTTGTAACATTTTATCTAAAAAGATCATGCTTTGATCATCAAATTAGTGATCAATGAATTAAAATTATACTTAATTATAGTTCTCGGTTATCTTGACCTCGGTTAGAGAGATGACCAAGATATGTACCCATAAACGCATTGATGAATGTTTCATCAAAGCGAACGAAAGAACTGGTGTCTGAAACAATGAGCCGACAGAAAAAATCGAGTCGAATAAACAATGTGAGAGCACTACGAGAGGAGCTTTTGATTTCGAAGGCAGAGCTCGCTCGTCGCGCCGGCATCTCTCCACTAACAATTGGAAGAATTGAAAATGGAGCCGAGTGTCGAATGGATACGAAACGGAAAATTATTTTGGCGTTAGGGAAGCGCGTGGAAGAGAAACGCGATGTTTTTCCGGGAATCGGTCTCGCCGCTAGTGATAGCTCGGCGACCCATGAAGACGAATAGGAAAGAGGCGTAACTCATGGCGAAAGGAAAACTATCTGTAGGACTCGATATCGGCTCAGGCTCGATTAAGGTCTGCTGGATCAAAAAGACAAAACGCAGTTATAGCCTTCAAGCGTTTGGCATGGTGCAACTGCCACCCGAAGCCATCGTCGACGGAGCGTTGATGAATTCAACCGCCGTTGTCGATGGAATTGAGGAGCTGTTTGCAGCACAAAAAATTAAGCATAAAGAGGTCGCAACATCGGTATCTGGGCACTCAGTGATTATCAAAAAGATCAATCTGCCTCAGATGACTCCCGAAGAACTTGAAGAATCAATCCAGTGGGAAGCGGAGCAATATATTCCATTCGATATCAACGACGTGAATATCGATGTCCAAATTCTCAACACAGAATCAACCCAAGCGGGACAAATGGACGTACTCTTGGTCGCGGCGAAGAAAGATATGGTCGCCGACTACACGTCTGTAATTATCGAAGCCGGACTGCAGCCTACTGTCGTGGACGTAGACGCATTTGCTGTCCAAAACATGTTCGAAATCAATTACGAAGTGCCTCGCTCAGAGACGGTCGTACTCATGAACGTTGGGTCGTCTGTCACCAATATCAATGTGCTCGCGAATGGGGTTTCAACCTTCATCCGTGACATATCTATCGGTGGTAGCCAATTTACTGACGCCATTCAAAAAGCGCTCAACGTTAGCTATGACGAAGCTGAGGCACTCAAGCTTGGCGGTGGTGCCGATGCTGACGCTGTTGTCCCACAGGAGGTGGAGAGAGTGTTGCAAACTGAGTCAGAAGCTATCGCCAATGAGGTTCAACGTTCACTCGATTTTTATGCAGCAACCTCTGCTGATGCACATCTGGCACGAATTTTCTTGAGCGGTGGCTCGGCGAAAATACCGGCGCTGGTAAAAACTATAGAAAGGCGGACAAACGTACCTGTGGAAGTTGTCAATCCATTTCGTAATCTTGACGTGTCTTCACGAGGTTTTGACGCCGACTATCTTAACTCCGTAGCTCCTATGGCGGGTGTCGCCGTCGGCTTAGCTTTACGCTCACCGTCGGATAAATAAGGAGGTCAAGCAGAAATGATACGCATCAATCTACTGCCGGTAAGGCAAACACGAAAACGCGAAACTGTTCAGCAGCAACTGTTCATTTTCGCACTCGCAATTGTCGTAACGGGTGGACTGTGTTTTGCCTGGTATTCGCTTGCTGCGAAGACAACACGCGACCTTCAAGCACAGATCGTTACGAAAAAAGAGAACCTCAAGCGTCTAGAAAAAATTATCGGAGAGGTAAATCAGCACACGAAGAGAAAGAAAGAATATGAAGAAAAACTTTCAGTCATTCGCACGCTGAAAAAGAGCAAGACCGGACCTGTCCGAGCGCTCGATGACCTTGCAACAGAATTACCCAAGCGTGTTTGGTTATCAGAAATGTCTGAAGCTGACGGGCAAGTACGATTCACTGGCAACGCGCTAAACAATGAAGATGTTTCGGCCTTTATGAAGGTTTTGGAGAAATCGAAGTATTTCAACAATATCATCCTGGTCAAAACATCGATTTCCGACAAAGGGTATGAATTTCAAATTACCTGCTCGGTGAATTACTCGGCTTAGGGGAGATTAGAGATGGATGAATTAATTGCAAGAATCTCGAAACTGCCTCTGGTCCAGCGACTCGCTGCAGCCGCAGGCGTGATTGCCCTTATTATTCTTGGAGCCTATTTTTTGGGGGTCGCCCCAGAACATGAGGCTTCAACAAATGCACAACGTGAACTTGACTCTCTCGATGCAAAACTTGTGAAAAAGAAGGCCATCGCGAAAGACCTAACTCGGTATCAAGTAGAGGTTGAACGACTCAAACAAAAGCTGAATGAAGCGCTCACGCAACTTCCGAACCAATCTGAGATTCCAGAACTTCTGCAAAAACTCGCCACGTTGGTTGAGCAGTCAGACTGTCAAATGGCAAAATTTTCCCCTCAAGGAGAGGTTAGAAAGGATTTTTACGCTCGAATCCCAGTTGAAATGGAGATCACCGGTAACTATCACTCGATTGCCCTCTTTTTTGACCGAGTATCGAAGCTTGACCGTATCGTAAATGTTTCGGCTATCAAGCTCAGAGATCCCAAACTCGAAAATAAGAAAGTCGTGCTCTCAGCAACCTTTGAAGCCACCACGTTCAAATTCATCGAAAATAAAGGGAATAGGAACAATAAACGCAGGTCAAACCGCGGAGGCCGTCGAGGCGGCAGAGCTAGGAAGTAAATAGTATGAAGAAATCGTATACATATTTGCGAAGAGGCGGACTTTTTGTATGCGCCATGAGCTTGCTTTTGGCAGCGGGCTGCGGAGATGCGCCGGTCCAGCCGAGAAACAAGAAATCTACCATGCCGAAGCCATCTTCGAATGCAGCGAAAGAAGCCAATGAGGAATTGGCCGATGCGCCGGAAGTTGCTTACTTGTACTCTCCGATTGGAAAAAGAGATCCGTTCCGATCTTTTTTCGAAGAATTCAACGAAAAAGAGAAGCAAGAAGGAACCACTGAGCTGCAAACGTTCGAAATCGACCAGCTTAAGCTCATTGCGATTATCACGGGTAGAGCGACGCCTTACGCAATGGTGCAAGACCCTAGTGGCAAGGGCCACACACTCACACGAGGGACCTTGATAGGCAAAAACTGGGGAAGAGTATCAACGATTACGCAGGATTGCGTGGTTGTGAAAGAAGAATACCGTAACTATACGGGTAGGAAAGTGACCAATACGGTTCCAATGTGCCTCCCGAAGCCAGAGGAACTGAAACTTGATTAATCAGAAAATCATGCGAGCATCGAAAACAAGAGGATATGTCGAAATGTTGACGAAGGGAATAAACATGCGAAACGCGATGATGATGTCGGCGACTTTAGGAGGGCTATTGGTTATCAGTAGTCCGTCGTTGGCGGAACCAAATGACGCAACAAACGTTGTTTCTCGAATAGAGACAGAAAAGAATGCGGGAGGCGCAGCAGTACTCATTGAAGCGCAACAAACGCCGAATTACTCCGTCTTTCGCCTAACAGATCCGTTTAGGATTCTTATCGATATTAATGATGCGAAACTGACAGATGACTTCGCGGCCCCGGCCGCCTGGGCTCATCCTTCTATTAGAGGACTAAAAGCAACTCGTATCAGCGATGAAAATTCCTCAGTCATTCGCGTCGAAATTACGCTCGACGGCAAAAGACAATTTGAGGTCACAAGCGAGAAGAACCGAATACTCGCGTCGATTTCAGTTCCACAGATCAAGCACACGAAAAAGCCTACGCGCATTGGCAAGATGACGAAAAAGGTCACGACGTCTGGTGTAAAGATCATTTCAAAAATTCAAGGTGACATTCCCACACCATCTGACGTCAGTATTCTTGAGCTCAACAATCCACCGCGAGTAGTCATCGACATTGAAGGCGCAAAAGTTCTTCCTAAGTTTCAAAAGCTCAAAGTCGGTCACAAGGCCGTCAAGCGAGCTCGCATTGGGCAACGCAAAGATAGTGTTCGTTTGGTCGTAGACCTAAAAGCATCGAAAGAACGCCCGGAAGTCAACGTGGATGCCGTAGATGGCAACCTCGTAATCGCCGTGCTTCCCGTTCGCGAAAAGGAAGAAGCGCCAAAGACAGAACTTGCTGAAGCTGCACCAAGCACAACAATAATCCCGCGCGAAGAAACACAGGTCTCGCAAAAGGAAGAAGTATTCAAACCAGCGCGTGTTGAAGATGTCCGCTTTGAGCCCAAGAATGGATTTGTTCGACTCACTGTGGACCTATCTAAGGATGCAACCATCCTCAAAGATGGTAACAGCGAAAGAAATCAACCCGTACTAAGACTTCAAAATGCTGAGCTTCCGAAAAGCCTCATTCGTAAACTTGATACCTCTGCAATCGCTGCGAATGTTGTGAATGCTATTTCTACTTATAATGACGGAAAAGACATCGTTTTGGCCGCACAAATCAACGACAGCACAGAGCACCGACATTGGCGGAAAGGGAACCGAATCTTCTGGGATTTTCGAACGTCTAATGCCCAAGCAAAAGTAGAACGAGCTCCCGCTGTTGTGAAACCCGCCTCCACGAAGGCACAAGTAGCGCAAGCAAAAGTGATTCCGTATGCGGAACAAACAACCTCTAGCTTTTCTACGGATGCCGCCGGAATGACGGGTCAGATTTTTACCGCTCGGAAGCGATATCGTGGCCGACGTATATCCTTAGATCTCAAAGACGCTGAGATTCACAACGTGTTGCGTCTTCTCGCCGACGTAGCGAAGCTCAATATTGTGGCTTCGGACGATGTCTCAGGCACAGTGACTCTAAAACTTAGAAATGTGCCCTGGGACCAAGCGCTCGACATCATCCTTCAATCAAAAGCTCTTGATAAGACCAAAAATGGTAATATCATTCGAGTCGCCCCACTCGCGACACTCGTGGCAGAGGAAAAAGAGCGACTTGCTCGTAAAGAATCGAAAGTTCTACTCGACCCATTGTCTATCCGCTTGATTCCAGTCAACTACGCAGACGCTGAAGGGTTATCAAACCAGATCGCTCCATTGTTGACGGAACAACGTGGCTCGGTAAAAGTAGATAAACGAACCAACGTATTAGTGGTCGAAGATATTGCCGAAGTCTTATTGAAGGTCGAGCGACTCGTCCGAACCTTAGACACCCAAACACCCCAGATATTGATTGAAGCTCGAATCGTAGAAGCGGCGACCGCATTTGTAAGAGATTTGGGTATCCAATGGGGTGGTAATTCTAGCTTAGCGACGCAGTTCGGAACCCAAACCGGACTTCAGTTTCCAAACAGTATCGCCATTAAGGGTGGTGCTGAAGTCGGCCAAAATGCTGTGGGTGGTGTTCTACCTATGGGCAATAATTTTGCTATCAACCTTCCGGCACCAGTCGGTACCGGTAAGGGTGGTGCGCTTGGTTTCGTGTTCGGGTCTGCGGGCGGTTCACAATTATTAGCACTACGTCTTTCAGCCGCTGAGCAACAAGGTAAAACGAAAATTATCTCTGCACCGAAAATTGTAACGACTGATAACACAGAGGCGAGAATCATTTCTGGTGAGAAGGTCCCAATTACAGTTGTTACGGCCAACGGTCCCACCACTCGTTTCATCGATGCGAATCTTGAACTAACCACGACACCACACGTGACTGCAGACGGAAACGTCATGCTCCGAATTGCGGCGAAGAAAAACGAGCTTTCGAATCGTCGAGACGATATCGGTACGCCCGGTATCATCACACGAGAAGCTTCGACCCAAATGCTCGTCCGTGACGGTGACACTGCCGTCATGGGTGGTATCTATCGAAGAACAGCATCCAACACGGAGGACTACGTTCCATTACTTGGTCGTATTCCTGTGCTGGGTTGGCTGTTCAAGAAACAAGCGCGCGCCGACTCTCGTGAAGAACTGCTTATCTTTATTTCACCACGAATTATCAATCGTGACAGTGCTGCAGTTTCAGGAAGCTAGTACTTAGGTCCGGTCAATGACGTTGTCGTGATGAAGGTGAGCGTTTCAGGTCCGCCAGGTGTAGGCAAGTCCACCCTAGGCAAATATCTTGCGGAGAACCACGGGTTACGCTCGCAAGACTTAGACCATTTAGTGGAATCTCAAGCTGGGCGCACAGTTGAAGAGATATTTCAGAACGACGGTGAGCTGGTGTTTCGAGAGTTTGAAGCTGACACTCTTGAGAATCTAGACGCGAATACAGATGTGTTGACGCTCGGAGGTGGTGCATTGACGACAACGATAACTCGTCGCGCCGCGAGAAAACGAGGCCTGGTCATGGGTCTTGAGGCCCCAATTGAGACAATTCAAAAACGTTTAGAGACCAGTGACAATGAACGACCTCTACTGGCAAAGCCAAACGCCCTGGTCACACTCCTTTCCGAACGCAAGGATAGCTACGCAAGTGTAGACATATCACTGGATGCCGTCGAGCCAATGGAACGTCTCGCACGACGCGTGATCGACGCCGCTACGAGTACGCATATGGTTCATGCTCGCGTAGGAGAACGGGAGTCGAGAGTTCTTATAGGAAGAAATATTCCTTTAGCTGTCCGAGGCGCTGTTTTACACGGCCAGCCTACGCGAACAATTGCAGCCGTAACAGACGCAAACGTACCACGAGATTTCATCGAGCAAATACTCGAACCAATTAGGGAACACCTTGAAGTCCACGAAATTATCACTCCAGGCGGCGAGGAAACAAAATCCTGGGCGTTTCTGGGTAGTGCGCTTGAATCCGCCATTGAAAAAGGCTGCGGCCGTCAGAGCACGGTGGTATCGATCGGAGGCGGTGCAACTTGCGACTTTGGGGGCCTATTGGCCGCACTTCTTGGACGCGGAGCCGGCTTAGTGATGGTTCCAACGACAGTTGTTTCACAAGTGGATGCGTCCGTTGGTGGAAAAACGGCCATAAATATGAGTCAAGGACGAAACCTCGTCGGAGCATTCTATCCCGCAACTGACGTGATTGTTGACACGAACGCTTTGGAGAGTCTGCCTAGAGAAGAATATATATCCGGACTCGCTGAAGTGATGAAGATAGGCATTATTTCAGACCCTGAGCTTTTCGAAGCCGTTCGAAAAAATCCGACGCTCAGCCCAACGATTGTTGCCAAAGCGATTGCTCACAAAGCGGCGGTCGTAGCCGCAGACCCTTTCGAGAACGGCGATCGTAAACTTCTTAACCTAGGGCATACGCTTGGTCATGCTTTGGAATCAGCCAGCAAATTTCAAATGAAACATGGTGATGCAGTCGCTCTTGGAACAGCTGCAATCGCTCGTCTGTCGGCCGCGAAAGGCTGGACCAGCGAGGCTGTAAGAGACCAAATAATTTCAGGGTTATCTGAAGTGGGATTACCAGTTCAGGCACCAAAACAACTTTTGAACGACTGTAAGCAGTTTATCGGGCAAGACAAGAAAAGTGATCGACAACACGTCGATTTAATTATTGTCCAAAAACTAGGCAAGACAGCCGTTATGAGATTACAATTGAACAGCATTGTGGATGAACTCATCCACTTTGGAGGACTAAAATGATTCGTCAAGGAATATGCGCACTCATGATTTCTGGATTGCTCGCCTGCGATGTTAATGACGCCGCAGTAATTATTGGAGGAGTGATACCTGGCTCATTCGATGAGAACATCGGTACCTGCTCCTATGAAAACGCGGGAGAGGGACTGGTTTCGAATTACCTTGATTTGGCGGCATCCCATTCTCTGACGCTTCACTTTCGTGTCTTGAATAACCTAACGGCTCTAGATTCTAACGTAGGCACCCTGCAGATGCCGGCACTTTCTCAAATTGGAAACCGGGTAACGCCCATTCGTTATTCTGTACAATGGGAGTGCGATACAAGTGCATTTAGTGGTGGAGCCCTCATCGTACCGCATTTCAGTACAGAACAAGGATTCTGTATCGACAGTCGGAACCCGCAGCAACCAGACACATTCTTTGGATTCGATATTGTGCCCGTTGGTGGTGCAGCCATTGCACCAGGAGAAGAAGGTGTTTTCTCAGCAAATGTCATCCCATCTGAATTTGGTGAAAAACTAGATGACGCTATTCAAGTCGCAACACTTGCCGACTCATGCTGTACGGAGACAGCAATGAGCAATTGTGACGGAAGTACGGCGGATGTAGAAGACTCAGCCTGCAATAACCTTCAAGACATCTTCGATGTTCTCACAAGAAACAACGGGCAACCACTTTTGGTGCAGTCAGAAGAACCAAATACTCCAAGTCCAACTGTACAACGTTTCAAACCATTCGCGATGTTCGATGGTCGTTACAGCTACGAGAATAATCTCGCCGGTGGGCGCTTCGATTCAGGATCTCGTACGTTCCCTGTTCGACAGCGCGGAATATTTGAATTGGTCACCACCGATGGGAAAACTCTTCAAAGTTCTGAGGTCAACCAAAGAGTCGAAATTGGTCGGTACCTTGGCCGATCAGACGACCCGCTCGTTTGCGCCGCTACGGGACAGACGGCGACCCCTTGTCGAGCTCCTGTCTTTGACCCCTGCTCACACTGATCAATTCTCAACCACTTGAGGGATTATCGTCGCGCGCAAATAGCTAAGATATGTCTGCATTCATTCCTTATTTACAATCTCTCAGTCAGCGCTGCCCGGACGTTTTAGTCAGTAGCGTGATGGGTCTGGACGGATTGTCGGTCGAAACCTTCTCATCCGTTGACGTCATGGAAAAATATCAATTGGATTCAGATGCCCTATTTGTAGAGTTCTCGACGATCGTAAATCGCATTCAAAATCGTAGCCTGGACCTGGCTATGGGAGAATTTGAGGAACTATCATTGCAATCCAAGAGTTTTACATGCTTGGTGCGAAGAATAACTAGTGAATATTTCTTAGCCATCGCCGTTCGCGCCACTGGAAATACAGGCAAAGCAAGATATCTGGCTCGAATATTAGCACCGGAAATTAAACGTGAACTCTAACGCCTCCCTTATCAGCGTAATACACGGGCCGAACCTGAATCTTCTCGGAACTCGAGAGCCCGAAATTTATGGAACTGAGACGTTGGATCAAATCAATGTCACATTGCGTCAAGAGGCGAGCACACTTGCGCTTGGGATAGAGTTTCTGCAATCGAATCATGAGGGAAACCTTGTAGATCATTTGCAAGCTTGTCGCGGCCGTGTTCAAGGAATCATCCTCAATGCCGCCGCATACACTCACACCTCCGTTGCCATTCGTGACGCAATCCTAAGTCTCGACAATACGATACCCGTTATAGAAGTGCATTTAAGCATTCCTGGCAGTAGAGAGTCGTTTAGAAAGGTCAATATGATCGAAGATATCGTAGATGGTCGCATCGAAGGCTTCGGTTCTATGTCTTATCTGCTTGCACTAAAGGCTCTTTCAACGTTAGTCGCAAAGCGTGGCTGATTTCGATACAAGCGATTTTCGCAAAGGACTTAAAATTCTTCACAATGACCAACCATTTGTCATCGTGGACTTTCAGCATGTAAAGCCTGGGAAAGGTAACCAGTTTACACGAACGAAGATCAAAAGTTTGATGACTGGCTCTGTCAACGAAGTCACTTACCGTTCAGGTGAAAAAGTAGGTGACCCAGAAATCGAAGATAAGACAATGAGCTTTCTCTACGATGATGGCGATACATTTCACTTCATGGATCAAAAAACATACGAGCAAGTCGAGTTGACCCGTTCTTCGCTTGGTGGAACGGACAAATTCTTACTCGCCGACATGAGCTGTTCAATCATGTTCTGGAAAGGGCGTGCGATTTCCGTAGATATCCCACAGCAAGTGGAATTGAAAATCACATACTGCGAACCTGGTGTTAAAGGTGACACCGCGACGAATGTTACCAAAGCTGCTACACTTGAAACGGGCGCGATCGTTCAAGTCCCCCTCTTCATGAACGAGGGAGACACAGTGAAAGTGGACACTCGAACTGGTGAATATTTGGAACGGACAGCTATTGGCTGACACCAAGGAGAAGTAGAATCATGGCTTCTAGTAAGAAAAAGACCACTTCAAAAAAGAAGACTCCTCCAAACAAGAAATCAACGTCTAAAAAGAAGGTCGTTGCAAAAAAGAAGGTCGTTGCAAAAAAGAAGGTCGTCAAAAAAGCGGCTACTTCGAAAACAAGAACTCGCGCAACCAAACCCTCTGCTGCCGCAGACGCTCGGGTCAATCGCCTGAAAACGCTTATTTCTCTTTTTGAAAAATCAGAGCTTGGCGAGCTTTCCTATGAAGATAGCGATGTTCGCGTCACCCTTCGTGGAAAATCAACGGCGATTGCCACTAACGACTACATTTCCCCGGTCGTTGCAAGCGCACCCGTTTCAGCCGACGTAACTGCAACAGGTAATCAAAGTGCCGCGACCAGTGAGGAAAGTGATTCAGATGACTCGCATCAAGTCATTTGCTCTCCGTTTGTTGGCACATTCTATACTGCACCCTCTCCGGATGCGGAGCCGTACACTAAGGTTGGAGAAGCGGTCAGCCTTGGGCAGACGGTCTGCATTGTAGAGGCGATGAAATTGATGAATGAGATTGAGGCAGAAATAGCTGGGACCGTTGTGAAAATCTTGGCCGAGAACGGGCAAGGTGTCCAATATGGCGACCCACTATTTCAGATCAAGGTCGGCTAAGTGTTCAGAAAAATATTGGTCGCTAACCGCGGCGAGATTGCTCTTCGTATTATTCGAGCTGCTCGAGAGCTGGGTATTCAAACGGTCGCGGTACATTCCGTAGCTGACGCGGAATCACTGCATGTGAAGTTCGCAGACGAGGCTGTGTGTATTGGTCCCGCCAGCCCCACGGAAAGTTATCTTGATATTCCGTCGATTATCGCAGCGGCTGAAATGGCTTCAGCAGACGCGATTCATCCCGGCTATGGTTTCTTATCAGAAAACGCAAAATTCGCAGATATCTGTAAGCTTTGTGGGTTTACATTTATCGGCCCTCCCCCGGAACTTATCCGAGTGATGGGAGACAAGATCGAAGCACGAGCAACAATGAAAGATGCTGGTCTACCGATCCTACCGGGTTGCGATGAAGTCGAATCAGAAGAAGAGGCCCTTGAGATCGCTCGCGAGGTAGGATGTCCATTGATAATCAAAGCCGCTGCCGGCGGTGGCGGACGAGGCATGAAAGTCGTGTGGGACGAAGCGGAACTTCCTACTGCGCTGGAACTCGCACGAACTGAAGCTATCACGGCCTTTGGGAACGGTGCTCTTTATATCGAAAGATACGTACAGAAGCCTCGCCATATCGAATTTCAAGTGGCAGCTGATGTTCACGGAAATGTGGTTCATCTCGCAGAACGCGAGTGCTCAGTACAACGAAGGCACCAGAAACTTATTGAAGAGGCGCCATCCCCTATTCTCTCCATGAAAAAACGTAAAGAAGTGGGCGATATAATTACGAAGGCTCTTCGGCATATCGGCTACTCCAACGTGGGCACAGTTGAGCTTCTCATGGATGAGAATGAAGAATTATATTTCATGGAAATGAACACACGGATTCAAGTCGAACATCCCGTGACCGAACAGGTCACAGGTGTAGACTTAATTCGATTGCAGATCGAACTCGCAGCAGAAAATCCACTTCCCTACGACGGAGACTTTTTATCGCCTAAGGGGCACTCTATTGAATGTCGAATCAACGCGGAGGACCCTGAGACGTTTGCTCCTAGCCCCGGAACAATATCAGCGTTTCATATCCCCGGAGGATTAGGGGTTCGTGTCGACACCTTTGTCACACAAGACAGCATTATACATCCTCATTACGACTCGCTCATCGCGAAGTTGATCGTTCATGATCACAACCGACAAGCAGCGATCAATCGTATGAAAAGCGCGTTGAGTGAATTTGTTGTCGAAGGGATTAAGACAAACATACCATTTCATCGACTGGCCTTAGAAAACGAAGAGTTTGTGGGAGGCCAATATGACACACATATTGTCGAGCGAATTCTCAAATAAATTGAACCGACCTGAACCCTTTCGAATCTTTCTGCTGCCATGATTACCGTCGTCCACATCATCACGAAACTAGAAATGGGCGGTGCACAAGAAAACACTTTGTACACTTGTGAACATCTCGATCGAAAGAAATACCGAGTGGTCTTAGTGCACGGTAGTGGAGGATATCTTGATCAGGTCGCATACGGCATGGCCAACACCGAGGTTATATCGCTTGATAACTTAGTGAGAGAAATTGCTCCCAAAAAGGATGCCGCCTGCCTCCGACAATTGACGCTCCTACTTCGAAAATATAAACGCCGCGGACCTGTAATTCTCCATACCCATAGTAGTAAAGCGGGGATTTTAGGGCGCATCGCTGGACAACTTGCCAGAATAAAACCTGTCATTCACTCGATTCACGGTTTCTCATTTCATGAAGGACAGAAGTTTATCCTCAACAGAACCTATGTCGCCGCTGAAATCGCGACAGGCCGAATGACGGATGGTTTTATTGGTGTTTCCCGGGCGAACCTTGATGAAGCAAGCGCGAAAGGAATAATCAGACCACATCATAGAATAGCTCTCATCCGGTCGGGCTTTGATATCGATGATTTCTTCGAACAAAGTCGTGATTCCAAGGAAGAAATTCGTCAAGAATTCTCTATCCCTGACGACCACGAGCTCATTGTTACGATCGCGAACCTGAAACCACAAAAAGATCCTCTCACCATGGTACGTGCGATCGCGGAACTCAGAAATCGGCGGCCCAAGGTTGTAATCCTGTATGCGGGCGACGGACCCTTACGATCTGAAGTTGAAAAAGAAATTTCTCGTCTAGGACTAGAAGAGAATTTCAAATTGATTGGCTGGCGCCAAGACGTACCAAAACTCATGGGCGCTGCCGATATTGTAGCTCTTTCATCTATTTTTGAAGGACTGCCTCGAGTAGCTGTTCAAGCAGTTGTCGCTCGAAAACCTTTTGTCGGTACTCATGTAGACGGCACTCCTGAGATCATTAATTCTGGAAAGAATGGATTTCTTGTTCCTTCTCGAAACGCACTCCTGTTGAGTGAAGCCTTGCAAAAAGGCTTGGAAACTAGACCTGTTGACCCCGAGGACCAGTCAAGAATTCGTGCTTGGGATGCAGATGAAATGGTTCGCTCTCAAGAGCGCTTTTACGAAGAACTCAGTCATAATCACGATTAGACAATCCTTGGATCGCTCGAATTTTTTCCATTCGAGGATGCGTTTTTAATTTTTTCCAATGTTCGTCTACTCGCAGCCGCAGTATTAGTCGCCCTTTACCAGCCGGAATCTTCTCAAGGTAATCAAATGCTCTGTCTAAGTCATTCTGCAAAACAGCCAGATTGGCACGCTCTGCCCAGGCTTCGAAGTCTTCCGGTTTGATTTCTAAAATTTTTTGAAAAGCTTTATCTGACTCATTAATTCTATTCACGCTTCTTAACACCAGACCATAATTAAACAACGCATCAATATTTTCGGGGTGTGTTTTTAAGACGTTTTCCAATATTTGCAGAGCTTCCCGGAATTTTCCATCTTGACCTAAAGCAATTGCCCTTGTGACTTGCTTAGCGACCACCGAATGAGAAGGCGTCCTATTCATTCCCTGGCTCATAAGAAAAACTCCGCTGATCAGTAAAAGAAGTACAGCGACGCTAAGGATTACGACTCCAAACACTCTTCGAGTGCCGGACCTTTGTTCTGCCTCAGTCATCTTGGTGTTGTCCCCATCTCCTCGATCTCTCGATTGTACTTACTCAATTTGTAACGAAATTGGCGAAAACTCAGCCCAAGTAACTCGGCGGCTTTCGTTTTAACACCATTACTACGTTTGAGAGCTTCACGTATCAGCTTCAATTCTAGGTCTTCGACAACGCGATCAAGGTCGATGCCTGTTTCAGGAAAATCGAGATCACTATCGACTCTTATAGGCTTAGTACTTTCGTTTATCGTCTGAAGTACCATCGAATTCGGAAGATGATCTGTCGTCAGTTCGTTACCAATACAAAGAGCGACAGCCCTTTCCACAATATTTTCTAACTGCCTAACATTACCAGGATAGGAGAAATCAAGGAGTAGTTTCATCGCATCAGATGAAATCGAGGAAATATTGCGCTGATATTCCATTGAGAACGTCTGGAGAAAAGAATTCACAAGTAACGGAATATCCTCAAAACGTTCACGAAGCGGCGGTACATTCACTTCAACAACATTGAGACGAAAAAATAGATCTTCACGAAATCGACCAGCTTTGATTTCTGCTTCTAAGTCACGGTTCGTCGCGGCGACGACTCTCACATTCACATCAACTTCTTCGACTCCACCCACAGGCTTCGCTTTGCGTTCTTGCAGGACACGAAGTAATTTTGGCTGAAGTGAAAGTGGCATTTCACCAATTTCATCAAGAAAGATCGTCCCATTCTCGGCCGCATGAAAAAGCCCCGCTTTGTCTGCCACGGCTCCTGTAAACGCACCTTTCTTGTACCCAAATAGCTCTGCTTCGATGAGATTTTCAGGAATTGCGCCGCAATTCAGAGGCACGAATGGACCGGAAGCATGCAGACTTTGCTCATGAATAACTCTCGCAAGCCTCTCTTTTCCCGTTCCACTCTCGCCAATAAGAAGAATATTAGCTCGCGTCGGAGCCACTCTTTTAACAACCTGAAAAACATCCTGCATGCAGGTGCTCTTTCCAACAATACCTCCGAATCTATTTGGTCCGGTAATGGTGCTTCTAAGATGTTGGTTTTCGATTTTCAGTGCTCGTTTCTCGACGGCGTGAGCAACCAACACAGACATATCAGACGCAAGATGCGGCCCTTTTTCGAGATAAAAAAGCGCTCCCCGCGAATGGGCCTCCAACGCTTTATCTCTGGTTCCGTATGCCGTCATCACAATGACTTCGGGAGCATCAGGTTGCTCCCGAGCTGTAAGAACGACGTCCATACCATCCCCATCAGGCTCTAGACGTAAGTCTGTAACAACCAAGTCGAAATCTTCAGACCTTATTTTTTCTTGGGCCGATTCAACAGACGAAGCGGTCTGCACCGTATGCCCTTTGGAGGAAATTAATATCTCCAGAACATCACGCAAACTGCGTTCATCATCAACTACGAGTACCCGTCCCACGCTCTTAGCCTAAAGTGGACCACCCAAGATATCAAACTGGGAAGGCCGAATATTATATGATGAATCGGCGGATTGTTCTGAATTCTGCAAGGGTATCTCACTTTCTGCAAGCGGAAGCTGAATAACGAATTCGGTTCCTTTTTTAGGAGCGCTTGAAACGAGCACTTTTCCGCCGTGCGCGCTCACAATAGAGTGAACGATCGCGAGACCAAGACCGGTGCCATCTTCTCCCTTCGTTGTATAAAAAGGGTCAAAAATTCGAGCGAGAACATCTTCATCTATACCTGGTCCATTATCAGCAATGATAATCTCTCCGCATTCGCCATTATTACGAGTTACGAGATCTATGCGGGCTTCTGGGAAACTTTTCATCGCCTGCGTCGCATTACGTACGAGGTTCCACATCACCTGTCGAATCGCGTCAGTATCTGCAAGTATCACGACTTCCTCGTCCAAGCTCATACTCACTTCGCAGGATTTAAGGGCATCATCGTATCGGTAAACATCGAGAACATTCTCAACTAATTCACTCAAGGTCACTCGGACTAAATTAAGCTGACGAGGTTTCGCGAAGAGAAGAAAGTCTGCAATCAATTCATTTAACCGCTCCCCTTCAGTCACAACATTATCCATCAAGCGCTTCATTGCACCGCTGGGGTTGATTCCTGTTTTGAGAACATCGATCGAAGCACACATAGATGCGAGGGGATTTCGGATTTCATGTGCAAGTCCGGCGGCCAACTTACCCACCGTGGCAAGTCGCTCCGCACGCTCAACCTCTTCTTTGAGCTTGATGACATTCGTTACGTCTTGAAATACAACAATCAGGCTCAGGTTACCCGGACGAGTCGTCATTGGAGCAAAAGAAAAACCTAAGCGCAGGTCCGAACCATCGCCGCGAAGAAAATCACCCTCAAATCTGTCACGAGGATTGGGAATAAGTCCTCTCTTTTTAACAATCATTGTCCATGGTTCTGCAATAGCGGGAACGACGCTACGCAAATTTTGACCAATCAGTTGGCGTGAGCGCAAAAGTAAAATAGTTCGAGCGGCTTCATTTGCGTAACGAATAGTACCGTCGTTATCGAGAGTCATCAGCCCTGCCGGAAGTGATCTCAGTATAGAGGTTTGTAATTCTTCGAGCTGCTCAAACTCGCTTTCTTTTTCAGCAAGAAGCTGACCTCGTTTCGAAGCCGTTTCAGCCAATGTACTGGCAAGAGCACCTACTAAACCAAAGCCGATTGAGTAGATCATAAATGAAAGAGCAGCAGCATTCGCCTCAATTTTGGGTAAGAAGGCTATCGAATTCGTGACTTGAACAAGAACCAAAGTTCCGTAAAGAAGTAAACTTGTCATCGTGCCGATGATGGCTCCACGGCGATACAAAGTAAGCGCGGCGCCAAAAACGACAAGAACGTAGGCGATATTGAAAACGGACTCTGCCCCACCTGACATCAAGACGAGCCACGTGACTAAAATCGAGTCTACGACCACCTGTGCGTAGGACAAAGCATGAACATTGGCGCTTGCTCGTAAAGCAACCATGTAACAAATGGACACAATGTAAGAAAAAGCGATTAACGTATATTTACCGGAATGAACCTCCATCGCACTTTCAGCAGATAAATCGATGAATAAAATCGATGCCCCCAAAGAAAGGGTAACAAGGGCGATTCGCACCGCAGCTATTCGAGTGAGCTTGCGGGTTAGATCTTCTCGCTCTACTAGAGCTCTATCGAAAAACTCTACTGTGGTAGCAGGAGGAGATGCAAGTGCACGAAGAGTAGGTGGCTCAGAAAAGTAAATTCGGTCTTGATTCACTATTTGATTGTATTCGCCATATCGAAGATGGGCAGGTACATCGCGATAATCAAGCCACCTAGAACAACACCGAGGAAGACCATCATTATCGGTTCAAGAAGAGAGGTCAACGCGCTTACAGCAGCGTCCACTTCGTCTTCGTAAAAATCAGCGATTTTTTGAAGCATCGCATCCATCGCACCTGTCGATTCACCAACGGCAATCATTTGCACAACCATGGCGGGAAAAACGCCTGTTTCAGCTAATGGGTCGGCCATTGAGCGGCCTTCTGAAATCCTCTCTCGGGTGTACATTACGGCGTTCTCGACAACTTGATTGCCGGATGAACGCGCGGTGATTTGCAATGCGTCAAGGATGGGAACACCAGAGGAAATCATCGTCCCTAGCGTACGCGTAAACTTCGCGACTGCTACTTTCCGGAACAGAGGACCAAGAACAGGGATTCGGAGCAAAACATTATCCAAAGCATTTTTACCGTGACTAGTTTTCACGATTGCGCGGAAGGTAAATACGGTGACAAGAGCGCTGACGATACCTACAAGAGCGTTATCTCGTAGGCCATTCGAAAGATCGATGACCATTTGAGTTGGTCCTGGCAGCGTTCCACCAAAATCTTTAAACATTTTCTCAAATACTGGAATTACGTAGACGAGAAGAACGAGGGTTACGATACCCGATACACCAAGTACAGCGACCGGATAAAACATAGCACTTTTCACTTGGCCGATGAGCTTCATGCTCTTTTCCATATAGGTAGCAAGACGGTTGAGAATAGTATCCAAGATACCACCAACCTCACCGGCCGCCACAAGGTTCACAAAAAGATCATCGAAGACCTTGGGATGTTTTCCTAAGGCATCTGCCAGAGTCGCACCGGCTTCTACATCTTCCTTCACAGCAACAATGACCTTCTTAAAGTGAACGTTTTGTTGCTGGGAGCCTAAGATTTCAAGACACTGAACCAATGGCAGACCCGCGTCGATCATGGTTGCGAACTGACGAGTGAATACAACCACCTCTTTGGTGCCAATGCCGGTGCCGATTTTGATATGAATCTCAACCGGCTTCTTTTTGACTTTTGAAGTTTGAATTTGTTGCGCGGCCAATCGCTCAATGACGATGTCCTTCGACGCAGCTTCCATAGTGCCTTGTCGAGATTCTCCGTCACGCGTCTTTCCTTCCCAGATGAATTCGGGCATTCAAATCACTCCTTGCAGCCAGATTATTTGGCTGGAAATGATTGTACGCGCTGCGACCGAAACCTGCAAAAGTACGGCGCATTTGAGACCGACAAACTGAAGGAGACGAGAAAATTCCTTTGGTCGACTCCGAGAAGTGCCGACAAATTACGTGTAATCCCTTACCTACGGGCGTTTACTGCTGGGTTGGCGAGTAATTGTCGAAGTTCGTCCTGATCCTGACTCCGAATGAGCGCGTCTTCAACCTTGATCAATCGCCGTTGAACCAGACCCGCGAGAGATTGATTCATCGTTTGCATTCCAAATTTAGACTGACCCATTTGCATTTGGCCATAGATTTGGTGGATCTTCTCTTCTCGAATTAAATTACGGATCGCTGAGTTCGGAACCATCACTTCACAGGCCAAGATTCGGCCGTTCCCCGACGCTTTAGGTATCAAAATTTGGGAGAGCACACCCTGTAATACGAAGGTTAGTTGTTGTCGGATCTGGGTTTGCTGATAAGGAGGGAATACATCCAGAATACGGTTGATCGTTTGTACACATGAATTGGTATGCAGTGTTGCAAAAACTAAGTGCCCGGTTTCAGCGATAACCATGGCAGCTTCCATCGTTTCGAGGTCTCTCATCTCACCAATTAGAATGACGTCGGGATCCTGCCGGAGAACGTATTTCAAAGCCTTCTTAAATGAGTCGGTATCCGCGCCAACTTCTCGTTGGTTCACAATACAGTTCTTATGAGGATGCAAATACTCAATCGGATCTTCGATGGTAAGAATGTGCTGGTGACGCGATGTATTCACACTATCTAACATCGATGCAATCGTCGTCGATTTTCCCGCCCCTGTTGGTCCGGTGACCAAAACAAGGCCTCTCGGTTTATTTGCGAGATCTTGTGCAGCTTTTGGAAGTCCTAGTTCTTCGAAACTGAGTATTTTGAAAGGAATCGTTCTAAATGAGCCTGATACTGCACCACGCTGCATAAATATATTCGCCCGAAAACGAGAGAGATTTTTTACCCCAAAAGAAAGGTCTAATTCATTTTCTTCTTCGAACTCGTGTTTTTGGGCATCGGTCAAAATTGAATAGCAGATCTTTTTTGTGTCGGCTGGAGATAACGGTGGAGTCTTCAGCGGAATCAAAGCGCCATCAATTCGAAGCTGTGGCGGCGTACCCGTGGTGACATGCAGATCCGACGCACCTTTTTCGATCATAGCTTTGAGAAGCTGATGTAGACTTGGGGCCATTTATAAATCCTACTCTCGCGCCTAATCAGCCGCGCTTACTCGAGTCACTTCTTCAATCGTAGTGAAACCGTCTTTAAGCTTATTTGTTGCGGCCATACGAAGTGTCTGCATACCCAACCGAATTGCTTCAGCCTTCAGTTCGGCTGATGAGGCACCATTGATCACAAACTCCTTAAGTTCATCACCAAATTCCATGACTTCATAGATCGCAACGCGCCCTTTGTAGCCTGTATCAGAGCAAGTAGCGCAACCTTGACCTTTCTGAACCTCGAAAGAACCTATCTCTTGAGGTTTAACTTGGATTTCAAGAAGAGCACTCTCCGGTACATCGATTGGTGCTTTACATTCCGCACAAATCCTTCGTGCTAAACGTTGGGCTAGAATCAAATTCACAGATGCCGTAACCAAAAACGGTTCGATTCCCATATTGAGCATACGAGAAACTGTAGAAGGCGCGTCGTTAGTGTGTAGTGTAGAGAGCACCATATGCCCGGTAAGCGCTGCTTTGATCGAAATTTCGGCAGTTTCGAAATCACGAATCTCGCCTACCATGATGATGTCTGGATCCTGCCTAAGAAACGCGCGAAGCGCAGATGCGAAGTTCAAACCAATATCGTCGTTCATTTGACACTGATTGATACCGTGCAAATTGTATTCGCAAGGATCTTCTGCCGTAGAAATATTCTCAGTGGATTTGTTGAGTTCGGAAAGAGCAGAATACAGGGTCGTTGTCTTTCCAGAACCAGTTGGGCCCGTTACTAGGCACATTCCGTATGGTTTCTTGATATTCTTCTTGAACGCTGCAAGCGGCTTGGGTTCAAAGCCCAGTTTGGTCATGTCCAGCTGAAGATTACCTTTATCCAAGAGCCTCATGACGATTTTTTCGCCAAAGAGTGTTGGAAGTACCGAGACACGGTAGTCCATTTCTCGACCCTTTCCGAGCTTAAGTTTGATTCGACCATCCTGTGGCAAACGACGCTCTGCAATATCTAGACGCGCCATAATCTTCATACGAGATGTAATAGCATTCTTGAGTTTGATTGGTGGCTTCATCATTTCATAAAGCACGCCATCAATACGGTACCGAACGCGAAAGTCTTTTTCATACGGCTCAATATGGATATCCGAAGCTCCTTTCTTGATCGCATCGATCAAGATAAGGTTCACTAGTTTTACTACCGGTGCGTCTTCAGCCGAGCGTTCTAAGTCGACGATGTTGTCATCTTCTTCGTCAGCACTAACTTCAATCTCGTCTTCATCAAACTCCGCCATAACTTCGTCATAACTGAGCTCTTTACCTGCTTGAGAAGTTTCTCCGTAATACTTCTCGATTGCTTCTCGGATAGCGCCATCGGACGCAACAACAACCTCAATATTGTAACCTGTGAGAAACTTGAGGTCGTCAATACCAAAAATATTAGAGGGGTCCGCCATCGCAACAATCAATGAGGCACCCGCTCGATTGACCGGAACAACCTGGTGCTTTTGAGCAACTTCTTTGGGCACAAGACGAATGACTTCAGCATCGATGTCAAACTCCGACAAATTGATCGCCGGTACGCCGTATTGTTTTGAGAGAAACTGAGTAAGCTCAGTTTCTTCAATATAACCAAGTTTGGTCAGGTTGTACCCGAGGCGCCCTCCAGTGGAACGCTGCTCCTCTTGTGCGGCCTGTAGCTGCTGCAGGGAAATCAGATTCTCGCGAACTAAAAGTTCTCCAAGTCGTCCTGGCATAAGTGATGAAATCGTATTCCTGACCATACTCGGTGTCAAAAGTAGGCACCGCTTAATCACTCAAGTTCGCGAGAAAATACTTAATCCGTCGCAGAATCGAGGGCTTCCCACATAGATTTTCTAATTTTCTCCGACACTTGCCCACCTACCCAGTGGGAAAGCGATAGGGCTGCTTGCTCGACCAGCATTCCTCGACCATCGTTCGCTTTTAGACCTGCCCGCTTCGCTTGAGCCGCCAAAGGACTCAATGACGTACTCGAACCATAGGCGAGGTCCAAAATCGCAGGCTGCTGAGCCATACTGATCCAGGATTCAAGAGCCTGGTCGGCAATGTTTTTCTTGTTGGGTAACGTTGAAATCACGAGGGTTGCGTCGTCGACGAAGCTCAATGTTCTAGCGACCGCAAGTTCCGGCGCAATCTCGACAACTGATTCGGCGTTTCGACGAGCCGTGACGACTATTTTGCGCGCACCCGCTTCACGGGCAGCCCAAACAGCAGCGCGAGCAGCACCGCCCGCACCCAAAATTTGAACGCATTCGAGTTGTTCTGGATGGTAATCAACCAAGACCCTTAGAAGACCCGGACCGTCGGTATTGTCGGCCCATATTTTATTGTTCTCGAAAGTGAGCGTGTTAGCAGCTCCAAGCTGTATGGCCATCGAAGTGCGTTCATGGGCAACTTGAAGCGCTTTCAGTTTATAGGGGATTGTTACATTACACCCGCGAGCACCCAATACTTGCAAATCTTCGAGCAGCATTAGAAATGCCTCGTCGTTTGCACAATTAAGGGCGACGTAACGAACACCCAGGCCAAATTGCTTTGAAGCTGAATTATGGAGATGGGGAGACAGCGAACGAGAGACATCACTGCCCAAAACCGCAAGCAACCGCTTCACTTTAAGTGACCTTTTGCTATTTCGCAGTCCTTGCGAATCTGCTCTACTAATTCCTCAAGCGTCTGAAACTTTTGTTCGTCGCGAATTTTGGCTCGGACATTCACTTTGATTTTTTGACCATAAAGATCCCCCGAGAAATCAAAGAGATGGACTTCAAAACGCGCCGCATCTTCGCTCACAGTTGGGCGCGACCCATAATTCATTACACCAGAAAGAAGCTGAGCTCCTTCCAACTCAACGTCTACCGCATAAACACCATAAGGAGGCACTACTCGGTGAGGTGCGAAGAAATTCGCTGTCGGAAATCCTATTTCTCGGCCTCTCTGATCGCCCTTTTCGATAACACCAGAAATACTAAACGGCCGAGATAAAAGGCGGGCAGCCATCTCAATTTCGCCGCTGTTAATGAGCATCCTCACTCGCGTGCTGGAAACAACCTCACCTTCAAACTCAAAAGGCGATACTGTGTCGACTCCAAACCCCAGAGACTTGCCCTCTTCGAGAAGAATCTCAGGATTGCCGCCGCGACCACGTCCATAACTAAAATTAAACCCAACAACCACGTGCTGCGGATGCAGCTTGTCTACGAGATATGTTCGAACCCAATCTCCGGCCTCCAAAGAGGCAAAATCAGTGTTGAAAGGCTCAACAACGACAACATCGACGCCAAGTTGATGGAGTAAGGCGACTCTCTGCTCAATGGTTAATAGTAGCTTCGGAGCTTTTCGAGGCGCCAGGATGACTGCCGGGTGTGGATCAAAAGTATAAACTACACAAGGAACCCCTAATTCCTTTGCTTTCGATTTCGCTCGAGCAACAAGTTCTTGATGTCCTCGGTGTACCCCATCAAAGGTACCAAGCGTAACCACAGACGACTCAAGAGGTATATCAATGGTCTGAGCTCCCCAATAAACTCGCGAATCCACGAAAGGGACGCTATCATATTGTGGACAAACACGGGGACAACAATATGATAGGAACATTGTAATGATGGGCATCACTCCACTCACGCTGTGCTTGACCTTATTGGCACAAAATCCCAATTGGCCCGTGCGCTCCGTGGAAATTCAAACATCTGAGCTTGAAAGACCCGAAAACCAACCTGGGGATCCTGAATATTTCAATTCTACGAACTGCAGAGGGCAATTTGAGCTCTTTGGGTTTCACCCCGAGTGTGCAGTTAACAGAAATCCGGACGAAATCGCACGAAGTGTGGGTATTCATGTAGACGAAGCTTGGTCAGTAACAGTCGGTGATCCACGCATTCTTCTGGCCGTATTTGTGGAAGACATTCGCTGGAACGATATCGATTTAGTCAGCCGCTGGCATCTGAACCGTAAAGAGCTTCCCGTGCCTTCCGTGAATTCGTCTGCAGACCCACAGGAGTATGATCGGAATGAAGATGGCGTCTTTAACATCCTTGATTATACCTCAGTGACGGGCACTACACCCCCTACACTGGACACGGTCATTGATGAAGAACTCTTGCTTCGTCAGGACAGAGGGGACGCAAACAAAAATAACATTTTAGACCCTGAAGATTTGCTCCTTATTTACTCAAACAACGAAGACGAGGACCAAAACGGGAAGGTCGATGATATTTGCGGATGGGATTTCATCGATGAAGACGCTCATGTCTCTTCAAGCACTCGTACAGATCAAAACATCAACAAAAAAATCAGAGTGATGGTCGCGGAGGCGAACAACAATTGGGATATCGCAGGGGCCTGCCCCAAATGTTCGGTCATTGCCTTGCGAACCACTAACGGCGAGAGATCTTCAGTTGATGCCTACCTTCGCGCACTAAGGTATGGTTCGGCTCTTAACGCAAAAGTCTTTCCTTTATCTAATCCTCCGGCGCCACAGGACTTAGCCCAGACCGCTAGCATTACAGATACGCTTTCCGAACTTTCGTCTGACAACCGTATTTTTATCGTAGATGCCGGAGACAAACATCAAGCTTTGTATCGTTCGTCGTGGACAAGTAAACCGAGCATTGTGGTTGGAAGTCTATCCAAAGATCATGTCGAAGCTACCCAGGCGACGACGTTTCAACAGCCGAGCCCTTGCAAAAACTTTGGACCCGAAATGGATATTTCTGTGCCGGGTGACTGTAAGGGGTTGGGACTCAGCATTTCTGCAGGTGCAATTGGACTCATTTTGTCCGCTGCCAACGGCATCGCGGAACGCGGAATCAATCCCTTAGTACCTCCTCTTACTTCCGAGGAACTTAGACACATCCTGCGCTCATCGACTGTAAATGTATGGTCGGAGAATTCGAGAGAAATTTTTCGCGAATCGGGTTATGGCAAACTAAACACAAGACGAGCTGTTGACGCTATCGTACAACGAAACATACCAATCGTAGCCCGGCTTACACGTCCTGCTCCCTTCAGCCATATCGACGCAACATTCGGAGAGACCTTCAATGTCACCGCCCGAATCGAAAATACAAGACACGCTTCCGTAGAGTGGAAAATTGATTATGCCGTTGGCATGAACGCGGCGCCGGAAGATTTTGAGCCCGTAGCACAAGGCAATATTTTGCAAGGGGAGACCATCGACGCGACCACCGAAATTCCTACAAATGGATTGTTTTCAGATACAACATCACCACCACTGTCGGCGGGAACGCACGCGCTGAGTATTCGCGTGACGACCAACGTAGATATCAATGGAAACGTGGTTCGCTCGCAAGACAGAAACATAGTATTTGTGCATTCGGACCTCTACAGCTGGCCAAACTTCCCGAAAAAGACAAACAACTCACCCGTTGGATCAGCTGTTCTTCTAGACGTGAATAATGACGAAATGGATGACATTGTTTTTATGGGCGAAGATAAAAAGCTGCATGCGATAACGACAGAGATGCAGCCTTTATCAGGCTGGCCCGTTAAACTTAGAGTGAGCGGTGCACCAAAACATCTTTCCGTCTCTACTCATCGTAGTACTGGCGAACGTCGTTTTATCGTCACCAGCGACGCCGGGGAAATCGAGGCAATCGAATTTACCGGACGACCATCTCCAAATTTTCCTGTCTCGTTTGTTGTACCTACAAATATCCCCTACGCACCCCTGATTTTCGATATCGACGGCGACGAAAGTCCAGAAATTTTTGCGACATCTAGTAACGGGGTCATGCTCGGTTGGAATGCTTTGGGTGAACGTCTGAAAGGTCTTCCACTCTCTTTAGATTTCTTTGGGCCGTTGGCGGCCGGCTATTTCAGTTCAGAACGGAGTCCTGGAGTCGTAGCGAGTAATCACCAGGAAGTTTTCATGATTCAAAAACAAAGTGACAGCACTTTGACGGCTGAAGTTGTGGCAACACTGCCAGCTGAACAAGCCAAAATTTCAGATCGCCGTGAACATGTAACTCAGGTTCTCGTCGTCGACCTTGACCGTGACCTTTCAGATGAAATCGTTTTTTCATACAGAGACGGAAGAATCTACGTTGCGGACTTAGATTCCTCAGAACCTTCAGCAGTTAGTTTGCATGACCGTGCAAGCTTAGGATTGGGCTCAAAAGTAAGAACTCAGGGCGACAACATTTTTGCCATGCCGGGATTTGCTGGTCTTAGTGACTTAGACCAAGACGGAACTTTCGAGTTCGTCAGCCCTGCTTCCACGATCGACGACGAAAATCATAAACAAACCGGCGCAATTAATTCTCTAAACTATCTCTTCGGGGCATGGAATCTGAGTTCAGGCGTTCATAGCCGAGGGTTTCCTGTAATCGTAAATTCAGAGATCACCGGCCCCGTCGCAATCGTTGACCTCGATGGAGATCAGCGACCAGAAGTGATTTTTGAGGACGGTTATTTTCGACTGCAAGCAGTCTCATCCGCCGGCGTAAGCCCGCAAGGCTGGCCAAAAAGATTAGACGGAAGACTTGCAGGACCCATTTCATTTGGAAATCTTGATAAGAATGGCAAACGTGAGATTTGCGCGACGACCACGGAAGGTAGCTTCTTCATTTGGAGAACGGAGATAGAAAATAACTCGGCTTTAGATTGGCCGTACCCGAGACACAATCTTCAAAACACTGCGAACCCTCGCACTATCAACTTCGGTAATACGCAGAGCCTATCAGACGACGGATGTCATTGTCATGGTGTTGACGTTGCACAACCATCACCTCTACAACTGCTCTATGTCGGCGCGCTGGTCTGGTTGTTATTTCGCCGTTCTCGGTTTCATCGTTCTTAGCGGATGTGCAACTTCGCCATCTCCTCAAACCTTCGACGAGATCAATTATCCTTATCCTAAAGAAAGAAGAGTTTGGTCGGAGCGAGCCGCTGTAGACCTATACATCGCGGAGGTTGGAGCAGCCGCAGCGAAACGCCCAAGCCTGGTGCTGTTACATCCCTGGGGTGCAAACGTACTTATCTGGGAAAAGCTGGTAAAAAAGCTTCCACCACAACAACATGTCGTTCTTATCGACTTACCCGGTCACGGTAAAAGTGGTAAACCCCTCGGCCAATATCCACCAGCCCGAATGGCTGCTGCCACACTTGATGTTATTTCCACATTAGAACTCGCTCGTCCAATTTTGGTGGGAAACTCTCTCGGCGGTGCCACTGCCATAGAAACAGCTATCCTCGCACCCGATATTATTCACGCACTCGTCGTCATCGGTGCACCAGGAGGAACGCCCCACCCCTCCGTTATTCGTAATTTAGTCACAACATTTACGAAACCGTTTCATATTCGATCTGCCTCGGAATCGATTGTCCGGCTTTTGTGGTTTTTGGTCGGCCACACATTTGATCCGACGCTGGAGAAAACCGTCACATCAGCATGGGCCTTACCTCGAGGTAGTGTTGGGTGGAAAATGTTCGCGCGAGCAGCAAGCAGCTCGCTGCACAGCTTACTGGACTGGCGACCAACGCTGGAAAAAGTCAAAGCACCTACTCTCGTTGTTCAAGGTAAGCGTGATGTTGTTGTGTGGCCCTGGCTAGGACGCAATCTTCACGAGCAAATCACCAACTCAAAGTTTCATGCGTTAGATTCATGTGGTCATTTCCCACAGATTGAATGTCTGGAACAACTGATGGCCGCCATGAAACCTTTCATTGAGAACCCAACAAAAGAGATTAAATAAAAAAGCCCGCGCAGCCGTAAGAGAGAAACTCAGAGACTACACGGGCGATATTTCGCAGAAATGCGCTAAATTACTTGATGTTACCTTGGATCAAGAACGCAATTACGAAGCTGAAAAGAACCAAGGATTCGATCATCGCAAGACCAATAATCATTGGAGTCTGAACTTTACCAGCTGCCTGTGGGTTACGAGCGATGCCTTCAAGCGCTGTAGAAGCTGCTCGGCTTTGGCCGATGGTTCCACCAAGAGCAGCAAGACCCATGACCATCGCTGCGCTGAATGCAACGCTTCCTAGACCGGTGTCAGCAAACGCAGGAACTGAAACGACCATAAGAGCAATAAGAGTTAGTAGTGTTGTTGTTGTTTTTTTCATTGTTTTCTCCAAATTTTTGAATCGTCTTTCTCGGTTTCTGGCTGACCTCTACCTTCTCTCTACCATCTACCTGTAGCCAAAATCCTTTGATCAACTGATTCGGTGTTTAGTGCGCAGCAGCCTGGGCTCCTGACGCATGCGATTTTTCTTCATGATGCTCATGCTCGTGAGCATGATCATGATGAGCGATGATGTCTTCAACTTCCGCGATGTAAACTGACGACAGGAGCAAGAATACAAACGCCTGTAGGCACGATACAAAAAGACCCAAACCTAAAAACGGAAGGGGCAGAGCAAGCGGAAAAATTGAGATGAATACGGCCATAATCATATGGTCGCCCGCGATATTACAAAGCAGACGAACCGAGAGTGAGAAAGGTCGAATGCAGTGTGAAATGACTTCAATCGGTAAGAACAACGGGGCCAGAACCCAGCTCCAAGATTCGCCAAGGGGGTTCGCCATATGTGCAAAGTGACCTGCGCCCAGTTTCATCAAGGCATATCCATTGTAATAAAAGAAGACGACAAGCGCGCAAGCGACTGTGGTGTTCCAGTTTTCCGTAGGTGGCAAGAATCCTGGAATCAGACCGAGAAGGTTCGAAAACAAGATGAAGAATCCGAGCGTCCCTAAAACTGGAAAATGACGAATCGCTGTCTTGTACGGCATCGTGAATTGCATGACTGTAAGAACAAAATTCATGACAATTTCAACGATGGTTTTCGCTGAGAAGCGACCATCAGGAAGAATATCGTCATTGCCTGTCACTTGGCCTCGCGCCAGCAATGCAAGCACGGTCAAAAACAAAATCACGAATATTGCCGCTGCTAAATGCTGAATAATTGCGTGACCGCCCATCACTCCATGGAATGTATTTTCCACGTATGTGTTTAGGTCTGCGTAGCCTGGAATGTAACTCAACCAACTCTTGCCTGGTGGCATTTCCTCAACCTCTCTTTTCGTCCTTTTCGAGTTCAGCCAGGATGCGCGCTTCTTCGCGTTCCATGACTTCTTTTGCCTCGGGCGAGGACGTCGCCTTATTTAGTCCCAAGGTCAAACCTAAAATAGACCCGCCAATACCTAATGCGGTTCCACTAGGGGATAACTGTAGTTTTATGAGTCCATACCAGAAGCCAAACCCGACGAGACCCAGTTTGACGAGCATGACCGTGAGCATCGATAGCTTCTCCCGAGTTTGGGTCTGTTCAGCAACCAAGCCCGTTACAACGTAAATCAGACCGATAAAGCTGGTGCCGGCAAGGGTTCCCCCGAATATCGCACCCAAAGCGGCGGCCTCCCCATCGAACATTGTGGCCAAAACGGTTGCGACAACCACCGAGAGAATCACTGAAGATATCCCGGCTTTCATTAGGATCTTTCTCATGAGCTTTCCTCTTTATCCATCTCGTCGTTCATCTGTTTGACGGCCTTATAAAGAGACCAAAACCCCGCGCAAACGCCGAAGATAAAACCAAAAAGGGTAAATACGGGGTTCGTGTCGAGTGTTTTATCCAGCCAGTATCCGCCGCCTAAACCAGCCAAGGACGTCATCGCGAACTCAAGACCAATTGAGCTTGCGCGACTTGCTTTGACGATCTGCCGTCTCGGATCAGAACTGTCTTTCACTCGAACTCAACCCCTCCTGCCCCTTCGTTTCGGCTTTTCAACACACGAAGTGCCAAAGGTCGAGATAGCGACTATCCTCGCCGCCTGAGCCGGTCAACCAAAACCGCCACTGCCATACATAAGGACGGATACGCACGCCGGCCCAGCAGTTTCCGTTCGCAAGGTGTTTGCACCGAGCTGAACGGGCTCAAAACCCGCTTGTTCCGCAGCTTCGATCTCTGAGGATGTGAGCCCGCCCTCCGGACCAATCAAGATTTCAGCACTTTGAACGGTACTCGGCATCAATCTTGCCGCAGAAAGAGACAGGCAAAAAGAATGCTCTTCGCGAGGCAATTGATAAACATCATCAAGCGACGCGATTGGCAGAATCTGAGGTCGCCACATTCTGCCGGAAACACGAACGGCATCCTCTGCAATGGTTTTCCAGCGCTCAAGCCTCCCTTTTTGGTGAGCTACGGAACGCTCACAAACCACGGGGCGAATGCACGTCACCCCAAGTTCCGTCGCTTGACGAATCACCGAGTCCATCTTGTCTCCTTTGGCGATCCCTTGAATAAGCGTGAGTCGCGGTCCTTTTGGAAAAGGCTCTTTGACTAGTTTCGAAATATAAATCGTCTCTGCACTCATAATTTGAGCGTGGGCAGATACACCGGCGCCATCGCTCACAAAGAGATTATCGTCCGGCCGCAACCGTAGAACTCGGCGAACATAGTGAGCCAATTCGGGCGGTAACTCATAGTCTCCTGGACTAATCGCTCCCGCTGGAAGAACAAGTCTCCTGGTCACTTCTTCCTCATTTCCAGGCGCGCCCATTCACCTTCAACGGCATGTTCCACGTAATCAAGCCCGCAAGATTCGTAGGCCGCCTGAACATCTGCAACCTGACGTTCAAGAATTCCGGATAAGACGACAGAGCCTCCTTTCTTAGTTGCTGCCACGATTTTCGGCGCCAATTGAATGAGTGGGTCTCGCAGAATATTTGCAATCACCAGCTCAAACTCCTCCTGTAAGATATCGGGGTCATGACCACTGAGCTCCAGTTGGTCGCTTAACCCATTCCTTTGCGCGTTTTCGCGAGCCACAATAAGTGCGTCTGGGTCGTTGTCGGTACCAACAACTCGAGTCGCTCCGTTCATAATTGCAGCCATCGCCAAAATCGCTGTACCAGTGCCGACGTCTAGCACACTCGCCGGTACCGCACCTTCGACAATTCGACGCAGACATAAGCTTGTAGTTTCATGGCGTCCCGTACCAAACGCCATACCCGGATCAACGACAAGGATCTGTTCAGCTTCAGGCGGCGCCTCAAGCCAGCTGGGCACAATCCAAAATTTTCCGAAACCCAAAGGATGAAAATGAGTGCGCCAATGCGTTTCCCAATCGATTGGCTCAACCTCGTTGATCTGAATCTTATCAATCACGAGGCCGGTCACGACAGCGCAAGTCTGTACTGTTTCACTGATCGTTTCCCGTTCGATTTCAGGGGGAAAGGAGGCAATCACCAACATTTCAGTCCCTTCGCCTCTTTGTTCCGTGCCAGCCACGCCCGCTTCAAAAAGCGCAGCGGTAAAAAGTTCGACTTTTAATTCTGTTGCCTTCTCGAGCGAAATTTCAACTGATGACCAATTAGACACGGGTGAGCTGTATCATTTTTGCTCTTTGAAAGCATTAAGCTTTCCGACCCGGGATTTAGCGGGGCTCCGTAATCGCAAGACGGCCTGGGCGGTAATTAAATTCTGACCGAATAACGCCAGCAAACGTTTCTCCGTCGACACCGACAACTGTCGCAGTCAAAGTCCCTGCAACAATCTCTTCAACACCTGTGTCTTCGGGAAGTTCCGCCACTTCGAGTTCATCGAAAATAATTATGCCCGAAGAAGCGACAAGGGTCGGTCGGTCTGGGCAAGTCTGAAACAAACTAAGGGTTACATTGATATCGCCAGAGGATTGCGAAATTATCTTTGAAATCGGTCGTTCCTTGATTTCACGGAGCTCAGATAGCTGGTCTATTCTGACTAAAAGACCATCAGTTTCTTCCAATTCGACCGCATACTCGAGGATATTCAAGGTCAGCGTATTCTTGAACCGCCTAGTTCCAAGAAAACCAGCGTCAAAGCGGTAATCCTGTTTCTCAAAATCACCACTCGGACGACATTCAGTAATCGCAAAACGCCCTTCAACGAAACCTTCGCCGTTTTCTGGACTTGAACATCCGACTGCTACTATCGAACACGCAATGAGAACGAGCCGCTTCACAATGCTCATTGTAGCAGGAGTCTTCGCAAATACATATTTTATGACGATTCAGAAGATTCTTCGGCTTCCACGATAGAAATCACGGATTTATCGTATTGGATAATATCCGCAGCCAGCGAGTGCACATCTTGAGCTGTCACTGCCATAATTTTTTCCGTGAACTTCGAGTATGAATCGTAGCCTAGACCGTATGCTTCACTCAGTGCCATCGCTGAACAGCGGGAACTTGCGCGTTGTAAAGAGACCTCGTGGCTTCCTGAGAGATATCTCTGTGCACGTTCGAGCTCTTCCAGCGTAATTCCGTTGTGAACTAATTTATCAAGTTCAGAACGTATGCCCGCCTCTGCTTCGCTTAACTTAGACTGAGCTGTCCCCATATAAACAGCAAAGAAGCCAGGAGCTAGACCTTCTTGTGAAAAAGCGCTGACCGAATAACACAGCGATTGCTTATCTCTTAGTTGGAGAAAAAGTCGGCCACCTTGACCACTCATCACGGAGCAAAGAATATCCATTGCCCATCGCCTGGAATCTTTCATCGATAAACCTGGGAATCCCATCACGAAGTGAGCCTGTTCCCTTTGTCGCTTTGAGCGAATCGTCCGGGTTTCCGTTTGAAAAACTTCTTCTTCAGGCATCACAAATCGCGGAGCATTGCTATCTCCCTTGTGAGAACCGAAATTCGACTTGAGGAGATTTAACGTCGATGGAACATCGACCGCTCCAACAACGGATATAACCATCCTTTCCGGGGCCAATTGAGAATTGACCGCAGATAAAATATCTTCTCGAGATAACTTTGCAACCGATTCGTGTGTTCCCAAAGTTGTCATTCGATAAGGGTGTTTTGCCCACATCTCATTCGCAAACTGCATAAATGCAACCGCGGACATATTATCTTGTCTCGAAGTGATATCTTCAAGTTGAACCTTTCGCTCACGCTCAATTTCTTCGTGCTCAAACTGAGAATCAAAAAGACACGCCGAAAAAATATCCATTCCGTGTGTAAAGTTTTCCGCAAGGAAGTCTCCGCGCATCCCTAAAGAATTCTTGCCACCTACACCAGTAATTCCTGAAGCTGATGAATCCAGTAACTCTGATATTTGCTCCGCTGAATACTGAGACGTACCACGAACGAGTAGTTCTGCTGCCAGATGAGTAATTCCGTTTGTCTTTTCAGTCTCAGCAAGTAATCCGCCCATCGCCGCGGCTCGAACACTCACGAGTGGAACTGCTCTGTCTTCCCGAACCAGTGCAGTCATACCATTTTCTAGAATAACTTTAGCAACGCGTTCAGGCCCCAACTCGATAGACTCAGTTTGCGCAAAATTTTCGTTCAAAAAATCTTGAGCAATTGTTTTTGCAGTCTCCTCACTCATAGACGGTTCTTTTGACGCGGGCGCCAGGAGCGTAACGGTCATTCCGTCGGCGCGGAGATATTTCTTAGCTACCTCTTGAACCCGTTTCAGATCCACAGCCCGAATATTTTCATAATACGCTTCTGCATATTCGGGGTCACCGCCGACAAGTTCAAAATATCCAATCTGGCGAGCCATCCCTTGAACAGTCTCTTTGGAATACACCGCATCTGAAAGAACAATCGTCTTGGCCTTCTGTAACTCTGTCTCTGTAATTCCGTTCGCACGAATATCTGCAATAACTTCCAAGATCGCTTTGTACGTTTCTTCAACAGTATCGCCGTGAATTTGTGCTCCAGCAATAATCATTCCTGGATCTTGAGGCGTATAAGAAGAGCAGTAACAAACATTAGCAGCCTGTTTTTCTCGGACTACTGAACGAAACAATCTAGAACTCTCACCTGCGCCAAGCGCTATCGAAAGAAGGTCAAGAGCAGGCGTATCTTCGTCTCGAAGCGACGTTGCGTGCCAACCAATATTCAGATGAGTTTCTTGAATGTCTTTTGTGTCATATTTCCATCGAAATGCTGATTGAGTCGGCTCCTCGCTTCTCGGGCGCGTTGGTAAGTCATCACCTTCAGAGGAAGCTTGAAATAATTGATTTGCTCGACTCACGACGTGGTCGGTATCCACATCTCCGACAACGACTAAGCACATATTATCTGGGCGATACCACTTCCGATAAAAGTTCAGAATTTTGGCGCGAGTAAAGGATTTGACGGTATCTACATACCCAATCACTGGTCGAGAATAAGGATGTTTAGAAAATGCTGTTTTGAACAGGTTTTGAAACGCTACACGACCCGGCATATCATTGCCCCGTCGCACTTCCTCGAGGACAACTTCCAGTTCTTTTTCCAGCTCGTCGGCCTGAAAAGAAGAGTTTTGGACCGCATCGGCGAGAACGTCCAAACCAGTCTCAAATTCCTGACTGGCCATTGTCACATGATAGACCGTTTGATCAAAACTGGTGAACGCGTTGATATTCCCACCCGCTGATTCGATTTCGGTCGCTATGCTTCCCACCGGTCTTGTTTCAGTTCCTTTGAAGAGCATGTGTTCATGGACGTGTGCGAGACCTGCTTCATCGGGGAATTCATCCGCTGACCCTACCCGTACCCATACCTGTATGGAGGCAACTCGGCTGGCGTGGTTTTCCTGAACAATCAGTTTGAGACCATTATCTAACGTGGTTTGAAACATCTACTTGTGAACAAACGAAAATCGGCGCTTGGCGTCAAGTGTCACGACAAAATCAAGCCTTAGAAAAGCAGAGGTATTGACTCAAGATGAGCTTTTGGCGATTGATATCCGACTATGAGTGCTGGCAAACCTCCAAGACCAAGCCGTCTAGTTAAAATTTTAGGCGTGACCGCGATAGCCCTTACAGGTCTCACAATGTACTACTTTCCAACCTTGGAACTGATCTGGAGAATTGCAAACCCTCAAAAAAGAGAGTTACCGCTCGCTTCAATCCTCGTCGCCGATACGTCTACAACAGCACGAAGCTATGAGGCACGGCTTACGCGACAACTGGATTTAGAACCGCTCCGCGAAAATTTTCAACCTCAGCAATATGCGAGCTACTGTGGCGTTGCGAGCAGCGTCATCGTCTTACGTGCTTTAGGTAAAAATGACGTCACTCAGGATAATTTCTTCACGGATAAGACAAAATCGATTCACGCGCAATATGACACTTTTTTTGGTGGGATGACGCTTGAACAGCTGGGTGGACTTCTGCGAGCACACACGGTTTCCGCTAACGTATTCCATGCTGAAAACTCTTCCGTAGAAGAATTTCGGCAATTGGCAATGAAGAATCTGAACGAAAAAGACAACTTTGTCTTGATCAATTATCTACGCAAAGCGATTCAACAAGAATCCGGTGGTCATATCTCCCCGTTGGCTGCTTACGACGAAAAAAGTGACCGGTTCTTGGTTCTTGATGTGGCGGCGCATAAGTATCCTCCGGTTTGGGTGAGGACCAGCGATTTATTCAATTCTATGAACACAACGGACTCCGATTCGGGAAAAACTCGCGGGTTCGTTTTAGTAGATAGTCGCTAAAGCGTACGCTTTATTCTTCTGATGGGGTTGATGTTGCCACGGATGCAGTCTTGGTGATGGTTTCTTCACCGTCTATGACCCGTAAGAGCGAAACGACATTCTCAGTGAGGCTACCAATTTCGCCAACCGCATGCTTTGCCTGAGTAGCAATTTTCGATTTCGCTTCTTGCGCTTGTTTGAAAAAGTTCAATGACTCATCAAGTTTCGTCTTCGCAGCAACCAAGCTTTCGCGGCCCTGGAAAAAAGAAACTTCTCGGTAAAGCTCATCCAGGTCCGCCTTCTGTTGGCTGCTTGTGACCGGTAGAATTGTAACTCGCTCCAACAAGGGAATCGCCGCAGCAATAGACTTCTTCGTGTTTCTCTTCACATACGTTTTTGACCAATTAAGTAAATATCCCGCAAGGGCTTGATCTAAGTCAGCGCGTTCAGAGAAGCTCGCACGCTCGAGCTGGGCAGAAAACCCCGGTATTCGCAGTGGCGCATAGGCAGCATTCAGGGCGGCGTCATTTTGCACATAAGCAACTTCGCCCAAAGGTAAAAAACGCCCTTTTTTGACGATAAGTTTTCCTTGCTCTGGAACGAGAAAGTAGGTCCTCGCATTCTTTTCAGAGAGAAGATAGAGCACCGCGCCAACAAGTGCCAAAAGAACTAAACCTGTCAAAAACCGAGAGATTTTTTGTTTTGCATTGGTGGTCTTTTTTTGAGGCGACGATTGGGATTCGCCAAATTCTTCGTCATCATCAAACACGGTAAGTGCACTTTGACTCGGTTCTTGCTCGTTGTAAAGATTTGGTCAGAAACAGTGTCAAATGAGACATCACATAGGCTCTCAGGGCAATTTGGAACTAATTCTTTCGACGCGGAGTGCGAACCAGGCATCTGGCAGGATCGGGGCCTGAAAGCGGGATTCGCAATCGTTCGTTTTTTCCGTATGGACTCGCCTGAATCTCGAACTGGTCCCAGCTAGTTCGCCGTTTTAAAATCGCTTTCAGTTTTTGAGAGCAAGCCGCTAAAATGCGGCGCCGGGCCGAACTGGCATGCCCCTTGGTTCCCTTTCTTACAAGCGCAATATCCACAGGCAAAGCCAATTGTGGTTCATCCTTTCGGATATCGACCAAGACCTTTGCCAATAATTTCGATTTTTCGCTATCACGTACAGAACGCAGAATTGCCTCTCTGGCACGAGTCAATCTCTCGAGTTTTGATCTTGTTTTTTGAAGTAGAGAACTCCTCGCTTGTAGAGCCTGTAGATTTTTATTTTTGCCACGCTTCTTTTGTATTTCGAGGAGCAACTCATATGGATTGACCTCAAGTGGTTCCCTCTTCGCCAATGCAACGGCCAAAGTCTTTGCATGTTCGAGCTTTCCTGTTCTCATAAGGGCGCGAATTGCAAGCGCCAGCAGCTTTGGATGATCATCCGCTTGCTTCAGTGCCTCGCGTGCAAGATCAGCTAAAGTGTCATCTTCTTCCGAAAAATGAAGCGCTATATGTAATCTCGCAGTAAGCAGCGCTTGATTAAGAGGAATATCTTGTATTTCGGTCAATTTCTCAGATTTAGCTTTCGCTTTCGAAAACTTCTTTAGCCGAGTCAACAAGACGACCTCTGCTATTGCAGCATCCATCGAATCTGGCTGCGCCTTACGGATACTCTGGACGCGACGTAGAGCTCGTCTCGAAGCGGTAACGTTATCGAGAAGTACCAATAGTCGAAGCGCAGTATTTCTCAGAGTTGGCTGGGCCAAAGACTTTTCAGCCCATTGGTACACCTCGTTCCTTCTTCCTGCTTGATTAAGGGCTGAATAGATTCGCGAAACATAAACGCCCGATTTCTCCTCATTCGTGACATATTGAGACGCGTATCTTGCTAGGCCGACTGCAGGGTCAGGAGAGAAAGCTTCGTCTAATGGAGAGGTCGCCTTTGTAATGGCAGCAACCAACAATCTCTCTGCTTTTTCGAATTGCTCTGCTTGCCCAAATGCCAAAGCGGCCAGAAACAGGGTCCTTGCAGAGGCTGATTCGTCAACAGAAGCTTTGGCCAAAGTCATTTTCGCTTTGGCATACCCACCCGGAAAATGAACGTGAGCCATGGCTTGATAGGCAGGTAAATCAACCCGATTGAGAATTCTTATCGCGGGGCGGAAATTCCCGACCCAAAGCGTTGCCAAACCTAATGTTCGCTGTAAGGGGATCGACTCAGGATCGAGCATCGCTATCCGTTGGAGCTCAACAAGACCGTTTCGGTCCCGTTGCACCAGGATGTCCTCGACGGCAGAAACGAATCGCTCGGTCGACTTCTGAGTCACCTGGGCAGTGGAATTCGCGGACTTGAAGCCAAATATAAGAACGAAAAAGAATATAAGGATCTTGCTCCTGTTCACCTCTAATGCAACATAACCATCGGAAAACCATGAGTTTATGAACTGTTGATTTCCTGTTTCTCCAAATTTGAAATGCAGATTTGCACTCTCAATCATCCAAGCACCCGTCTCGTTAAACTATACAAAACGTTGTCTATAGGCAAAAAAGGCTCCAAAGGAGGGTCGGATTCACAAATGTCTTCGGCAAAACCTGCACAGAAAACACCTTCGAAGCCGCGCCGTTGACTCTGAACCCTCCATTCTCGTGCAGCGGATTTTATCGAGGTTCATTAATTCACAGCGTTTCCAATAGAATTGGTGGACAAACGGCGAACGCTTCGCCATGACGGAGCGGAAATTTATTTCGGAGCACCCAATAAATGTCAAACGCACCCATATTTCTGATGCTTCTTGGTCAACTAACGGCCAACCCAACCGTGACCGCGACAGAGGCTGGATTCACAAAAGCCCAGCAAGCTTACATCGATCAGCGAATCGAAGAGTCAAAAACTCTAAAAATTATCGCCGAAGCCTACATGAAATTTCTTTTCCGTAACAATGCTAAGCAAGGATGCGTAACCTACGGTAACCCGCATCCTCGAGGCGATAATTACACTGGAGATAATGGCGCGTGTCCGGAGTTCGGACTTACGATTGAAGGCAACCCCACCAAAAACATCAAAGGTGGCTTTCGACTGCAATCTCGATTCGGCCAGGATTTTGGCGACTGGTTTGAAACCGGTGACCGTCGTGAAATTGCGGACGCATCCGGTGAAAGTCTTGGTCAAAACCATGCAGCACCGATTCAGCTGAGAGGAATCTTTCTAGAAATCAAAGATCCAATTCCAGGAATTGATTGGGCTCTGTTCGGCACGAGCGGACTCGATTATTGGGATGCTTGGACCGTTGGTCGCGCACGATTCATTGACCGTTTCAACGGTAAAGGCATTTTCTTGCGAACTCAGATTGGTAATTACGTTGAAGCCTTAGTTGCCCGAATTGCGATGGCAAAGTTGTTTGGAACAGCCAACTACAGTGTCCTCGAAGAAGACCTCGTAACAAATCCATTCTGGGCAAGAGATGCTATTTATGCACTCCGACTGAGAACACCCAAGTCACTTATCAAGGGCCTACAGGTCACACTCAACGCGAATGTTTCTCTAGACGAAGAGGCTGACATCCGCGACCCTGATGCACCCGGCTCCACCAACACTCAGGACGCCAAAGACGACCTCACCGCTGTTGCGCCTCGTTTTATTGGTGCAAACGCGAGTCTTACGGCTCAGTTCACAAGAATTGAAGACCTCGATATCACAGCTCTAGTTGCAGCATCGTACAACGAACCAAACCCAGATTACGTCAGTAACCTCGCTCGAGGAGGCTTAGGTTTTTCCAACATTGTATTCGACACGAACCAAGACTTCGCTGGGACCCTGAGAATTACGAGCGATGAGCAGTTTCTCAAAGGCCTAAAGATCCAGGCAGAATACTTCAATATCGGGAGCGAATATAATGCTGTCGCCGGCTCTCGGCGCGAAGAAGATGTATTAATTACTGATGGTTTCATAGAAGGTGGGCAGCTTCCGACCTTAAACGTCGCGAATGAACTCATCGATTTTCACGATACGTTCTACGAATCCGCGGTCGGTTGGCACGGTATTTCATTGGTTGTTGAACATGCATCACGAGCCTTCGAATCCAAAGCAGAAACCACTTTCATCGGATACAACACGAACGCCCAAGACCGAGACATGGATATCTTCCCAGGATTTGGTGGGTTCGATGGGTACACCGATGTCAATCTGTTTAGCTACGCGAACACAAATGATCGAGGACGCGATCCACGAGCCGTCTATCGCCCCAACCAAGAACGGCAGACTCTCATCTTTATGGGTGAGCTAGGCTACAAGCCAAGCTGGTGGAAACAATCTATTTTCAAAGTCAAAGCGAAATACATCCTCGACTCGGATGAACGCGACTTAGATATTGATGCAGATGATTACGACGGAAAGATTCTCAATACAAAATTGAGCGTATCTGCGAAGGCCTTCCAGAAGCTCGATTGGACGACGGGACTCGCGTACGAATACTGGGATGAAGCCGCTCGAAGCGGTAGCTATGCCGGCGGTGTACCGCAATTCATCGACTACGAAACAACTAGACTTCGACCGTTCGTCACGTTGCGATACAGCTTCGGAACCATTTGGGCCAATTACCACTTTGAAATGGTCAAAAAAGAAATCTCCGCCTCGGACGTCAGTGCAAACTACGAATCTGGCCTTATCGTTCGCAGCGTAGGCGCAATCGGCGGCGCCTTCTAAAGTAACGCCTCTATAAAAACTCACCTCACCCTTATTTACGGACAATGAAGACCTGGCGACTGACGGTCATTGTCGGCTTCGTTGCACTCGTTGACTCCGCCCATTACCGAACCAGCGTCATCGGCAACGACATA
>Ga0163109_10000015_pt1 | contig 177808 bp, 157 predicted proteins | sample CRUFie1St13metaG_FD_108704 | JGI IMG/M metagenome (GOLD analysis project Ga0163109, IMG submission 108704) | Marine microbial communities from the Costa Rica Dome - CRUD Field 142mm St13 metaG | ecosystem: Environmental > Aquatic > Marine > Oceanic > Photic zone | place: Costa Rica: the...
ATCACTGGTCTCCCATTCTGGAAGACTTTCCATTTAACGGCCGGTTGACATAATTGTTCTTGGAATCCCATACTGGTGGTCGAGATTAAACGTCCAATGAGAATTCTAATCACAGGGGGGGCAGGTTTTCTTGGCAGTCATTTAGCGGATCGATTGCTTGAGGACAGGCACGAGATCATTTGCATGGATAACCTATTTACGGGCTCAAAAAGAAATATAGCGCACCTGATGCAGAATCCGAGCTTTGAATTTTTGCGGCACGACGTGACAGATCCCTTTAAGCTAGAGGTGGATCAGATTTACAATTTGGCCTGCCCGGCGTCTCCAGTGCATTACCAGTATAATGCGATAAAGACGATTAAAACTTCAGTTATGGGGGCGATCAATTGCCTTGGCCTGGCGAAGCGAGTAAATGCCCGCGTGTTCCAGGCGTCGACTTCTGAGGTATATGGAGATTCAGAAGTTCATCCACAGCCGGAATCGTATTGGGGGAGTGTTAATCCGATTGGAATTCGGTCGTGTTATGACGAGGGCAAACGTTGTGCGGAAACTCTATTTTTCGACTATCACCGGCAAAACGGGGTCGATATTCGTATTGTGCGCATCTTCAATACTTACGGGCCGCGAATGTCGCCGCAAGATGGCCGAGTTGTTTCCAATTTCATAGTACAGGCCCTCAGGGGCGAAGACATCACGATCTTCGGCGACGGTTCCCAAACCCGTTCGCTTTGCTACTACAGTGATTTGATAGAGGGCTGCGTCCGTTTAATGGAGCAGGACAAACTGGTAGGACCTGTCAACATTGGGAATCCGGGTGAATTTACGATGCTTGAACTAGCCGAAAAAGTGATCCACCTGACGGGGACTCAGTCCAGAATCGTGTATGAGGCGTTGCCTGAGGATGACCCGAAACAGCGCCAGCCATACATCGATCTCGCCAAGACGGAGTTAGGATGGGAGCCCAGAGTTTCGCTAGATGAGGGTTTGGTAGAAACGATCGACTATTTTAGGTCCTATTTGGATAGCTAGATGAGATTTTTGGTATGTTTTCGTGAATAGGGGTGCTAACGCCCTTGATGAGATGAACAAAGAAAATTTTTTCGAGCAAGCACCCTCCAACCAAAACCTGATCCAATTGTTTGAGGGCCAGTGGTTTTCAATTATGCCTGAAAAACTGGGTGTTGATTCCAAAGGAATCGGAAAGCTTCATGATGATGACCGTATTTACTGGGCTTCCTCAATTCTTGGTGGTTTTCGCGACAAATCCGTTCTTGAACTTGGCCCACTAGAAGCTTGTCACACCGCCATGCTTGAAAAGGCCGGAGCCCACTCGATTCTAGGAGTAGAAGCGAACTCAGAAGCCTTCCTCCGATGTCTGGTGGTGAAGGAGCTGCTTGATCTGAAGAGGGCCCGATTTAAGTTGGGGAACTTCGTGGGCTACCTTCAAGAGCAGGAAGAACGTTTTGATGTGGGAATCGCCTGTGGTGTCCTCTATCATATGAAGAATCCAGTTGAACTCATTGAGCTCTTGTCGAAAAAAGTAAGATCGCTGTTCGTATGGACCCACTATTATGACGCCGAGCTGATTGGAGGAAACGAAGTAGTGCGAAGCAAGTTCGCAGGGAGCTGGTGTGCAGGCCACATGGGTTTTGATCACCGGCTGCATGCCTACGGTTACGGCGAAGCGTTGGAATGGAAAGGATTTTGCGGAGGAGGTAGCGAATCTTGCAATTGGATGGAGAAAGAGGAGATGCTAAGGGCTTTCGACCATTTCGGATTTGAGTTGTTAGGTGAGAAGCTCGAGCCGGACCACATTCATGGCCCAGCGGCCTGGCTAGCGTTTGAAAACAGAAATCTTAAGCCTATGCTGTAGCTGAATGGCTAGTGGACAAAGCTAACCTTTCAGAATTTTGGCATTTAAACCCGCTGACAGAAAGAAGAACCTTTTCATTGCAAGCTGGTCTTCTATCCGATACCCGACAGGGTCTTATTCTAACAAGTATAATGTTATCATCAATTTTTAAAAGATTCGCTGGCCGCTCCAACGTAAAGTGGCTTAAGTCTTGCCAACCATTAGTTGAGAAAATCAATGAACTTGAGCTGAGCTATCAATCTCTCAGTGAAGAAGAATTAAAAGAGCACACGGAAAAGTTCCGTGAACGTTTCAAGAATGGTGAAACACTAGAAGACCTGTTGCCTGAGGCGTTTGCCACGGTCAAAAATGCTGCCCGAAGATTGGTTGGATCAAAAAGTCTTGTGATGGGGCAGGAAATCCCTTGGGAGATGGTGCACTACGATGTACAGCTAATTGGAGGGGTGGCCCTTCACCAAGGGCGTATCGCAGAAATGGCTACGGGTGAAGGAAAGACACTAGTGTCGACCCTTCCTCTCTACCTAAATGCCTTGTCATCTAGAAACGTACAATTGGTTACCGTTAACGAGTACCTCGCACAGCGGGATTCCGAGTGGATGGGGCATCTGCTGAAGTACTTAGGACTCACGATTGGCTGTATTAAGAACCAAATGCCTCCAGACCAAAAGCGTGAGATGTATGGTTGTGACATTACTTACGGCACTGCATCGGAATTCGGGTTTGACTACCTTAGAGACAATGGGATGGCTCACAGTAAAGAGGAGCAGGTTCAGCGCGATCACTTTTTTGTGATCATCGATGAAGTTGACTCTATTTTAATCGATGAGGCGAGAACCCCGCTCATTATTTCTGGCCCGGCCCCTATTCAACGTGAGCAGCCTTACACCAAAATGAAGGCCGGTATCCATCGATTAGTAGCCAAACAAGTTGCATTGTGCAACAAACTTGCAAGTGCGGCGAAAATTGAGCTCGACAAAGACGAAGAAACGGTAGCGAAGGAGACGCAGGCTTTCCAGGAAGAGTCGGCCCGGATTGCCAAAGAAAATAAGACTCTTGGAGCGAATGGAGAGCCTCTCTTGCTTCAGCCGGAAGCGGCTGATCCTTTCGCAGATCTTTTGTTGGTGAAATTAGGGACGCCTAAGAACAAGACTTTCTTAAGGCTCATGGAGAATGGGGAGTATCGCCGTGAGTTCGATAAATTTGATACGGAAATGCATGGGGACCTGAACAAGGATCGCATGTACAACCTCAAAGAGAGGCTTTACTATGTGATTGACGAAAAGCAGAGGCAAGCTGATCTGACTGAAAATGGAAGGAAGGAGCTACGGCCCGATGATCCCGACGCATTCATGCTGCCGGACCTCGCGACTCGATTCAGCGAACTCGATAAAGACTTATCTCTGTCGTCGGAAGAAAAGGACGCCGTCAAACTATCTGAGCAGGAGAAACTAGAAGAAGTTGGAGAAGATATACACGCGATCAGCCAGTTGCTGAGAGCGTATTCGCTCTACGAGAAAGATGTCGAGTACGTAGTGCAAGATGGGAAGGTTGTGATCGTGGATGAGAATACTGGACGTATTATGCCTGGTCGGCGTTGGGGCGATGGACTGCATCAGGCAGTTGAAGCTAAAGAAAACGTGACGATCGAGAGAGAGTCACGAACCTATGCCACTATAACAGTTCAGAATTACTTCCGATTGTATGACAAACTCGCAGGAATGACGGGTACGGCGGAAACCGAGGCGACTGAGTTTCATGACATCTATTCATTGAATGTCGCGATCATTCCCACAAACGAGCCCTGTATCCGGATTGACGATAACGATGTAATTTTCAAGTCGCGTCGTGAAAAGTACAATGCGGCGATAAACGATATCGAGTTAGCTCATAAAAAGGGGCAGCCCGTCCTTGTTGGGACGGTATCGGTTGAAGCTTCGGAATTATTAGGGCGGATGTTGAGGAGGCGGAACATCCCTCACAATGTTCTCAATGCGAAGTACCATCAGCAGGAAGCAGAAATCGTTGCCCGTGCGGGGATTAAAGGAGCTGTCACAATCGCCACCAACATGGCGGGTAGGGGAACGGATATCAAGTTGGGTGAGGGCGTCAAGGATCTTGGTGGCCTTCTGGTGGTCGGTACAGAGCGGCACGAGTCCCGACGTATTGATCGTCAGCTTAGGGGCCGCTGCTCCCGTCAGGGCGATCCAGGGCGGTCGAAGTTCTTTATTTCTTTGGAGGATGATTTAATGCGCCTTTTTGCGAATTCAGGTCCCATGGCCAAAATTTTGCAAAATTCGATGGAAGAGGGTGACCCTCTGGAGCATTCTCTCTTGAATCGCTCTATTGAGACGGCCCAGAAAAAAGTCGAGCAGCAGAACTACTCGATTCGTAAGCGTCTCCTTCAGTATGATGACGTACTAAATAAGCAGCGAGAAATTGTATACGGGATTCGCAACGAGGCCCTGCGAGGTGAGTCTCCCAGTAATACTATTTTTGAATTGGTTGAAGAGGAGCTAGCTGAACGGGTTGAGACAGAGTCGAACGGAGTGGACGGCGACTTGAGCGGCTTTGTGACTTGGGCGAATTCGCATTTCCCGATTGGGTTGCGAGATGAGGATTTCCTTGGAGTGGATTCGGAATCCGCGGTTGATGTGGTGATGAGAAAAGTCAAGGAAGCTTATCGCCTCAAAAAGACAGCGGAAAATGAGGCGGCTCTTCTGCACCTCGAGCGCTTTATACTGCTGAACTCGATAGATGGACGCTGGCAGGAGCATCTCACCGAAATGGAAGAGCTTCGAAGGAGTGTTTCACTCAGGAGCTATGGACAAAAGGATCCGCTAAGTGAATACAAGAATGAAGCTTACAGCTATTTCGAGGAGCTGGTCGTAATGATCCGAACCCAACTCTGTTCGAAACTTTTCCGGACTGCTACCAATCTAGTCGCGATTGAAAACGTCAAGACCATGCAGGCTCGCCAGGCAGTGGCACGGGGGCCAGGCTATGCAGATCTATCTGGCCCAGTAGGTCAATCGAGGGGTCAGAAGAAAATCTCTCTGCCCAAAGTAACGGTGAAAAGGGCGGTGCCGAAAGTCGGTAGGAACGAGCCCTGTCCGTGCGGAAGTGGTAAAAAGTATAAGCAGTGTTGCGGGCGCTAGAAGTTTTTGCACACCTCGCGAGCAACTTTCAAATCCTAATAGGTTGGGGTGTTGGAATGTATTAGCCTGAATAGCCAGTTTCCCTCTTTGGATTTCGATTATTGGTAGATTTGTTGGTTTTTCGCTCAAAGAGTTAAAAAACGAAACCAATGGCTTGTTTTATCTGTGTTTAATATGTTTAAATATCGAATCGCGATATCGGAGAGTGACCATGAATTATACTTGGAAGGGGAAAAAGTTTTTAGCAATTATTGCTTCGGTTGCTGCTGCGGGAACGGTCGTCAAAGCTCAGGAGGTTTATTCGCAGATTGTGGGAGCCATCTCTATCAATTTGCCGGCGGAAAGTGATGTCATTGTCTCATTTCCGTTCAAGCAGTCAGCTGAGTTTCGAGGCTTTCTCGATTCAGCCTCAGGGGCAGGGAATCTGGTTTTGAATGTTTCTGCCGAGTCGTTGACGAATGGGGCGTTTGATGCACAGTCCGGATTGTCGACCCATTACCTTGTGATTGAGTCAGGCACGCAGCAGGGGGTTCACATTGACATCTCGTCCAACACCGGATCTCAACTAACGCTTGTCGGTGGTGATCCGACCGGACTCGCAAATGGAGATCAAATCGCTGTTTATCCGCACTGGACCCTAGGATCGGCATTTCCGTTTGGGGTAGCGAAGGAGGATGAGGCTGAACCTGGATTAAGAAAAATCGAGGTAATTGTCCCGCAGGCGACCTCGTCCGCTGGAAACATGATCCCTGAGGGCATTTTCTACTTTTCGGGTGGAGCCTGGCGCAAGGTTGGGGCAGGCATCAACGCGGTAGCTGACAATTCAGTCTTGTACCATGGACGAGCGTTCGTCATCCGAAATAACGGTAAGGTGTCGAAGGATGCTCTCTTCTTTGGTGAAGTAGTTGACGCTCCCATTGCGATTCCATTAAGTGAGTCTGGTAAGTATCCACTGAATAACTTTGTCGGTCTCAACCGGCCGTTAGCTATCAGTTTAGACGAGCTAGGACTAGCAGGGGGAGGAGTTTTTGAAGAAACGACGGATCCAACTAACCCACGCGATAAGCTGTTGACATACTCCCTGACAGGAGCCGGCAAGAACAAAAAACCCGTTGGGACGTATTACTACTACAACGGAGCTTGGCGTGAAGAAAGTGCTGGTGCTAGTGCAGACAAGGGAGGCGATTTAATTCAACCAGGGATGGGTCTTGCAGTGCAAAAGATCCAAGTAGGCTCTAATCCTAAAGATTCCAACTGGGTAAATGAATGGGAGCTGCCACAATGATTACAAAAAGATTAATCACAACAGGGGCTTTTACATCGATCTTTGTAGCCAAAGCGTGGGGTTCAGTCTTCTTCACAGTAGATGTGGGTAGCTTACAGGACGAGAACGGTACCGCACTGGTGGATAAAGGGATGCTCTACCTAATTTCTAGTGGTGCCGATGGTTCCTTCTCACTTCCGACAGAAGGCTCAATCACTGGTGCGGGAGACGATTCGGTCGTCGCAGCATGGGACTTGAGCACGGAGACCTCGACCCAGGGGGAGTATATTGTTTCATCGGGCAAAGTTGCTTATGACGAGACATGGGCATTGGGTGACGATCTCGCGATCCTCTGGTTTCCAAATTTAGCGGTGAGTAACCAGTCTCCTGCCGCAAGCGAGGCTTACGGATTTTACCGGAACACTTCCGTTAGCGGAGGGGGCGACGTCTGGGAACTTCCAGAAGATGGGACACTCTTGCACAGTTTGAAGTTTTTCACTGAAGGCGATAATCCACTTGTCGAAGGCAGTGACGTGCCTGCGTTGCTAGCGGCTGCAGGACTTGGAGTCGGCGAATCAGCGGGACCTCCGACTGCCCCAGTGAAAGTCGCAACCAACGAGAACAATCCCGGTACAATCGCCTTCGAATGGGAGGGAGCAAGTGTCCCAGGAGGAGCTTATCGAATTGAAAGAAAGCTGGCTGGCGGCTCAGACTGGACAGTATTAGGTACCGTGGAAGCAGGAGAAACAAGCTTCGAAGATCCTACAGTAGGTCGAGGGAAGAATTATGAGTATCGATTGGTGGGCATAAACGGCTTTGATTCCGTTGCGAGCTCTGAAGCTTCGATACAATCGCTACAATCAAGCCTTGCCAACATCGCAACCCGTGGAGTCCTAAAGAGTGGGGCTGAGGCGCTGATACTAGGATTTGTGATTAAAGGGACTGGTCAGATCGACATCTTAGCAACGGCTAAAGGTCCGGAGCTTGCGAATGTGGGCATTACCAATTTCGCTTTGGATCCGACAATCGCCCTGTTTCCCTTTGGCGCAGCTGCTCCCGATGTGGAGAACGACGATTGGGGAAACACGCAACTTACGGAAATCAATGATTTCGTTGGGAGATCTTTCGCCACCAATTTTACTGATCAATCATCGAAGGACGCTGCTTTAGCGTTTTCGCCAGAAGGCACGCAGTTGTTCACCGCAATTGTGAATGACAGTGGTAATGCTGATGGCGTAGGCCTCGTGGAAGTTTTCGATGCCACGGGAACGTCGCGCAATGGAGTCGCTCCCAATGATGCACAAAATCGACTCGTCAATGTGGCTACTCGTGGATTTGTGGGTACAGGCGACGAAGTGTTGATTGCTGGGTTTATCGTTGATGGCCAGGTTGATTCCAAGCTACTGTTGAGAGGGTTAGGACCGTCGATCGCCGGTTTAACCGGGACGGTTGAGGATCCGACGATAACGTTATTCCGGACTGATTTTACTCAACCTGGCTTTCCCCAAATTGAAGTCGCGACGAATGACAACTGGGAAGATAATGCTAGCAAGGTCGATGAAATAATCGCTACATCCAGACAAGTTGGAGCAGCGGTGCTAGATTCCGGTTCTAAAGACTCGATCATTTTAATCGATGCGGTACCCGGTTTATACAGTTTTGTAATGTCGGGTGTGAGTGATGGCACTGGGATTGGGCTAGTCGAGGTCTTCCTCGCGGACTGATCACCTCCTCATCTCAGTGCGTTTCGAAACCCGGTTTGCCTCCGAGACCAGTCGGGTTTATTTTTTGGAGATATCCGGGCTTAAATGATCTGAAGTTCGCTGCAATCGGTTCAATTATATGCTAATTTCTACCAATTTGACGAAAAAGGCTCATCCTGTTCAGGCAATTTTGACCACATCCTTTGAATGAGATTATCCGTAATCGTTGCTGCCTTCAATGATGTGGTTTGACTTACGCATCACCCTCCAGTGATTCGAAGTTATTAGAATTATGAAAGACTCAATACGTTTAATATGTTTTATTGCATCAGTTATTGGCGATCTTTACGCTGCCGAACAGCCGAACATCCTTTTCATTGCGATTGACGATATGCGGCCGGAATTCGCTTGTTATGGCTCTGAATTGGCGGTTACGCCGAACCTCGATAAATTGGCGAGCGAAGGCGTATTGTTCGAGCGAGCTTATTGCCAGCAGGCGATTTGCAGTCCTTCGCGGGCGAGCATCATGACCGGTACGCGGCCAGATACGAATGGTGTGATTGAAAACTACACTTACTTTCGCGATGCGAATCCGGATATCGTGACGCTTCCGCAGTACTTGATCGAACAGGGGTACGAAACAGTTCATGCAGGTAAAATCTATCATAGCGTGAGATTTGGAGACCAGGAAAAGTCGTGGAGTCGGCAGCCGGTTTCCGAATTGCCGGGAATCAAGCGTCCTATGCCATACGCCAAGAAAGAAAATATGGAGATTCAGAATAGGAATCGCGCAGAGGCAGCTGCCAAGTACAAACCGGAAGCCCGAGGGGGAATGGGCAATGGCCCGGCATATGAAGCAGGGGATGTGGCGGATCACTTTTATTCGGATGGATACGATACTTTGAGGGCGATTGCGACGATGAAGGAGATGGCGAAGAAGCCTGATAAGCCATTCTTTCTCGGACTGGGCTTCAAAAAGCCACATTTGAATTGGATCGCTCCCAAGCGCTATTGGGATTTGTATGATCCGGAAGATATTACGTTGGCCGAGCATCAAGAGGCTCCGAAGGATGGAGCGGTGATGGGGTTACATGCTTCTTTCGAACTACGGGTGCGTCATGGCATTCCTAAGGATGGACCAATCGGTCCCGAGTTGGCGCGTACTTTGCGTCATGCTTATCTGGCATGTACCAGTTATGTGGATGCGCAAATCGGTTATGTGATCGATGCCTTGGAGGAAGCAGGACTGCGTGAAAATACGATTATTCTCGTATGGGCGGATCACGGGTGGCATCTGGGCGACATGGGCGTTTGGGGAAAGGCGACCAATTACGAAATTGCGACGCGTGTGCCGCTGATTGCTTGGACGCCGGATTTGCCAAAATCGAGTCGCGGTTCGAGATCCTCAGCCTTGGTTGAATTGATCGATATGTATCCGACTTTGTGCGACCTAGCGGGCGTTGGGATTCCGAATCATTTGGAGGGCACCAGCTTTGCACCGCTTTTAGAGAATCCGAATCGCAAGTGGAAGACGGCGGCGTTTAGTCAGTACCCGAATCCCGCTTTGCGGGAGTGGGCGGCTAACCCATTGGCACAAGGCGTTCGGGAGACTTTTTTCGGTCCGCTGATCGAGAAGGTGGAAGACCGAATCATAAAGCAGCAAGGTGAGAAATGGGATCGCGATTTGTTTGAAAACGATTTGATGGGTTACGCCATGCGGACGGATCGCTATCGCTTGGTTGTTTGGAAGGATTACACGAAGCCGGAGGTGGAACCGCTTTTCATCGAATTATACGACCACAAGAAGGATCCTGCGGAATCGCAGAACGTTGCGGCCAAACGTCCGGAATTGGTTAAGCGATTGCTAAAGCAATTCGATGCCGGATGGAAAGCTGCGCTTCCTAAGGATGAAGGGTGAACCCCTAAAATTGCATAATAATCCTTATCCATCGGCCCGCAGGGCAATCACTCCATGTTTGCTTCCAAATATGCGAGGATGAACTTGTCTAGTTCATTCTCAATCCAATGCATTGGTGCTGACTTATCGAACACTTCGTAACGCATTTCTCTTGCTGCAAAAACAAAGAATTCAGGCAAATAATCCGTTCTATAATCAGGTACACCTATTTTTTCTGGGGCAGTTGATGGTCTTAACCCATCTTGTAATTGGGGAAATAGCACTTTTATGGATTATAACCTAATTCAAAAAATACCGAAAATTAGCCAAAAATGGCATAAATTGGGCCCAAATTGAAGTTTTTAGGCTGTTTTTGGGCTAAATTAGCCTAATTTTGGCAAAAATGGAAATGACCCACAGGAGTGCTAGGTGAGTTGCTCAGATTTAGCGACTTTCCTCCAAAGACTTCAGAACAATCCGCTTTCAATTGCTAGCTAATCGATCGGCCAATCGGCCCAACTCCGCTCGATCGATAAAGCCATCTCCGTTATGATCGTTTCTGCTAAAATTGGCTTTTATTTTGAGGATCGCCTCGTCCGAGGAAATTTTGCCGTCCTGATTCTTGTCCTGCTCGCCGAGCCACAACTGGATACGCTGCTCCCTCTCTTCATCCGCTTCGGGGATTTGGGCTGATTGAGTCTCAGCTAATCGCTTTAAAGTCTCACAGCCTGCAAAAAAGAGGCAACCGAGAGCGAGTAGGATGGGGAGCGATCTCATATCTTAACCAAATCACAGATAGCCCCGTAGGACGACAATTTTTTCTGGGGGCAGTTAGCCTAGGTATGCCATCAAAACGTTAATCTAATCGCGATCCACTAAAGCTGATTGTCCGCGGGCCAATAAACTCTCCCTCAACGTTATCTCCCTCAATAACAGCTTTGAGATCAAAATAATAATCTCTAATTGTAAAATTAGCAGTTACCGAGCCATCAGATTCAAGGACTACGTTTTTGAGTGGTGTCTCGCCTCGTGGAGAAATAAACGCACCGGAAAAGCCTTCACTCGCTTCATTGAACCGTAGTTCCGTACTCTCTTCCGCTCCTCGCAAAGGGTTAACATATTTAATTAGGAAATTGCCGCCGAGCGGTTCTTCATCCACTTCAGGTGTTTGAGTTGATTGAGTCTCAGCTACTTTCGGTACAGTCTGACAGCCAGTAATTATGAGGCAACAGAGGGTGAGTAGTGCGGGGACTGATCTCATGATCTAACTTGAACAGAGATTGCCCCATAGGGCGACAATTTTTTCTGTGGGCAGTTGATCCATATAAATTGCGATGCTGCCGCCCCCCGCGACCCCCTCCCCATTGGTGTGCTTCAGCAAGATCAGCTGTTGCAAAAGACCAACATCAGAGTGCTGCCATAATGTTTTTAGTGGCAGCTATACGGCAGTAAGCATTTATTTCCCCAATCAAATATCACCCTATAAATTTTATAAATATCTTTCTTACAGGAATTTATAAGGAGAATAATCTATAATGTTGTGGATACAGTGTCGACGGCGATTGGTGCGGTTAGGGATTGTGGAGTTCCAGATTTGCAAATCGTTGTTGTGGACGACGCATCAACCGTTGGCACGGCCGACTTGCTCAAGGGACCACTTGGTACGGAAGTTGATATAGTCGTTCACCATTCATTAAATATGGGAAGGGAGGTCCTGAAAGCGGGTATTAAGATGGCGAAAGGGTTTCATATTATATTTCAAGATACCTATCTGGAGTACAGTCCCAATGAGTACAGTGCACTAATCGACAGTTTAAGGGAGTCGGGTGCGGATGCGGCTTATCGACCAAGAGTTTTAGGCAGAGGCTTGTTTGAAGTGAGTCCATTTTGGCAACTAATGGTGAACGGATTTCTGACGCTCGTATCGAATTTTTTTACAGGATATCGAATTACAGATATGCAAACCTCCTTTAAGCTTTTTCCGAGCGAATTTCTGAAATCGGTTGAATTCGAGGAAAACTAATTTGGAATAGAGCCAGAACTAAAAGTAAAGGCGGCCATGGCGAATATAACGATCGTAGATGGGCCGATTTCCTGCGAGCAACGAAATTTAACCGATGGAAAGAAAATTCGTCCCAAAAACGGTTTCAGAGCACTGTATATTATAATTAAATACGGATTTAAGAGTTGCTAGGATTAAGCAAATCTGGAACCTCTTTTGAGGTTATTATGGAGTTGATCGTGAATTGCGTTTATTTGAGATGAGAATGTTAACGGAGTTGGCTTATAGAATACTGAGCAGCCTGCCACCTTGGCTCAAAGACCATAGCCCGATTATTGATCTTAGAAATAAACTAAGGCATTGGGAAATCCTGAGGCGAACCCGCGATTTAATTCCTAATCCTGTGTACAAAGATATTATTAGGAATGAAGATTTCAAAATTGTATTCATTTCTCCGATATATAATTCCTTCCCGCTCTTAGCGTTGTCGCTTATGGAGCAAACCTATAAAAACTGGGAATTGCTGTTCGTTCATGATGGCCCTGCGGATGATCTTGACGAAATAGGAAAGGCGATAATTGCTAGTGACGACCGGATAAGTTTTATTGAAACAGCAGAAAGGGCAAATGATTGGGGTCATACCCCAAGGCAGATAGCGTTTGAGGAAATTCGGGAAAGGGGTATCGGGGACTTTTTAGTGGTTACGAATTCGGATAACTATCATGTCCCTGGTTATATTGAGAAAATGCTGGAGCATTTTGACGATGACGCCCATGCAGTTTATTGTGACATGATTCACGATTACTATAGCTGGAGAAACTTAGAAACTCGACTTGAGTATTCCTTTATCGATTGCGGATGTGTGATGGTGCGAAGTGAAACAGCACTCAAGGCTGGTTGGAATGACAATACCTATGAGGGGGACTGGAAATACATTGCGGACCTAATAGAGGTTTGTGGGACACAAGCGATACGGAAGGTTAGAGCCACATTATTTATCCACTCCTAGCTCGGCTAAAAATGTCTTCTTGGCCCAGGGTTATATTCCAAATTGCTTGTAAGCAGTTTCAAAATTATCTGGGGCTGATTGGGTCTTGACCCACTCGATAAGTTCTTGGATTGAAGAATCAAAATTGGCATTCGGAGCATAGCCTAGGATCTTTCTCGCTCTCGATATATCGGCATAGCAATGCCGTATATCTCCCGGCCGTGCGGTCCCAGTTACTTTGGCTGAGAAATCTTTTTCGAATGAATCAATCACTTTTTTCGCGACCTCCAGAATGGATATCGGCTGACCCGAACCGATATTGAAAACTTGGTAGTCGCCTGCGTCTTTTTGAGTTGCGAGCAGATTTGCTCGAACGATGTCGCTTATGTGTACGAAATCTCGCAGCTGTGCCCCGTCCTCAAATACAACCGGTGCATTACCATTGAGGATTCGACTACTGAATATCGCGGCGACACCCGTATACGGATTTGAAAGGGATTGGCGTGTCCCGTAAATATTGAAATAGCGAAGAGCGACAACGGGAATACTATATTCCCTGCCTATCGAGAGTGCCATTTCTTCCTGATCACGTTTTGTAATAGCGTAGATTGATGTTGGACGAAGAGGTTTGTCTTCATGGGTCGGTACATGGAAACAAGGTTTTCTGTCCCATTCTAATTCCCAAGCCCCACGCTCGAGTTGCTCTCTTTCTCGAAGGTTAGGGAATACTTCGTTATCGTTTTGTTTATATAACCCTTCACCATAGATAGACATGGAAGAGGGTATAATCAACTTTTTTATCGGATAACGGTTTCGATTGACGAGTAATTCGAGTAGTTTTGCTGTTCCCAAAGTATTTACTTCTGCATACTTGGTTGGGTTCCACATCGACTGCATCACACTGACCGCTGCCGCTTGATGCGATACTACAGAAACTTTTTCAAGGCACTTTGATAGTAGGTTCGTATCCCTTATGTCCCCGTAAACAAACTCAGCCTCTTTGTTTACGTAAGAAGGGGGTGCTTTGATGTTCCCATGTACTATTGGATCAAGATTGTCCAGAATTCGTACCTGGTAGCCTTTTCTCAAATATTCGTCCGCCAGATGGGATCCTACAAATCCGCACCCACCGGTGATTAGTACCCTTTCACTCATTTATATTATTGAGGATGTCTATTCTATGTACTCGTTGATTTACATCTACCATAGTGCGAATGATTTGAGACGTTTTTCGTAAATTTTCCCGATTATTTTGGGCGAGAATTGATTTCTTATGGTGATAGCCGCTTTTTCGCCAAGGTCTTTTGCGAACTTGCGGTCCTTAAATAGTTTCCTCATCAATTCAGCTGCGTGTTGGGAGCTAGGATCCGCCCAGATCTGTCCTTGGGTGTAGGGACCGAAGTTTTTCTCTAATTCTACAAGATTGAAGTCCACAGGACAGCCATTGGATTGGTTTAGAAACTCAGTTGTGGCGGACCAATTAGTTGATATGACAGGTTTTCCCAGATACATAGATTCGGCCACAGTAAGCCCAAACCCTTCCGCCCTGTGTAGTGATACATAGGCATCCACTGAATACATTAGCTTGTAGACATCCTCTCGGGAGAGCCTCCTGTCAATGAGGTATACATTTTCGATTCCTTTCAGATGAGATTGGAGTTCCATATAAGCCTCCTTGTTCCTCTCGATTGAATGTGTCTTTATGACCAGACCGACATCCTGTCCCTCTTTACCAGCAAACGCCTTTTTGAATGCTCTAATAGTAGCCTTCGGGTTTTTTCTAGGCTGATAGCTATTTAGATCATAGGCGAAAAGAAATAGGTATTTGTCGGACGGAAGGGAAAATTTCTCTCGGTCTGGCTTTTGAGGAGTCTCGAAGTCTATGCAATGCGGGATCGTTAATACCGGTAGAGGCGATTTCATCGTTACTGAGTCTCGGACGAAATTCGAAGGGGTCCAAATTTCATCGTAGTATTTGAAATATTTTATCCAACTATCAGGAAAATCAGGTAGCTCCCAGGCCCAGTATGCGATATTGCGTTTTTCATTCCGAAAACTTTCACCATGATGGTGATCAATGTCAGCACTTTGCGGGGCGTCGATGTGGAATACATTGATAGGATAGGGATTATGTTCGACTAAACGGTTGCTAAGGGAGTGGTCTTCTTTACTCGCTAGACAATTGACTTTAAGAGGAACCAAAGCGGTGCCAATCGACGTTGTATCCATGGCTTTAGCAGCAAGCCTGGCTGATTCCCCAACACCCAATTCAGCGTCAAACCATCCGATTAAGTTAATTCCGATGTTTGACGCTCGCCGGAGAAAATCAAAATTTGCGGGAGAACCCGACTGAGAATCAAAGTCTAGAAGCATCTCATGATTGATCAGCACATTCTTGATTAAGAGTCTTTGATTGAGTTTTTGGGCTCGAAATCGTCCCCAATAGTGTCGCAATGCCTTTGGGATCAAAAACCAGTCTTTCAGTTTTCTACCAAGAAAGGCATAGGCGTTGGATTTCGATACTCCCAAGAGTGTGATATCAATTTGAGAATTGCTCTCAGGCAGGGCGGGGACATCCTCTAGGTTGATCGAGAATCGACCAGATTCTAATGGAAAGAAGTCTTTTGATTCGGTAGAGTTGGTCGTTATCCGAAGGCCGAGTTTGCCGTGCGTCTCATTGTTATTTGTTGGGGGCCGAATTGTACCGATAATTTGGATGCTAGAAAGAAAAAATCCTGCCCCTAGCTTTAGTTTGGCGTACTCTTTAATCCATTTTCCTTTTTCTCGGTCTAGATTTGTTTCAAACCCGGAATGTGAAAATTGAGTTCCTATCCATTTACCTTGATCGATATGGTAGCTTTCTTTGATCATTTCGTCTGTCTTATTATCTAGAATAGACATCCAATGCCTCTCGTTTCGTTTGAGCTTTGCTTCTACGATTAGTTTACCACTAGGGGGTAGCTTCTTATTTAGAAAAAAATGAGATACGGCTTCCCCGACTTTTTTCAAAGAGACAGATTCGCTCCCATCGATAAGACCCTGCAAATAGGCTGCAGGCCACCCTCTGGCCATTGCAGTAAATATTTGAGAACGCCATTTGGTTTGAAAAAGACGCATGTTGCTCTCATTGTGCAAGGTATTTATATCACGAGTTGAGCTGACGTAGTGATTAATCGTACTTTCGTTCGCTACGATGGTTTTTAGACCGATCTCCTTAGCTTTAAAACATAGGTCGATATCCTCACAACCGTTCTCGTATCGCTCATCGAGCCCATCTAGTTCGTGATACAGATCTTTTCGAATTGCTAAGCAAGCTCCGGTCACTGCGAGGAACTCTGTAAAGCTGCCTTTGAGGTTGGGGGTCTTTTTGTGCCGAAGAGTGCCTTTCCCGTCGAAAAGAAATCCAGAATGGTCGATCTCTCCAATCATGGCGTCTAACTGAACATTCCCGACGATTCCGACTTTTCTTTTTCGAAGCCCCGAAAGCATGGGTTCTATCCATTTTCTGGAAAAGACCAAATCATTGTTTAGAAGGAAGAGATAGTCTCCCTTTGCATTTCGTGCTCCTATATTGTTGGACTTTGCGTATCCAAGATTTTCGTTGTTTCGAAAAACATGAATGGTATCGCTTATCAGTGTACGTAGTCGGGCGGCCGTTTCGTCGTTGCTGTAATCGTCTACAATGACAATTTCATAGTCAATTTTTTTTACCGTTTCCTGAAGGGAACTAATGCATTGAAGCGTTAGTTCTATTTGGTTAAAAACGGGAATAATGAATGAAACCATCATCGGGTCGAATAATCTCGAGGCACCTGGGCAAATGTAAAGTCTTCTCGATCCAATGTTAGGTTTGAATTGTAGAAGGGGTCTCGCTTGATTTTATCGCCCCACCGAAGGTACATATACTCGGTCGCTTTCTCAAACTCTCCGGAATCGTCTGATCCTCTTGATGCCGACTCATTATGGTATAGAAGTGAATACGGTGTGAATAAGGAACGGTATCCATTTTCCCAGCATCTAAGGCAGAAATCGACGTCGCTGTAGGCGTTAGGAGTATCATCCTCGTTGAATCCTCCTACATCATCCCAAACAGATTTACGAAATGCCATACAGGCTCCTGTAACGGCACTATAGTTTCCAATTAGAAAGGCCCGGTGGATGTAACCGTCATCGGTTTTGTGGATGAATTTGAACGCTTCGCTACCGACCCCTCCTACACCAAGTAGGATGCCTGCGTGTTGAACGTGCTCGTGGGGATATAGCAATTTTGCACCGACTGGCCCAATCTCGGTGCGTACAGCCTGCATAACTAACTCCTCAAGCCAATCTGGATTGATGACATTTGTATCATTGTTGAGGAGGCAGATGACATCCTCTTTCCTAAAATGGATTGCGGCGTTGTTAATACGCGAATAGTTGAATTTACCGGGAACTTTGAGAACTTCAGTTCCAGACGATTCTAGCGTATCCAAATAGCTGTGTGTCGCCTCTTCGACAGAGCCATTATCTGCGACTACTAATTGATAGTTCCGGTAATTGGTTTTTGTAAGTACATTTTCAATGCATTCCTGCAAGAGTTCGACTCGATCTCGCGTAGGAATGACAATGGCCACCGCTGGGCTTGTATGTTTATAGCACGGTCGCCAATAGTAGCGATCTACAGGTTCGAGTGTAGCTGAGATATCCTTTCTCTTGAAATGGTCTTCAATCGCTCTTTTCGCTGCATTGTGAGCATACGCCTTTTCATTGATGTCTCTAGCTGTAGATCCTGAAACCGATCTCCAATGGTACAATACCTCTGGAATGTGCTCGATCTGTTCTGGTTCTATTGTTTCGGATATTCTTAAGGCCAAGTCCCAGTCTTGGGCCCCTTCAAAACCTGTTCGAAACCCACCGATCTTTTTGACTTGAGAAAGGCGATATACGCCGAGGTGGCTGATGAAGTTTTGACCAAGGAGCAAATCAGGATTCCAGTCGGACTTAAAGTGAGGCTGAGTCCTGACTCCATTTTCATCGATCTTGTCTTCGTCAGTGTAGATCAGAGCCGCATCGGGTTTCTCGTTAAGGCAGTCTACGACACGCGCGAGTGCATGCGGAGGAAGTTCATCATCGTGGTCCAGCAGTGCGATGTATTCACCGGATGCAATTTCCAATGCTGAATTGGAAGCGTGGCTAATATGGCCGTTTTCGCTGCGGAAGACGACTCTGACATTCGGATTATCTTGTTGGTACTGTTCTAACAGGAGCTTAACCCCTGCGTTTGTTGAAGCGTCGTCTGCAATGCACAGTTCCCAATTCGAATAAAGCTGGTTCTTGACAGACTCAATGGCGGCTCGGAGCCATTGAATTTCCGGGTTGTACACAGGAAGTATGACGGAGATGAGTGGAGTAAAGGGTATCTGAGGGAGTCTGATTTTGAAGTTACGGTGATATTCCTCAATCAGAGGCTCCATCCCAGTGCAAAAAGCAGTATAGTCTCGGAAGGCGGACGGCTTCGCAGCTTTGTACTCTTCATCGCTACAATCAGAATCCGTCGAAAGCGAACTGCCGTTCAGGACCGGCGATGCGTCATTCGTTGAGAACAACCTTCGTATGAGTGACTTGAGAAACATGATTTGAGAGCGAAAAGTAGACGGTTCAAAAAATTGGATTCGCGATCCTCTGAGTATATTTCAGTCGTTTGAAACGGTTTCTTCTGCAAGCGCCTAATTAGATTCATTTGGAAAGATCGTACTTTCGCTTGAGAGTTCGAACCCGTCGCGTATTGAGATACGAAGGCTTTTAGATAGCGATGGTTAATATTGGGTTTAGCTGGAATTCGGCATTTTTATGAGTTTGAGCAAGGTTCAGATTTTTTTGGATTCTCAAATAAGGGAAATCGAAAATGTGCGGGAACTATAATCTCACCCAGTAGGGGCTTCATGTTTAATTATTTTTTACAAATTATGAACCCTCTAAGGTCTGCACCAAATTACTGCGAATGCCTCTGGTATATCTTTGGACCTTGATGCCAGATTTTTTGGTTTTTGGATCTGAAAGAGTGGAGGTCTATTGGGGGTCTTTTGGTGAACGAAGAGGATGGATAGAGGGGCTTTTCTAAAAACTGCCAACAGTGGAATATTCATTGGTTTCGATGAAGAGTCCGAGCTCGGAGCATTTTCTTCTCAGGTTGATTTGAATTTTGAGGGCGACTTTGTCTTTGGTGATCTCGCTAAATTCAAAGGTTCTGATTTCCTCGTGCCAACTTCGGGAGTAGGTCGAGCTCTATCAGCCTTCTGAGAACGATTAGTGGCGAATGTTGTTTCCCTCTATGACTCTCATACTCTCCAAAAACCCAGATGAGCCCGAGTTCAGCCTTTCATTGTCAGGTAGATTGGATGATATGCTCCCTGGTGACACCTATCTTGCAAATCTTTCAAACATCTATTTCCAATTGGGGCGGGGTGTTTTAGGAACGTTTTTGCTCACTCCAATGACATCTTTGTGTTAAGAGGGTCCTCTTATTATAATGGGGACTCTTAAAACTTAGATCATCAATTTGGGTTCGATTTAGCCGGAAAAGGAGTTATCCAGACTTTTTTCAGAAGCGTGGGGCTAAGTTTAGCGTATTTCGATGTTTCGGAGTGTACGGAAAATCCGAATCTTTCCGTTTATCAGTATGTGCTGAAATTATGGAGGAATGACGACTGGGCTATCGCTGAAAACTTTGAAAAGTCGTCAGTAATGGGAAATCGACTGGGAGTGTTTCCCTTATCGGAAAACATTAGGGATTCGGCTCTATCCCAATCCTAAGATCCGGGTTCCTATCGTGTCGAGCCACGGAGGGGCACTGATGTTGCTGGGTTCGAGATAATCGAGCTCTACTGTCAAACCGTGTAGAACTAGTAGTGAGGAGGCCTTTCGGTCGCTGGATCCGAGTTTTGCTGGGAAGTCTGTTGTACTGAATTTTTCAGACTTTCGACATCCTCTAAGATCTTATCTAAGATTTTCCTTAGAAGGAGGATCTCCCGATCCTGTTCTTCAATGTGCCTTTCCAGAAAGGCGATTTTTGATTCTAGCTCTTCTTTAGGCAATTCGCTCATTTCCAATGGTTTCAGAAGCATATTGATCCGAGTTTATCCTCTACGAGGTATTTAGGCAGCTTCAACTTGAACTGATAAGGCAAAGTGACAAGTTTGTTTAATCGCGAATTAGCGGTATGAGCAGAACCTTACACGGTCCCACTAGAGTACTAATTTTCCGAAAAGGAGAAATCTAATTCTTCTAATCTCGAAAGTGAGGCTGCTTCCGATGTTGGAAGCAGTGCAACTAGTAGTGGGTCATTTCAAGGCGAAGTGGATGAAATGCTGAACTTTATAGAGATTGACGATTTTGACGCAGAGGAAATTGGGTTTTTTCCAGGATCTTGGGAAGAGAAGATTAATCTTGGGCTTCAGCCTTACTATAAAGCTTTGGAGGTTTTGATTTCCTCAAAACAGCCGAAATAACCTTAGTTTTTAAACAAGTGCCAGCGTAAGAATGGTAAGGAGACCCCGCGTGGTCGAGATCCGGTCCCAAAACCCTACCGAAAACTTCTCGATACTGTTTTAGTGTAAATTGAGGTGATAGGCTTTATACGGTCTCGCTTATTATGCTAATCGAATTAGGGGCTAGGCGATTTTCGCCCATGTCCAGTTGACAAAGGAGTGCGTTCGCCTCCAGCGGAATAAGCGGTGGATCTGTTGTAGGTCCGGAACTAGTATCAGGTTTGTGAACGGTTTCTCTGGAGGGTTTGAGCCCGAATTTCGATCACCGCAGACTGTATCTTCTTAAACACTTTTTTCTTCATGCGGTCAGTAAAAAGGATGCCATTAAGGTGATCCACTTCGTGCTGCACGCAGCGGCCCAGAAGGCCATTGCATCTCAGTGTGTGAGAGCCCCCATGAATATCCTGATAGTCGCACTGGATCCAGTCGGGTCTTTCCACTTCTCCTCGGATATCTGGGAATGACAGACATCCTTCTTCGTACACGGTTTTAGAAGAATCGATCGCATTGATTGTGGGATTGCACAGACCAATCGGATTAAAGAGTTCAAGGGGAGGTTTGGTTCCATCAAGCGTATACTCGAAGTCGATTTCCAAACCCCGCAGGTCGACTACACAAAACATGAGGGCTTTACCGATCTGCTGGGCGGCGAGGCCGATACCTTTAGCTTTGATGCAAGTTTCGACCATTTGGTCGAACAATGTTTTTAGAGATTCGTCGAAAAGCGTAACGGGCACGCCTTTTTGATGGAGAACCTCTTCTCCGTAGTGAACAATATTTAGAGCCATAGGTCTTCGATTGGACCTAGGCAAAACTCCAACCGAGGCTAGAGCAAATTCTTTCGATGGGAGAATTTGCGATATTATTAATAACGCTCCTAAATTATAGTAGCCGTGGTGAGATCGATGGAAACCTTGTTCCACTTGCCTTGGGTCTATCGATTATTGGGGTGGGCTGGATGATTCCTTAGAGATTCAAATCAATATCTCGCTCGATACTGTCTGAGGCTGGAGCCCGATCAGAGTCCTTTGTTGATTTGGCTCAAACAGCCATCGAAGGAAGAATTAGGGAATCGCTGAAATGAACCTTGAGGAGGCGAAACTGAATCTGGTAGCCGAATGGGAGTTGCCTGACGAGATTCTGAGCCAAGCAAAAGAGGAGAACCCTGTATTGTACCATTGAGGAGTTTGGGATCCTTTCTTGGACGCAGCCCTAAAAGATATACCCTTGGTTGATTACTCGGCTCAGCCCGGATTTCTAGGAGTTGGGTTGTCCAATGCTCGCCATAGGTCTCTCGTTGGGTTGCTCGAGAATCCGAGATTCTGCAGTCAAATCTCTTTTGGATGTAGGTGAATTGAGTACTTATAAGCGACCGTATCAGGTTTCGAGCGTTTTGGGATAACCGCTTGAATCGACTCTTATATCTATAGGCTTGCTGGTTTAGGGAGACCGATTGACCCCTACTCTTAAACGGGGATTAAGAAGTCGCCAAGCTTCGGCTCTGGCTTTATGGGATGTCGCTCCAGTGGAAGACTTTTTCCTCGATACATTTCCACTGGTACAGTCTCTGAACTTAACCCAGTCTAGGTCAAATTTCGAGAAAATTCAAGATTTGAATACGATATTATGATTGAGATACGCTTTTCATCGCATATTCGACAAGGTCCCTCTCATTTTCGTTTCTTCTCGGGGAGCATCTAGATAAAGGCTGGTAATTCAGGTAATGCTACTCAGACCCCTCATCAAATTATTTATTGGGAGTTTGAAAGGGCTTCAAGGTCAGAGCGATTGAATCGGAAAAGTCTCCATTCCTCCAATTTATTGGCCCCGCGGGATTTATAGAAATCAATTGCGGATTGGTTCCAGTCAAGGGCAACCCACTCCATGCGAGAACAGCCTTCGCTAAGAGCGATCCCCGCAACCTCTCTAAAGAGTTTATCTCCAACACCCTTACCCCTGTATTCATTTTCCACGTAAATATCTTCTAGATAAATGCCTTTCTTTCCGATGAAAGTAGAAAAATTGTAGAAGAAAATCGCGTATCCTATCGCGTAATTGTCTACAGTTGCTACTAAGGCTCGTGCGGCAGGATTATCCGAAAATAGACTTTCTTCTAGGACAGGCTCAGTCACTTCAATTTGATAGGCGAGCTTTTCATATTCCGCGATTGCTCCGATCATGGCGAATATTCTTGGAACGTCATTTTTCTCTGCGGGACGAATAACTGGATTTTCGATAGTGGGCTGCATGCGAGGAACGTGCTCAATTTCTCTTGCGATATCAATAGCCGAACGCTGAAGTTCTCAATTGATGAGCTCTCAGAACAGGAATCCGAATGTAGTGGTAGTTATGACTACTCAGTGGAGGGCTCAATCTACAGGGTATGGTGGGGACGGTAATGCGAGCACTCCCTTCCTCGACTCATTGGCAGAAGAGTCGATTGACTTTTTTCAAGCGGTCACGCCTCATCCTTTTGGCGTTTTTGCAAGGGCTGCCTTTCTGACTGGTATCGCTTGTCCTGATAATGGAATCGCCGGTTACTATGACCCCTTACCAAAGAATACCCAGACCTTGGCGAATTTGTATCAGGATCAGGGATATGACACTGCGTTCTTTGGCAAGTGGCAGCTTTTCGAGAGAGATCGAAAGGCTCCCGTAGTGGGTATTGAACATGCGCTAGTCGAAGTCCCTGAAAACCGGAGAGGTGGTTTCTCCTATTGGGAAGGGTTTGAATCGGGGTTTCTACTTAATGACGGGTATTATCATGGTTCCAAAATTGGACCTCCAAAGAAAATAGAGGGCTACCAATCTGATGTGATTGTGGATCTTTGCAGGAATTATTTAAAAAAGCGAAATTGCAATAAGCCTGTGTTTGCTTTTCTGAGTCTGGATGCCCCGCATCCCCCCTATGGAGAGGCTGCTTCAGGAGTGAGTCCCATTGACCCCGAATCGTTGATTCTTCCTGAGGAGGTTCCGGACGTTTTCGAAATTCAATCCATCGCGAGAGAGGAACTATCGGGCTATTATGCTCATATTGAGGCGACTGATCGAGCCATTGGAAGCCTGGTTTCTTTCTTGAAGGAAAATACGGATTGGGAGAATACCGTGTTCGTTTTTACCTCAACTCATGGGGACATGCATGGTTCTCATGGGCAGTTCCGAAAAGGCTGGCCCCACGAGGAGTCGGTCAGGGTTCCTTTACTATTTTCTTGGCCAAAATTTTTCTCAAATTCCCGTCGTGATCCATTGCTCATCTCGCTGCTCGACTTGGGCCCAACATTGTTTGGGCTTTGTTTTGAGGGAGAGGGGCAGAAGCTGCGAGTCACGGGTGCCGGTGCGGATCTTGCTCCTGCGATGAAAATGCACGCGGAAGGACCTGATTATCAACGATTGTCCATGCCGAGCGTGCCTCCCTTCAGAAAGCAATGCCCTTATGCCTGGACTGCGAAGAGAACGATTCAGAGGACCGAAGTGATAAATGACCTGGGAGAAAGCTTCAGGCTGGAACATTGAATCGCCGAAGTTATCTTCTGATCGATTGCCACAAGCACTGAGCTGGAAAATGCGATAAATAAGCTTTAAAAGGAGAGCTCAAATCGGGTGGGCCAAGAGGGTGCTGAGTATTTGCAGGTAAGTCGGTGACGCACCGCTGATCGGTATCAATATTTTTCAGGGATACCGCAATGGACGAAAGTAGGACTCCATTGATAAAGCCGTAAGGCTCTTCGAGTGGTGCACGAGGCAAGAATTGGAATCTTGATAATAATACTTGAATAATCAAGTGGCGTACCATCCGGGTCACAATAACCACATCCCGATTTCGGGAGATGGAAAGGGTTCCTGTCCTTGGAAATTGTTGGTTTCCTGAAATATTTAGTTGGTGTCGGATTATATAAAACGGAGCGTTGACAGTAGGGATTCTGTGCCTATCCCTTTTGATGCTCGTTCTACTATGGAGAGATGGCAGAGTGGTCGAATGCGGCGGTCTTGAAAACCGTTGTACCGAAAGGTACCGGGGGTTCGAATCCCTCTCTCTCCGCCACTTAGATAAAGTGGCTCCCCAATAGGGTTCAGAGCCTCCGGAGGGGAATTCAACGCAGCGAGGCCTGAAGCGAAGATGGAGTGCTCAAAGCTTGGGTCCGCAGGACTTGAAAAGAGACCAACCAGTCCTTCTCTCCGCCAATTTTTGAGTATTTTTCAGTAATAAGGTTACAAGTAAAATTGAAGCTACCGAACGGGTCTGTGGTACACATTATAGTACACCAACCACCTAGGCTTATGTTAGCTCAAGTAGGATTTTACATCTAGATTCTCAAATATCTTGCTGGTGCGGAATGACAGGTGATCGGCAAGTCAAGGGCTTAATTTAGAGATGCTTAACTGTCGTTGAATCTTCCAATTACAATAATTTAAGCCATATCTTTTTTAAGTTTTTCGAGTGTTTTTCTATGAGGACGTCTGACGATTTTAAATCGTAGAAGATGTTCAACGATTTGATTCGGATGGGAGAAAATCTTTACTTGAAGCTTTGGCTGCCAACGCTGCTTACAGGCGACGCAGCACTGGACGGAGTACACGTTTGTAAGGTATCACGCTAATCACAGATACGTGAACACTTGCAAGCGCAGTGCTGAGGGCCTGATCGAATTCACTCTCGGTGATTGTACGATTCTTGCTATTAGCTTGAGGCTCGGAAATAGCCAAATGGGCGAACCTCGTTGGAGATTCGGTTTACTTCGAATGAGAAAATGACAGCTTTGCTATCTGCTCCGAACCTCGAAGATAGGTCAAGGTATAGGGGTGCGTTCCTTTTTCTAAAAGCACCTTTCCCTCGGTTGTGCGGATCCCATTGGCAACCGATTCATTGTCGACCACTACCGCCTCGTGCAGACGAAGAATAGCCCCGCCATCTGACTCAACGTTGAATTGGTATTCTCCTAAAGCTTCGATGGTTACGAAGCCTTTGAACTCTGCTACCCCTCCTTTTTCGATATCCAGTTTGGATACATCTATATTGGACGATGACCCACTTTTTGCTACTTTGAGGCCAAAGGTTTGAGGAACCCAGTTAAAGGGGCCTTGGTAGGTTTTCCATTCTACCCGAATTATATTCGGAACTGTATCGATTCCAGGGATGGGAGCATCGTCGTAAGGGCGAGGGGCACTTTCACTTGGCCGACGAATTCGAAGCACTCGATCCTTCATCCGCTGTTGGAGCGTGGTGAAGTACTCATTGCTTCCTGAAAGATCCATGCTTTCACGCACGTCGTTTTCGACATCGAAAATCATAAAATCATCCGCGTGGCTTTCAATACCTGTACGAATTCCCTTGTATCCATCAACGAATACAACCTGCATTTGCTGACGCACTCGATTCTGGTGATACGGGTCAAATTCAGCATAAGCGGGGGTATTGCTAGTGTTCAGGTACTCGACGTATATCGTACTCTCGCGAGCGGTCCCTTCGCCAGATAGAACTGGGAGGAGGGAAACGCCATCGGAAATGGCTGGCGCTGCTAGGCCCGATACGTTGGCCAGAGTAGGCAGCCAATCATGAAATTGGGAAGGGGTGGAGTTGATGGATTGCCCTGGAATGCGTCTAGGCCAACGAACCAGAGTTGGCATGCGTATACCCCCCTCCAATACATCTCGTTTGATGCCGTGGAAAGGTCCGAAGGAATCGAAGGAGCTGGCTTTGTATGTAAGACCTTCGATGTAGCTTTCGCGATGCGGGCCATTGTCGCTGGTAAACACCACCAGCGTATCGTCATCGATACCGAGATCCTTCAGGGTTTGAATCACGTCGGCTACCGAAGAGTCAATTCGACGAACCATCGTGGCGAAGCGCTTCTCCTGCTCAGTCCAGTCCTGCTTGGCATAGTCCGGGTGAAGCCAAGAATCGATTGTATATCCAATTGTATTAATCATTTTTCCGGATTTACCGATCCATTGCACGCCACCCTTAATGCCTCCACCTTCTGGATACGATGTGGAAGGAATATGCAAAGCAGCGTGAGGAGTGCTGTGCGCCAAATACATGAAGAAGGGTTGTTCAGGTTTCGCCTCTCTGTGATCTACAATCCATTTCTTAGCAAACGCTGTGAACAAGTCCGTAGTGTAGGAGCCAGCCAATTCTTTATCCAGACGCTGTTCGTTGTGAAAGATGGGTTTGCCTGTTCTGTGTAGCTCCGAGTCACCTCGGAGATAGTCGTTGCCCGGGTATTGAGTGTGGCCATCGCGGTGTTTTACATAGCCGAAGAAATCGTCAAATCCCCGAAGGGTGGGATAGGCTACCCATTGGTCCCGATCGTATTTTTCACGATCCCCTCCAGGCAGACCATATTTACCGACCATCGCGGTGCGGTAACCCGCTTGCTTGAGAATGGTCCCCAGATTGTGGGAGTCGGCTAGGGCTTTATCAAATTGATTGTCCCGAATAGGCTCATGCCCCTGGTGTCGCCCCGAAAGGAGAGATGCACGAGACGGGGCGCAGACCGGCGCTGGGCAATAGTGCTGGCGTAATTGCATACCCTCTGCGGCAAACTGATCGAGCTTCGGCGTAGCATGTTTGCGGCTTTGCTCGCGTTCGTTTTGATAAAAGACGCCTAGGTCTCCCCAGCCGAGGTCATCAACTAGAATGAAAATAATATTTGGTTGATGATACTCCGCAAGGGTCATTATCGGGCAAAAGACTGAGGCAATGAGGAGCAAGGAAACCCGAAGGGATCGGGAAAGAGAATAGTTCATAGATTAATTTATTATTATGCAGTGATTGAAGGTAGCATAGTCGGAATGCCAATCAAATAAGCCTATTATTTGGATCGCCGTCTTTTAACAAAGCACGCCCTAATTCAGTTGTTCTTCATGCACCACGAAATAATCGACCCGCTTATTGAGACGGTAGGTTTTAGAATTGATTCAAGCTTGGTAGAATCATCGAGCTCGCGACGAGATGGATCGTTTTGCTGGATACAAGTAGGTGATGATGCCTACATGCTGTAACTCAATTTAAATCGCATGCAGATAAGGAGATTTTCGATCTCAAGACCTTGGAAAACAAGATTCTACCGATCGGATCAGGTAAATAAAAAGCTAAGACGATTCGTTCAGTATTTAAAAGTGGATACAATGTACCGGTTGTTGCCCCGTACACTTTGGAGCTCGATCCTCTTTACCTATCGAGTCAACGTGGAGCGCAGGCTTCGCCGTTTATGTAGCGCCTGAGAAGGCTGCGCATGTTTTCGACTTTCTTGGGGTGCTGAGCGTAGAGATTCCTGGATTGGCCGGGGTCGGTCTTGAGATTGAACAAGAGTCCGGGGTTGTTGCTCCCGTAGTCTTTCAATCCGAAGTATTGCAAATAGGTTTCCGGCTCTGCCCGAGCAGATCCCGAGGCGGTATCGATCAACACCCAATCGCCTTGGCGTAAGGCGAACTTGCCAGGAGATGTGTTCTGCACCGTGGCGGTTCGCAATGGTCGAGTATAATTCTCACCCATGAGTACGGGCAATAGATTATAGCTGTCGATAGCTTCGTCCTTGCCAATGGAGTAGTCTATTATACTGGCGAAGGTTGCTGCTAGATCGACCTGGCTTACGACTTCATCGGAAACGGCGCCTGCCTCGATTTGGCCAGGCCAGCGAACGAGAAAGGGAATGCGGTGACCGCCTTCGTAGATATCACGTTTCACGCCGCGGAATTTTCCGGAGCTCCATTGACCAAAGACTTCCAGCCGTTCGAAGGCGTGCGTTTCGGCTCCATTGTCGGCAGAAAATACGACGATCGTATTTTCGGCCAAGCCGCTTGTTTCAAGCACCGCGAGGACTTTGCCTACCATTGCATCGGTCTCGATAACGAAGTCACCGTAGTAACCGGCCTTCGATTTCCCGTGGAATTCCCTGTTAGGCACGATCGGGTAGTGTGGTGAGTTGAACGCGAGGTAGACGAAAAACGGCTGATCGGATTTCTGCTTCGAAATCCACTCGATAGTTTTTTGGGTGACAGTCGGAAGGATATCGTAGGGATTCCAGCTCGCGGCCATCGGTCCCGGGCGAAATGTACCGCCGCCTGCCAATGGTATTGATTTGATGACCGGCTGGTTCGGGGTGGTCAAGAAGCGGTCGTTTTCAATCCAGCAGTAAGGCGGAAAATTGATCGTTCCGTCGCCGAAATAGTGATCGAAACCGCGCTCGATTGGACCACCCGGAAAGCGCTTCGTCCAATCGTAGGATTCGGCTTTGGGCCAGTCCTTCTTTTCTACGCCGGCTTTGCGGATTGCGTCGAAGTCCCAGCCAAGGTGCCACTTGCCGAAAGCGGCGGTTCGGTACCCCTTTTTCTTGAACATCTCAGCGATTGTAAAATCGCCTGGCTCGAAAACGGGTCCGCCGAATGCCTGAGCAATCCCATGAAAGCGTCGCCAGTGATGCTGCCCGGTCAGCATCGCAAAACGGCTCGGCGTGCAAATACCGGAAGAACTGTGCCCATCGGTAAAGGTCATGCCTTCGGCCGCTAGCCGATCCAGATGCGGCGTCTGGATCTTCGCAGTCTTGTCGCCATAGGAAACGTCTGCAACTCCCATATCGTCGGCGTATAGGATTATTACATTTGGCCTTTTAGCGGCGTAAATCGCGGCGCCCCATAGGCACAATAGAATCGTTAGCATTTTCATCGTTAAAGTCATTGGGGTTACCGTTTTTCGATTTCCAAAAATAAAACCGAAATTGGCCATCGAGCTACATGGTCTATAAGTAACCGCCTGGCTCGAATGAATCGATAATATTATACTCTAGATTCCGCTACGGTTTTGTTGGGATTTATCTAGCCCATTAAACAATTGGTTTGTAGTATTCGGTCCAGCCTTTTCGGGGCTCTGGGCCATCGAGGACCGCTTGAGCTCGGGCGTTCCCTCGGACTCGCTTCTTTTTGCGGTCGAAGTCGAAGCTCTCGTTCAAATACTGGCATGTGACTCCGAGATGCAATAACTGGGTCAGTTCGCCGGAAATACTAAACGGTGAAGTGGTTTTCCCATTGCCAAGGCACGCCTGTACAAAACTCTCCTGGTGGTTGTGGGTCACTCTTGGCGGCTTCACGTACGCCTCGTACTCCCTCATGGTCATTCTAGGCAGCAGGCTTGACGGTTTTGCGTGACTGGCCCGGTAAATGAGGAATTTGCCATCCTTGCGGTGGAGTAAGGTGGAGCCTGTGTCATTTAAGTTTGGATGCACGCTGGTTCCGTCTTCGTTTTTGTCCCAGTATTGTTCGTCTACGACGGGTTTCGTTCCATAACCGTCGGTCCAAGTAAGATCGACTGCCGGCAGGTTATTCCCGCGTTTCGGAAATTGCATGGATAGTTTAGAGAGTCGCGGAAAGATGATCTTATTATGATCCAGCATCTCCAGTTTCTCAACTCGTGTCGGCAGGCCAAGCTTCAGGTAGTCGTGGGGGAAATCAAGAATGTGGGCCCCCCAGTCGCCAAAGATTCCGCATCCGTACAGAAAGAATGCTCGCCAAGTTTGTGGATGATATAAGCTGTTAAACGGTTTCATCTCCGCCGGTCCACACCAGAGATCCCAGTTGAGGGTTGAAGGGATTTTATCGGCAGTGGGATATTTCTCTATCCTTTGGCCCTTTTCATAGAACCAGATACCTGGGTGTTTGAATGGTTTGAAGAACGCTTCGATTTTGTTGATGTTCTTTATCGCACCACCTTTTAGAAGCTGCTGAAATTGGCGAGCTCCTCCGGAGGTGTGCCCCTGGTTACCCATTTGGGTAACGACCTTGTACTTCTTCTCCGCCTGTATCAGTAATTCGGATTCGAGGAATGTATGGGTAAGCGGTTTTTCTACGTAAACATGTTTCCCGCGACGCATCGCATCCAGAGCGATGACAAAGTGAGTATGATCCGGTGTAACGACGGTGACCGCATCAATATCATCCCCCATATTATCCAGCATCAAGCGAAAATCGTCAAACCGCCGGACATCGGGGAACGCGGCCAGCGTTTGGGCAGCGCGTTCGGAATTGTAGTAGTCGACGTCAGCAAATGCCACGGGTATGGCGTTTTTTTGTTTGCACATACTCGTAATTACTGAATGAGCACGATTGCCGACACCGACACAGCCAAGATTGAGCCTTTGGCTTGGTGGCACGTTGCCTGCTGGATCCTTCTTACCCAATGCTAGGTAAGAAGGTAAAACGGTGAAACTAAATGCCGTTTTCGCTGATTTTGCAAGGAATGTGCGGCGGGGAATTCGGAAGTTTTTTTGCATATGCTGTTTCTTGGACAATTTCTTAATGGGGTTTGGCTTGTATTTAGTCCCGCTTTGTCCGCTGGGACAAATGTTTTAGGCTCCGAATTCACCATCCGGGGCTCCAATCAACTTACTGGGCAGTTGTTTATGTCGTGGTAGACGTGAAGATCGGTCAAGCGCATTTCGGGTCCATTGTGATTCGTGCATAGGGACGGGTGATACAGTTCCATCAACTTTAGAATCGTCGCATGGAAATCGTGAAGATGAACCTCACCCGCCCGAAAACCTACATCATCGGTAGCTCCAATCACTTGGCCTTCCCTAACTCCCCCGCCTGCCATCCAGCCCCTCGAAAATCTCAACCCTATCGTTTTATTTAGCTTTTTTGAGGTAGAGGAGTCCCGATTGTTCAACTTAAAGGAGCTGAACCTGGCGGAATGCGGTTCAACAACGTATTTTGCAAAAACTCCATTTGTACGCCTAGCCGTCCATCGATAATTAACAGACAGTATCCGTAGACTGATGGTGTGCTGGAATTGTTGGGCTGGATAGCTTCGGAGGAGGACGAGTTAGGGAATGGGTCTCCCACGACTAGGGCCACACGTGGAGGAAAAAAGAGATCTGTTTGTGAGTGGGAAGCAGTATCCCAGCTAGAAATACAACAATGTCTAGGCCGTGCGGCGCCCGCCCGGAACGGTTCTCGATGGGATGGTGATATTCTATGTCTGGCGTGATCTAGTGAATCCTGTAGTTTAGGCCTTCTTGGTACATGTAGAGCAGAGGGTATATTAGCGTGCACGCACTGACTCGAAATAGATTGTAATTAGTATAGGATATAATTGGAGTCGATCTAATGAGGAAGACATTCGTTACTCTAATTTTATGGTTGTCTTTGGTAGTTCTAGAGCCGTTCGCATCGGATCTAGATTCCCTTCTCCCTGGCGGAAATGAAATTCGGTTTGAACATGATGGGCAAACGAGGCGATTAATCGTTACGACGCCGAGCGACTATGATCGCACGCGAGAGTACCCGGTCCTGTTTTGCTTTCATGGAGCAGGCGGAAAGGCGGATGGGCAAAGCAATCGTTGGGCTCCGAAGGCAGAGGAGCGGAGTTTGATCGTAGTTAGCGCAGAAGCGATTCAGCCGATGGCAAAATGGAATTTTTTAGATGATTTTCATTCAATGAATTATGACGATGTCGGTTTCGTCTCCGGTGTCATTGAGACCATGATAAAGCAAAATATTGCTAATCCGAACTCTATCTTCGCGACGGGACATTCCAGTGGAGGATTGTTCTGCTACCGCTTGGCAAAGGAAAGCTCCCTGTTTGCAGCACTTGCTCCCATGAGCTGCGGCATGGTTAAGAACGGGCATGAACCGGATGAAAGGACGCAGTCGGTTCCGATCTTTCAAGTGATCGGCAATAAGGACAAAAGCTATCAAGGCTCCACCAAGCCCAAAGTGACTATGTATTCGGCGAAACAGCGTATCGGCGTTTGGAGTGCCTATAATCAGTGTGATCCCCATCCTACGGTTGAGAAGGTTGGAAGCGAAATTGTAGTCTACACCTATCACGGTTCTTCGGGCGCGGATGTTGTCCTGTGTGATGTTAAGGATCAAGCGCACCACATTAGGAGAGATCTAAGGGATCGTGCAGATACTCTAGCCCTTGATTTTCTTTTGCAGTGTAATTGAGGGCTCCATTTCAATTCAGATTTTTTAGTTATTCCTCCCAAGGAGGTCGCTTCAATGGTGGCAGTGAGTCCTGAGTCCCTGATCGCTCAGTCCGGGAATCCGGCCACTAAAGGGCCTCCATCAGTTTTTAAGCATTGGGGGGCGTTTTGATGTATTTTGTTTTAATGAGTGGTCCGCTGCAGTTCACTTTTCCAAGATGAGTTCGAGTGGCGAACCGAAATGCTTTGGAACAATTGAAGTTGGAGCTCAGATGAAACAAACCGTGGGACCGGGTGAAGTTTGGCAGACAGCAGATTTGTTCGGCCAACCGCTCGGACATTTGTATTCGACGACCGTTCGGCTCATGCCACTATCGTAGCAGTTTAGCAGGTAACATGTTTTCTAAAGACTCAGCAACCAGATTGAGATGGCGGGAACTGTAACCCAACACCCTTCAAGCCGTTTTCTTGACCGGAATCGCTTTTTCATCATTCACGTCCTCGAGAGTCATGAGTGAAGGGTCGTCATTGGCCCTTGGAACCTCTTCCCATTGGGCGCTGAAACTATTTCCGAATGAGCTAAAATTTGACATAGAAAATGAAGCTAGGAGCGATGCTGAAAACCGGGTTAGGAGTTTAGAAGCTGGGAGTTCCATAATTCACTGGGATGTGAAGATGTAGTTAGTAAAACTTGGGAATTTTAAAAAAGAAGACAATTCTTAGCGGGATTTCGTTACAATCTATAATTTGACATTGTGTGCAAAAACAAAAATTTTTCCAACGTTTGGGAAAGTCCAATGGATCATATAGAAGTTAGTTTATGACCCACGAAAATAGAGATACGCAAGCCAAGTGAACTGGGGTTTTCACGGCCACTACCTCAAGTGCTTTGGGGATGCCTCATTCACGGTTAACCCGGTGAGAGTGTGTGTAAAGATTTGTTTTTATCTATAATGAGATGCCCCTTTTCCAGGGAAGAAAGTCATCTTGTCCTAGACGAACAGCTGCTGGAGTAAAATCACCGCTTGCGGTGCGAACGACTAGATCCAGTAATTCGTCTCCCATGGCATCGATCGATTTCTGGCCATAGATAACCGGGCCTGAGTCGAAGTCGATAATATCGTTCATGCGTTTGGCGAGAACTGAATTGGTTGCTACCTTCAAAGTCGGCGTAATCGCATTTCCGGTGGGTGTCCCAAGGCCAGTGGTGAAGATGATCACGTTGGCCCCGGCTCCCGCTAGTGCTGTAGTGGATTCCACATCACCGCCCGGTGTACACAATAAGTTCAGTCCTGGGTTCGCTACCTGTTCTGGATAGTCGAGAACATCGACTACAGGTGAGGTTCCTCCTTTTTTGGCTGCACCGGCTGACTTGATTGCATCAGTAATTAGTCCGTCAGCTATATTCCCCGGGGATGGATTAGCATGGAAACCTGAGCCGACCGCTTCGGCACGATTGGCATATGCGTTCATTAGTTTCTCGAATCTATGTGCGGTAGAATCGGATACACAACGATTCATTATTTCACCTTCAACCCCGCACAGTTCTGGGAATTCTGCTAGTATGGGAGTTCCTCCCAGAGTGACGAGTTTGTCGGAAACATTGCCGAGTATGGGATTAGCGGATATGCCGGAAAAGCCGTCAGAACCACCGCATTCCATACCGACAACCAGCTTGGATAAAGAAGCTGGCTGTCTCTCCAGGCGATTGATTCGGTCCAGTCCGACAAAAATCTCCTTCAATGCCTTGCTGATCATCGCCTCCTCGGAGGGACTTTTCTGTTGAATATGAATGTGTAGCGGGCGATCGAAGCTAGGATCCCGCTTGGCGATCTCCTGCTCTAGGATACGCACTTCGGCGTTTTGACAACCCAGACTTAAGACGGTGGCACCGGAAACATTGGGATGGGTGATGTATCCCGCAAGCAGACCGCACAGAGCATTGGCATCGTCGCGGGTTCCCCCACAACCTAGTCCGTGTAGGAGAAACTTCACTCCGTCCACATTAGGGAATGGACTCAGAAAATCGTCGGACTCCAACTCGAGTTCCTCGGCAAGCCATTGTTCCTTAGTGGCACCCTGAGCACGCAGATAGGCCATACGTTTGAATAGGCTTTCATATTTGCTTCTTTGGCTCTTGCCCAGAGTTTCCGCGATTGCTTCGCGCATTACAGCGAGGTTTCGGTTTTCGCAAAAAACCATGGGCACCACGAGCCAAATGTTTTGCGTACCCACACGACCACTAGAGCGATGATAGCCCATGAAAGTCTTTCCTTGCCAGTTTGATACGTCTGGAGCTGACCAGATAGTGTCGCTCTTCCGGTCTGCTGCCGAGAAACGATCAATTTCGTGGGCGACATTTTCTGTCGTCAGCAAGCCGCCTTCCGGAATGTGTTCGATTGCCACTCCGACTGTAACGCCATACATGTAGATCCTATCACCCTTTTTGAAATCCCTCAGCGCGACTTTATGTTTTGTGGGAATGGTTGCTTGGGTGGTTACACCGTCCTCTATTGGAGTAAAAGCAGGCAGGTCTTTAAGGGCTACTGAGACGGTGTCTTTCGCGTCAATTTTTAAAGTAGAATTCATACTGGAGAGATGTATACAGAGGAGAGGATTTCGTTTCGGCTTCAGATAACCGAGAAAGGAGTTCTGTAAGGCGATAATAACAAAAAGCGCGATTTCTAGGATAATGATAGCTCAGTTGTCGGATCAAATAAGTGAGCGTTTCCTAGATCGAATCCGACGTTTAATTGCTCGCCGATCTTCAGTTGGGAATCACTCGCTGCTCGGGCAGTAACGGAAGTTACCCCATTGGACAAATAAAGTAGAGTTTCGTTTCCCATTGGCTCGATAACTTCTATTTCGAGGTCGACTCCATTACCTGCCATGGTTTTGCCGGGGCTAATTATTAGATTTTCAGGCCGAATCCCAAGTATCAGCTCCTTACCTACATAAGACTTAGCGAGCCTGGAAAGGCGAGGGCCCAGTTCGATTTGCATGACGTTTTCACTTGTGCCGATTTCACAAAGCAACACTTTTCCACCTTTTCGTTTTACGCGGCCGTTAATGAAGTTCATCGAGGGGCTACCAATAAATCCGGCTACAAAAAGATTCGCGGGTTTGTTGTAGAGCTCGAGTGGATCAGCGGTCTGCATTATTTCTCCATCATTCATTACGCAAATGCGATCACCCATCGTCATGGCCTCAATCTGGTCGTGGGTTACGTATATCATGGTAGCGTCTAGCCGGCAATGGAGCTTGGATATCTCCATGCGTGTGAATGCTCGAGTTTTGGCATCGAGATTCGATAGCGGTTCGTCAAAGAGAAAGATTTTGGGTTTGCGAACAATAGCCCGCCCAACGGCGACCCGTTGACGTTGTCCTCCCGAAAGGGCTTTGGGCCTCCGGTTAAGTAAATCTTCGATGCCTAGGTTGCGAGCGGCTTCCTCGACTCGGTTATGGATCTCTGTTTTGGGGAATTTTCGCAACTTGAGTCCGAAGGCGATATTCTCAAAAACCGTCATGTGAGGGTAGAGTGCGTAGTTCTGAAACACCATGGCGATATCGCGATCCTTCGGCGGGAGCTCGTTGACTATGTGGTCATCAATCGCGATTGTCCCATCATTGACTTCTTCTAGTCCGGCAATCATACGAAGGGTCGTTGACTTCCCACACCCCGATGGACCGACCAGAACCATGAATTCCCGGTCTTGAATTTCGAGATTGATTTTCTTCACCGCTTCGACCGGCGGGTTTTTGCCCTTCCCCGGATAGATTTTTTGAAGACCATTGAGTCGAACGGTGGGCATTGTGATTCAGGAGTTATAAATAATTATCAGTATGTGCTAGGACATTGGTTGATTATAGAATGATTTCGAGGCTTTTTAGATGAATAAATTTACTGAAAGAGATTCGCAAGGATTGTTATTGAAGGGGGCCGCCGCGTTTTGCGCAGGATTTACATTGATTTCAGAAGCATTTGAAAAGTCTAATCGTTATTAGTATCCAAATATTGAAGTTATTATTAAACAGGTTAAATCGCCTGACTTATTCAATCTGTACTTTGCAGAGCAAGGGATTGATACTGAAATAATGGGAATAGATATGTCGCTTTGCAATCTAGTTGATTTTTCGACCGGTTAAGCGTTGTTTTTCGCTAGCTGACTGTAGCCCCAGTTGATCAGCTCCTGCGTGAAGGTGTCGCGGCGCTTGCTGGACTTGAATCCAGTAGTTACAGCGATGAGGCGACGTCCGTCCCGAAGGCAAGTAGCTGTAACGCAGAAGCCGGCTCCTTTTGTGTATCCGGTTTTCAATCCATCGACTCCTTCAGTTGTGAGTATGAGACGATTGTGGTTTGCAATTACGGTTGGCGTGCCGCTATCAGCCCGGAATTTGTAGGTTTGAATAGATGCCCATTCGAGAGCCTTTTCGTATCGCATGAGTGCGATTGCCAATCGAGCAAGGTCTTGGCAAGAGGCCGTGTTTCCCGTTTTGCCCTCGGGAAGTCCGTGGGCATTGAAAAAGTGGGTGGAATTCATTTTGAGCTCAACTGCTCGCTCGTTCATTCGTTCGACAAAACCGTCCATACTTCCCTCGGCTAAGTATTCGCCAACCAAGTACGAGGAGTCGTTCGCACTCTTTACCATAATTGAGATAAGTAGTTCCTCGAGAGTGAAACTTTCCCGAGGATCTAGCCACACTTGGCTCCCTCCAATTTTAAAAGCGTCAGTGGTGACCTGGATGATGGTATCCATAGATAAGTCTGATTTCGATTCTTCGTCTTCGAACGCGAGGAGGGCGGTCATCATTTTCGTCATAGATGCTATCCGAACTGGCTTAGTACTATTTTTTTCCCAAAGAAGCTGTTGATTGGAGAAGTCGTACAGGAAACCGGATGTGAGATCGTCGGTACGAATATTTCCCGGCAAGACCTCGGAGGCGGTATCAGGAAATTCTTCGACAACTGCGAGTTTCAGCTCCGGTTCGATCTCCTCCAGTAGATCGTCTTCCTCCACTTCGCTCTCTGCTTTGCTTCTTGAAAAAGGGTAGGCGGGAGTATCCAGGGTTTCAGACCCATTGGCGGTTGCGGGCTCTGTTCCTTGTCGAAGCCCTAAAAAGGCGAATACGAGGATGTGGGCGAGCAGAGCGATACCGAACAGCTTCTTGTACATAATCTTGAATCGAGCCGGGATAGCTTATTGTGGTTACTGCTCGCAAACGAAATTTCTAAATAAACTATTTGCGCGTGTTACGCCGGATTAACCAACGGGCAAGCCAATACAGGACTATGAGCAGAACCAGCCATTTCCAGGCGAATAATGTACGGACGAGGTTGACAATCGATGGCGGGTAGAAAATTGCGATGCCGATTCCGATAATGGCTCCGATGACAAACTTTTTGGATATGCGAAGCTTGACCGTCTTCTTTGTGCGGGTCTTCTTTTCGTTGGGGAGGGAATCGACGATTTCCCATTCTGGATCGTCATTTTTTTTCATGCGACAAATTCAATTTTTTTGTAGGATTGGTATTGGAGTGCTAGGATGAGAGGTCAACGTGTAAAGGACTGAAGATGGGTAAGCAGGAGAGCAGATTCACTTGATGGTCGATGGATTCAATGTTGCCCGAACTTGGGGTTTGGTTAAAAAGCGATCAGGGGAATGGACAAACGAAATCGTCCGCACGCTTCAGGGGGAGCTGAAGGAAATCCACGATGAGAAAAGGTGGAGAGTAACGATCGCAATGGATGGAAGGGGTAGGTAGATCGATCGACTGCATCAGGTTGGTGACGACTCTTTTGAGCTTCTTCATTAACTCAGCTCCCGGACCGAGGATGCTATGATTGAATAAATTGTGAGTGGCGATGCCCGAAATTAGCTTATTCGTGTTGGCACGGAAAATCGGGCGGTTTCGCATCCATCGAGGCGGGCGGAGCAGAAGCGATCTCACCGGCTGCGTTGAAAGATGAAGTTTTAGTGGCTCGACGACGAAAACGATTCAGGATAAAAAATACCTTTGGTGATGAAAAAAGCTCTTTCACCGAAGAGATTCCTATGTAAAGTAAAGATATACTGAGGTGGTTTTCAAAGAAGGTTTAGAGGAATTTCAAGACTTGTTCGGACCTTATTTAGTCAGTGAACTAGCTCTGTAGAAGGTGTTGTGCGGATAATCTGCATTATGGGGATCTTTGGGACGCGGGACGTGGTTTGCGAACCACCTCTGGCGTTCGTCCCGCAAACCAGCCCAAAATCTGGCTTGAGTAGTTTTTCTATGAGTTTCGGCCAAACCTCACTGGCTGGAGGTGCTCTTAGAATTGGTTAATAGACTTCTGATGGGTCAGATTTCTGACGTTTCCACCGCTCAGTTTCGAAAAAAGCAGATCTTTTCTGGCTTCAGCGTACTTTCTCCGATCGCTCAGTGAGCGGTCGAATAAGTGGTTCGAAGCTGGATACCCTGATATGTGACGGATTTCTGCCTTTTTTGTCAGGCCATTCCGGAGCGGATTTGATTTGGCCTTGGTTTCACTGGTTTGCGTGGAATGCGCCTGAAATTCTAGGGAAGACTCTGAAAGGGCTAGAAATTCTCGAAATGGACTGGTTCCCCAAGTCTAATGGATGCTTCAGGGATTGCTAAAAATCAGGCGCTCAATGGGATGAATTGAGTTCACCCCACCGCTTCCAAGGTCTTTCCACGTCATTAGAACAGGCCTAGGATCGAGGTTTCCGTGAGGTGATATTCGACCTGTAAAAGCTCCTTCTCCTTGAATAAGGAGACGCTTGACTTTTAGAAGGCTGAGAAATTTACTTTCGGTGTTAATTTTCATTTTATGGAAAGTGGGTCTTTGGCCCGCTTTTTTTTTCATTAGCACAGCAATCATGAGCAGCGAAATTTTATCTGTATTGGAGTACATGGAGAGGGAGAAAGGGATCGGTCGTGAAGACATGATTTCTGCAATCGTCACCGCTATCAAGAATGCCGCCGCGAAAGGGGTAAATGCAGGCCAAGAGCTCAAAGTCGAAATTGATCCGAAACATGGAAAAATGCAGGCTTGGGCCCTACTGGAAGTGGTAGATTCCGTTAGTGATCCAAGGAATGAGATTCCTTTGGAAAAGGCCCGTATGAACCAGCCGGATATCCAGCTAGGGGAGATGTATGAAAAGGAAATGGACCCGGCCTACTTGGGTCGAATTGCAGCCCAAACTGCACGTCAAGCGATCATGCAACGTCTTCGGCAGTTTGAGAAAGAGCGAATTTATGACGATTTTAAAGACCAAGTCGGGGACATCGTGAGCGGAGTCGTTAGAAGGCGTGAGCGCGGCGACTTATGCATTGATCTCGGTAAAGCGGAGGCTATTATGCCCTCACGCGAGCAAGTTCCGGGGGAGGATTACGCTCCAGGTGAACGCATTCGCTGCTTCCTGCTGAAAATCGAGGCCTCTAACAGGGGGCCCGAGTTGATATTGACCCGTTCAAGTCCCAGATTTGTTCGTAGATTGTTCGATTTAGAAGTGACTGAAATCGCTGATGGTACAGTCAAGATTGAAGCCTTCGCGAGGGAACCTGGCTACCGCACCAAGATCGCCGTATCTTCCGCTGATCCCAAAGTGGATCCTGTGGGTGCTTGTGTCGGAGCTCGAGGAGCCCGAGTCAAGAGCATCGTTCGTGAGCTAGGCGGCGAAAAAATCGACATTATTCGCTACGTCGAAGGCCCGAAGGAACTGGCGCTTGAAGCGCTAAAGCCGGCGATTCCTCGCAATGTAGAGGTGGATGAAGTAAACACGCGCCTTCGGGTCGAAGTTTCAGAAGACGACTTGGCGATCGCTATTGGGCGCAAGGGTCAGAATGCCCGCCTCACTTCTAAACTGGTCGGATGGAAAATAGACATCGTCAAAGAGGAGGTGCGCGAGGTCAGCCTAGAAGCGAAGCAGCAACAAGCTGCGGAAGGGTTGAACCAGATCGAAGGCATTGACGATGAAGTCTCGGCTCGCCTCGTTCAAAATGGACTGATCAGCCCCGAAGTGTTCCTTGATGTGGAGTCTGCCGACTTGCAGGATCTTGGCTTTGACGCGGAACAAGCGGATGATATTTTGGCGAAAGTGAATGCTTTTTTGGAGAAGCAGAATATATCGTCTTAAAATTGGATATCTCACTCAATCGGAATGGCACTGCACCTACATATAATTTTAGCTCCCTAAATTTATCGCATGAGCGTACGAATCTATCAGCTTTCCAAAGAGATTGGAATGGAGAATTCCGAACTCCTAGAACTTCTCCGCGATCGTGGTTTTCAAGTGAAGAGTGCTTCCAGTACGGTCGACAACATTTCGGCAGAATCTTTGAAAGAAGAGTTTGCCAAAAAGTCTGCAGATACCGCAAAAAAGAAGACCTCCGAGCCAGCGGAAGAGAAACCGGTTGCTTTGCCTTCAGTTACTGCCTTCGTTCGAACGAAAGAGCAAATAGAAGAGGAAAAAGAAACGGCGAAAGACGCGGTTGCGACAAAAGTCGTGCTTCCACCCTCAGCTGCCAAAGTAGTGACACCGCCATCGCCCGGCCCAGTCTCTCCTCCTGCGGTTCCGAAAGCCCCTGTTCCTCCTCCGGTCGCGAGTCCCGCTAATTCTGGCCCTCCTCAGCCAGCGGCACATTCGCAAGCGGCACCACGTCCTACAGCGTCTCCCTCGTCGCCCGCCGTAGTTGGATCGCCCGTTTCTCCATCAATTGCGAAGGACCCTGCGGAAGAAACAGGAGAAATTCGCACTATTACCCTCAAGCCACCTATCGTCGTCCGTGATTTAGCAACCGAGCTGGGAGTAAAGCCTTTCAAGCTAATTTCCGAGCTTATGGAAATGGGCATTTTCGCATCCATTAACCAAAGCCTCGAAGAAGATGTGGCGAGTAAGGTAGCGGAGAAAAGAGGTGTCGTTCTCGAAATCCGCCATCGTGGTGAGGGTGCCAAAGCGAAAAAGAAACAAGAGGTTAAAGAAATTGATGAAACTGTGTTTCTTGAGGGCCGCCCAGCTGTAGTTTGTATTTTGGGACACGTCGATCACGGAAAGACCTCACTATTGGATTATATTCGGAAAGAGAATGTCGCCTCCTCTGAAGCGGGCGGTATAACGCAACACATCGGTGCTTATCAGGTTTCGCATAACGACAATAAAATCACGTTTCTGGATACGCCGGGCCACGCAGCTTTCAATGCTATGCGAGCTCGTGGAGCAGATGTTACGGATGTGGCCATTCTCATTGTGGCGGCTGATGACGGATTCATGCCTCAAACCGATGAAGCATTGAAGTTTATTCAAAAGTCAGGTGTTCAGCCGATTGTAGCAATCAACAAGATTGATATTCCCGGTGCAGATATCGATAAGGTTAAGACCCAAATGCAGGAACGAGGCATCCCTTCGGAGGATTGGGGCGGTGAAACAATCGCGGTCCCCATCTCAGCCTTAAAGGGCGATGGTATCGACGAGTTGATGGATATGATTCAGTTGCAGGCAGAGGTTTTGGAATTGAAGGCCAATCCAAAGAAACTTGCGGAAGGCGTTGTTATCGAAGGACAAGTAGAGGTCGGATGCGGTGCTACTGCGACGGTGATCGTTCAAGGAGGAACTTTGAAAGTAGGCGATGCACTCGTCTGCGGCCCTCACTACACAAAGGTTAAGGCTCTTTTCAACGAGTATGGCACTAGCTTGAAGAAGGCACCCCCTTCGACTCCAGTGCGAGTAATTGGCTGGTCAGGCGTGCCGGATTGCGGAGCGATTTTCCATGCGGCCAAGAACGAAAAGGTCGCTAAGCGTGAAGCAGAAGATAATCTGGTAGGCGTTAGAGCCGATCAGAAGGCGGACGCCGAAGACCGGATGCCAACGTCTCAAGAGAAACTTTTTGCTGCGATTGCCGCTAATCAGAAAAAGACCCTCCGAATAATTCTTAAAGGTGACACCTATGGTTCAGTAGAAGCGATTGAGAGCGCCTTAAAGGAAATCAAGAGCGACAAGGTGGCGTTGGATGTTGTTCGATCGGGAATTGGAGTTGTTAGTAAGAGCGACGTTCAAAAGGCCAGTGCAGGTGGGACTGAGATCATTGGTTTTAACGTGAAGACTGAAAATGGGGTCCAGGCATTGGCTAAGCACCATGCGGTTAAGATTACTTATCACCAGATCATTTACGAACTCCTTGACCGTGTCCGGGAAGACATGGTCGAAATGCTCGATCCGGAATACAAGGAGAATAAAATCGGAGCAGCCGAGGTGCGGGCGGTATTTCCGATCGCGAAAGGTTTTGTTGCGGGTTGTTTGGTTGTCGAAGGTCGCGTGGTTGTGAAGCAGCACGCTCGATTGATTCGCAATGGAAAAACCGTCGCAGAGCACAAAATCGATGCCCTGCGTCGTGTCAAAGACGATGTCAAAGAGGTGCGGGCTGGTACGGAATGTGGTATTCATATATCGAATACGAATGACTATCAAGTCGGCGACATTATTGAAGTTTACGAAATTCACGAAATTCGCCCAGAACTATAATCTCTTAAATTTGGGGGAACCGTTGCGATGTATGAGCATAGGTTCAGTTACTTTGTATCGATAGCTTAGATTAAGATAAACATGAGCAATCGAAACATCAGAGTATCTGAGTTGTTAAGGCGTGAGGTGAGCAATATTTTGCACACGCGTTATCAACGTGAGACAGTGACAGTGACGGTTACCGGCGTCGATGTTTCACCGAATCACAGCAACGCGATCGTTTTCTATACGCTTTCGGCAAGCGAAGAAGAGCGATGGAAGATTCAGAAATTCTTGGATAGAATAGGCGGTCGAGTCAGATTCGAGTTGGGTAAGCGGATCGTGCTAAAACGAATGCCCGCGTTGAACTTCAAGTACGACGAGTCCATTGCCAAAGGAAATCGGATTATCGAGTTAATCGATGGGTTCGATGAATCGTTCAACGAATCAGTCGATTGAGGGGTTTTTTTCCAGAATTGAGCGCTGGATTTCGCGATTTAGCTTCGAGTGCCGCCGGGCAATCGGTGTGCGTGATTGGCCATGCCCGACCTGATGGAGATTGTGTCGGGGCTCAAATCGCAGTCGCAGAAATGATCTCAACTTTTGGGGTGGTTCCCCTAGTCGCGAACGCTGATCAAGTGCCCGCGTCCCTAACTTATTTAAAGGGAAGCGAGCTCATTCGTATTGTTGAGCCCGAGTCTTTAGGAAAAACAGGGCTGCTGTATTTGGATTGCGCGGACGAGGGAAGGGTGGGCCCGAAGACTTCTAAAGCATTGGAGAACCAGAGGCGTATGGGAAATATCGATCATCATATTACCAATACTCGGTTCGCTGAGGTAAACTTGATTGATTCGGATGCTTCTGCTACCTGTGAAATACTGGCGGGCATAGCATTTGACTTGGCTCTACCAATCTCAGAGTCCGCAGCTCAAGCCCTATATACGGGTATCCTAACAGATACGGGTCGATTCAGCTATGCAGCGACCAGTAGTCGAGTTTTCGAGCTGTGTAGCAGATTGGTGGATTGTGGAGCGTCACCTCGGCTGGCGGCTGAAAGTCTCTATGAAAATGCGACTTTACCACGGCTGAAGCTGCTTGAGCGATTCCTGGGTTCGCTCGCTTTCGAATGTGGTAATAAAGTTTGCGTAGGTATGTTGCGGCAAAGGGATTTTGTTGAAACGGGCACCTCGTATCAAGATACGGAAGGATTTGTTGATTATGCACGTTCCTTGGAAAATGTCTTAATTGGGGTGTTAATCGAGGAACGCAAAACGACGATTAAGGCGAGTTTGAGAGCAAAGAGTAAAGAGCTGCGAGTTGATCAAGTCGCATCCCAATTTGGGGGAGGTGGACATGCTTGTGCGGCAGCGACGAGTAGTAATCTTCAATTGAAGGTCTTGCGGGAGAAATTGATCGAAGCGGTAAGAACACGTGTTGAAACGGTTGATTGCAAATGAAGGAGAATAATGATTTAGAGGGCGTATTATTGATCGACAAGCCGTGCGGACTAACATCCCACGACGTGGTGGATAAGGTTCGAAGGAAACTGAAAATGAAGCGTATCGGGCATGCTGGTACACTCGATCCGATGGCGACGGGACTTCTCATTATACTAGTGGGTAAAGCGACTAAGCTTTCGCAGTATCTGATGGGCTTGGATAAGGCCTATGAGGGAACCATTAGGTTGGGAGAGTCGACGAATACGTACGATGGTGAGGGTGAAGTGATGACTAAGCGTTCCGTCCCCAGTTTAACAATGGAAGAGGTTGCTGCAGTTGTGTCCTCTTACCTAGGGGATCAGTACCAAAAGCCTCCAATGTTTTCGGCAGTGAAAATCAATGGCCAGCCCTTGTACAAGATGGCCCGCCAGGGTAAGGATGTTGAGCGAGAGCCAAGATTTATCAGAATCTCCCGATTCGACGTAACTCGCTTTGATTTACCGGAGGTGGACTTCAGCCTAGATTGCACGAAAGGGACCTATGTTCGTTCCCTCGCGAATGACATTGGGGAAAAAATTGGTTGTGGGGGCTATCTTTCGGGACTGCGCCGAATCGCTTCCGACAAGTTTAATTTAAACGATGCCATCACATTGGAGCGATTTGTCGAAGCCACTCCAGAGGAAATTTCCAAGGCCCTAATCGGAAAAAATGAAGCGTTGCCCAATTCTGCGTTGTGAACTTAATTACTATGCCAGAGCCCAAACATTTTGACGGAATTGACTCGTTTCGTTCGGAGACAAATCGGCCGATTCATTTGGCTATAGGCATGTTTGATGGCGTTCATCAGGGTCATCGAATAGTGGTGGAATCAGCAATACGTTCTGCGGCAAACTCGGGCGGTCTTGCGGGAGTTATGACTTTCTGGCCCCATCCAAGCCACCTTTTTAAACCGGACAATCCGGTGCCCATGATCCTCAACTCGAGGATGAAGCGGTACGAACTTAGCAAACTTCGAATCGATTTTGTGATTGAGGAGCCTTTTTCGCCTGAATTCGCAGCGGTTGATTCAGTCGATTTCCTTGCGATGCTGAAGTGCAAGATCCCTGCTTTGGCTTCTATGCACACGGGAGAAAACTGGAGGTTCGGAAAGGGGCGGCAAGGCGATGTTAAATTGCTGGATAAATTGGCGGAGGAGGCAGGAATTTCTGCCGAATCACTCGAATGTCTTTTCCTAGACGGCGAACGCGTAAGCAGCACTCGAATACGGAACGCTTTAATTGGCGGAAGAATTGGAGAAGCGAATCGTCTTCTTGGGTATACTTACGAAACCTGGGGAACGGTGAGAGAAGGCAAGCGAGTTGGAAGAACTATCGGCGTCCCGACCTTGAACATCCCATTTGATGGTGAATTGGTACCTAGGTTGGGCGTTTACAGTGTCAACATTTCCCGAGAGGGCGGAGAAGAGCGGTTACCTGCGGTAGCTAACTTTGGAATCCGACCCACTGTCAATTCACTGAAGAAGCCCATATTGGAGGTGCACGTGCTAGGAGATTGTCCGTTCTTCTACGGGGACTCATTGCGAGTTGAGTGGTTGAATTTCCTAAGACGAGAAAGGAAATTCGATTGTATAGATAAACTAAAGACGCAGATTCAAGCTGATATTAGTGATGCTAAGTTGTTTTTTGAGAGTCCGTGAATGGGTAAATTGCGTTTAGACGAGCTGGTCTTCCAGCGGGGGTTTGCTTCCAGTCGGAGCGAAGCCAAAGCCCTCATTATGACGGGCAGAGTGAGGCAGGGATACCGGAGACTGGACAAACCGGGCGTAAAAGTTAGCGAAGAAATCGAACTTTACGTTGAACCAGGCAAGCGTTTCGTAAGCAGAGGGGGGGAAAAGATTGAAGGGTTTGCCGAAGCTTATGACCTCTCTTTTGAAGGAAAAAGCGTTTTAGATGTGGGTGCGTCAACAGGAGGGTTTACGGATTATGCTTTGCAGAATGGAGCGATTAGCGTCGCTTGTGTAGATGTTGGGAAGGGGCAGTTACACGGAAAACTGAGAGACGATCCTCGTATTGTTAATTTGGAGAAGGTAAATGCTCGATATTTGCAACTTGGTGACCTTCCTTTAGACTCATATGATCGTATTGTAATGGATCTTTCTTTTATTTCACTCAAATCGGTTTTACCTGCTGTCTGGCCGTTTCTCGCGATTGGGGGAATTCTAGTTGCTCTGGTTAAACCTCAATTCGAGGTAGGCAAGGAAGTAGCGGACAAATTCAGGGGGGTGATTAAGGATCAGAATGAACGGTACAAAGCCCTCGCTGAGGTCGAGCGGTTTGCCATGGAGAATCTAGTTAACGTATCCCTTATCGGTTGTATACCTTCACCGATCAAAGGAGCAGACGGAAATGTTGAATATCTGCTCGGGCTTTCTAAGTTGAAATAAAATGCACCCCGTGCGATTTTGATAGCTGTGCTCAAAAATAAGGCCATTAAGAACCTCGGATTCGTTTTGAATCAGTCCAAATCGGGAACCTTTAAATTGTTTGGGCAGTTACGAGAGATCGCTGAGGACATGGGAGTCTCGACTCGGGAGACGTTGGAATTTCCCGTACCCAATGGATTTTTAAAGGGTATGGACGCCTGTTGTGTGATCGGAGGTGACGGCACCTTTTTGAGCGCGGCGTCTGAATCGACCAAGTATCAGGTGCCCTTAATCGGCGTGAATCGAGGAACGCTCGGATTCCTGACAACCTATACTGCTGAGGAAATCAATTCTTTATTCCCATCAATTTTAGAGGGTGCCTATGATTTACGTCGACGAGGATTGCTCGAGTGCTGTACCCATGACAATTTAGTGGATGTTGCGTTGAACGACGTGGTCATCAAATCTGCTTCAGTCAGTGGAATCGTTCATTTGAACGTTTTCGCGGATGAAGAGTTTGTGACGACCTATATTTGTGACGGATTGATATTCAGTACTCCCACAGGGTCGACTGCTTACACGCTCTCCGCAGGTGGTCCATTGATTCATCCCGATTCAAAAGTGATTTCCCTAACGCCGATTTGCCCTCATGCGCTTAGCAATCGCTCTATAATATTGCCGGATAATGTTCAACTGCGAGTGGAGAATGCAGTGCCAAACGGTCAACTTGTAGTAGCGGTTGATGGGCAAAGAAATTTGTCAACTTCTGAGGACGGCACGATCTCCATTAGACTATCATCACAGAGTTTACAGATGGCCCAAAAAGTGGACTACTCTCATTTTGATGTGGTAAGAAGAAAGCTGAAGTGGAGCGGTGGATACATTCGAGAACCCAATCCTAAAAATCATTAGTTGGAGGCAAAGGAAAATTCGAATTTGACAATTTCGATCTTACTTGAGCTCAATTTTGGATCCTTGAGTACTGCGGAAAGACGGATTTCTTCTAAAACGGCTTTCAGCTCTCTAGTGTAATCGAGATCGTCACTGGGCCCAAACAAGTAGACCAGCTTTTGATGAGTGTAACGAATGTACCAGCCCTCGTCGGTTAAGCCAAAATCCGTGACATCGATTCCTGGATACCGTTTCCGGTATTGGCCGTGACTCATAGCTCCGCTATCGATAACAGCTTCTAGTGGATAAACGATCACCTTGGTGGGCGTGCTCTGAGCCCATGCCATTCCCGCAAGAAGAGTCAGCGACAGCGAAAATATGCAAAGAATTCGGGTCATTGGGGTTGTGCGGAGGTGCGATCTCTTGACCTACAAGTTGCTGGACATTTTGCCGCCTTCTTCGGTGCCTTTAGCTCGGTTAGATCCTTGGCTACCGCCACCCCCTACTTGCTGGCCATCGGATTCAGTAACTTTCTTGCCGTTGTCACCCCCTGATTCTCCACCATTCTTAGCCTTGTTCTGGTCTCTGGATTCACTGTCGCTTGCACCGTCTGAAGTTCGCGTATCAGGGTCGTCCCCAGTCAAGTCTCCGATGGGTCCTCCGATTTGATCAGAAGTGCTTCCAATCTGAATGTCCGGAGGGGGAGGAGGTAATTGTCCGAGAGGCGATTCACCTGCTTGACCCCCTAGTCCTGATTGTCCTCGTTGACTCTGCTCGCCCTGTTCTCCATTTGAACCCATTTGCTCCATCTGTTCCTGCTGACCTTGTTGGCCTGCGTTGGAAGGGAGCATGGGTATAAGAGGAGTGTTGTTGCTTTGGGAATCTCGACTCCCTTGATTGCTAGAGCTGCTCATGGGAGGTATTCCTGAGCTGCTCTGTCCTTGTTGTCCGCCGCTAGAGCCACCTTTGGGAGGCAGCCCCATACTACTTTGGCCTTGTTGCCCTCCGCCTCGGCTTCGTCCACCCATGGGAATCGGCATGCCACTGCTTCCGGAGGAGCCTCTCGTTATCCCGCCTTGCATACCTCCGGGCATCCCTGGGGTGCTAATGGGAATGTTTAAACCGGTTGTGCCCAGTATATCGATTGTACCTAACGGTGGAAGGGTTGACTCGTCCAAAATCGAAACGTCGCCGCCAATTGGAATGCCGCCTGCGGAAATGGAAGGACGTCCGCTACGACTTTGATTTGATCCGCTGTTAGGGCCGGCTCCATTGGCCTCTCCTTCGAAAATCCGGGGGTCTGGATCGAACTGTGCCATTCCGCTCTGGCAAAATAGTGCGGCTGCTCCGACTACGGAAAGAAGCAAATTTGGATGGCGTCGATTTTTCATTTCTTGGGCGGTTGGTATATTACAGTTTTTCATCGCATATCACCGTGATTGGCGATTGGGCGACCCCTCCCCTGACTTGGAGTCTATATTGAATATCTTCATATCCTTTTTTACGACCAATAACACGATAGTCGCCAGGCAATAGGTTCATGGTAGATTCTTTAAGCTTAGTCGGCTTTTTGGCAGTTGGACCCTGTACGCTAACCCATGTTGCCATATCAGAGACAAAGAGAACCTGAACGGGTCTACTTTGGGTGATGAGGTGTTGCTGCAAGCGCTTTGCTTCATCGGTTAGTTCAAGATAGTCGGGCTTGGATCGCATCGCCTGGTCCCAGGATTGGCGAGCTAGCTGATACTGAATTCGCTTTGCTTCGATTGCTGCGATTTCCAAGTACTTTTCGTAACGAAGAATGCTACGAATTACTTTCCCGGTTCGTAACAGCCCATCTTTGGCTTCCTGAAGGTTGGGCTCCATATCGTTCAATTGCTGGTAGATCACTCGTGCTCCTTCCCAATCCCGATTTTCACTTTCCAAAGCATAGGCCCGTTTAACCAACGTCGCGATGTCATTCTGGTGCTTGTCTGTTCGGGCCCTGACGATGGAATCGGCCAATTCCTTGCGATCTGGAAAAATAGCGAGAGCTAGCTGATAATTCTCGATCGCTTCATCAAAGCGGTGGGACTGCTCTGCGTTCTGGGCAATCGTGAAATACTTGCTGAAGTCACGATTCTCAATTTTGCGCCGCACCCTCGAAACCCCGTTCTGAGCCTTTGCAGACTTTTGGTCTTTATGGAATGCTTGCTGATAGGAAACAAGAGCCTCCTCGAACGCTTCGCTCCGTTCTTGTACCTCACCTTTCTTTACGAGATTGAAAACGTCGTCGGCAGTCTTCGCTCGTTCGATTTGAAGGATGGCATTTTGGTTTTGGGGATCGACCGAGAGAAGATTCGTGAACGCCTCGATTGCTTTGGCCCCCTGGCCTTGTGCGATGTATCGATGACCCAAGGCCGCGTTTTCGCGTATGTAGTTTGAAATGGAGTCCGCAAGTGACTGGAGTTTGTCCGTTGCCTCTGTCAATTTAGTTTTAGATGCGGTGAACGAGCCCTCAGTGAGAAATTGCTTCCCAGCGCTGGCGGCGTCGAAAGCATCATCATAGGCTTCTTGATTCAGGTGTTTAGACGGCTTTAGCTCGTCGACTCGAGTTAAGAAATTGTCGTACATCTCTTGGGTAGTGAGCTTTGCCTCCACCAAATTCGAAAAGTCCTCGATTTGCACGTTGACCCCCTTGAAGGTTTCAAACGCCCGATCGAAGGCTTTCCGCTTCATGAGGTCTTCGCCCTGCAAGAACTCGCGTTCCACGGCGACCAATTTTGTTGTGAGAACCGGGTGATTGACCCGCATTTGGCGAATTTTCTCCAATCCACTGTTAGCGGTTTCAAGTTCAAGATCCGCTTTGGACCGGCTTGCGAACGCTTGCTGGAAGGGGACTTCCGGCACGGACTCTTGAGTAAGCCCGAGTCGGTTTGTTAATGCCTTGGCGTCTCCGTCGGGATTTTCCCACAATGCGATCCCGCCGACTAGCAGAACAATGAAAACGGCGGCTGATACGCCTACCGCTATCAATTTACGTTTTGAGGATCGTGCTCTTTCAGCCGCATCCTCATCCTCTGGATTCCAGTGGATTACTCTGTGCTTCCGAGGGTTTTGATGGTTCTCTTCCATGTCCGGCATGCTGATCTTATTTTCCTTTTAATAATCGCGTGAGCGGCTGTGATGCAGGTTAATATACCTTAAAGGCCCTTATGTTTAAATATTGCAATAGGGAAGATTTAATTGCAAAGCCTCTCGGGGTAAAGTTACGATTTTCGAAGTCGCTTGGATTCATCTATTTTTAAACAGCACTCGCTTTGAGCCCCATTTTTGATGAACGGAGTGTTTCAAATTTTACGTTTGGTTCGTTTCGCATGTGTTTATGAAAGGGAAACGTTTCGAATTTGATTGGGTTAGACCCAGATTGGTCCTTTCGGATCCCTATTGCGGTTGACGGGTCAAAAGGTAAATTAGTTAATCCAAAAGTGACCTTCGTCCGTACTAATAGGTAGGAGTAAACATTTTATGGACTCGATAATGAAATTGCGAATGGTAGCGATCGCGTCGCTTGTAGCCATAACCTTTTCGAGCTGCAGCACGACTCCAGTGACAGGGCGCCGTCAAATCAACCTCATGTCAGATACCGAGGTGGCAAAGATGGGTATAGCACAATTCGAGCAAAAGAAGGCACAAGGGCTGATATCGCGAGATCCGCGTATGAACGAGTGGTTGCTGAATGCCGGGGAACGAATAGCTCAGCAGGTCTTTTGGGATATGCCTATGGCGGAATGGGAATTTGTGATTTTTGAAAATCCCGAAGTGAATGCGTTTGCTTTACCGGGAGGCAAAATCGGGATTCATACAGGCCTTTTTAAGGAAGGGATAGTAACTTCTGAAGAGGAATTAGCTGCGGTAGTAGCCCATGAGATTGCCCACGTGACCGCGCGTCATTCTCACGAGCAGCTTTCACAAGCGGGCGTATTAAAAGCGGGAAGTACTGTTACATCGATCACAACTGGAGGTTTGGGAAGCATGATTTTAAATCCTTCAATGATTTCCAACATGGCATCCTGGGACCGGGCAAAGGAATCCGAAGCGGACCGAATTGGAATTATGTACATGGCTCGCGCGGGGTATAACCCCACTGCGGCGATCAAGGTAATGGAAAAAATGGCTGACAAGTATGGTACCCAAGCTACCTATCGAGCGCAGCTGGACCCGAATATTGGCCATCCTCATCCGTCAGAGAGGCTTGATGGACTTCATGCACAACTTGCCGAAGCGATGGAAGCCTACGAAAAGGCGAAGGAGATGCAGTTTTAGGTTTTGCGGTCTATTCTCGCGGCATGCCGGGGGGAGGGAAGCTTTATTGCAACAAACCGTCAAAGCTACGTGGATAAAATCGTCATGGCGTCACAGCCCGTTGCTTAGAACCAGTGGAAAGTACCTCCAGCTATATTCGTTAATATTCTGTTGGAGGAGATTCTGCAATGGATGTCTGCTAGTGGGGCGATATGTCATTTGGCGATCACTTGCTCAAAATGATGACTCTCAGATCCGTTCAAGCGACTAAAGTCCTTGGGCACGTCGTAGTCCCGTAAGCGATCGCAAGGTTTTGGCTAAGAAATTGCATGCGGATGTCTTGGGGCTAAAGAAGCACCTCTTCGAGGATTCGGAAATCGAGGCGTCAGTGGGCACAAGGCAATGAAAGGCCGCCCCAATTGTGAAGACCGGCCCTAGCGAATTAATTGGTTTTAAACACGGCTTAGGGCGATTCGTCGGCAGGAGGAACCAATAAGGGAGCCGGCGGCTCTTCAACCGGTTCAGGGGCGTCAGAGATTAGGTCATCCAAAGATTCTGGCAGACTGGTGAATTGGTAAGAACTCACTTCGAATGCAGATCGTCGCATGTATTCGTTAACTGGATCGCCTGCATCACTGGATGAAATAAAGAAGTAGACCGGGCCTTCTGGTGTCACCACCTCTTCCTCCATTTCCGTCGTCTTTTCCCCGTTTTCGTCTTCCTTTTCGACTTCCTTCTCTATCTTCACTTCCGGTTGGCGTCCAATTCTAAACTGATAGCTTTTGCCGTTGTTCAGTTGGAAACCGAATTGGTGGCTGTTCTCGCGAGCAGCGACTACGTTAGGTCCATCTTTGTCTGCGGTGGCAGTGAAGCTAAGCCCGGCAAATTTCGACGCGATTTGTCCGATAGAGCTCTGGTTCAGGATTTTCTTTTCCGGAAGCGAGTCATCTGTGGCCCATTCCGAGTCGGCGTTGTCGCGAGTTGCCGAAAGCTTATCTCCGTTTTGTAGTGTAGTGGTGATCGCTGTCACGTCGTTCGCTTCGAAGGAAACCAGCTTTTTCTCGAGCCAAGAGTCGAGATTGGAGTCAATATAGAAGGTCGTATTCACTAGAAATGCCTTTTCCTCGCCATAGAAGCGGAGGAACTGGCGTCCGTTTTCAGTCTCCTTGCCTAGCCCGAAGGCAACGATATCATTATCGAGTTTGTCGATGAACTGAATGCGGTCACCTCCCTCAAAGCCTAAGGTAGCTATCCGATCCGGATTTTCACTCACAAGTCTTTGGAGCTTAGCTTCAGAAACATTTCGGGCTAGTTGTGAGATACGAGAATAGCTGGTGGGAAGATTGTGTTTCTCTTCCAATACCCAGGCCTTTTTTTCCTCGTCATTGACAAGCGTGATTTTCTCACCATCGGTTTCGACAACGATTTTTGCGGTGTCGCGAAGATTGGCGGGGTCGACCACATTAGAGCCCACGCGCTCGTCGAGCAAGGGGGCACTGCTAGTGCGAGTTAAAACGCTGGTGATGATTGCAAGGACAGCAAGGACTCCAGCACTGATGTATAAATGTCGTATATTCATTGTAAGTCTTAGAGTGCTTTTTGTTTACGCATGCGGTAGAAAATGAAACCGAATATGACGAGACCAATGGGCGAGTATCCGATGTTCAAGGATACTAACTTCCATTTGAGGGCGTCGATATCTTTTCGTAGTTCACGCCGAATGACACGTCTTTCTGCTCTCATGTTCGCCTCGTTTTCCCGAAGCTCCTGCAAGGCTTTTGAAAGCTCTGGGCCCGCAACGATTAATCCTGTGCCCTGTTGTTGGGTTACTAGTTGCTGTATCTCCTGATTCATTTCGGAGATCTTATCCTCAACCTCCTGAAGCTTGATTTGATATTGTTTCTGAGCTTCAACTTCCATCGCCTGGACGCGTTCAAACGATCTGGCCTCGTCTCCTTTGCTGCGTATACTAATCAGATCCTGACTTCCACCAAGGAACTCGATGACGTTTGTACCCATGGTCAAGTTGTCATTGATTGGCTGAATGGTCATCATGCCTAGGAAATTTTGACGTTGGATGGAAAACTGGTCGAGTAGCCAGTCGGTGTCAGCAATTATGAATACATTGCCTTCTCCCGTATAGAGTTGATCGGATCCTTCTGTGGTTTCCTCACTTTCTGGCGAAGCACTCGGATCGGAGGGCTTTCCATTGGGGAACGCCGTCGTAAACTCTCCACTGAGCAACCCGGCTACGGTCTGTTTTTCGTTAGAGGCTTCTAACTGATTCAGTAGCGCACCTTGCTGGGCAAACTGAAGCATCATCCCGGCGACGCTGCCGGCACTTTCAGTTGTCTGCAAAATCGGTTCGAGAGTGAGCTTAGAGCTTTCGTCCAAGCCGATGCTTCCCGCTTCGAGAAGCAAAACAGCATTGAGTTCAGCGGCTGGAAGGAAGTCTTCGGCTACGTTGTCTTCACGGAAAATGAGCCAGGCTGGCTGCATAGTGTTCTGTTGAGTGTATGCTATGTCAGGATCGGCTACCGCTTCACTGGCGGAGTAGTTGATACCCCAAGCTGAGAAGAACGGTTGGAAGTCGCTTGAAGTATTCGGATTGGGGCGACCCATCATCATCATTTGATTCTGTTGCTGCTGGCTTCTAAAAAAGAGCGACGAGGGATCAACTGCGAGAAACATGGGCTTCCCTGACAACGTGAACTGGTCGATGCCGAACAGAAGCGTTTCCGAAAGCCCGATGGGATGGATCACCATCAGCATATCGAGGTCTTGGGGCAATTCCGGAACTGTAGGCTCGATTACCTCAACATTGAACGAGCTCTCGAGCTCGCTGATGATGTATTGGTCTTCTTGTGGCGGTTGTCCGGGCATCATCGGCATCGGTGGTGCCCTCAGCGGCAGCGTGCTGATCAAGCCCAATTTTGGCTTGGACAACTGTTGTGCTTCATGGACCGCTTTTGCAATGTCGTATTCAATGGAGCCTTCTTTATTCCAATCGAAGAAGGGAATCACGTGTTCGGAATCTCCCTGGCTGATCACCAATCCAAGGAAAATGGTGTCTCCATTTGGCAGACTTTGCCCATGGACACCTGCGGCAATTGCGTTTTCCTCTGCGGGCGTATCAGGTTCAGGGTCGATCCGATCTAAAATGATCTTTCCGTTGGCGGCCCGCTCGAACTGACGGAGCATCTGTTCGACGCGATCCCCAAAGTTCTGGATGTGCATCTTTATTTGAGGTGAAAGCCCCTCGACTGATCGGGTCCGGTAAAAGTCGAACCGCACTGGTTCTTCGACTTTGGAGAGCAACGACTTGGCACTGCTAGAGAGAGTGAAAGAATTTCCCGCTGTCATATCAATCCTTAGTGGTATGGATGAAAGGACGTAGTGCAGCAGGAGAAAATTTACGAGGATGAGAATGGCGGCGTGAATTTTTGTACTCGTTTTCATGGTATTATATTCCCGTTTCTAATTTTCCAGAACGATTACATTGATACCCAGAAAGGCGGTGGTCAGGACAACGAAGAACGAAACGGCACTGAGTTCAATGAGTCCGCGAGTCATCGTCTGAAAGTGATTGAGAAAACTGAAGTTGCCCAGGAAATCTAGGAGCCCAGGTGAAGCAATATTCTCGAAGATGGTTAGCAAGATTTGCGAACCGAAGAGGGTGACCAGCACGCAAATCAATACGCTGATGACAAAAGCGATGACTTGGTTTTTTGTCAGAGCCGAGCAAACTGAGCTAATAGACAGATATGCAGCGGCCATAAGAACGGATCCGAAATAGCCGGCGAAGATTATTCCCCAATCCGGATTGCCAAGGTAGCTTGTGGTCAGTGCTAGGGAAAAGGTTAGTGCCAGAGCGATACCAATGAAGGCCCAGGCGGCTAGAAACTTTCCGAGGACCGCACTGACGGTTGGGATTGGGAGTGTAAAGAGAAGCTCGATACTGCCCGACCTTTTCTCTTCAGACCAAAGCCGCATTCCTGTGGCAGGAATGAAAATGAGGAAGGTCCAAGGAAGGAAGGTCCAGATGGTGTCTAGACTTGCCTGGTTGCCTTCATAGTAGCCGGCGAAAATGGCTAGCCCAATTAGGACGATATGGAAAACGGCTAGGATTACGTAACCGACGGGTGAACGGAAATAGCCGAAGAACTCTTTCTTAAAAATAGGAGCAATCTGGTTCATGCGTATGCCTTACTGTTGGTGATTTCACGGAAAATTTCGTCGATGGAAGATCCGGGTAGTCGCGTTTTGAATTCCACGGGAGTCTCGTTGACGCGAACTTTTCCTTGGTCGATAACAATGATGCGATTGCAGATCGCCTCGACTTCCTCTAGGATATGAGTAGAGAGGATGATGGCTTTTTCCTCAGCCATTGCCTTTATCAAGTTTCTCACCTCGTGCTTTTGGTTCGGATCGAGACCATCCGTAGGCTCGTCAAGTATGAGAACTGGTGGATCATGCAGGATGGCTTGGGCAACACCGACTCTTTGACGGTATCCCTTAGAGAGCGTTTCTATGGCCTGATTTTGCACAGTTTGTAGGTGACATTTTGTGATGACGTTAGCTAGGCGATCGCGGATTTCGTCCTGCGTGCGATAGCCTCTGGTTTCCGCTACATAGGCAAGAAACTCGACAACTGTCATTTCTGGGTAGGCAGGACTGCTTTCGGGCAAATACCCGATGCGTCTCTTCGCTTCCATCGGATGTTTCTGCACGTCGAATCCTGCTACTGAGGCGGTCCCGGCAGTCGGTGAAAGGTAGCCTGCGATCATTTTCATCGTGGTAGACTTTCCTGCTCCGTTAGGTCCAAGAAAGCCTAGAATATCGCCTTTCTTCACCTCGAAGGACACGCCGTCGACGGCTCGCAGGTCGCCATAGTCTTTGACAAGATTATCTACAATTACCATTGGTGTATCAGTTCTTTAAGTTTTGGATGATGATAGATTTGTTTAACCAACTCAAGTTCCGCATTGAATTGGTTTTTTAGTTTTTTTGAATTTGAGGGCGAAGCGTTTAGCGAACGGATCGAGAGATTTCAAGTATTTCGTTGGAGCTTCTACTAAATTTCGAGCGTCTTGGACTGCTAAAGTTCAACGGTTGAACTTCAGATCTCTAGCGAATCTTGCTCCGCAACATCCGCTTCGGCCCCGGGAGTCTCGACCTCGTCCTTTAGATGCTTCGGGGGCTCTGCGATGCGTTTGGCGAAATTTGCTTCCCGATCGGCGACGATTCGGTCGCAGATTTTCCGAACGTGTAAACGAAGCCACATAGAAGTATTGGAATCTTCGGAATACCTTGCCGGACCGTAGGCATGAATGCGGTTTGTTTGCAGAAGGAGATCGTTCTGTGCGAACTCGGCGTTGTTGCCCGGTTTATAGACGGCGTAAGCCTTTCCTCCAAATTTGCGGACGACGGAGAAGCTTGGTACATCGCTAGGTCCATCAGCGATATAAATCATGTTTTGAAAAGGAATGCGACGGTCCTCGTGTGCCAGTTTAGCGTTCACGTCGATCGCATCGTCTTTGTTAGAGCCTTTGTTGATCTCGAACAGCGCCCGAGTCTTGGTCGTATTGTCGATCATCATGCCGATTTGGCTGATTTCCTTGTCTGTCTCCATCGCTAGCTCGTCTTGGGAGAGAAAACCTGGCAAAAGGGGTTTCTCAATGAACTCCGATCCCCAAATCCCGTCGATATAGGGGGCTATTTCGCTGCCGCGAATCATCTCTGCCAAGCCCGTACTGACAATGTAGTGCTCGATTTCGATTTCGTGCTTTTCGTATTCAGGTTTGGAGTACGCTTCCGCTCTCAACTCGCTGAAGAATTTGGGCAGCCCCTCGTAAAATTCGATTTCAGCCCCTAAGGTCCGGAGCAGTTCGTTGTTGAGGCCTTTCATCGGGCCATTGCGAACGTGAGTGAGGATGTGATTGAGGTATACGCTCTCGCCTGAAACATGATAACCGCGCTCCTTGTAGCGTTCTGCCATGGCGTTGGTTTCCCTCCAAAAGCGATCTTCGTCGATTTTAAATCGCTCGAAAATGGGCTGCTGCATATAGCCAGGTATCAGCGTTTTGTCGAAATCCCAGATTAGGGCTATTCTGTTCTGGGTGAATAGTCCTTGAGCCATACTTAACAGAAAACGCCTTACGGTTGCGACTGCAATTGCCAATTTCGATGAAAGCGAAGTAATCGTATTGGACTGACAGGAGAAACGAAACAATCGATTTTTTCCGTGGTGATCTTGTCTCCTCCTGCATCTTCGTTAAATTGAGATTTGCAGTTTTAAGTTCGAGTCGGCATTTCTGCTTCCTTTCCTATGGCGATCGAGCTTCCAAATATTTCCAAATTTCAAAAACGCGTTGAAGAAATCGATGGGTTGATGAACCAGCCTGACTTTTTTAACGATACCCGCCGTTCGGCAGCACTATCTAGAGAGCAAATAAAATTGCGTCAGCTACTCGAGGACCATGCTTCTCTGGAATCGGCTAAGGCTGCCTTAGTTGAGCACAAAGGGCTGCTGGAGGATCCCAATGGAGATGAAGAGCTTAAGGAGCTTGCCTTGGAAGAGCTTCCTGATTTGGAGGGGCAAGTAGCGAGTCTTGAGAGCAAGATCCTCGTTTCCATGATACCCCCCGATGATTCTGATTCTCGGAATACGATCGTTGAAATTCGGGCGGGAGCGGGAGGTGACGAAGCGTCCTTATTTGCGGGAAGCCTTTACCGAATGTATACAAGATTGGCGGAACGTCGTGGCTGGTCAATCGAACAGCTCGGTTCGAGCGAAAGTGGCATCAGTGGATTTAAGGAAGTGTCCTTTCTTATTCGAGGGGAGGAAGCTTACAAGCAAATGAAGTTTGAGAGTGGAGTTCATCGAGTTCAGCGGGTGCCTGAAACAGAGTCTCAAGGGCGCATACATACTTCCACCGTTACAGTCGCCGTACTTCCAGAAGCAGAGGAAGTGGATATTCGAATCGATCCTCAGGAGCTGGAGATAACCGTTACCCGAGCCAGCGGCCCAGGTGGGCAAGGTGTCAACACTACCGATTCTGCCGTACAAATCCTTCACAAGCCAACCGGGATCATCGTGCTTTGTTCTGACGAACGTTCGCAGATAAAGAATAAGGCGAAGGCGATGACGGTTTTGCGGTCTCGATTGCTTCAGGCGAAAGAGGACGAAGAAAGAGCCAAGTACGCCGAAAATCGCAAAAAGCAAGTGGGCACGGGAGACAGGAGCGAACGAATTCGAACCTACAATTTTCCTCAAAGCCGACTGACTGATCATCGAATTGGACTCACCATCCACAGCTTGAATCAGGTGATGGAGGGCGAGCTCGACGAAGTGATTGAAGTACTTCAGAAGGAAGATCAGAAGCTGAAAATCGAGAGTCTAATGAGCGGTCATTCTCAGGTTTAGAATTCGTAAAAAACCCGTGGGTAAAGAACTTACAGTTTTAGATGTGGTTAGAAAAAGTGCGGACTTTCTTGAACGTAAGCAGGTAGAGAACCCGCGATTAAATGCGGAGTGGATCATCGCCCACGTGTTGGGAATGGGACGAATGCAACTCTATCTGCAGTTCGATCGGCCTTTGCAGGAGCCGGAACTAGGGAAGATGAGGGAATATGTTGCACGAAGAGGAAAGCGTGAACCGTTACAGTACATTATTGGTCAAACTCCGTTTTTCAATTTAACGATTAAATGCGATCACAGAGCACTGATCCCGAGAGCGGAAACAGAGCAATTGGTTGAACAAATCATTGATCTTGGACCAGAGGTCGATGAAGAAGTGCGTATATTGGATTTGGGTACAGGCTCAGGGGCGATTGCGCTTGCTCTGGCAATGCACTTCCCGCGTTCACAGGTTGTTGCGATCGATAAAAGCATCAAAGCCATCGATTTAGCAAAGGAAAACGCCTTACACTGCGGACTTCAGAACCGAGTTGAGTTTGTCCAGTCAGACTGGTTTGAGAAATTGGGAGAGGCGGACTCATTCAATTTGATTGTTGCGAACCCCCCGTATTTGACGAAAGAGGAGCTGTCTGATGCGGAAAGCGAGGTAAAGGATTTCGAGCCGGTGATCGCGCTTGTTGCTGATAACGCAGGTCTAGAGGATTTGTTAATTATCATTGAAGGAGCCTTTAAACACCTAAAAGAAGGGGGAACGCTCTGGCTCGAAACTGGAATAGAACAGCATTCGGCTCTGCTGGAGTCCTGTAAACAGTACGGATACAGTGAGATTGAAGGAATCAACGACTGGAGCGGTCGGCCTCGGTTTGTCCGCGCCCAGCGTTAGCGAGCAATCTCCGAGAATCGGAAAACTATATGCCTGCTGAGGCTTAGTTAATGAGCTTTTCGAAACGCGATTTAGAAGAAGCCAGTGGAAGCGCGGGCTGTTTCCAGTCGTTGATATTTGGAGAAGCATTCACCGCATCTACCATAATGCGAAGGGTTTCCCTAAGCTGTATATCAAAATCTGGAACAGGTTCCTCATCCTCTTTCTTCTCGCCGTCCGCTTCATTTTTGGCAACTTCGATGTCCGAATCATCATTGTAAGTGGTTTCAGTCTGAGCGAGGTCGCCGTCTTCTTCTTGGGGAACCACTTCGGTACTCGCTAAGTCGGGTTCTTCTTCCTCTTCGTTTTCAGCTTCCTCTTTCAGAACGGTATCGAGTTTTATAGCAGTTGAATCGAAGTTTATCTCGGCCAATTGGCGCTGTCTTTCCTTCATCTGGTCGATGAACTCTTTGTCTTCTTCCATGATGAGTTTACGTTTTTCCAAATTGAGGGAAATCGTTCTCTGCGCCTCTCGTTCCTCATACCAGTCGATTCGCTGCCTCAAGAATCCGAATTCCTCCAACTGCAAGCGCCTTTGCTTACTCTGTTCTTGCAGTGTTTCAACAAACGGTTTCTTGAGAGTCATTTCCACGAAGAAGCGAGCAGGTTTTATATAGTCCCAAGCGAGGGCGTTGTCCAAGTCGGCTTCACCCACCGCAGTGATGTCAGCAACTGAAGGTAATGAAATATCTGATACGACACCTTTTCTTTGAACAGAAAACCCGTTTGGCAGGTAGTACTTTTGGATCGTTAACTTTGCCGCACCGGCCTTGTTGCTGGAATTGTAAGCACGGAGGACATAGTCTTCGAGCGGGAGGACCTGTTGGACGGTTCCTTTTCCATGCGTGCTGTCATTGCCTATTATCAATGCACGGCCATAATTTTGCAGAGCTCCGGCTAGGATCTCCGATGCGGACGCACTGTGGCGCGAAGTTAGAACTGCCAGGGGACCATTATAAACGACTTTCGGGTTACGGTCTGATCGAGCTAGTATTTTCCCGTAGGAATCTTTCACTTGAACAACCGGTCCTCTCGAAATGAAAAGTCCGGTCATGTCGACGGCTTCGTTGAGTAATCCCCCTCCGTTTCTTCTAAGATCTAGAACGATCCCTTGTACTCCCGCGTCCTTCATTTTTAGGACGAGCTCTTCGACATCAGTCGTGACACTGGTGATAACCCGATTTCCTTGATCGTCGATTTCATCGGAGCCATAAAACCCTGGAATGTCGATGACACCCATTGACATGGTAGATCCAGAAGCGGTCGGCACAGTGAAGATCTCTCCTTCACAGCGGCTCGAGTTTATGCGGACGGTATCGCGAATAATACTCACGACCCGTCGTTCAGATTCGTCGACAGCATCTGCCGGGATGATCGTGAGATTTACGACGGAGCCTTTTTCGCCCCGAATTTGATCGACCACTTTACGTAAGCCCATATCTATAATGTCAACAGGTTCTCCATCCCCCTGCGCGACTGCTATGATCCGGTCGTTGGGTTTGAGATCGGTCGTATTTTTAGCCGGTCCGCCGGGTATTAATTCACGAATCACGCAGTAGCCATCCTCCTCACTAAGGAGGGCTCCGATTCCAACAAGGGATAGTCTCATGTGAATACTGAAATCCTCGAATGTATCCGAGGAGAAAAAGGTGGAATGGGGGTCGAAGATGTGGGTGAGGCTCGTAAGGAAGACCTCCTGCACGTCACTCGATCCGAACTCTTTTATGCTGCGAAGCTGACGCTCGTACCGTTTGGTAATGCGTTCTTTCGCCTCCTCAGTCGTCTTGTCATTCAGAAGCTCTTGCAGCATTTCCTGCTTAAGCCGCTTCACCCATAGATCGTTTGCCTCCGCCTTGGAAGCCGGCCATGGACTCTTGCTCCGATCGTACTCGTACTCCTCTTCGCCGTCGAATGTCCATTCCTGTTCGAGCTTTTTTAGGACCCACTGAATTCGCTCGAGTGAGATTTCACGGTATTTACTGTAGATGTTGAAGGCGGCGTCCAGGTTTCCTTTATGTCGCATTTGCATGCTGAGACGTGAGGCGTAGGTGTCGATAAATTGGTCTTGGTCAGACTGGAGGAAATAGAGATGGTTGTAGTCGAGCTTGCTCATGAACTCGCGAATCAATTCAGTGAAGGCCTCGTCTGAGATTTCCTCGTTGTTGAAGTGCAAGGTTTCCAGCATTTCTATTACCCGCATGGTTTCCTGCGACATGAGATCCGTTGGTGCCAAAACTGGAAGCTCGGCGGGATCGATCAAGGGCTCTTTATCGGTAAGTGCGTAGCCGATTGTTATTGCGGATAAGAGGGTGGCGGTCGTTAGGAAAACTTTTCGTTTAAGCATTTCGCGTTGGTGGCTGGTTTTTTAATTTGTCTGGGACGCGTCTGGAAAATATCTGGTATAGTACTGGTTATCTTTTCTTCAGGAGATCTCCTGCATCATCGAGTATTTCCTTTTCGCTATCGGTCAGCGCTCCGAAGCCTTGGCTGTTGATCTTGTCCAAAATGCGGTCGACCTCTTTTTTGAGATCGCTAGGAGGACTGATGTTAACTTTGTAGGGAAAAGTTTTGGTGCTAGCCTTTTTAGGTTTAGGTTTAAACCAGTCTGGCATTTTGAAAGCTTCCGCTTTTCCGGGCCCAGGGTTTCGCAGGTAGATGAACTTGTAGAAAAGGTAACCACCGATCATCCCCCCGAGATGGGCTGAATGGGCTGTGCCGTGCCCATTTAGGAGTTCGAAGAAAATTAGACCAAATGCAGCGATACCCAGTGAGATGAATAGCAGGACCTTCGCTTTCATGCGGATGACCATCATGAAGTAAATATCGCTTTCCGCGTACATCAGTCCGAAACAGGTGATTAGGCCAAAGACCGCTCCGGACGAACCATAGACGGCTTTCGATGGCGTGGCGAAACTGACAATATACCATAGAATCCCTCCCATAAGGGTAGCAATAAGGTACAGTTTGACGAATCGCTTCTCGCCGAGCTCTGGAAGAAGTGCCCTCCCGAGGAAGAAAACACCAATCATGTTTCCTACTAGGTGGAAAACGCTCTGGGTGCTATGGAGAAAAGAGTAGGTTATGAAACTCCAGATGTGTGGTCCTCCTAGCTCGCTTGTCGTCAAAGCGAAAAAACGGAAAATCCTTTCACCGCCGGTTAGCTGCACCGCATACATGACAACATTGAAAATGATGATACCAAGCACCAAGTTCCGGGATCGGGTGCTGCCATTTTGCTGCATGTAGGGTCGGTCGTAAAGCATGCGTTAATTCAGGATTATTATTTTCTGGGGAATTACAAGGAAGCTATCGCGTTAATTATCGCTAGTTATTCCGTTCCTATTGGAGTTTTGTTACGGTTGGGTTTTATTACTGACGTTGGTCGTTCTTTCGAGGACGAAATCGTTGATTCTCGGGAGTTTGCATAAATTGCATTTATGATCCATCCGAGACCCTTTTAGGGTTAAATAGTTCAAAGAAATCGATAGGAATTTTGGCGATATAGCAGCGAGGTGCTAGTTGTTGAACCGGAACAAGGCGACATCACCGTCTTTGAACGGGTATTCTTTGCCTTCGAGACGGTACCTACCAGCGTCCCGAGCTGCGGCGACACTTCCTAGATCTGACAGGTCATCGTAGGACACGACTTCCGCCTTAATAAACCCCTTTTCGAAATCCGTGTGTATGACTCCGGCAGCTTGAGGAGCCTTCATGCCGTGAGTGAAAGTCCACGCTCGGACTTCTTTCTCGCCCGCGGTAAAGTAGGTTTCGAGACCCAGCAAGGCGTAGGTGGCTTTGATCAGTAAGGAAATGCCTGAGTCTTCCACTCCAAGATCTGCTAGAAATTCAGCGGCTTCCCCCGAACTGAGGTCGATTAGCTCAGACTCGATTTGGGCACTGATGACCACGCATTCAGCGTCTTGGCTTTCCTTTGCGTAGGCTATTACTTTGGAGACGAGGTTATTATGCTCAGAGTCTGCCAAGTCGTCTTCCATTACATTCGCGGCGTAAATCACGGATTTCGAGGACAACAAATGAAGTCCCTTCATCACCAAGTCTTCATCTTCAGAGACCTCGAGGGTGTTGGCGGGCTTGCCTTCATTCAGATGGGGAAGGAGCTTGTCGATCATCGTGCATACGGCTTGGGCCTCCTTGTCGTTGCCCCGGGCCTTCTTCATCGCTTTTTCTCGCTGCCGCTCCACTGATTCTAAGTCAGCGAGTACAAGCTCTGTATTTATTATTTCGATATCCCGAATGGGATCCACCGATCCCATACTATGAATAATTTCGTCGTTGTCAAAGCAACGGACGACTTGCACGATTGCGTCAACTTCTCGGATGTTCGCGAGAAACTTGTTTCCGAGTCCTTCTCCTTTGCTCGCCCCCTCAACGAGTCCCGCGATGTCGACAAACTCAATCGCGGCAGGAATGACCACCTCGGTTTTCGCGATCTGTTGAAGAACGGCGAGACGCTTATCTGGTACGTTCACAACGCCGACATTGGGATCGATGGTGCAGAAAGGGTAGTTGGCCGACTCCGCTTTGCGGGTTCGAGTCAACGCATTGAAAAGCGTAGACTTGCCAACATTGGGGAGACCGACGATACCTGCTTTGAGCATAGGCGACGAACAAAATTCAATCGGATGTTGCTTGACAAGAACCAATTTTGGTAAATCGTCCTGCTTTTTTCTCGGATTTTCCAGGACACCGAAATATGGCCTTAAAGATCAAACTTCAAAGGGGTGGAGCTACTCACAATCCCGTCTATCGTATAGTGGTCGCAGAGGCTCGCGGGCGCCGCGATGGTCGCTTCGTCGAGAAGCTCGGCACCTACACACCGAGAGCACAGGGCCAGCAGACTGAACTCAATTTGGACGTGGAGCGTGCTGACCATTGGATTTCCGTTGGCGCGAAGCCAACAGAGACGGTTGGAGGCCTCATCAAGAGAGCCCGCAAAGAAGCATCAGCTCCGGTCGAAGCGGAAGCATAAATTAAGTATCCATGTCTTTTGAATTTCAGACCCGGTTTTCGAGCCGGGTTTTTTAGTCCCCAGAGACTTGCCTTGAATCGATTATCGGATTGCCCCTTTGTCTTAGTTGGTAACTCATGAAAATTGACGTACTCACGCTTTTCCCTCAAATGCTGGACGGATTTCTATCTGAAAGCATGATGGGTCGGGCACAGGCGAGCGGATTGGTGGAGATCAATGCCCACAACCTTAGGGATTGGTCCAAGGGTAAGCACAAACAGGTCGATAACCGCCCGTTTGGTGGCGGAGCGGGCATGGTCCTGATGCCAGAACCGATCTTCGATGCCTTCGAGACACTGCAGACTCCGCGAAGCCACCGCATATACCTTGCTCCGGACGGTCAACCTTTGACGCCTGCGATTGCCGAGTCGCTATCCCAGAAATCGCACTTGGTTTTATTGAGCGGCCACTACGAGGGAATTGATGAGCGAGTGCGTAAAAGCCTGATCGATCAGGAGATCAGTATCGGTGACTATGTGCTGACCAATGGGACCTTAGCAGCGGCAGTTTTGATCGACTGTTTGTGTCGATTTTTGCCCGGTTTTTTAGGCAAAGAAAAATCATTGACTAGCGAAAGTTTCCAAGGCAGTTTGCTCGACTTTCCTCAATTCACACGGCCCGCGGTGTTTCGAGATATGCCAATTCCGGAGGTTCTTTTGTCCGGAAACCATGCAGAAGTCGAGATGTGGCGTCAAAGGGAACGGGAGGAAAGGACGCGCCAGCGAAGACCGGATTTACTGTAGGATTTATATAATGAACCAGATTGTTAAAGATTTGAATCAAGACCAGCTAAAGACTGACATTCCCCTTTTCAAGGTAGGCGATGGTGTTAAAGTTCACACGTTGGTGAGAGAGGGTGACAAGCGTCGCGTCCAGATATTCTCTGGTATCGTAATTGCACGAAAGGGTTCGGGCATTCAGGAGGCATTCACGGTTCGTCGTATTTCCTACGGTGAAGGTGTTGAAAAGGTGTTCCCGGTCCACAGCCCCAACGTTTCCAAGATCGAGATCGAGAAGGAATCCAAGACAATGCGTGCTCGAATGTATTATCTTAGGGGACTCGTGGGCAAGAAGGCCATGCAGGTGAAGGAAAAGCGCTTGGCCCGCGGCTACTGACATCTTTCCGAAAGTTTGGTTTTAATCAGGCTGCCCGTTTGGGCAGCCTTTTTGCACTCGGGATCGTCGCTGTCTCAATTCCTCTTGAAAGGATTAAGCGTCCATTTTACCCTTGAGCCCTCGAACAGGCAAGATAGACGTGGGACGTTCGAATTTTCGCAATCTAAAATGAATAAAGATATCCTTCAAATAGCCGCCAATCAAGCCCGCGGGCTCGCAATCGATGCGGTTCACGCCTGCCACTCAGGACACGTGGGCTTGCCACTCGGATCAGCCGAGATTGGTGCGGTCCTGTATGGGCATGCACTGAATGTTAATCCGGACGAGCCGCGTTGGTTAAATCGGGACCGTTTCATCCTATCGGGCGGTCATGGGAGCATGTTCCTCTATAGCTGGCTACATTTGGCGGGATTTGATCTGGATTTGGAGGAACTCAAGAATTTCCGCCAGCTTCACAGCAAGACTCCAGGGCATCCGGAATTTAAAGAAACCGCGGGGGTTGAAAGCACAACGGGTCCCTTGGGGCAGGGAATTGGCAACGCGGTTGGTTTTGCCGTCTCCCAGAAAATGGCGGCAGCAAAATTCAACACGGACACCCATACTATATTAGACAACCACATCGTGGCCTTGGCGGGCGATGGTTGCATTCAGGAGGGGGTTGCCCAAGAAGCATCTGCGCTCGCGGGTCATCTGCACCTCGATAATTTGATTGTTTTTTATGATAGTAATGACGTCACGCTCGATGCGAAGGCGGATATGTCTCAGAGTGAAGATACCGCTACGCGATATGAAGCGTTGGGATGGGGTGTTGTCACAATCGATGGACATGATCTCGATGCCGTTGCAGCAGCGTTTAGCGATGCCAAGGCAGCGAAGGGTAAACCTCAGTTGATTATTGCTAAGACTGAGATTGCTCGAGGGATTCCAGAAGTTGCGGGGACGAGTGCTGGTCATGGGGAGAGTGGTGCGATCAAGTATTCTGAAAACGCCCATCAGATTTTAGGACTCCCAGAAGTGCGTTTCCACGTATCCGAGGATGTTCGAGCTTATTTCGCTGAACTGAAGCAAGTACGTACTGAAGTTTATAATACTTGGAAAACCACCTACGATGAGTGGGCCAAGGCCAATGTCGAGCTAGCAGCTGCGTTGGAGTCGGGAGCGTCAGCTCCGGTGGACATTGACGATATTTTGTCGAAAATTCCGCTAGCTGAAGTAGATGCTAAACTGGCAACGCGAGCGGCAGGGTCGAATGTCCTACAGCCTATCGCACAGGCCCGTCCCGAATTGATTAGTGGTTCTGCGGACCTCCATGGATCTACGAAGAACTACATTAAAGATGGAGGCGTTTTTCTGCCTGGAAACGAATCGGGACGAAATTTGCTCTTTGGCATTCGCGAGCACGCTATGGGTGCCTTGCTTAACGGGGTGGCTTACGATGGGATTTGGAGAGCTTCGGGAGCTACTTTTATGGTGTTTGCGGATTATTTGCGACCTTCGATCCGATTGGCTTCCTTGGCGGGCCTTCCTGTGATCTACATTTTTACCCACGATTCGGTGGGAGTGGGTGAGGATGGTCCGACACATCAACCGGTTGAAACGGTTTCAGGTCTAAGAGTCATACCCAATCTGGACGTGATTCGCCCTTGTGATTCGGAAGAAACCGCGGGAGCGTTCGTTGCGGCTGTGGAGCGTCAAGACGGTCCAACTGTACTTTCGCTCACGCGGCAAGGTGTGCCCAATATCAATACGGTGACTCCTGAAGAACGCCGCCACGGAGTTATTAAGGGAGGGTACGTGATAAAAAAAGAGACTGGACCTTTGGAGGTCATCTTAATCGGAACCGGTTCGGAAGTGCAGCATGCCATTGCCGCAGCGGATGAAATAGGTCACGGTGCCCGGGTCGTGTCGATGCCTTCAATGCTGAGATTTGATGGCCAAAGCGATGAATACAAAGAGAGTATTTTACCTTCTTCCTGTAGGAAACGGATAGCGATTGAAGCAGGTGTCACGGGGCTCTGGCACAAATATGTCGGCTTTGAGGGAAAAGTCCTAGGAATCGACCGATTCGGTATGAGTGCTCCCGGGAATACGGTCATGGCTGAATTGGGAATGACGGGATCGAATGTTCTTTCAGCAGCAGGCTCATGAAGGCGAACGTCTGTTTGTTTTAATTATTTGGCCTCAGTCGGGTTCCGCGGTTGAGGCTTTTCCAGACCATGAAACGCCATTTTTGTGAAATAGCTTATGGTTCTCCTGAATACGAAAAAGTGTTCTTGCTCCGCAACCAAATCTTGAGAGAGCCATTTGGGCTTGATTTCCGTTCGGAAGACCTCTCTTGGGAAGCGTTTTCTCACCACTATGCGGTTTTTCAGGGAAATGAAGCTATTGCCTGCGTGATCGCCATTCCGGGTTGCGATCATTGTTATCGTATCAGACAGATGGCGACAAAGAGGGAAATACAAGGGCAAGGGATTGGCTCGGAGCTAATGCGAAAGGTCGAATCTGAATTGACAGGGAAGGGCGGCGTCAAAATCAGTTTGAATGCACGAGTCACCGCGCTCGGATTTTATCAGAGCCTTGGGTATCATTCAGTTGGTGATGAATTTATAGAAGTTACGATTCCGCATCAGAAAATGGAAAAGCGGCTTCAATGATCGATAATAGGAAAAATTGAGGGGGGACTCTGGCATGGTGAAGGTGGAAGTTTGCATTCGAGGCGATGTAGCTGAAGAGACTGGTCTATTTGCTAAGGCCGCATTCCGGGGCGGAGCGGATACCATCGAGCTTTGCGGATCGATGCAACTCGATGGTTTGACCCCGCCTAAAGAAAGTATTGAAGCGGCTCGATTGGCTTTTCAGCGTCCCGGACTCATGGTAATGGTGCGACCGAGGGGCGGAGATTTTTGCTACTCCAGTTATGAGATTGCGGAGATGCGCCGAGAGATCGAAATTGCGGCAGAAGCCAAAGCGGATGGAGTGGTGCTGGGTGGTTTGACAAGCGGGGGAGAAATTGACGTGCTTCAAATCGGTCCGTTAATCGAGCTAAGCCATTCTTTGAGTTTGAAAGCGACTTTTCATCGCTCTTTCGACGCGGTTAGAGACATCCAAGAATCACTGGGCATCCTTATCCAATTGGGTGTTGATCGAATTCTCACCAGTGGGGTGCCTTGGGGAGAATCGGGATCAGCCCTTGACGGGGTATTAGTAATCAATCAGCTTGTACAGCAGTGTGCGGGGAGAACGGAAATCGTTATCTGTGGTAGTGTCTCGCCAGAAAATGTCCCACTTGTTCTAAAGGAGCTTCAGCCTTGGAAAGGGGACTTATCCCTCCACGCGTATTCGGGCGTGATGGAAAACGATAAAACGTCTGAAAGGAAAGTCCGCTTGCTGGTTGAAGCGGTGTCGTTTTAATTCTCGAAAGACTAGAGCTCGCGAATTTTGAGACTGCGATAGCTTACCTCATCGTCATGGTTTTGAAGAAGCAGAAGCCCTTTTGCTTCCAGTCCAAAATTTTCATAATTCTCATATTTGCTACGAGCTACGAGTGCATTATAAATATTTGATCCGCGTTCGTATTCGACGACGTTAAAACCGTTTAACCAATGTTGGACCATCCCATTGGGAAAAGCAACGATACGACCATGATTCCAGCTACCTATGTGAAGCGGGACTTTTCGGGTTTGGACTTCTCGATATCGGGGTATCAGATCGTATAACGAAGCGCTAGTGCGATTACCAACGACACCTTGTTTGGCGTCAGGGTGTAGGTTGTCGTCGATTAACTGGTATTCCAATCCAAGATAATTCGCTGCTTGTCCAGGTTCGGCGAAGTCGGACACGAAGTATTTAACTCCGCTATTGGCCCCCTCTGTGAGTTTGAATTCAAAATCAAATTCAAAGGGGCCATATGCCTTCTTTGAAACGAGGTCCCCTGCCTTGGAACCGGCATGGATTATTAACGCCTCATCTTTTACTTCCCAGTCTTTAGCAGAAAAAACGTTTATCCCCTCGGCACTTCTCCATTCATTCGCTTTTCGGCCATTGAAGAGACGCTTCCAGCCCTGTGATTTTTCTGAACTGCTCAGGGAATTGGGATTGATGTTGCGAATGTAAATTCCCTCAGGCGGGGATAGTTTGGGTGTCTTTGTATTGATCCTAAGGTTACGCCAGCGGACTTTATAGCCTTCGTGTTCTGAACCTCTGATGCTGTGAACTTGGAGCCCAATGAAACCAGAAATCGTTTCTTTATCTACAAGGTGAGAAACTTGTTTCCCGTTGAGAAAAGTTTGTACCTCGTTTCCGATACATTCGATGCGGGCGGTGTTCCATTGCTCTTTCTTGAATAGATAACGAGCTGGCTCGTTGTAACTGACTGGATACAGCCAGCCTCGATTTGCTTCATCGTAAATTCCAGCAGACCACGCACGTTCGGTCGTATCTAATTCGAATTGGTAGCCGTAGACTCGACCACCTGGGAGATCTGGATTAGGTTTCGTGTTACTGCGAAATTGTACACCTGAATTGAGGCCATCCTGAACCCAAACTTCAAACTCCAAAACGAAATCCGTATAAGCCCTCTCGGTCGTCATAAAAGAGTTAGGTGTATTGGCGACACTGGTTCCCGTAACCTCTCCATTTTTAATTTCGAACTTGGCTAAGCCTCCAAGCTGTTCCCATCCCTCAAAGGAGTTGCCGCTCAGAATCGGCTCCCAGTCGTCGGCGAAGGAAGCGAGTGATATTATGAGGGATAAGGAAGTCGTTGTCAGGATCCAGGTAAGCTTGTCCATACAGGTGTTAGGATGCTGGCATATAACCTACTATCAAGAAGTTTGTTGTGTAGGTGGGCTTGAATGGCCGAATTGGTTTGGCTATCGCGTCGGGGTGTCGCCTTCGTTGAATACTGGAATTTTCTCTTCAATCCTTTGTGTAGACCCGCTTGTTGAATGATTACTGGTCCTCATCCTAGCTGATGCTTTGTAGGGAGGGTTTGGTTTCAGTTGCTAAACCGCTTCCAAAGTAATAATCGGCGTGGCTAGCGGGATTTGGAACCGGTTACCACCTAGGGTACATTACTTTATTTTGGTAACTAGGCGAATGACTTACCATTAAACTGTATTAGCCTGTACTGATTGTGACAGTAAATTAAATGACGAGCACGTTTTTCTCAAGCAGTCCCTAAGATCGCCCAATCATCAACTACGTGAAGTGGCAGAATCTCATCGCTAGAACCATTACCATCATTAAATGAACGGAAAATGTATTCTACTCATCGATACGATTAACCTAATGCTTGTCCTTAATACGGGTTACCATTGCATTTATTGTTGGTCTAATGAACAAAAAGTTCCGTCTGTAGAGCCACCTCTCAAGGATCCAAACCGGTTAATTGGAACAGGTATTTTCAAAAAGCGTCCGCTTCTCAGCAAGTCTATCAATATCGGGTATTTTGACTACTCAATGACCGCGGTCGGCAATCGTGTCTCACTGGTGTTCTTTGGATATAATAAAGCATATTGAGAGTTAGCAAATTGAACAAAGAAATGACTAATACAACCTGTACTCCAACCGGTAAGCGATTCGTCTCACGGTTTGCGATTAACGATATCTTTAGAATAGAAACGGGGAGTTCACTCCCCACAATCCAAAAAGAGAAATAAATGATTCACAGAGTCAAGAGAAGACAGTCATTAGCAAAGTTGTGTATTCCAGCCATTTGGTGAGTACTGTACGAATTCAGATACTGGTAGATATTGACCACCTAGAGCCTCAAGCATTGTGATTTTTACTAAATTATCTTAACAATATATGTGAGATTTATATATATAATATTTATTAGTATAGAATTATAGGTTAGCTATTTCTTTTGATAGCCATGATAAATATAAGTAGTAATAAGAGGGGTCCTACTACGCCTATGATCGATCTTACGATTTCGTTGTGGCGATCCTCAACAACCAATCCACGTAAAAATGGGCCAGCAGTAACGTCGTATCTTTTATCTTTTTTGTTCATTCAATTGTGCGTTATTTTTACCACAAATAGTCAGTCAAGCTCGGCGAATAACTCATCGCTTCTAGTAGCCGACAAAGTCTCAATTGAGAGGAGCAGAACATTCTGATTTCCAGCAACATAGATCGTGCTAAAACCGTCGGTATCCACCGAGAACAGGGAACGTGCGGCAGCTAGGTTTAGGCGTAATGTTTTTGCGAAACCTTCAATAATTAGAACTCCACCGCTGCAATTGATTTTTTTCGCCAGAATTCTCTCGCTATGAATAATACCATCCGTTTTTAAAGTCGCAACAAACTCAATTGATCGCTCGCGAAGCAATTCAAAGAATTTTGTTATTTGCGAAGGATCTCCAGCGACTTTTTTGGCTAGTTTTGGAATGAAAGGATAACGCTCTCGATCAATTCTGACGTGGCATTCTGCTTCTTCCGAAGAAGATTCCGCTATAATTCTGCCCCAGTCCAGTGCCTTTACCAGCGGAGAGCAACAAATCTGTAAGACTTCGAAATTGCGCTTATTTCGAACTTCAATGCGACCCGGAGACTCACAGCATTCGCAGCGCGAGACGCGAGCATACATACGATGATTACTTGTGCTATCCAGTTGGAGGCTTTTCTCGCAGTCTGCAATTAGATTCGAACTTTCGATAGAACGTAATTCTATTTGCCGCCTTCTGGCAATTAAGGTGGCGTAAGCATGGCGAGTTTGTAAATAGTATTCGGGCAAAGAGGTTAATCGACGAAACAGTTCGACAAAATCTGGCTTTAAAGTAATAAAGCCATCCTCGTCAGTCTCTATAATCAATCCACGGCGATTTTGACTTTTAGGCTCGGCTTCCCGATTCTCCCAATGGATTCGGTTCATAGCTGAATTGAGCTAGGGTTGTTTTCGCTGCATATCTGAGTAGATACTCGTGTTTCAGGACAGAAACAGGCGATCCTACTGGCCAGCCTCCATATTTCATCATTTAGAACAGCAATTTCCTTAGGAATTTTTAATAATATAGCAGATTCGGTCTCTCTGCTTATTTGAGGAGAGCCGATCACAAGTGGTACATTGATACCAAGATCGATTGCACAGGCTTTAGCGATTTTTCCGAGGTCAACCAGCTTTTGATCATCGGGAGCCAATATTTCGCACCGTATAGGAATAAAACGTTCAACCATTCCAAAATTCTAGCGTATGTATTCCATTTTCTCCACTCCAAGAAGAAAAAATTATACCCGTAAAAGTATTTATTCTCTTCAGCCAATTAGTATGGCTGATATGAAAATCGGTCGGGATACCTTTATTTTTGGGTTATGAGACACTTTTGAAGCAGTAACAATTAACTGCATTTGCTAACTCTTTTATTTCCCTTAAACGGTGAGTCTTTTCTACAAATAGTACAATTACATAAAAAACGGGCTATGCCGAAGCATAGCCCGTTTGCTTTTATTTTAGGAATAACTAATTTTTCAGAAACGACCAGAAAGTCTAAAAGTCGCGTGAACTGGTGCACCAACCGTTACTTGTCCACTTCCGTAGGAGTTCGGGAAATACAACTGATCTGTAACGTTTTCAATGTTAAGCTGGAACCGGAGATTCTCACTTACCGAGTAATAGGCAGCAACATCCAAACGATCGTAGGAAGGTAATTGGGTACTACCCTTGCCGATTGTATCACCCTTATGAATATAACCAAGTCCTAAGCTAAACTGATCATTAACTTTGACTAGATTCCACACAGAATAGCTATTTTCTGCCACTTCCGCTGGTGCAGTCCCGTCAACAATGTTAGCCCCTGCTGAAATAAACCAGTTCTCCGTAACGGTTCCAGTTGCAGTAACTTCAAGGCCTTTTGTAGCAGTTTCGGTCACTGCGTAGTCACCATCCGCCACTGAACCGGTTGGCTTGACAGCATTAGAGCGATACAAAGCTGCGGTCATACTCAACCCATTTGTTAGTTCGTATTTAACCCCAAACTCTGTGTTTTCGTACACGTCAGGATCAGTCTTCTGCTTTTTGCTACCTTTCAAATCAGCATACTGTCCGCCACTTTTCGGTATGAATGACTCGCTGTAGCTACCGTACAATGCGAGGTTTTCCTGGGCCTTGTAAACGAGGCCGAAGCGAGGCGAAAACTCCTCATCAACTTTTGATGCACTCCCTCCAGAGTTGCCATAAACATCCACAACTGACAGATCAAAATCATCAAACCGTCCGCCGATAACCATGTCGAATTGGTCAGTTAACGCGATCTCGTCGCTGAAGTAAATTGAACTAACACTAAGATCAGCTTCCGTTTCATCGTACTTTTCTGTTGTGAAATTAAAGCTAGGGATCGCCAACCGACGTGCTATGGGAACTGTAATTTTTTCTCCTTTGGAATTATTATCCAAGTTGTCTGTATCCATGTAGAAGCGATCATTGTCGTTGCTTGTGTCGATCTCCTCGAATCCGACAACGAACTTGTGACCAATACCACCTATCTCTTTCTCACCGATTAGATCTAATGAATAGATAGTACTGCCCCTATTAGTCGTATCACGATAGCCAGATAGAGTCACGGTGTCAGCTGCGGAGTCATAGCTACTCGCATACAGATTTTGATATAGTTTTGAAAAGTCGTTGTCGGTAAACCTCAACCGGAGTTTAATGTCGCTTTCGAGCTGCTGGTCGACAGTCAGACTTAAAACATTCGAGTCCAAACTTGAATAGTTCTCGTCGCTGTCGCCAAACGTTATATCCGCCAATGATTCAACCGGTATACCACTCTCAGATGGTATTCCCCGGTCAATGAACCGTTTATGGTCAAGACGCTCGTACGAAATGTTAACATTCGTAGTTTCACTGAGATCAAAGTTAAAGGTCGGGTTAAAGCCCTTATTGTCACCAAAATAGAAATCACGATGGTTGTTTAGATCCTCAAGGTAAGCATTCAGACGAAACGCACCGTTCAAACCAAGCGACACGTTGGCGTCCAGACCCATATAGCTTTCGCTCATATCATCCAGCGAAAGTGAGTAATTGGTAAAATTCTCACCCGCGATAGCTTTCTTTGTAACTCTGTTTATCAGACCACCTGTTCCTCCGCGGCCAAAGAAAAGAGCATTTGCACCTTTTAGCACCTCGACCTGCTCTATGTTGTAAAGTGGCCTGAAGTATTGTACATCGTCTCGAACGCCATCCACGAAAAAATCAGCTGTTGATTTTACGCCTCTAAACAAGATGTCATCTCGGTGACCTTCTCCCTGTCCCGCATCAATGCCTGGAGTGTAATCAGCAATATCAGCCAATCCTGTCATGTCTTGAAGCGACATCAGATCAGCTGTCAAGATGGCTAAGCTTTGTGGAACTTCGTTAATCGGGGTCGGTGTTTTGAGGGCATTAACCTCACTCGACTGCAAATACTCGCCCATTACGACGAAGTCATCCAGTTTTACGGTTTCGCTTTCTTGTCCATGCAAACTCGAAAAACCTGCCAAGAGAAAGGCGGTAATAGTTATAGTACTTAATTTTTTACTTTTCATTTTCATGTTAGTTTGAATTTTTTGGCAAGTTGCCGATATCAGTGCAAACTTTGCCTAACTGATCAATCTACCCTTTAGTAATCCGATATTCTACCCCGATCGGGAGCAAAACTGCTCCGTGCTGGAGCCTGTTCACCACAATTAAGAATCTTCTCGGAGAAGAGATAACGACCGGAGGTAAATCTTCACCTCAATATAGTGGCCCACCGACGAATCATTTTTTCAGTTTTGCGAAGAATCAAACGTTGTTTTGGAAGCGGGATACACTTAACGAAAAAAGGTATAGAGAAGTTGGTAATTTTCGCAGCACTTGATCAAAATCGTTTATGTTCGGAGATTCTATAACCAACAGGCTTTGTGCAATGAGGATTATCTAGCCCAATCCGCCAAAAAAGCCTTAGGGTTTAATCCGAAACAACCCCGAAAAGCCCTAGCAAAATGACTAGGGTTCGCATATCCGACTGCGTTAGCAACTTCCAAAACCGTGTACCTGCGACTGAGCAATAGCTGACGAGCCCGATCCATTCGGCATTGTCTTAAATAACCGAAAACAGTTATGCCGAACCGATCTCGGAACCCGCGTTTCAACTTGAATTCGTTCAGGGCAAATTTCCGACTTAAGCCAGCAATGGAATGATCCTCGTCGAGATTCTGTTCCAAGTAACTGGCGGCTGCTGCGAGGGCTTCTTCATCCCTGCTTCTGTAGCATGGTTCTGACTTTGAAGATCCGGAAATGAATTTTGAGTCACAAACCCGTGCTAAAAATTCGAGGGTCATAGACTCGACCAAGAGCCGATCGCTGGGTGAAGCACCTTCATTGCCAAGCAGGCTCTCTGACAGGTTTCGCATTCGCGCGTCTTGAATTCCCTTTGTCAGAATCGCTTCTTCGCGCTGTGAACAGCTGTAACAAGCTTTTCTTGCGTGGAGGAGATTATCTTCTTCGCTGACCAAACCTTGCCACAACTCTCTCGAGCATTCAATTACGCCTATCTGGGATTCGCACTCAAACGATGTTGCTCCCGTCCACTCTTCAAGGGAAATGACAAACCATTCCCCTGCGCTAGCAGAGGTTGCTCCCTCATCAGGCAGGGCTACGGAAACGCGGCCTTTGGCCACGAATACGATCTGCAAGAAAGATTCGAAGGGCCACGAAAAGCAGTTCGACGCTCCGGGGATCCGGTAGACGCCAAAAGACAATCCCTGACGCTGAGTGAATTGCCGCCGACAGACATCTATATCACCGAATCGGGAAATGGATTCATGAGGTTGTTGGAAGGCACAGGACATCATTTTTTAAAGATATTGAATCTCAATAACGGGATAAATCAGACTCGTCTGCAAAAGCTGGTCAATTCTTTTTTAGGCCAATAAAGCACTTTTAACGAAGGGTACTACCTCCTTCTCAATGATTCGAAAGCACTGGAGATCCCTCTATCCGGCAAAGAGGAGACCGACTCTGTCGCCTCTTGGTAATTGACACAGGCTGCGAAAACCGTTCCGCCTACGGGGTGCCTGTTAGCCTGAATTCGCAACATTCCTAGATTGGTCGCGCCATTGACCACCTCATCTTGGTTGTGGGCTACAAATTTTCCCACCTTTTGTTGGCTGAAACCGAGATCTGCTGCTGTCTTGGGAGGAACATTTTTTTCAATTAAAAATGTGTAGAGTTTACTATCTAGGCTGAATTAACCAGCTTTGATTATGATTGGAATTTAGAAGGGTAGCGGGGGTTAATTGTGCGGCAGCCTCTGGGCTTCCCTCAGTATTCGGATTATCTGTTTGGTTTTGCGTACTGTCTTTTTCATCGATGATGTTCGTTCGCTGATCGTCCAAAATCACCTCATCAAAAGTGGACTAGGTCGCGGGGCTCCGACTAAAATGAGATTGGCAAACAAGTAACAGGAAACGGCCCATTGAATTGCTTAGTAGCTCTCATTCAGAGGGTTAAATGGGGTGGCTAACGGGATTCGAACCCGCGACCCCCGGTACCACAAACCGGTGCTCTAACCAACTGAGCTATAGCCACCATCCTTGGAAAAAGGAGGTTTTTAATTCCACTGAGGGGTAGGGCTGTCAATGCCTTTTTGAAGGAGAACAGGTATTGATCCGAATAGATGGGATGGCCCTTGAGGCAATGCATGTTTCAATGACGCTATTCGTTCTAGATCTTGACCTTCCGTAGGCGGTTCTTAGATCTTACGTCGATGAGCCGTATCGAAAACGCCTTCAGTACAGCCGAAGCGGAAAATCGCTCTGCTTTCGTTTCCTATGTCTGCGCGGGGGATCCCAATGCGGAGGCTTCGTTGGAGATTTGCCGTACCTTGATTAAATCAGGCGTGGACATTCTGGAAATTGGTGTACCTTTTTCTGATCCGCTGGCGGATGGTTTAACCAACCAACTTGCTGCCGAACGAGCTCTCGAAGCGGGGACCACGGGAGAAGACGTTTTCAATTTGGTGCGGTTCTTGAGGAAGGAGAACGATACGGTTCCGGTGGTCTTCTACACCTATTACAACTTGATGTTCAGCGGCGGGTTGGATTCCTATGTAGCTGAAGCGAAGCAAGCAGGAGTCGATGGTTTACTGGTTCTTGATCTGCCCCCGGAAGAAGCGGAAGACTACATGGCGTCTTGTGAGCGTTGCGGCATGAAGACCGTGTTTCTGCTCGCCCCAACTACTCCCGAGGAAAGGGTCAGGTACATCGCTCAGTGTGCGACAGGATTCATTTACTACGTGTCCCGAACAGGAGTCACTGGCGTGCGAGACAATCTAGCCTCTGATCTTGGGGAGATGGTTACGATGATTAAAAAGCACTCGGACAAGCCGCTTGTGGTTGGTTTTGGAATACATAATCGCGAGCAGGTTCAATCTGTATCCGAGCTGGCAGACGGGGTAGTTGTTGGTAGTGCAATCGTGAATATAATCAAGGAAAATTTGGGCGATGAGTCTACAATTTTGAGCCGTATGGGTGAATTGGTGACGGACTTAGTTAAGGGAACCAAAATCGGCTAGGAGATGGTGCGATAGATTTGATTTGGAACGAGGATATCTTTCATAACGAAAAATAGCCGCGGTAGTAGCAGGGGCTTTGGAAAAGTTGGACACTTTTTTGTGATCAGCCTTTTTGTTCAGTCAGAACTAAGCAGAAGGCCCGATTCGGTGCTCCAACACCAAAGGTTAGAAACAACAGGACGATGTTGATCCAGAGGTACTCAGTGGCACCCACTTGCAGAAGTTTGCCGACTTGGGTAAGCAGAATCGCAAGGATGATTTTTAATACTTTGGCATCCATCGTGAGTAGGGGGTAATGGTTCATGTGCGTTATCCGACAACCTGATGCATGAAACATATTGTTGCGATAAGGGGATCGGTACGCCGTCCTCATCGAGGCGTTGCTTAAAATCTTTTTTGGAAATCGAAGAAAACACAACAGCAATCTCCAGCCGCACATTGTGGGCGAACATTAACTTTGACGCTGCTGTCGGCTAATTCTGCGACCACAACATGAGGAGCTGGATCCTGCAGCATACGGCTATCCGCATTGAGAAGTTCAGTAATGATGTTTTGCACCTTATTGAGCTAATCGGTGTAGTTGAAACTATGTTGAAACGACGGGTGCCATTGGCTGCGACGTTGAAAACCGCACCCGAATGATTGCTGAATTTGGCTGGTTGATTTTCTTGTTGTCGGAGTTTTTCAGTATCGTAACGAGAATGCCGATTTCCTGAACTACGCCTGCTTGCCCTCAGGCATCAAAAAAGTCGCCAATTTTGAAGGGGCGAAAGATTATGATGAGCACGCCAGAGGCGAAGTTTGAGAGCGTACTTTGAAGGGCTAAGCCAGCGGCAATAAGTACCGCGATGAGAGAGGTGGTCTGGAAGCCAACCTGCGGACCGCAGCCAGCACGACCGTAGTCATTAAAACGTATTAGATGATGCTCGTACCAAAAGAGATGAGAGCTGAATCTAAGATCGATTTCTCCATTGTGCTCCTACGCTTGTTTTTATCGCTCCGGTGATCCATCGACCGACTACAAAAATAATCAGTGCCATGAGGATCGCTTTTCCGATGTTGATTCCGTCCTGAAGCAACTGTTGCACGGCTGTTTCCATCAACTCCTCGCCCTTTGAGAGTGCATTTCCTTCTTTCATATATGGGAGTTCTTGAAAGGGGCCGATTATTTTTCAACATACTATAACGTAGCGTTCTCTGGTTCGGAAGTTGTTCAGCCCGAGGGGTATGCCAAGGGTTACCGGCTGGCGAATATTCCAATCTGGTTCAAATCGAGTTCATCCGAATTCTTCGATTCAAGATCTGCGGTATCCTGCTTCATGGGATAATCCGAGACAAAGTCGCGAAAGTAGACGAGTTGCATCCTGCCATTAGAGTGCTCGACGATAGCTGACAACGATTCGACCCAGTCGCCGGAATTCAAGTAGTGAAGGCCTCCGATCTTCTTGTTGTCGGGAGTATGGATGTGCCCGCAAATGACGCCGGTGCATTCTTTGGCTTGGGCTAGTTTGGTAATCTTCTCTTCGAAGCTTGAGACGAAGTTGACTGCGGCTTTTACTTTGGCTTTGATCGCTTTACTAAGGGAATAGTACTCCTTTCCTCGCCATGCTCGATACTTGTTGTACCAGCGGTTCAATGACATAAGGAACTTGTATCCCCAATCTCCCAAATGAGCGAGAAAGACGAAATTTTTAGTAATGGTATCGAAGACATCACCGTGAAGGACTAAGTATCTCCCGGATTTGGACTCGTGGATAAAGTCTTCCACGATCGAGAGAGACCCAAACTGCATGGGAAGAAAACGTCCGAGGATGTCGTCGTGATTTCCTCGAATGTATATTACATCGAGCGTCTTCCTCTCAATGCGCTTGAGGATGAAGCGGAGAAACTTAGTATGTTCTGAGGTCCAAAGGCTTCCCCGGTTGAGTTGCCAGCCGTCGATTATATCGCCGTTGAGAACCAGTTTCTTGCAGCGTGTGTTCCGAAGAAAATGCATCACTTCCTTGACCTTTGAATTCTCCGTGCCGAGGTGCAGGTCGGAGATGAAGATGGTCTTGTAAATTCGGGGAGCTCTCTTCATGGTTTGGATTTGAGAATGGGTGATCCAATTAAGATGACAATTGATTTGCTCGAAGAAGTTCTGGCGAGAAAAATTGGCATTTTAAGCATGATCGTAACAATCCTAGACAGGCCAATTTCCATGGGAGCGATCGGGAATGAGCAACCCTTTTCTCCAGAAGTATGTTATGACTGATTCAAACGAATCTCTATTTGTTCTGACAGGCTGCACTGCGGTGGGTAAGACGAAATGGGCTCTCGAATGGGCTGAGTCAAATGATGCGGAAATCGTGTCCTGTGACTCGTTATTGTTTTACAAGGGGATGGATATCGGGACTGCTAAACCAACTAGCGCTGAGCGAGCGCGTGTGCCTCATCACTTGATCGACATCTGTGAACCACACGAACGGATGGATATTGCTGCGTTCTTGCCTCTCGCGATCGCCGCTGTGGAGGACATACGGGTACGGGGGAAGAAAGTCTTGGTGACAGGTGGGAGCGGATTCTACCTCAAGGCTTTTTTTTCGCCGGTCTTGGACTCGGTCCGAGTTTCAACTAAAACGAAGGAAGCAGTAAGAAGCCTAGAACAAGCGGGCGGCTTGGCTAAAATGGTAGAGATCCTAAGGTCACTGGATCCGGAGTGTGAAGGTGAATTGGACATTCAAAACCCGAGACGTGTTTTGAAGGCGTTAGAGCGCTGCATGGAGACGGGTAAGTCGATGAGGCAATTGAAGACGGAACTTTGGAGTCAGAAGAATCCGCTTACTGAAGTGTCGAAAAAGCTGGTTGTGCTCGATCGCGATCGGGAAGAATTGGATGTTAGAATAGAAGAACGTGTCGAGGCGATGCTGAAAGAGGGTCTCGTGGAAGAGGTGAAAAGACTGAGAGCAGAGGGATTTGAATCGAATCCAAGCGGAGCGGGATCTATAGGGTATCGCGAAACGCTCGCCTACATAGATGGAAAAATTGAATTTGAGAATCTCGCCAGTAACATTGTTGTTGATACGCAACGATTGGCGAAAAAGCAGCGAACCTGGTTTCGTACTCAATTACCGGTTTCTAAAACCATTAACTTAACCAAGAGCCCTCACTTGGAGATTACCCCGTTATTTAGATGACACTTAATAATCAACTTTTAGTCGCTCTCTTCGGTCTGGGACGAGCGGGTAAATTTCAATTGGAAAGCATACGGTCTAATCCCGGCATTTCGCTGATTCATGTTGTGGATACCGATTTGGAAAAGGCGAAGGCAGTCGCGAATGAGTTTGGATGCGAATACGGTTGTTCGGTGGATGAACCGCTTTCGAATGCTGGCATCGATGCGGCTATTATAGCGACTCCAACGGGCGAGCATTTTGGTCAGATTGTGGCCTCACTAAATGCGGGTAAAGCGGTTTTCACCGAAAAGCCCTTAGGCAGTGGTCTTGAGGAAATCGACACGTGTTTCCAACTGGCCCGAGAAAGGAGCCTCCCTTTGTTTGTCGGTTTTAATCGGAGATTCGATCCGTCTCATTCCAGTCTCGCACAAAGTGTGCGCGGAGGGGAGATCGGAGGTCTCCAGTTGGTTCGGATCACGTCTAGGGACTCGCCGCTGCCGAGAATGGACTACATCAAAACGTCGGGCGGGATCTTTCACGACTGCATTGTCCATGACTTGGACATGATACGTTTTATCTCCCAGGAAGATCCGATAGAAGTCTACTCGGTTGGTAGCAATTTCATACCTGAGATTCAGGCGTTTGACGATTTGGATAATGTGCTTGTGAGCCTGCGATTTGCCAGTGGCCTACTCGCTAGCATCGATGTCAATCGGTTTGCCTCCTATGGCTACGACCAACGAATAGAAGCTTTCGGAGAAAAGGGCATGTTGCAGTCGGAGAACCGTTATCCGCTATCTACCGTACTTTCATCGGAAGCCGGAGTTTCGCGACCCCCGATCGAGTTTTCGTTTCCCTCACGATACCGAGAAGCCTATCATTGCGAACTGGAAACTTTTCGAAAGTGTGTTGTTAAGGGAAATCCGTTGCCGATCACTCACGAGGACGTTCGAATGAGTTTTCTGCTATCGGATCTGGCAGAGTGCTCCTATCGGGAAGGCCACCCCATGCGAGTAGAAGGCTGAGATTTATGCGTGGGGAAAGGCGAGGGTATGCTGTTTTGACAAGATCACTGAGAAGGGTCTCGATTTACGGGGCAATGCTTGGGAGTATGCTTCTGGCCGCCTTGTTTCTGATTGCGTGGAACGAATGGGAGTTTGGGCATTCGCTATTTTCTCATTTGTGCCACCAGAAAAGTGAAAGGTGCTTTGGCTTTGGTCCGTCACATCTGGCGGTTTGCTCCCGTTGTATTGGTATTTACTTTGGTATGACGGGAAGTTGTGCTATCGCATGGTTGCAAGCGAAGAAAGTCTTCACTTTGAACCCTTGGGTGGGGATGATCTTGGTGATTAGTGCCATCGCTAACCTGCTCGACTTTGGGTTTGAATGGTTTGGGTTTTACCAGAATGCGATTTGGACACGTGCCTTGCTGGGATTGCTTACAGGGATATCTCTGGTCCTATTCGTTTTGTTGCGATCTCCTTATCGAATGGATCGAGATGAAGAGAAAGCGGCATCTATGCGCTTGCTTGAAAGGGGTTGATTGAAATGATCGCGATATGTCTGACGAACCCGGTATTGTGAATTTAGACGATTGTCCGATGAAGCCAGGCCTTGCAGCCGGTGGAGTGGTGGCCTTCGTGCTAACGCTCTTTCCAATGTCGTACGCCCTCTGCTGCCTGCCCCTAGTGCTGGGAGGTTTCTTCGCGACAACCACATTCTGCTTCAAATACAAAGTCAGGCTGGAGCTTAAGTACGGAATGAAGATTGCAATACTGGCTTGCCTATTAGGATTTGGGGCTTCGACGGTCGTCTACGATCTGGTTTGGTTAGCGTTCGACTATCGAATTGGATTCGAGTGGTATGTCTTCTTTCTGATCGGGCTGGCGGAGTCTGCGCCTCCCCCCTCAGGAGATCAGTTGTTCGAATCAATAGAACTCCTCAGAGAGCAGTCTTTTGGCATTGGTACATTTGTTCAGCAGATTTTCACCGTGATTCTCGCATCCGGAATTGGCGGGGCGATCGGAGGTGCCTTGGCGTCCGTGCTTTTTAAGAAAGGTGCTCTCGGTCAATAGGCCACGGCCCATCAAGCGAGGTTTCATAAACCTAGAGGAACTATGTAGTCTCGGACGCCTGAGATAGGATGTCGTACATTCGTGAGACCATATCCTTCGGGTCTTCCAAAAGCCCGGCGGCGACCATGGAGTTATCAAACGCTTGCAGTGCGATCAATTTCGCCAAGTCAGGATTGGTCTCACGCTGCGTATTCAAGTTTTTCATTAGCGTGTGCCTCGGGTTGATTTCGAATAGCACCTCGGTGGGCATACCTGGCTGTCCCATCTGCTGCATCATTCGACGCATTTGCGAAGACATGGCGTCTGGGGTTAGCGCCATTGCGGGGCTGTCTACGAGTCTTTCTGAAATCTTCACCTCCTTAACGCGTTCGCCAATGGTCTCTTTGAGCCAGGAGCAGAGAGCATTGCCCTCATCTTCGCTTAGGCTTTCCTCGGAGGATTGAGGTACTTCGTCCAGTTTGAGGTCACCCTGATCGGCGGATACGAGAGTCTTCTCTTCGTATTCGCGAAGGTTGTTCATGACGTATTCGTCGACGGGTTCGTAGAGAAACAGCACTTCTAGTCCCCGTGCCTTGAAGCCCTCTAAGTAGGGACCGCTTTCGATCGACTCGCGGTTCTGGCCGGTAATGAAGTAGATCTCTTTCTGCGCCTCCTTCATCCGAGAAATATAGTCGGTTAGGGATGTCTTCTTTCCTTTTTCCTGGGCGGAAGATTCGAAGTAGAGAAGCTTGGCCAGCTCGTCCTTGTAGGTCATGTCGATTGCCACACCCTCCTTTAGAAAAAAACCGAACTTATCGAAGAACTCTTGGTACTCTTCGGGCCGTTTCTTTGCTTCGGTATTCAGGAACTTCAGGAAACGTTTGGTGATCACGCGCCCCAGCTTCTGGATGAGCGAACGATCCTGCATGGTCTCGCGGGAGATATTCAACGGGAGGTCCTCGCTATCGACGACTCCCTTCGCGAAGCGCATCCACTCAGGCAGAAGCTCGGTGGGTTTCGAGTCGATTAGAACCTTGCGGCAATAAAGTGCCACTGCGGGATCAATGCGACCGAATCCTGCGCGTTCTGGATTCTCTTTCGGAACGAAAAGCAAGGCTTTGATCGCGAGAGGGGCGTCAGCACTGAAATGGAGTCGATATCTCGGCTCATCCCATGCGTTTGCCTGGAATTTGTAGAACTCAGTATACTCTTCGTCCTTGATTTCCGTTTTGCCGCGCAGCCAGAGGGCATCTATCGTGTTGACCTTTTCGTCATTCAGTTTGATCGGAAACTGGACAAAGCTAGAGTACCGCTTTATTATCTCTTTAATAGTTTCATCCTTAGCGAAGCTGTTATCATCATCTTTTAATGAAAGGATGATTTTGGTTCCTCGGCGCTGGCCCTCCACTTCTTCTACTTCGTAGCTACCGGTTCCCGTGCTGGTCCAAACATGACCCGATTCGCTTTCCTTCCATGAGCGCGAGAAGACTTTGACTTCATTAGCTACCATAAATGCGGAGTAGAACCCGACCCCGAACTGGCCGATTAGATTGTCGTTTTTGGTACCACCTTCTTTGAGAGCCTCAAGGAATTGCTTAGAGCCCGAATGGGCGATCGTACCGAGGCTCTTGACCATTTCATCTTTGGTCATGCCGATTCCAAAGTCCTGAATGGTGATGGTATTGGCGGTGTCGTCGGTGGATATCTTGATTTCAAGCTCGAGGTCTTTGTCGAAAATCTCCTTCTCGGTGATTTTAAGGTGACGGAGCTTTTCGGAAGCGTCGGACGCATTGGATATCAACTCGCGAACGAAAATTTCCTTTTCGGTGTAGAGCGAATGGATGACGATATCTAGGAGCTGTTTGATTTCCGCTTGGAACTCATGTTTTTCTGCTTTGTGTGTGCTCATATTTGAATATGTCTATTGCTTGGTTAAAACCTAAATGCGTTACCGACTCAGCAATCGGCTTCAAGTTCATTTTTTGCTTTAGGGGAAACGATTGATCCTGCGATTGGCGGTTGCTCCGATTTCAGGACTGGTTGCGGCAGGAGATGCTTACCGGGAGCCCCGTTTACTAAACTTATCCGGCACAGCGTTTATTCCCGTTGTCTGGATCGGGCCGCTGCCACGTTATCAAACCTTTTCAAATAGGGTATCGGCCTGATTTGGTAAGTGAAGAACCAGATCCCGCAGTGTCGGATAACAAGTTTGGTTAGTTTTTCGTGTCCGGAGTCTCGATCTCGGTTCCGTGGACATTGTCTTCTTCCTCGTCAGGAGTGGTGAGCACTCTGTGGATGCACCAAGAGAAAAGGCAGGTTACCGAACCGACTGAAACAATCATTATAATCCATCCGCCTATTGTCATTCCGCGTTCCCTCCCCGACCGTTTGGTTTGAATTTCGGCGCTATGGCAGTAAGTATCGTGAAAAATGCGGCGACGAGGATGATGAGCGCTACACTGAATCGAGCGACTCCATTCGGTTCGATAAACAAGTCGTTAACATAGGAAGAGTAGTCTTGCTCGCCGGTGAGGATGTTGTAGCCGAAAACATTTTGGATAGTCCAAAGGGCAAAAATAATTAGGAGAAAAGCAGGCGTGACGTACTTCATGATAATTCCGTAGATGTTGGGGACCTTGAAGAGAGCTCCTTGGTTCGCCATCCTCAGGCCTTGGTTGATCCCAATCACCCAACCGAAAATGATGATTTGGATGGTCGCCAGAATGAAAATTAAAAAGGTGCCTACCCAGAAATCTATGGTGTCGAGGGCCTTTAGGTCTTTGCTGAAGTAAACTACGAATCCGCTGCCTAAGGCGGTTATGATTCCAAGGACGCTCACGGACTTTTTCCGATCGATATCCATGGATTCCTCGAGAAACGCAATGCCTGGCTGAAGCATCGAAAGGGAGCTTGTAACCGCTGCTAGGAACAGGAGGAAGAAAAAGAGAAACCCGAAAAAGGCCCCGGCGGGCATTGAAGCAAAAACCATGGGCAAGGCATTGAATCCCAAGCTCAAAGTCGAGCCTGCGGCTCCGGCGATTCCTAGGAAGGTGAAGGCTGCCGGCACGGTCATAAGACCCCCCAAGCCGACCTCGCAAAACTCGTTTGCGGAAGTTGCCGCTAAACCGCTCAAAACGACGTCATCTTTTCGTTTGAGATAGCTGGAATAGTTGATGATGACTCCGAAACCTATACTGAGCGAAAAGAATATTTGACCGGCCGCGTCCAGCCAGAGTTGAAAGTTCAAAAGCTGTTGCGTGAGTGAAACCCTCCGAACTCTCAGCGATTCATCTGAGGTGGCTCGGGCAGTGGCAGTGGCAATCGCGTTATCTCCAACAACTTCGTTGATCTTGGTCCAAACCCCATCGCTGCTCTGCGATTCGACGATGGTCTTCGAGGGGTTCCACATGTACCCGAGGCCGTTGTTGACGTTCAGATCGGGATTGGCTGGATCGGGTGTTCCAATTGTAAGAACTCGAATTAGAACGATAAAAGCAAGTATCATAAGCGCAGGCATTGCATACTTGCAAAATAGCTCGATACCTCGAGACAAGCCTCGATAAATCAGAATAAAATTGAGGGTAAAAACGGCGACGAGAAACCAGCCCACTTGTTTTATCCCAAAGCCAAAGGCAGATCCGTCAGCACTAGCTCCAACGAAGGCGTCAAAAAACGTGCTCGCTTCTTCTCCACTAGTGAAGTCCAGATTGCCAGCGAGAAAGTTGACCGAGTAACCCAGACACCACGCCTCGATGTAGACGTAGTACATGTATATCATGACAGGAATAAGCACCCCAATTACGCCAAAGTACTTATAGGTCGATTGCCCTGTGATGGCGGCTAGAATTCCTGGGCTGGAATTACGGCCTTTTTGTCCGCCGGCTCGGCCCATGGCCCATTCCGCCCAGCAAATTGATATCCCAATGATGAGAAAGGAAACGAAATAGGCGAGCATGAAGGCACCTCCTCCGTGTTTAGCTGCTAGCCCGGGAAAGCGGAGGAAATTTCCAAGTCCAACAGCGCTACCGGAGACGGCTAGGATAATCCCGATGCGAGAATTCCAGGATTCTTTAGGGTTGAAGGAACTCATTAATCTACGGTTTTAGGGAGAGGCAACTTGAACGCCAGAAAAAAGACTCGATCGCAATTTTTGGAGAGAACCACGGCATTCTGAAACGTCGATCGCACATGACGCTGGACACTGCTGTCTTGAACTCTCTTTATCCCCTTTAGACTCATGTTTCCGGTAGTAGACAGGTACGTGCTTTATGAATGGCTCAAAATCTTTGGGCTCGTTCTTGGAGCGATGTTTGGTCTGCAGTTGATTGTCGAGGTACAGGACAGCTTTTCAGATCTGCTCTATTACAGTGCGGACCTTGGGGAGATAATCTTCTACTACATGGTTCTCGCTCCGAGCTTTCTTACTATTTCTCTTCCGGCCGCAATTCTAGTATCCATATTGTATGCGCTCGGATTACTCCACCGAAACAATGAATTCCTCGCCTTCCGCACTTCGGGGATGAGTGTGTCGCGGATCACGCGAACCTTGTGGTTTGCCGGAATCGGATTGTCAGTGGGCCTTTGGTATCTGAATGCTAGTTTAATTCCTTGGTCTGTCGAGGCGTCGAGAAAACTGATGGATACCTTGGAGTGGGACCAGCAGGCGGAAACTGTTGGATCAGAAAAGATTGGACTGGTTTATAATCTAGCCTTCGATAACCGAAAAGAGAACCGCATGTGGTTTATTAATCGGTTTAGCGAGTACAAGCAGATGGGCTTTGGGATAACCGTATCCATGATGGACCAGGATCGTCATGAAGTGCGTCGGATTTCTGCGGAAACGGGATTCTTCAGAGAAGACCAGGGTGATTGGATTTTCCTCAATGGTCGGGATAGTCGGTATGCGGCGGCGGATGCGGAATTGATAAGAACGTTGCCGTTCGAAAAGCTGGAAGCCAAGGAACTGGATGACGATCCTAGTTTGATGTTGCTACTTGGTGAGCGACCAAAGGATCTGTCTTTTCTCGAGCTCAAGATGATCACCGAGAATTTCACATTGGATGAGAACCCGAAGATACTCGAGTATCTGGTGCGACTTCAGGCCCTTATGGCGGGAGCGGCCAGTTGTCTGATCGTGACCGGGCTCGCAATTCCGTTCGCTGTCTCTGGGGTCCGTGTGAACCCTGCGGTGGGCGTTTCTAAGTCTTTGGCCCTGTTTTTTGTATACTATATCATGACGAGCGTTTTGAATTCTCTTGGCAAGCAAGGAGTTTTGTTGCCAGAAGTGGCGGCTTGGACTCCAAACATTTTCATGATTATTCTAACCTATGTATTGGTAAGACGGGTACGATAATTTTTTTAATCAATCTCTAGGATTTGTCTATGTCACACAAGAGGACTGAAATATCGATCTTGATCGAGAGCGAAAGCGAACGTGAAAACGTTCTTATTCAAGGTTGGGTGCGTACGCGGCGCGATTCCAAGGACTTCTTTTTTCTCGAGCTCAATGACGGCTCGTGTATCAAGAACCTTCAGGTCGTGGTCACTCGGGAAATCAGCGAGTTTGAGACTCTAAAGTCGATTCGAACGGGTTCTTCAGTGTCGGTATTCGGCAATCTTGTCGCCTCTAAGGGGAAGGGGCAGAAATGGGAGGCTAGAGCCAAAGAGGTTGAGCTTTTGGGAGACTCACCTGAAAACTACCCATTGCAGAAAAAGCGTCACTCGCTCGAGTTCATGCGGGAGATATCCCACCTCAGACCGAGAGCGAACATGTTCGGTGCCGTTTTCAGGATTCGAAGCCGACTGTCCTTTGCGATTCATCGGTATTTCCAAGAAAACGGGTTTTTCTATGTAAATTCGCCCATTATAACTGCGAGCGATTGCGAGGGAGCAGGAGACATGTTTAAGGTCACAACGATCGATCTGCACGAGCCTCCGAGGTCGGAGGATGGACTCATCGACTTTTCCCAAGATTTCTTCTCCCAGAAAACATATCTGACGGTGAGCGGTCAACTTGAAGGGGAGGCATTCGCGACGTCGTTGGGCAAAATTTACACGTTTGGGCCGACGTTTCGGGCTGAGAAGTCGAATACATCGCGTCATGCGAGCGAGTTTTGGATGGTTGAGCCTGAAATCGCATTTTGCGATTTGCAGCAAGATATGGATTGTGCGGAAAGCTTTGTAAAATGGGTTACTCGGGAAGTATTGGATACTTGCCAGTCGGATCTGGAGTTGTTCTACAACTTCGTGGACAAGGGGCTGGAAGAACGCCTTCGATTTGTAGTTGAGCTCCCCTTCCACCGCGTTTCCTACACGGAAGCCATTGAAATCCTCCACGCTTCTGGCAAGAAGTGGGAGTATCCAGTAGCATGGGGCGCTAATCTTCAGTCCGAACATGAGCGGTATCTGACTGAGGAGCATTTCAAAAGCCCTGTGACCGTCTACGACTACCCGAAAGAAATTAAACCGTTTTATATGCGGACTAATGACGACGAAAAGACAGTGGCTGCCATGGACGTTCTGGTTCCTAGCATAGGCGAGATTGTTGGAGGAAGCCAGCGGGAGGAAAGACTGGATGTTCTTTTGGAAAACATGAAGCACCACTGTATCAGCGAAGAAGACTATAGTTGGTATGTCGATTTAAGGCGTTTCGGTAGCGTGCCTCATGCGGGCTTTGGGCTTGGGTTTGAGAGGCTACTTATGTTTATTACAGGTATGGGTAACATTAGGGATGTGATTCCTTTTGCACGGACGCCAGGCCGTATTTGAAACATTGCCAGTTTTACTTATGGATCCTATACGATATTTCAATCGGTACAATCAGGCGATTGAAACCGAGACGGTTTATGGCGAATCGTATTTAAGATGGACCTACGAGAAACCGTTCGGTCGACTGGCTTTGAATGTTCTTGTAAAGCGTTCCTTGTTCAATATCTGGTACGGGTGGAGAATGGATCGTTCCAGTAGCCAATCAAAAGTGGGGCCGTTTATTGAAGACTACGGGATCGATGTGGGGGAGTGTGTCGAGTCAAAGGAAAATTTCGGCACCTTTAATGAGTTTTTCTACCGAAAGCTAAAACCTTCGGCCCGTCCACTATCTGGTGGAGAGGAGACGGTTTGCTTCCCTGCGGATGGGCGACACATTGCAATTCCAGACCTCTCAAGTATAGAAAGCGTTTATGTCAAAGGGCAAGCGTTTGACCTAACCGCATTTCTAGGAAGTGATGAGCTAGCGGATACATTTTCGCGAGGATCTTTAGTGATTTCAAGACTCTGTCCTGTCGACTATCACCGATTCCACGCGCCGGCCGCTGGAAAACTGGTAGACCAGAAGTTGATTGGGGGCTCGCTTTTCAGTGTGAGCCCGATCGCACTTCGCAGGAAACTGTCCTATTTATGGGAGAACAAGCGCATATTGACTTTGATTGAAACGGAACACCGAGGGTTAGTCGCTTTCGTCGCGATCGGGGCGACCTGCGTGGGCCGCATTCATATGGCGAGAGGAAAAGGCGAGAGCGTTACAAAAGGAGGCGAGCTCGGCTATTTCGCGTTTGGAGGTTCGTGTGTGGCAACCTTTTTCGAAAAAGGCCGGGTGGACCTAGCCGATGATCTTGTCGCACAGTCGAGCAACTTAATAGAAGTGTATTCAAAGATGGGCGACCGCTTGGGAACGTGGCGTTAGATCTCTAGCTGGTCGATTCCGGTTCAGGGCTTGTGTTTTCAGCTGATAGGCACGCTTCGCAAATGCACGATTCTTTCCGGTAGCGAAAATCGCGATCCGGATGGGATTTGTCAGTGGCACCGCATTGTTCGCAAATGTGAAAGGGTTCTGCCTCGAATTTTTCTTTTTCAGCCTTTATGACCGCTACCCTTTTTTTCGACTTGAGCGTTAGCATAATATCTTTCCCGAAAAACAGGAAGTAGTTGGATACGCTGGCGGTGATGAATACTTTGCCCTGCCACCCAGAACTAAAGAAGAATAACAGGAGCATCCCCCAGCTGAGCCATCCCAGCCATCGCACTTTTACGGGAAGAATGAAGAAAAGACGAAATTCAAAATCGGGGAATAGGTAGGCGAAAGCGAGGAATGTTGTTTGGCTCCAGATGAAGTTGGTGATCGGGTAGCCTGGCATGAGAAAGCCTACAGCCATTCCCAGAAAGGACCCTACGATTAGGTACACGTTGAGACGAAAGGCGCCCCATTGCCCTTCTAACGCGTTGGTTACCATGTAGAAAATATACCAAGCGAAAAACAGGAAAAGCATGCTTCCGACAGCGGGTGGGAAAAAGGGAAAAGCGAATGCCCGCCAAATCTCACCTTGCAGGACCAGCCGGGAATCGAAAACCATGAGTTCGAGAAGCGGACTCGTTTTGTCGGGATTCAACGTGCTCATGGCCAGCAGCCAGATCGCCACCTGACCGATGACTATGTACATAGCGATATTGGGTATCGCGTAGGCCCCTAGTTTCCGTTCGAGCTTATCCAGAATAGTCATACTACTTTCGTTCCGGAAGGGGGTTATTTGGGAAAGGGAAATGAGGCAATGCTTTCTATGCTGATCCCTCCGCGGGATTTCTGAATCGTCGTAACGCTGCAGCTTTTAGGGGAAATGTCGTTGACGACTCGATCCCTTATTTCCGCTGCTAGCTTCTCAGCAAAAACGGTGCGCGAAGCAAATGACCACAGGTAAAGCTTCAGGCTTTTGGATTCGATACAGAGAGATTGCGGGAGGTACTCGATTCTGACCGTATAGAAATCGGGCTGTCCTGTTACGGGGCACGAACTGGTGACTTCGTCAGAGGTCATCCTAACCTGTGATATCCCTTCAGGAGCTGGGAAAGTGTCCAGTTCCTCTATGGGTTGTTTGACTGATTTTCCCAAGTACTTTGATTCCATTGCGTCCTAAAAAGGACAACAGGTAAGCGTCTATCTTCTTAGTGGCAAGCATGGTTTTGGTAAGGCAGTGGTGAAAAGTAGGCCGCGGGGATTTATCGTTTGCAAACAAGGTCGGGAGCCGCAATCAAGCGATCGATGAAACCAATATTGCTCGTACTGGCGGCTGGAATGGGAAGTCGTTTTGGAGGCCTCAAGCAAATCGAACCAGTGGGACCCAATGGTGAGTGGATCCTCGACTTTTCCGTTTTCGACGCTCTTGAGAGTGGATTTGGAAAGGTGGTATTCGTAATTCGGGAGGAAATGGCGTCGGCATTTAGCGTGGTGCGAGATCGATATGCAGGCCGGGTAGAGGTGGAGTTCGCTTTCCAGAACGCGAGTGACCTGCCTTGTCGACAAGAGCTGGCGGCGAATCGGGAAAAGCCTTGGGGGACGGGGCATGCCGTTTATTCTGCTCGTCAAGTGCTCGATGCCCCATTCGCCGTGATTAATGCAGATGATTTTTATGGTAGGAGCGCCTTCCAATCGTTGGGTTTGTTCCTAGGCCAGCTGGAGGACTCCGCAAACGAGTGCGCATTGGTCGGATACGAGCTTGAGAACACACTGTCTGAGAATGGATCGGTTTCTAGGGGAATCTGCTATTCATCGGATGGGGTGACGCTCGATTCAGTGGAAGAGCACACCCAGATTCGTAGTGACGAAAATACAGGATCGATTTTAGCTCTAAATGGATCGAATCGAGAGGTGACACTGAGGCGTGATGATCGGGTTTCGCTGAATTGCTGGGGATTTCCAGCGTCGTTCACGTCTTCGCTGGAGAACCTTCTAGAGGCATTCCTAGAGCGATACTATGACGCTACCCAAGAAGAGTTTTATTTGCCATTTGCGGTAGACTCACTGTTGAAGGCGAGAAAAGCGAAGGCCCGTATACTGGATTGCTCCGGTCGATGGCTGGGGGTGACTCACCGCGAAGATTTGCCTTACGTGAAAAAGGAAATTGCTAATCTGTTCACCCAAGGCGGGTATGTGGCTCCTTTGTGGTAGGCACACTGCTTAGCTCTTAGGGGCTACTTTAACGCGGTCTCCATCGTCGAAAAGGTGTAGGTTTTCAACGATCACTTGATCTCCATCTGAAAGGCCATCAAGCACCTCGATCATTGTCACACTTGTGTACCCGATCTGTATTTTTTTTCGTGATACGATTCCATCTTTAACGACGAGTACGTCATTTCTAACGACTGCCTGTCGAGGAATAAGTAGGGCGTCTTCGTGTTCGTTGAGAGTAATTACGGCATCTCCCGTGAGTCCTGGGTCTAGGCGTTCCCTTTTGATATTTACTTCTAAATGAACGGTGAATCGCTGTGTTCTTGGATCGGCAACAGGAATGATTTTAGCCACTTTCGCGTCGAATTGCTCGAGTTCAATTCCCAGGAAAGAAACTTGAGCAGGCATTCCCGGTGCAATACCAACAAAATGTTCCTCGCTTACTTTCATTTCCACGATGCGCGTCTGCGAAACGACTTTGGCTACCTGGTAGCCACCGCTTATTAAATCCCCGTCATGGGCATGGACTTCGGTGACAATTCCGTCAATCGGCGAGATGATCGTCATTTTCTCCTTTTGCCGTTTGAGACTCTTGATCGCGTTCTCCAGATTTTGCAGCGTTTCTTCGTTCGTTAACTTTTCCCGGGCGATATCGTCCTCCGCCTTTTCCACGGCTCGTTGGTATTTTCTGAGGTCCATTTCCCGCACACCGCCATTGTTAAACCGGAACTGTACGTCCTCGAGTGCATCTTTGTGGGTCTCGAGAGAAAGCTCCAAGGGAGATTGAATTTCAAGATTGCGCTGGGCGCGGCTCAACTCGTTCTCCGCTTTCTCTATCTCGAGATCAATATCCCCAGTGTCCAAGAGGATTAGGACTTCACCGGCAGTGACGGTTCCTCCCTTTTCGAGGTTAGAATTGATGACGCGACCCCCATGTTCACCCCTGATGAACATTTCCTTTTCAGCTAGCACATTAATAGTACCAGGCACTGCGTTGACGGCTATGCCTCTATCTGTTTTAGTTACGATTGCAGTGGGAATAGACCGTGAGAAAAGTAGAAACCCAACTACTAGAAGGGCTGCGACGGGGATCAGAATATTGAATACAGTACTGACTTTCATTTCGAGTTACTAAATTTTTTCGTTATTGGCTCCGTTGATCGATAAATTTCTGGGCGAATGTATCGAAGCCTAGGAGTGAGGAAATGTTTGCGAGTGCATTGTGATATTCGGACCGTGACCGATTCGTTCGTACTTCCTGTGTTGCGAATGCAAGTTCAATTTTTTCAAGGTCATCGGGTGACGCGCGACCGGTTTCGAAGTCCTTCTTCGTATCGTTTAGATAGTTTGATGCTTGGTTTAGCGCTTCTTCATCCCGTTCTAGAATCCGCGCGTTCAGGTTTAGCAGCTTTTTGGTGCGCTGAAGATTGAACTCGTAGGTTGACTTTGCTGACTCGAGTTGACGTTTGACCTGTTCTATGCGGGCGATTGCTGAGATTTTGTTTCCTCTAGTAGCCCTGCCGTCAAATAGACTCCAGCCAATTGTGATTCCGGCATAGACGATCTCTTCAGCTCTTCGTCTTCCGATTTCATCCATTTCGTACTGTGTTAAACCGACCGACAATCCAATCTTTGGTTTAAGACGTTGATTTGAAATGTGCAGATCTTTCTCCGAAAACTCTAATGATTTGGCTTGGGTCTGCACGGAAAGACCTTGGTTCAACCGTTCATCGAAGAGTTTTTCGATAGAGGCGATTTCTGAGGCATTTAAAATAGCTTGCCGCGGAATTTCTGAAATTAGCCTAGATGAGATCTCTTCGGAAGAAACTCCAGAACGCCTTGCGAGTAAATCGATTTGATCATCAAGGGCGTTTTTTTTCTTCATTCTGTCGAGCTCGGCTGAGTTGAGGGCGACTTCCAGATCGTAGACTTGAATCGTAGATGCTGTTCCGGCCTTCAGACGTTCCCGCTCCAATTCGACCCGTGCCTGAGCCCGTTCGAGGTTTCGCTGGGCGAGGTCAGCTTCCTTTCGCGCTACCAAAATTGCCAGGTATTTTTTCCTAATATCCAGTGCTAACGTCCGATAGGCTTCGAAGGTCTTCAGTTCTTCAATTTCCAGATTGAGGTTTCCTTTAGCCCGGTTTGCCTCCAGTGCTCCCCAGTGAAAAAGTGATTTGGAAAGAGTCAGCGAATAAAGGAGCCGATTGTTGATTTCGGAGTCGTCCCTTTCGAAATTTTGTTCCTTCCGCAAGGTGACATTCGTCCGCAATTGTGGATTCTTGGCAGATTTAGCAACGATCTTCCGCCCCTCGAAATCCTGCTCGACAAGGTTTCGCAGTTGGATGCTCTCAGCTTCAGTCATTGCCGCTTCGAGTAGTGCTCTAAGAGCACTGATTGAGTTTTCCGGCAAGTGTTCCGACAGCTTCACCTCGCTCGCGTAGGTCCTAGCGGTTGCCACTGAGAAAAGGGTGACGGCGAATAGGGCTCTGAGTAATCCAATCATTTTCAATGAAATCCTCTCCAGCATACGTTACGACTTGTCATTTCAGAGAATGATCGGAATCGATGATTGCGAGTGGAAAATAGGCATTTCCTCGAAATAGCCATACAATCTTCGAAATGCGATCGACTAGCGGGTTCCCTCCAAGGCAAAAATGGTGCGGCAGCTTCGGCGGAAATGCGACTGTGTCCTTATTATGGAGAATTGGATTTACAGCGGGTTACAGGTCGTCGGTCTCTCTTTACCTAGTTTGTGCACTAGCAGCCAACCCAGCTTATTTTTGGTTTTAATTCCTCTAGAAGGACCCAGAGGTTGGCTAATCGTGCATATCTAAGTAAACTGCCATTTCAGCAAAAAGCCCTGGGTTCTTACAGAATCCTGGGCTTTTTGCGTTTCTACCAGCATCGCCATCACAATCTACAGCGTTGAACCACAAACTCCCATGGAATTGGAAACGGGACAGAGCTCCTTACCGATTCCCTCTTCGCAAGATTTAGAAAAACAAATCCCTTGTCAGGCCTCAGTAAAGGAGCTTGTGTTCTCGTCGAAAGCGGAGATTCAGAACATCCTCGATGCGAATTCGGGCAAAGACTACCGTCAAAAGGCCGCGAACGCCCGGAAAGTGGCCGATCAGTTTATGGGTAGCAATCCTGAGATTGCTGGATTCATGCTTGAAAGTATTTTGCAGGAAGGTGGCACGTTTAAGGACAGTCCATTAAGGATGGATTTATTGGTTTGAGTGAAACGGAAACCTTGCTTAAGGTAATCTCTACTTAGTTGAAAAGGCGATCGCCTAGAAAAAAGGGATTGCCAAAACAATGATTACGGATCTTTTTGTCGGCTTCAATTTCTGCGGGCCTAGGTGGTGGAATTGGTAGACACGCCAGATTTAGGATCTGGTATCGAGAGGTGTGGGGGTTCGAGTCCCCCCCTGGGCACCAAAATAAGGAAGACCGCGGATCGCGGTCTTTTTTGTGGCCAGAGGGGATGAGGAGCCTCGGGTTTTTACGGGGCTACCCAATGAGCGGAGAAAGTGTGGCGTGGCGCGTCGGTCCGGAGAACTTTGGGCGTTTCAGCCACAACCCAATCCTCCCCTAGGAACCAGTTCGTATCGCAAGAAGCTTTTGGTTAGCTACTTGAGAATGATTTGGAATAGTTTACACAATTCTCAAGCAGAATTGAAGAAGCCCGAAATAGCAGCTACTCCAATCCTATCCCAGCCTCTGCCTTGCAAAAGCTACAGCCACTACCCCAGTGCCAAGAAGGGCTGCTGCTGAGCCTGTGACGAAGAAGGATGTCGATGTCTTACCCTGACGATCGCCGAAGGGATAGAGGGACTCAATGTCATTCGTTCCCTAGGTTGGATTCAACGATGCAACGCATGATAGGTCGAATAGATTGGACTAGGCGGCCCAGATTCTCAAGGTACGCAGCATAAACGCCTCGAGGGCTGCCTCTGGCCTCATATTCAAATTTAGCAGTCTTGGCGATGACTCGAGTGCGCGGATACAATCGATCAATTTAGAAGCAACGTTCGGTTTCTCCGTGAGGCTATCCCGTGCGAAGGCTTCCGTGGCAATTTCGATGGCAGCGAGGAAGTCTTGACGGAGGGAAATGCTGATCCGTGATTCTAGAGCGATTCTCTCTCCATCGCCTAATTCTTCAGGGAGATTTTGAGATTGTTCTTTCCAAGTTTCCTTGGTGATGGCCTCGATGATATGACGGAACTGTTCTATCAAACCATAGAGCCCCATTATGTAGTGAGGAATCGTTCCCTTGCCTCCGGGTCTGGCATACAAAAGATCCGACAACCATTCACGGTAGCTTCTGAGCCATTCCAAAGCTCGTGGATCGGCAAGGCTCTGATCTGAAGTGGGAAGTCTAAATAGCTGACAGCGGCTGCGGATGGTTGCGAGGAGAGAGTAGGGCCGCGTTGTGAGAAGAAGGATCGTTGTGTTGAGCGGCGGTTCCTCAAGTGTCTTAAGAAAGGCATTGGCAGCGCTGGCGTTTAGTCGGTCAACCTCGTAAATGAGCGCGACTTTACGATCCCCTTTTTGAGGAGAAAGTTGAATGTTGCGGATCAACTCCCGTGTATCGTCAACAGATATGACGCGTGATTTTTTCGAAGGCCGGACGGAGAATACATCTGGGTGCCACTCTACTCCGTCATCCGTTTGACTTACCTTGATCAGCTTGCTTGTCAGTTCGTAGGCAAACGATTCGACCTGCTCTAGGTTCTGTCCGTGAATCAGCAGGGCATGGGCAAGGCGGTTGTCCCGAATCGCTCGATCGATTAGCTGGCTGGGGGAATGTTCTGAAATTTGAGTCGTCACGAATTCGAGGTAGAATCAAACGCCTGAGTTTATTTGGGATAGGATTATCATGAACCGCCTAATTGTTACTTTTTAGTGAGCCTTTGACTATCAGATGTGCTCGAGCACCGTTTTGAGGATATCCTCCTGATTCTCTTTCAATGCTCTAGTGCCATCGACGACATGAAATCGCTCGGGTAGCGAGCGAGCCAGGAGCAGATACCCTTCGCGAACCTTTTTATAGAAGTCCACGTTCTCCTGTTCCATGCGGTCCGGGAGATCCGTTACGCGCCGCTTGACTCGGGCGATCGAAACTTCCGCAGGAACGTCCAAAATGAAAGTCAAGTCTGGCGTTATGCTGGCCGCTGCGAACTGGTTGATGTAGCTAACGGGATCCGAGGAAATGCTTCTAGCAGCGCCCTGGTAGACTGTTGTGGAGTCGAGAAACCGATCGCAAAGGATGACTTTTCCCTCCTGGAGCCCCGGAATGACTACTTGCCTGACTAATTGGGCGCGGGCGGCCGCGAAAAGCAGCAACTCGGCTTCAGGGGCCATATCGTTTCCGGCGGAGTTGTGGATAAGCAAATGACGAATTTCCTCTCCGATTTCGGTTCCCCCCGGCTCACGAGTCACAATCACTTCGTTTCCCATTTTTTCGAGTTCATCCGCAAGTAACTCGATTTGGGTCGATTTACCGCTTCCCTCGGAGCCTTCGAATGTAAAGAGTTTCCCTGTCAGAGCGTCTGCTTGAGTCATAGTTATTTGCTACCAGCTTCTCAGAAAGCTGTCGATATCGTTAAGGGAAGGACTTACCGCTGTGCGGACATAGAATCCGGAAACGGAAACGCCGACGGTCAGGCAAGCTTCGGGCGAAAGACCGAGTATTTGCCCGGTGGAAAATCCAGCGTTAAAATGGTCGCCCGCTCCGGTCGTGATCTTCGGGTTTTCTACATAGGGACCGTCAACGCACCATTCTCCATCTTTCGTGGCGCAAGCAGCACATCTTGTGGGGTGTACGACCACGGTGCTTACGTTCAATTCCCGTCGTATCTTCGCTGTGAGCCGCTTGAGGGAATCTGCGTCTTCGCCGTTTTCTCCGAGGTGGAACGCTTCGCTGACCTGCTGCCCTTCTTTTAGATTAAGACCCAGGGTAACGTTACCGAAGTTCTGGAACTTTGCTATCGCGTGGAGGGCTTCGATAAGTTCTGCCTGTGCCCGCTTTTCAGGATCTGCAAGATCGAAAAAGAAGGTTCGTCCCCCTTCAATGGAAGGGAGACTGGGAAGGACGCGATCAGTGAGCGCCGCGAAAATTGCGTTCATTTGCGGGATCATAGTCCAATTGACGAGAGCAACGAGGCTGGACTTGGACAGAGTGTCGAGAAACGCTCCTTCACCCATTGTGGCGATTATAGACTCATAATCGAGATCGTCTAGGGTTTTGGTAATCCCCATCATAACCTTGCCGTCGTTGAACTCCAACGCGTTGGTGAAGCCGGGGTCCGACACGCATACAGCGCTCGTCTTGTTGGCGAATTCCTCGAAGACCGGATGCACCGCGTTTTTCCCTAGTGCCCCGATATAGGTCAGGGGAAATCCTGTGGCACAAAGCGCGTTGGCCATAATTGGTCCGTTGCCGCCGAGTTTCTCCATCTTGGGATACATCTCGATATTGGCACTCTTGCCAGCTGCTCCCAGAATCCGGAGTCCGAAATCCTCGATTGTCTCGATGCGGGAGAAGTCGTCCCCAATCCCATGCCGCTTGGCGACGATGTGGATGATCGTATCAACAAATCCATCGAGCCCTACTAAAGCTCGTTTTCCGGATTGGTTCCCTCGTTTGTCCTGCAGTTCTTGAATGGCACGTTGTATGTATTCCATGAAAGGGTGCTTTGGTTTTCTTCTCGGAATAAGAGCGAGGAATTTGGCCAGAGCAACCGTAATTCTGCATCAAGCGAAACAAGTGTTAATTTTCTACAACTTATATGGAAATTTATTGAACGCTCCCGTGCGGAAGGTTTCAAAGATTTAGGGCTGGACGATCGTTCGGCCTGAAACGCGAACTATGCCTATTCCCATGGAATTCACTACTTTAATTGCCGCTGGAGGCGGACCAAACGTTTTTACCTATTTCACCCAAAGTAACCCGGCGGGTAAGGCTATCATTTTCGCCTTAGCGTTTTTCAGCGTGTGTGCCTGGGCAGTGATGCTTGGCAAATTCTGGGAACTGAAACGTTTGCGTCTCTACAATCTCGGATTTGAGCAATCGCTGCATCGGCTGAGTTCCATCCTTAATGCTCCGTCGACTTTTAAGGTTCCCAAGCGAGTGCCCTACGCCGCTCTTTATTCCGATGCGATCGAAGCCTACCATCGGATCGATCCTAAATCGGGGGAAAGTATCGAGCAACTTCGAGCCGCCCGCGTGGAGCATGTCGAAAACGCGCTGCAGCGAGCGTTGGCCAATAAGACCCTCAATTACGAATCGAGCATGATTTTCCTAGCTACGATTGTGTCCGGAGCCCCGTTTTTCGGCCTGCTCGGTACCGTTTGGGGGGTTATGGACGCCTTTGGCGCAGTGGGATTACAGGCGACGGCAACGCTGCAAAACTTGGCCCCCGGTGTATCTGGTGCATTGCTTACGACTGTAGCGGGCTTGTGTGTCGCGATTCCGTCTGTGTTTGGCTATAACTTTCTTCTTTCCCGAACCAAGGTATTGGTGACGGAGCTGCAGAACTTTGCCAGCGCCCTTGCGGACATGATTGAACTCGAGAGCCGCTAAGGATTTTCTGATGGGTAGATCGTTCCACAGACAAAAGCCCCTCGAGGCGAATTCGGAGCTCAATGTAACGGCTCTGATCGACCTTGGCTTTGCTTTGCTCATCATCTTCATGATCAGCACGCCGCTTATTGAAAAAGAGCAGCTGATGGAGATCGACCTGCCGGTGGCGAGTCCGAATCAGGTCCAGTCGGCTGTCCCGGATTTGGTTGACCTGTTGGTTACGACGGAGGGGTATCAGATGGATGGGAATCCGGTGGGCATGCTAGAACTGGAAAACGAACTCGCCCGTTACGGGGAAATGAGTGATCCACCGGTGCTGGCGATACGGGCCAATAGCGATACGCCCTATCAGTATGTAGTGACGCTACTGGACCTGTTGAAAAAGAATAACTTGAAACGAATCAATCTGGTCACGCGCCCAGAAGAAGCATAGACTTGCGGGTTCGGGGTAGAGCCATGTATTTCGATCAGAGAGGTCCTCTAATTTTCTCCGCCAGTTTGCACCTAGCGATAGTTGTTTTTTTTATTATTAAATCAACGGTTCAGCCAGAAAAGGAGCCTGAAGAGCTCGTTTTCGAACTGTATTCTCCTCCTGCCACTGCCAAGGCACCTGAGTCGAAGCCGGTTGAGTACGTGCCCGAAGACTTGGATCTACCCACACCTGACGAGATTCCGGATCCAGAGCTAAGAGAATTGCCACGCGAATCCGTCGTTAAACTTGAGGAAGCGATTCCCATCGAACCCGATCCTCCTAAAGTCATTAATTTCGACGACTTCAGGAGCACTAATCCTATCCAAAAACAGCGAGTTCCCACGCAAAAGCCGGTCCCAAAGCGTAACAACCAATTGGACAAAGTTGTTGAGAGTCTAGTAACTGGGCTCAAAGACATCGATGTGGTGCTGCCTGAGTCCGCCATTGGATCGTTGACCGCATCGAATCAGAGTCAGTTGGAGTCCTACTTTGGGCAGCTTATCCAAGCGATCTCTGGCTCGGTGGAGATACATCCACTCACGGGAAGTCCTTTGAGAACAAAGGTTCAATTCGATCTCGCTCCTACGGGCCGCATCTCAGGGGCTCGATTGGTCGCATCGAGTGGGGACGCCGTATTTGATCAGAAAGTAATTGATGGATTCAAACGGCTCGCTCGTTTCAAAGCGCCACCTGGATTTACGAGTACTGAAACTCTGGCGTTGACCATTAAGCAAAGCGATCGTTAATCCAGATACTCGCATTTATTACTTTTGGGTGCTGTCACTCCGTTCGTCGTCTCCGAGCCCAATCGTATCGTTATTCCATAACCTATTATGAAGAAAATCACACGTCGGACTGCTTTAAAAATGACCGTGAAGGCATCTACCGCTATCTCTGCTCCCCTGGTTTTGCCCGCATCCGTATTGGGTCTGGGCAAGAACACAGGACCGAATAGCCGTATCAACATGGGACTCATTGGCCATGGAAAGATAATGGTGGGTCATCGCAAATACCATCTGGGTAGAGACTCCGTAGAAGTGGTCGCCTTATGCGAGGTGGATTCAAGAAAGTTGGATATCGCCCGGACGGAGGTGAAAGAGGTCAATGGAAGGGCGTGTCCAACGTACGAATACTATGAAGAAGTCATGGCTCGCCCGGACATCGATGCGGTGGTAGTGGGTACGCCTGATCATTGGCACGCCCAGATATCGATCGAAGCGATGAAGAACGGCAAGGACGTCTATGTCGAAAAGCCGATGACATTGACCATCGAAGAGGGAAAAGTCATGCGAGCTACGGCGGAGCGCTACGGAAGTATATTGCAGGTGGGATCGCAGCAGCGTTCCAATGGAGCATTCCGTAAGGCGGCAGAGCTAGTTCTGAATGGATACATTGGCAAAGTGCATACGATCGCCGCTCGATTGGGCAAATTTCCGGAACCAACGCAGTACAAGGCAGAGCCGATTCCACCAGAACTAAATTATGATCGCTGGCTCGGCCCTGCTCCTTGGGAGCCCTACAATCTCGAGCGTGTAAAGGGGGACTACGGAGGAGGCTGGCGTCGCTTCTGGGACTACGGCTCCCGCAAGAACGGCGATTGGGGAGCTCACCACTACGATATTATCCAATGGGCTCTAGGTAGGGATGAATCGGGACCGGTGGAGTTTGTCCCCAAGGGATACAAGGGTGAGGAGTATCAGTATTACGTATATGATGATGGAACGAAGATAATTCGCGGATATGAAGGCAAGGGCCATATGATTCGGTTTATCGGAGAGGAGGGTGAAGTGAGAGTTAGCCGCGGAGACAAGCTCGATACAGACCCAGTTTCTCTTAAGAATGTGGTGCTGAGACCCAGCGATACTCGACTTTACGAATCAAACGATCATCGGGCTGATTGGCTCAACGCCATTCGTTCCCGTAAGCAGCCGATCTGCCATGTCGGTATCGGCCATCGCACTGCGACGATTTGCCATTTGTCTGGAATTTCAGAAAGACTGAATCGCCCTGTGCTCTGGGATCCGATCAAGGAGACCATTTTGGAAGACGTAGAAGCGGCCAAGTGGATTAGCCGTCCTAGAAGAGCACCCTACGGGTTACTCGGTTAGACCCCAGATTTTGAAAAGCTTGATTATGAAAATTTCATCGAATTGGACGTTGGCCCTGAAGCTAGTTCTTGTATCCTCCACCTTGTCATTCGCAGGAGAATACAGAGACAGAGTAATTGTCATCTCTAAAATATTCCGCAACAGCGACCCGGATGTGCAGTACGTTGCGAGGCGTGATTTGGAGGTCCTCGTTTCCGATGCGACTGCTCCGGTGAGGGCTAACGGAGCATCGAAAATAACGGATGATCTTTTGTATGCCTTGGATCAAGATGACATCCCGGTCGAAGCGAAGAAGTATATTTTGCGTCAATTGGCTAGAGTGGGGACTTCGAAAGCAGTTAATCCCTTGGCTCAGATTATGATGGGAAGGGATAAGCGACTGGCAGAGGAAGCCCGAGCTGCAATTGAATCGATCCGGGGAAGCGAAGCAAGCGATGCTTTGAAAGCGGCATATGGAAAAATGAATACGGAAGGCAGGCTGAATATTCTAAAGTCCCTTTCTCTCCGTGGTGAGTCATCGTCGATTCGTTTTATTGCCAATGAGCTTGATAATAGTAGCGAATCAATCTCGGTAACCGCGGCTTGGGCTCTCGGAGAAATTGGTAATAGTAGCTCTCTAAGAGTGCTGCGTAATGCCTACAGCGACGCTCGCCCAAGGCCTGTTAAACAAGCGATTGAGCGATCCCTTTTGTCCAATCCCTCTGTGGATTCAAACTTGCTTTACGACATATTCTCCCAAGGAAAGGACTCCGCATCGCAGCGTGCCGCCTTGAGGATATTGATCAAGCGGCAGGATCGAGATGTTGTGGATGCGATTAGACGAGGGTTAAAAAGTGAAGAAGCGGATCTTAGAACGATCGCGATTGAGTCCGCTCTTTCAAGTGGGGTGGAGAGATTTCAACGGGAAGTTCTCGATCAATTAGGCGAAATGGGACCGGAGGATATGCTTACTGTCCTAGGGGGACTCAACAACATCGAAGGTAGGGTTGCTGAATCGATAGCACTAAAGGCTATAGAAATTGGTGACGTGAGTCTCCGGCTAAACGCCCTCGATCTGATTGGCGAAGTCGGTTCGAAGCGATCGATCGATCTGCTACTGAATACATTCGAAAACGGGGATAGAGCGTCGCAGATCAAGGCCGCTTCGGCGATAGCTAAGATTGACACGCCCGAGTTGGACAAGCGGCTGGCTGGAATGCTCAAGTCGTCTCAACCGAAAAAGGTTTTGTTAGCTCAGGAAGTCCTTGTGTATCGGAATATCCCGGATGCGAAGTTGCACCTGCTCGAGGCAGTGAAAGGTAAGGAGCCTGCGTTCGCAAGGGGAGCATTGAAAACTTTGTCGGTGATTGCAGATAGTTCGGATCTCGATCAGCTTTATACCATCGCAAACTCCAAATCAGGCGAACAGAAGAGAATCATTGTTTCCCTGCTCAAGAAATTGGCCCCTGATTACGGATCTAAGTTGCTGAGGCAACGCGTTGCGAATCTTTAAGGTTCTCAGCGATTTAAGCCACAAGAAATGCCCGCCGATGCCAGAGGAGGCTGGTGGAGCCGATCGGGATCGAACCGACGACCTCCTGCATGCCATGCAGGCGCTCTTCCAACTGAGCTACGGCCCCAATCATAGCCGATCAGGCAGCCACGATGACTCATCATTGGCAAGCGAAAATTAAATTGTCCAGGTAATCGCACGAAAGATGTGGCCGGGTTGTACCACTTACGTTAAAAAAAATGTATAAAGTGTACACTGTATTGACGAGGTTTTCATTAGACCAAAAGTGTTCACAAGTAAGTCGAGGCTAACTCAGATCCAATACCCTTTAAAACGACCGTCTGATCCACTTAGTTAGCCAGCGTTCCGCTTCCCGGCTTTTTTCTCTACACCACGGATTTCCTCGAATTCTTCAGTCGTGAGTGATTTAAGGCCACTAGACAGGTTAGTGGCGATGTGTTTGCTTTCTCCATCGAAAAGGAATAGGGCGATCTTGGCAGACGTCGCTTTTAGTTTGGGGAAGGAGTAATTGAATTTTATTGGTTCGCCGACTCCTTTCTGGAGATCACCGATAGGGGCGATACGGACGAAGGTGGCCTGCTGCCCTGCAGACGTATTGGTTGCCCCGACTCCCTCGAAAATGAGCACTGCGACGGTGTAGGCGTTCTCCAGATCCGTATCGGGAACGATCGTGCAGCGTCCGTATAAGCTATCCGCTTGTTTATGTAATCCTGAATACAGAAACTCCTTTTCTGTGTGGTCTTTAGTAAGTTCGCCCAAGGCTTCGACCGACCGGTCCGCTTCGGATACCAACTGGCCTCGACCATCCATGGCGGCGACAGCGTTTTCAAATTCGGTCGCGGCTTGCTGCCTCATGTGCTCGGCGTTCATTTCGTTGATCGCCATCATGGTCCGCAGCCTCTCGGCCTGAGAGTCGAAGGTGAACTCCAGATCGCGAATCTCGACAAAGTATTTGCTGATGACCATCACCGGCTGCATCGAACAGTTGAGCCTATTGACGGGCTTAGGGGACTTTTTTGAACCGGTGAGCTTAAGGCGTTTTCCATCGAAGCTTTCAATCGGAAAAAAGTTCCGGTTTACTTGTGCTCTCACCTTGCCGCTCATAAATAAGTAATAGTCGGCAGATGGCTCCGCATCCGAAATCTGAGTGCTTACTGAGAAGCCAAAAACGACTAGGCTTAGGGATAGTGTGAAATATTTCATTTCTGAAAAGGTTAGATTTGATCTCCGCGACCATCGTGTGGGAAAACGAGATAGCTTATTAATAGGCGATGGGCAATAGGTAGAAAAAGTCCATCAACAACGAACGCTGAGGCTGCGTGAGGGCCTTTTTAGGTCCTTTAGTTGCGGCGTCTTTTTTAGCGTCGTCGTCTTTCTAGGCTAACGCTCACATGTGGAGAGATCCGAAAAAACGGTTCATCAAAATTGAGTTTTTTTGCATCTTTCCTTCTTTGGGAAATTCCCAACATAGGGTTGGCACCAAATAGGGCAATCGTTCGCTCATCAGGGAATCCCCGTTACTTGATGGGACGCAGTTCTAGGATTGACGAGCTCGGGCAGTTATTGATTTGTGTCACATTTCAGACGTTATCTGACTTGGTCATCGGTACTCGCATACCTGAACAACCACTTAATGAGGGTTTACCAAACTGGATTCGCCCCGGCAGACGGGCCTGATCGTCCAGAAAGTCTCGAAGGATTGGACGACCGGAATTTCTTTATGGTGACGATAGAAGAAGTTTTGGCTCTGGTCAGCAAATATGGCGACAGTCGATTCGAGGTTTTTTGGAAAGGACATTTTTGCCCATCAGCAAGTGATTCGCGAGTTTAGCGATGAGGCGAGGATCATACCGCTGGAGTTTGGATTAACGTTGAAGAACCTTCCCATGGTGGAGAATGTGATCCGGTCGAATCAAGATCATTGAGAGGTCGAGCTCTCCCGCATCTTCAGAGAATTGGAGATGGAAGTGTTGCTTTGATCTTCGATGGCAGGCTTTTAAAGTTTATGGTGGCCGAGACGACGTACCGGCGAGAAGCGATCCGTGACGCGGACGACTTGGTTTTTGATGATCCATCTGGCTAGCAAACTATTAAGCAGCGACCTTTTTCGCTTCTGGTTGCGTTGTGCCTGAGAGCCAAGGCTCTACAGGCATTGGTGCCTTGACCACGCCTTGCCAAAAACTAAAAGATACCTGTTGCTATGGATCTTCTGATTTACAAGACAGTCGAAAAAGGTCTTGGGAATGCGGGGTGACTCGAAGGGTTCTTACAGCAGTTGAATATGAGCACTTGCAATCGGGGCGTTTGGCCTTAATTCGAGTGGATAATGAGCTATCAGCCGAGCGAAGAGTTATTGGAAAAATACGCGGATGTTATGATCAACTTCGCGTTGAATGGTGGAGAGGGCGTCAAGAATGGCGAAGTCGTTCAACTTCGGGTCTCTGAAGTGGCCAAACCACTACTGGTTGCGTTGCGACGAGCCGTTTTGAAAGCGGGTGCCCATCCAATCATATTTTACACGCCAGACGAATTTGCGAGGGAGCATTACGAATTGGCGAGCGATGAGCAACTGAGCTTCTTCCCGAAAAGGTTCCTTAAAGGTCTTGTCGACGAGATAGACCACACGGTCGCCGTGCTCTCGGAAACCGATAAAAAGGAGCTGGATGGAATCGACAGTGGCAAAATTATGGCTGCTCAGAAGGCGTTGAAGCCTTACATGGATTGGCGGCGCGAAAAAGAAGGTGCGGGCGAGTATACCTGGACGCTTTGCATGTATGGGACTCAGGCGATGGCGGATGAGGTGGATCTGAGTTTGGAGGAGTATTGGGATGAGATTGTCAAAGCATGCTACCTCGATGATCCCCAGCCCGCCGAAAAGTGGAAAGTGCTTTATAAGGACTTGTACGAGTACAAGGATCGACTGGATGCTCTGCCGATAGAGAAGCTCCATATAGAGGCGCCAAATACGGATCTGTGGATCACGATCGGTGATAATCGAAAATGGCTGGGTGGCTCGGGCCGAAACGTTCCCAGTTTTGAATTGTTTATTTCCCCGGATTGGCGGGGCACAGAAGGTAAAATTCAGTTTACCGAGCCGCTTTATCGCTACGGTAATCTGATAAAGGATGCGTATTTGGAGTTTAAGGACGGACGGGTTGTCAAGGCTGTCGCTTCTGCAGGCGAAGACATTCTGCAAGAAATGATCGCCGTTGAGAACGCGGACAAAGTGGGCGAGTTCTCGCTCACGGATCGCCGTTTTTCCAGAATTACAAAATTCATGGGAGAAACGCTTTTTGACGAGAACGTGGGCGGAGAGAATGGTAATACTCACATTGCATTGGGGGCTGCCTACCGAGATTCTTACACCGGAGATCAAGCAAAAGTGTCTGGAGAAGAATGGGATTCTATGGGGTACAATAATTCCGTTGTCCACACCGACATCGTGGCAACTTCCAACAGAGTGGTGACTGCTTACTTGAAAGACGGCTCGAACCGGGTGATCTACCAAAAAGGAGAGTATCAAGTGTAAGAATCTGGCCCACGAACCGTGCGAATGATTGGGAAATTCGAATGTGTTGCTAGACGTCCCCGGCTCGCGATTCTAAAATGAGCGGTTTGTGTATGCGTGCGGGAAAAATGCCTTCGGGAAGCGGTATCTGACTTGAAATGGCGAAAAAAAGCCCGACTGGTCAGTCGGGCTTTGAGAAATCCAATCGTGGATTCAGGTTAATTTATTCTATCACGACTGCTTTGACGATTTTCTGCTCCTCGATGGGTTTGTCTCCACCATCAGTGGCAACCCCCTCTATGGCCTGCACAAAATTATAGCCTTCAACAACCTCGCCAAAAATTGTGTGGCGCATATTAAGCCATGGAGTTTTAGCCGTTGTGATGAAAAACTGGCTGCCGTTTGTGCCGGGACCGGCGTTGGCCATGGCTAGAATGCCAGTTTTGTCGAAGCGCAGGTCTGCAGTGCATTCATCTTCAAAAGGTTTACCCCAGATTGATTCACCGCCTCGTCCGGTTCCTGTGGGGTCACCACATTGAACCATGAATTCCGGTATAACTCTGTGAAAGATGATTCCATCGTAGTAGCCGTTTTCAACGTGTGTAGTAAAATTCTCACACGCTTTCGGAGCGAAGTCCGGATAGAGTTTGAACTCGATTGGTCCCTGATTCGTTTCGAATTTGACGCGGGTTTTGCTCATAAGGAGGCTGTTTTGAATTTAAGCTATCTGAGTGGCAAGGAGAAAACGGAATAGGGGATCGAGCGGAAAGTGATCCTATGGAGAGGTAGATCAAACTCGTGAAGGAACCGGACCCCTGCGACATTTGAGAGTTGTCAAGGGGCAGAAAGCTTTCTTCACTGCCGGCTGATGGGCAAAGACTGGCTAGAAGGGGTCAAGGACGAATACGATGTCGTAGTGATTGGCAGCGGACTGGGTGGCTTGACGAGCGCCAATGTCCTCGCGAAGTGCGGACATTCTGTTCTGTTGCTAGAGCACCATTACCAATACGGGGGGCTTGCCACCTGGTTCAAGCGTCCCGGAAGGCACATTTTCGATATTTCGCTTCACGGATTTCCCTATGGGATGGTTAAGTCCTGCCGTAAATACTGGACTCGGGAAATCGCCGACTCGATCCACCAATTGAAGGATGTGCGGTTCATAAATCCTCAGTTTGATGTTTGGACCACTTTTGACCGGGAAGATTTTACGAACATATTGGTAGACAATTTTGAGCTTTCACGGTCTGAGGTAGAGGCGTTTTACGTTCATTTGCGGCAGATGAACTTCTACGATGACGACCAACGAACGACCGGCGAAATGTTTGAAGAGTTCTTTCCCGGCAGGGACGATGTACATCGCCTTTTATTAGAGCCGATTGCTTATGCTAATGGTTCTACTTTGGATGACCCGGCGATCACCTTTGGTATCGTTTTTTCGAACTTCATGAGTAAGGGCGTCTTCACTTTCCAAGGTGGAACAGATGTTCTGATTGGGAAGATGGTGGAAGAGATGAAGCGCAATGGGGTCGAGCTCCGCAAGAATGTGCTTGTTTCAGAGGTTCTCACTGAAGATGGGCCAATCGGAACCTCAGTTACGGGAGCAGTTGTTTCTAGCAGAGAGCGAGGTGGTGAGTTTGGCAATAATCGTACGATTCGCTGCAAGGCGGTCGTTTCGAACGCAAATATCGTCAGTACGGTCAAGGGCCTCGTTGGTGAAAATAGATTTTCGAAAGAATACATTGATGAATTGGACGCGGTCCGCATCAATTCCAGTTCTTGTCAAGTTTACATGGGTATAAAGGCGGGCGAAACGATTCCCAATATCGGAGATCTTGTATTCACTTCGGATGCGGAACGCTTTTCGAGCAAAGAGCTAGTTGACTTTAAAACGACGAGCCGAACGTTTTCTGTATATTACCCAGAGACTCGCCCTGGGTCGGGGCGTCATACGGTTGTCGCGTCATTGAATGGCAAATACTCTGATTGGAACCGGTTGTCAGATGATGAATACCAATCTCATAAGAAGCGATTGATTGAGGAATCGATTGTCGCCTTGGAGAGGTATATCCCGGATGTTCGATCTAAAATTGACTTTCTCGAAGCAGCGACTCCTCGGACCATTCAATACTATACGCGTCATCCAGGAGGTACTTCGTTTGGAACGAAATTTGAAGGATTGAAGTGCTCTATGGAATTGCCCGAACAGATTCATGGGTTGTACCACGCGGGTTCGGTTGGAATTATTATGTCTGGCTGGCTAGGCACCATGAACTATGGGGTAATCACCGCCAATAAAGTGGACAAACAACTCGTAACGGCCAGAAGTGGGGACAAAGCCAAAGAAGTTCACTTTGCTTAGTTTGAGCGTGACTGATAGACTGGTATTGATATGGCAACGGACGAAATTCTGCAAGCGATCCCACACCGCCCTCCTTTTCTTTTTGTTGATGAGGTTGTCGAGCAGTCTGTTGACTCGTTGACCGCGAAAAGGCATGTCGATGCGAGTGAGGCTTTTTTTGAAGGGCACTACCCGGGTAACCCGATTATGCCGGGAGTTTTGATTTCGGAAGCCGTCTTCCAAACGGGAGCGATATTCCTGACTCGTTTGCTTTCGGAGGAGCTAGAAAGCGATTCGGATATGGTGCCGGTTTTAACGAAGATTGTGGATGCTCGTTTCAGGAGCATCGTGCGTCCGGGAGACGATCTTTATATTACCGTCAAGCTCAAAGAGAAAGCAGGGCGTTTCATTTTCATGACTGGAGGCGTTAAGAACGGAGAAGGAAAGCGTGTGATGAATGTGACCTTCAGTGTCGCTTTAGCCAAGGCGGAGCAAAATGAATGAGTCGATGAGCTTTCTCGGACTAGAAAATAAGACTGTGCTCGTCATGGGTGTCGCAAACCGGAAGAGTGTTGCTTGGTTTGCGGCGAAAACTCTGGAGGAGGCAGGGGCGAAAGTTATTTATTCGGTCCGTTCTGAAGCCCGCAAAGAAACTTCGGCGAAACTTTTGAGCGGCAAGTCGGTTTATGTTTGCGATGTTGAGAACTCAGAAGAAGTTCAAGCCTTGGCTGCAGACGTGTCTCGAGACCATGGGAAGGTTGATGGAATAGTCCATTCGATTGCCTTCGCGAATTATAGTGATGGGTTTAAGCCTTTTCACGAAACGAAGCGGGAGGACTATCTTCAAGCGACCGCGATATCCAGTTTTTCATTGGTTGAGATCTCGAACGCGTTTAAATCCGTTCTTACTAACGACGCCTCAGTAGTGGCGATTAGTATATCATCACTAACGATCACAGCAGAAAATTATGGATACATGTCTCCAATTAAGGCATCCCTAGATTCCTCGGTGCGCTACCTGGCCAAATCTTTTAGCAAGGATACGCGAGTCCGTTTTAACTCTGTCAATCCGGGCACGCTGAAGACGAGTGCCTCAGCGGGAATACCGGGTTATCTGGAAAGCTATCTCTACAGCGAAAAACTGACTTTTCGCAAAGAGGCACTCCGTACCCAAGAAGTCGCGAATGCGGTGGCGTTTTTGATCAGTAATCGCTCAAGTGGAATGAACGGTACCAGCTTGGTCATGGATGCGGGAATGGGGATCAACTATTTTGATGAAGAGGTCGTTAGGTTGACGATGAGACCGGAGAATAAAGGGAAAGTATAAAATGGGGAATAAAGAATCATATTGGCACCTAGTTATGATTGCTGAAAACGGGATCGGTGGTGAATTGCGGTTTTCCATTCCGAATCCTATCTTGTTCCAATAGGTCGTGCATATTAAATCGACAGTTATTGATTCTCTTGCTCACGTAGTGCCGCCTGAAGTTTGGACTAGCACGGACATTGAGGAGAAACTGAAGCCGCTTTATGACAGGCTGCACCTGCCAGAAGGGCGTCTAGAGTTGATGACGGGCATACGGGAGCGCCGTTTTTGGAATCATGCGATTAGGCCTTCCGAAGCGAGTGCGGAGGCGGGAATAAAGGCTCTAGAGAAGAGCAAAATTCCTCCAGACAAGATTGAAGTTTGTCTCCATTGTTCAGTGAGCCGTGACATGCTTGAACCAGCTACTGCATCTTTTGCCCATCGTTTAATGGGGCTGAGTCCTAATGTGCAGGTGATGGATGTCTCGAACGCTTGCCTTGGTTTTTTGAATTCGTTAACATTGCTATCAGCGATGATTGATTCGGGTCAGGTCAGGAGCGGGATCGTGGTATCTGGGGAAAATGGAAAACCGCTGCTTGAGAGAACGATTCAGTTATTGCTTGAACGTAAGCTGACCAGGAAGACGATAAAGCCCTATTTTGCCAATTTGACGATTGGAGCAGGAGCAGTGGCCGCGGTGGTTTGCCATGAATCGCTCTCGCCTAACGGACATCGTTTGCTGGGCGGCGTTTGTCTGGCGGACACCTCTAACAACGACCTTTGCCAAGGTGATTCCAACGCGGAAGGGTTCGGCTATGAGATGCAGACAGATTCGGAGGAAATGCTCCATGCAGGGGTAAGCTTGGCAAGGCGTACTTGGGAGTCGCTCAAGTCGGAGTTGAATTGGCAAAATGACGACGCAGATCGGGTAATCTGTCACCAAGTGGGAAGTGCTCATCAAAAATTGCTTTTCGATACTCTTGGTCTTGACCTCAAGAAAGCCTATTCTTCATTTCAGACTTGTGGAAACACAGGATCAGCGGCTCTTCCGATCACCTTGGCGAAGGCGGAGGAAGGTGGCTTTGTCAAAAAAGGTGACCTAGTTGCGATGCTAGGCATTGGCAGTGGACTCAATTGCCTCATGCTAGGAGCGGAATGGTAGGCAAAAAGTGAGCAGTCAAACCACAGAGCTTCCATCCGATGTCGCTGCTCACTATCCGTTTATTGCAAAACGGAAATGGTTGTCCTGCGGGTTTGAAATGAGCTATCTCGATGAGGGTGAGGGGCATCCCGTCATTATGGTTCATGGCAACCCGACCTGGTCTTTCTTTTACCGAGATTTGGTACAGACGTTAAAAGGAAATTTTCGTTGCATTGTTCCCGATCATATAGGCTGTGGACTTTCTGAAAAACCAAAAAGTGGATACAGCTACACCTTGGACCAGCGGATCAGTGATCTTAATGAATTGGTTGAATACCTAGGAATTGATAGATTTGATTTGGTGGTTCATGACTGGGGAGGAGCGATTGGAATTGGAATGGCGTTGCAGCGGATACCCAGCCTGAGACGATTGGCTATCCTCAATACAGCTGCTTTTGTTGACTCGAGAATTCCAAGGAGTATATCGATGTGCCGATTGCCTTTGCTGGGTAAGCTGATCGTGCAGGGATTCAATGGTTTCGCGGGACCGGCTACAAGAATGGCGGTTTCAAAGAATGCCCTAGCAGAATCAGTCAAGCGAGGGTATTTGTTACCCCATCGGAGTTGGTCAAGTCGCAAGGCGGTCTACGAATTTGTGAAGGACATACCCATGCACATAAACCACCGGAGTTTCAGCCGTCTGGTCGAGATCGAGAATGGCCTATTGAAGTTGAGGGATATTCCGGTCGCGCTCTTTTGGGGAGGAAAGGACTTTTGTTTCCATGAGCATTTTATGAATCGCTGGAAACGGTTTTTGCCTCAAGCGACGGTGGTTTACTATGCGAATGCCGGTCACTATATTCTTGAAGACGAAAAAGAAAGCGTCTGCGTCGGTATTCAGGAGTTTGTTTCCTAAGATGAGGACGGGATTTCGGATACGCCGTTCGCGTAATGTAATCATATGGTTTCGGTTTCTTAAGGTTTACTTCGTTCGTATTTCGACTGAGTCCCTGATGTTGAGGTCTCCTTCTCTAAAGGAGCACTGGCCAGCACTCGCAGCAGTGAGGGTGATCTATTAATATATTTGTAACTGTTCCTTATCCAAGAGCATGGCATAAGGTATTTCGGAAGTCCTTAGTTTTTGCAACGCCACCAACTGGTGTTCAAAGTCTGTCAAGTCAGTATCGGAGGCTCCATGGGTTCGGTTTTTGATTCGGTGCCGCAGTGTGGATTCTGGGAAACTTAATTCAAGAATCGTACAGGGGATGCAGTTGATTGACGCAAGTGCCCGGAAGCCTGCCCGCTACTCTGCCTTAAGGCACGCGGCATCGATGATCACTGGATACCCGTCTTCAACAGGGCGACAATTGGATGCGGGTGATGATTGTGGTCTGACATCATTGCCCGACGGCTCGTTCAGTCTTTATCCGCGTTCATAGCCGGGGCGCCTTCTCGGTAGTAGAGTTGGGTAAGGGTTCTCAGGTAATCCGAAGTATCTCCCTTGAGCAATTTGAGTTGTTCGGCTTGGTAGCGCCATTGCCAGTTGCCTTGGGCTTCACCGGGTGTGTTGAATCGCGCTTCGCTGCCAAGGCTCATCAGGTCTTGCATTGGAATGATGGCAAGGTTCGCGACGGACTTGTACGAGGCGCGAATCAGGTCCCACCCGATATTGTCGCCGCTTACTTCGAAATATCGTCTGACGTGGTCCTGAGTTTTCTCATCGACTGTATTATACCAGCTAAGGCTTGTATCGTTGTCATGGGTGCCCGGGTATAAGACGGTATTTGAATTCAAATTGTGAGGAAGATAGTAGTTGTTGCCTTCTCCACCAAAAGCGAATTGGAGGACAGACATTCCCGGTAATCCGGTATCTATCCGTAATTTTCGAACGCTATCGGTTAACTCACCTAAATCCTCTGCAATTAATTTGCAGTTCTTGATCCTCTTTTTGACTGCTTTAAAAAAGTCTATTCCTGGGCCATTAATCCACTTGCCTTTGCGTGCTGTTTTTGATCCGAACGGTATTCTCCAGTACGAATCGAATCCAAGAAAATGGTCGATCCGAACGACATCGTGCATTTCGAAACTAGCCTTAAGCCTATCGATCCACCAAGTATATCCGTCTGCTTTGAGGGCACTCCAATCGTAGAGGGGATTTCCCCACAATTGACCGTCCTTGGAAAAATAGTCGGGTGGACATCCGGCAACGGCGATCGGCTCACGCGTTTCCGGGTTTAACTGGAAGAATTGCTGGTTCTGCCAAACATCGGCGGAATCGAGAGCGACGAAAATGGGGAGGTCGCCAATAATCTGTATGTTCCTGAGTTTAGCGTGATCACGGATTTCACCCCATTGACCGTAAAAGAGATACTGGAAAAACTTTTGGGCATCTACATCCCGTTCGAGTTCCTTTTTGAGAGAACTTTTGCGGGCTTTTTCAAAACAGAGGTAATCCTTTGGCCATTGGTACCACGGTTTTCCGTCGAAGTGCTTTTTTAGAGTTTGGAAATATGCGAATGGCTCGAGCCATTTTTGATGCCTTTTTTTGAAGGCGGTGAAGCTGCCGTAAGGCTGGATTTTTTTACTACTGTTGACGAAGGCCTCATAAACCGCATCCAAGACGGGCCACTTTTTCTTATACAAGGCCCCGTAGTCCACAAAAGATTGTGGAAGCAAGGAAAGGTCTTCGAGAATCTGTTTGTCGAGAAGATCTTTCGCATGGAGCTCTCGAAGCGAGATCAGGTACGGGTTCCCTGCGAATGAAGAGAACGACTGGTAGGGGGAGTCTCCGAATCCGGTGGGTCCCAACGGGCAAATCTGCCAGTATTTAAACCCCGCATGGGCGAGGAAGTCTATGAAATCGATGCAATGGTCGTTTAAGGTGCCAATCCCGTAGTCTCCTGGAAGGGATGTGGGGTGTAGAAGAACGCCGGAGGCTCGATGGTTTAGCCAGTTGAAGATTGGTTCAGTCACTTTGAAGGAGATTGTTTTTTGATTAATCCTTGGAAAAATTTCGGCTTGGCCCGAGCTAATACGGCTTAGTTAAGCAGTTTCAATAGCAGATGCATTCACGATGGAAAATAGCAAGTGTTTCACTCTTTTGTCTCTGTGATAAAGGAGAGAGATACTTGTGGTAAAACTTCGGATTTGGCGCGATTGTGACAATACTTCCTTGATTCGTTCCTATATCTTCTTCGTTGCTAAAAACGGGATACCGACACATCTTCATTCGTGAAGAATAGAATCGACAAAAGCTAAGGCCTTCCTGAAGGTCTCAGTCTTGTTATTCATCGTTTCGAGTTGATTATTGAATACAAATTAGGATAGTTTATCTTACCGAATGCTTTTGGAAAGCCCTTCGGAGTTAATCCCCTCTGCGTCTTGTTGACAGTGGGCCCGCTGGATCTGCTTTAGGGTATAAAATGTATTAGAGAATAGAATACGTACTTTATTCCTTCGTTCTCCTATGAATCTTAATGGACATCGTTGCGGTGGGCGGTCAATATTAATTTCAAATGGAAATAGTATTGGGAATTTTGCGCCCTGTCCTGGGAATCGGCCTTCTGCTGTTGTTTTGCTATTTCCTGAGTGAGCGAAAAGACAAAATTCGCTGGTCATTGGTTGCCTACGGCTTGGTTCTGCAGATTTTGCTGGCGGTGTTGATGTTGAAATTGCCGTTCGCCCACGAAGCAATACGTTCCGTATCCCAATTGTTTAACGCGTTGGTAGTATTCAGCAACGAATCGACCGCTTTCGTATTTGGAACCTTGGCCAGCGATTCACGCGGAACTTACGGGTTCGCTTTCACCGTGCTTCCCACGATCATTTTCTTTTCCGCGTTTTCCGCAATCCTGTACTATTTAAGGGTGCTACCTTGTCTCGTTTACGCTTTTGCATGGATGTTGAACCGGACGTTGCGTTTGACTGGTGCGGAGAGTTTGGCGGCGGCGGCGAACATATTCGTGGGGCAAACAGAGGCGCCTCTGGTGGTTAAGCCCTACCTGAAGTTGATGAACCGGTCCGAGATTATGGCAGTAATGACCGGTGGAATGGCGACTATAGCGGGAGGAGTGCTAGTCGCCTACATGGCTATTCTAGGGGGAGAGGGTGAGGCTTGTTCCATTGTGCTTGGACAGCATTTGCTTACCGCTTCAATTCTCAGTGCACCCGCTGCAATGGTTGCATCCAAAATACTCATACCGCAAACGGAGCCAGTTAGCGAGAAACTAGAGTATCTGGAGGTTGTTGGTAGCGGTGGAATCCTGGATGCGATTACTAAAGGTACGACTGATGGAATGAAGCTAGCCCTCAATGTGGGTGGAATGCTCTCGGCATTTACTGCGTTAGTGGCGGTCGCCAACTGGGTAGTCGCCAATGGAGTCGGTAAATGGACCGGTTTGAACGATTGGGTGTGTGCCATTACTGACGGACGGTTTCGAGAGTTTAATTTCTCTTTCTTGGCGGGGGTTTCGTGTACTCCTTTTGCTTGGGTGATCGGTGTTTCTTGGGGCGACTGCCTCATTGTAGGACAATTGCTTGGTGAGCGCCTTGTGCTGAACGAGTTCATTTCCTACCTGAATCTAGCCAAATACTAGGAGTTGGGGGCCTTTATGGATCCGAAAACTCCGATTATCGCAACCTATGCACTTTGCGGATTTGCCAATTTAACTTCAATAGGAATTCAAGTGGGGGGAATCAGCACATTGGAAAAGTCGCAGCGACCGAACCTACAGAAGTGCGCTTTCAAGGCTTTGTTGGGTGGGATGATCGCTTACTATATGACCGCGACCATTGCGACTTCAATACTGTGAATAGGAGGTACCGCTTCGATTTATCTCCAAACGCCTGTTGCCAGTTGGTGACCTGCTTTTAAGACCCGAGATGGAAAGCTCACGATTGACTTGGGGAATTTGCTGTGTTGATTCGTAACTATGGCAAGCACGTTTATAGAAAAGCGCTTAGTAAACGAAGGGGTGAAGTTTTGCGAAGAACGTATTGATCAGAAGGGTACGGTAATTACGGTAGATGATATCAAATCCCTAAAGGTGAGGACCTTTTCGCCTGTGCTCCAATCGGTTTATGTAATACTGGGAACTCTACTTTTTGTATTTGGTATATGGTTTCAGTTTGAGAATGGCAATATGGCGGTTTCCTTGGGGCTTGTGATGATCGGTTTTCTGAACGTGGCATATGGGATCCACGGGAGGCCTAAACCTGCCAGCAGCTTGAATGCTCTCAACTACGTGGATTTAACGGCAAAGATCACGAGGGCCTTTATTGAGAGGGATAATCAGTCGAGAGAATAATCGGACTTTCCTTATTTCTTTGCATGGGGCGAAAATAGTCTTAAGCGAGACAGGTTTTTTAGCGGTAAGCCCGTACGAAAGTAGTATCGATTGAATTCGCAGAGGCGATTGAGAATGAGATCGTGAAATTTCTCGAAGAAAATGGCGAACCAGGGTCCATGCAGTTTACTCGCTTTATTGACTTGGTGGCAAAAAAGTGTAGCTGATTCTTTATCCACCGCCAATAAGGGCCTCTGTTTGGTGCATCATCAATGTGAAAGGGGTTTTCAAGACGGAAGAAGGCGATTGCGTTATCTATTTCGTCAAAATCCCGTCATTAGAGAAAGGATTCGAAGATGTTCTTGTGAATCATCCAGCTTCATCTAGATAATATCAACCAAAGGAGAATCGGTCGTTAGTCACATAATCATAGGATTCGGAAGAGGGATATACTCTGGGGCGTCAGAATCGGGGTGACACTGGGTGCTTTCTCTAAATCTTGTATTTCGTGTTTATTCTGTGCATAACCGAACGAATGCTGGACGCAACCGATTCGAGGGCAGTAGAGCGAGGACCTATCCCGGGTCGTAGCCGGAGTACATTTCATGTACTTTCTCTCTTAAATGGATGGAGCCTTTTTGTGATGGGGACGCTCTCGCTAGGAATTTCGGTCTATGCGAGCAGCTTGGCGGGAGTGATTGTTTCAATGGCCTTAATTTTGCATGGAACCCTTGAAATTCTCCTAAGTAAGCGGTCGGCAGCAGATAGCTTGAAGTCCTGCTCAAGGTGGATGGCGTTCAACCAAATCGGTTTGGCAACGAGCCTGAGCCTTTATTTCGCCTACCAGATGAGTGCGCAAGAACCGAACGTTCTAATCGCGACTCTACTCGAAACGCCTCTATACGATGCCCTACTCATGTATCCGGAGGATCTGAGGCTGAAATTGCTCGACGGACTTCCCAAGATGCTGGGGGTCTTTTATATAATCGTTGCGGCCGTTACGTGGATCTTCTGTGGCGGAACGGCCCTCTACTATTGGATCCAAGGAAGGTAGGCTAGACTTTGTCTCCGCGTGCACGGATTATCCGCATTTGCTTCTTCTGCATTTTCCCTCTCTGGAATTTATTTTCGGCGAGCACGTTCAGCTTGTCCCAATCCTCTTCACTAGGGGTGAAGGTCTCCCACTGCTCGAATCGCCCGGACTGTCGATAGAAGGTCAATGCCGGACCGAAGAATCGGGCTTCGATCTTCAGTTTTCCTAGTTCGGGGTCGCGTTTGTTCCATCCAATGGGCCTAGGCATGTTTTTCCACTATGAAGGTTGTTCAACTTTGCAACTTTCGCTTTAGTAGTGCGTAAATTTTCTGAGAATGATAACAATAGAAGCGATTGCCGAGGGTGGAGGTTGGACAGGTTGGATGAGCGTGGTGATCGAGTGGGCGATTGGGGTCTGGCCTTATTTCCTGGCCAGCGTTGCTTGGGGAGTTCTGTTGGCGGCGATTTTTCTTGGGTTCATCGGTGTATTCGTGCCGGTTATCCCAAGCGGAATTGTGGTTTTTTTGGGAGGACTTATCCACAAGCTGATTCTTCCGGATGTTTTTTCTTGGTGGGCGATTGGAATTTTAGGGGTCTTAATGGTTTTGGACCGTCTGGTAGACTTTGTTGCGACCGGCGTGGGAACCAAGTTGTTTGGTGGGACCAAATGGGGTATTACTGGGGCATTGGTGGGAGGCTTCCTTGGCTTGTTTTTTGGGATTTTTGGAATCCTGATAGGTCCGGTTATCGGTGCCGTGGCCTTTGAGATGATTTGGGCAAAGCGTCATCTTAAAGAGGCGGCACGGTCTGGAGTCGGTGCCGGAGTCGGATTCAGTTTATCTGCTGTCGGACGAATGATCGTCTGCTTTATGATGATGGGTCTACTTATAGTCGACTTCGTCGTGGAGGATGAGGTGCACGAATCGTCGGGTGTGCTGGAGGCACCGTCACTTGATCTGGCAGATTAGGAAAGTCGCCAACCAAAGATTGAGTTGAGGCGATTCTCGTTAGATTGGGTCTCGGTTGGTAGTGTCGAAGGTCCCCATCCATTAGTTCTCGGTGTCTGAAATAACCATCCGGTTGGGGACGGTGGGTTGGTGAAATGGCTGCCCCGGTTGGATTCGAACCAACGACCAAGTGATTAACAGTCACCTGCTCTACCACTGAGCTACAGGGCAACGATCGGGGAGGAAAAAGCCGTTTTGTTTCGCCCTTGTCAACTCTTAGATTGAGCTTTTTTTAGAAAAGTGGACCTGATCGAAACTTTTGATTGATTTCCAAAGAACGGGTCTTACGTTTCCACGATCCTCTAAGTGGCGTAACGGCCGATAGGGTATAGATTTCGGCAAAATGAAACAGCTTACAATCAACGCAACAACTCGTAAAGAAGGGGGCTCCGCTGCCTCAGGACGTCTGCGCAAAGAAGGCAAGATCCCTGCGATAGCATACGGTAGATCCAAAGTCCCGACGAAGCTTTTCGTAGACTCCAGCGAACTACGGGTTGCCCTTCGAGAGATTGGCAACTCGACTCCAATCGTAAAAGTGAAGGAGGGGAAGGGTGCGGCGCGTACTTCAATCATACAAGAAGTTCAGCGACATGCCATAACTGACAAGTATTTGCATGTGGACTTTCGAGAAATCGCTGATGACGAAGTGGTTCAGCTTGAAGTCCCGGTACACGCTGTTGGTGAACCTTGGGGTGTCAAAAACGAAGGGGGTACTTTAGAGTGCGTGGCTCACTCAGTAGCCATTCGTTCTCTGCCCAAGAACATCCCAGACTATGTCGATAGTGATGTCAGCAAATTGAAAGTCGGTGACCTGATCCACATTAAGGAGTTGCCTGTGATCGAAGGCGTAGAATACATGGATCATGCTGAGCAACCCGTATTCACAGTCATTAAGTAATTTACTATTTTTCCAAGCGAGTTCCGGCAGCTGTCGGCAACTCGCTTTTTGTTCTTTCAAACAATCCCAATTTTATCTCCATGAGCTATCGGCTTATTGTCGGCCTTGGTAATCCTGGTAGCGAGTACGAACAGACTCGCCACAACATCGGATTTCAAGTTCTCGACACCTTCGCATCGAAGCAAGGCGCCAGTGCGTGGTCGAAAAACCGGAATTTAAAAGGAGACCTTTCTGTTTTCGTCCCTGAATTGGATGCGAAGATCTATTTGCTAAAACCACAAACGTTTATGAATGAGAGTGGTGTCAGCATCCAGAAAGTGTGCAGCTACTTTAGGATATCGCCTGAAGAAGTCATCGTCATGCACGACGAAATCAACCTAGGTTTAGGCGAGGTAAAGGTTAGCACCTCAGGGGGTACCGGAGGCCATAACGGCCTCGGTGATATCGTATCTCGTATTAAGCCGACCTTTACGCGCTTCAGAATAGGCATTGGCCAAAAGACGCCAAAGGAAATGAGTCTTGCGGATTACGTATTGGGAAAATTTAGTAAGGAAGATGAAACCTTAATTGGCGCTTCAATGAAGCGTTATCTCGATTGCCTCGACAGGTTGATACGAGAGGGAGCCGACAAGGCGATGATTCACATAAACCGAAAACCGAAAACCAAAGACAGAGAAGATGGCCAACTATAAGGCAACTTTTATACTCGATACTCGCGGTCGCGAAGAAAACGCCGACGAACTCGTTGAAGGGCTCAAAGGCGAACTTGAGGGTGCGGGAGCCGAGGTCACCTCGGCCCAAAATCTTGGAAAGCACGACTTTGCTCGCGCCGCTGACCGGCGCTACGAGACGGGCTTGTACGCGCAATATAAGCTGACAGGTGATGCGAGCATGCACAAAAACGTGCTGGAAAAACTTCGCTTGAACAAACTGGTGTCACACAAGATAATCCAGAAAATATAATTGATCCTCTCACCCTGACCCCCTTTTCATCCGATGCCAAATTTCAACAAAGTCCTATTGTTGGGAAATCTTACCCGCGTGCCAGAATTGCGGGCAACTCCCTCAGGCACTGCCGTTTGCCAATTTGGTCTCGCCATTAATCGGATCTACAACAATCCGAACGGGGAGCGGAAAGAAGAGACTACGTTTGTCGACGTAGAGGCTTGGGGCCGTCAAGCAGAAACGATTTCTAAATACGTAACTAAAGGAAACCCTCTTTTCATTGAGGGCCGCCTCAAACTCGATACTTGGGAGAACAAGGAAGGGGAGAAGCGTAATAAGATGAAGGTAGTTCTAGAGAACATGCAACTGATTAGCCAGCGGGGCGAAGGGGGTGGATACGGCCAGTCTGACTCCGCCCCTCCTGCGAGAGAAGGCTCTCCTGCAAGTGGTTCTACGAACACTAGCGAAGACATTGAGGAAGATGTTCCCTTCTAAACAAAACGTTACTGACTAAATAAAATTTAATCATACAAGGCCATGGCTACAAGCGAAGTACTACTCATTCAGCCCGTTGAAAATTTGGGCGCGGAAGGCGATCAGGTTAAAGTAAAGGCAGGTTTTGCCCGTAATTTCCTGCTCCCTCACAAATACGCGGTTCCTCTCACTCGGGCAAACCGCAAGCAGATCGAGGCTCTAAAGGTTCGCCGTGCTGAGCGTGAAGCGAAAAACCTTGAAGATGCGAAGGTCCAAGCCGCAAAGATCTCGGAGACGCACTTTGCGATCGCAGTAAAAACTGGTGATTCAGGAAAGATGTTCGGAGCGGTTACCGCGATCCACATTCACGAAAAGCTGGTTGAGGTAGGATTCGAGAAGATCGTTCGCAAACAGGTACTGCTGAGCGAGCCAATCAAGGAAATTGGGCAGCACTCGGTGACGATCAAGATTTTCCAGGATATTGAAGCGGAACTGAAGTTCGACGTTGTATCAGAAAATCCGATTGTTGAAGACGTACCGGAAGAGGAATCAGCTTCTTCGGAAGACTGAAGGTTTCGTAGGCTGAACAGGTCATGCCGTTTAAGCCTTCGAGCACCGAAACGCCAAACGCCCCCGTCGATTTAGTAACGGAGGGGCGGACTTTACCTCACAGTATCGACGCTGAAAAAGGTTTGCTTGCAGCTTGTCTTATAGACCCAGCGGAAGTCATCTCTCGGTGTCTCGCGATGAAGTTGCCTCAAGAGGCATTCCACAGTCAGGCTCATCAGACCATTTACAATACCTGCGTCGAAGTTTTCGAAACAAAGTCGATACTCGATGCCAAAGTGCTGGCGGAGGAGCTCAACACTCGCGGACAGTTGAACGAGGTCGGTGGCCCCGTGTATGTGGCCGAACTCGCTACCCAAATTGAGACGACTGCCCACGCTTCCTACTTTCTCGACATTGTTCGAGAGAAATACCTTTTGCGGCGGCTGATTTACACGGCTACCAAAACCGTAAAGAGCTGCTTTGAACCGCAACTCGATGGGGGCTTGGAAAACTTCATCGACGATATCGAAAAGGAGATATTCGCGATCAGCGATGACCGAGTTGCCGATACCTCCCAGCCGATTAAGGAATCGGTCGATGATGCCGTGAAGCTGGTTCAGAAGCTTATTGCAGGACGCGGTGAATTAGCGGGGCTGTCTTCCGGGTTCGACGACCTGGATAAGATGACCTTCGGGCTCCATCCCCAAGAAATGATGGTTCTGGCCGCTCGTCCTTCGATGGGTAAGACAAGCCTAGCGATGAACATTGCTGAAGCGGTTGCGTTACCGATGAAGCCCGGGAGGCAAAGTGCGGGCGTTCTCATCTTTAGTTTGGAAATGAGCGCGGAGCAGCTTGCCATGCGATTGCTAACCAGTCGAGCGAAAGTGAGTTCGCAACGATTGCGGGAAGGCTTCGTGAATAAGGAGGAACAACAAGATTTAGCTCAAGCGGCAAAAGAGCTTAAGAACGCTCGTTTGTGGATAGACGATTCGGGGCAACTGACGATTAATCAGCTGCGAGCGAAGGCCCGCCGCATCTGGGCTCGCAACGATAATATGGGTTTAATTGTGATCGACTATCTTCAGCTCCTCACTGGTACTGACCCTAAAATTCAGCGCGAACAGCAAATTTCTGAAATTTCTCGAGGATTAAAAACCCTTGCCAAGGAACTCAACGTTCCTGTGATTGTACTAAGTCAGCTAAACCGTGATTCCGAGAAAGAAAAACGACAACCGAAACTCTCAGACCTCCGCGAATCGGGATCCATTGAGCAAGATGCTGATGTGGTATTGCTTTTGGCTCGACCTAAAGACGCCGGTGACGAGCATTCGGTAGCAGTCGACACAGCCGACCTAATCATCGCCAAACAACGAAATGGTCCGGTCGGGGAAATTAAATTAACCTTTCGAAAAGAATACACTCGCTTTGAAAACCACACGGAATAGCTCCGCAAGATATCTTCTTCTCCCGCTTCTGGCATTCGCCAGCCTCTTTTCGGCAGGCAAAGCGCAGATCGTTGACGCTCCTGAGAACGTTGAACCACCAACGATTCGGAAGCTCATCATCAATTTCACTGGCTTGTCCAATGTGAACGAAGAAGTAGCGCGGGCCAATATGTCTTTAAGAGAGGGTGAGCTCTACGACCAGATAGCGATCGATCGCGATATTCGAACACTTTACCGTACTCAGCTCTTCGAGCATATCGAGGTGCGTTTGCAGCCGATTGGAAAAGACGAGGTCGACTTGTATTTTGATATACGTCCCAAGTTCCGTATCGCCTCAATCAGTTTCGATGGAAACGAGAAGATCCGGGACCGCCGTTTGGAAAATGAGCTAGAGATTCAAGCGAACAACATTTTGAATGAGCGCCGGGTGAAAGAGGGCGGGCAAACTCTCAAGGAGTATTATGTCAAGCGCGGGTATTCGCAAGCTCGTGTCGAATACGAGATCGACCGAAATCCGGCGACTGGATTCGGGAATGTTATCTACAGGATTCGGGAAGGCGGAAAGTACAAGATCAGCAAGGTTAAGTTTACTGGAAACGAGAATGTGAAATCTCGGAAGCTGCGTCGGAATATAAAAACTAAAAAGAAGGGATTTTTCTCTCTTTTCACAGGATCGGGAAAGTTTGACGCGGACCAGTTTGAGGACGATCTGGAAAAACTGAAAGACGTCTACATGGAGGAAGGTCATCTGGATATCGATATCGACCCCTCTCAGGTACAGTTTTCTTATCCTTCGAAGCGGCGGATGGTCATCGATATCGGGGTCGACGAAGGTAAAGAATACAAGGTTGGCAGCGTCAATTTCGAAGGCAACGAGCTCTACAAGGACGACATACTTCGTTTGATGCTGAGAGTTAAACCTGGTGACCGATACCGGCCCGAACGCTTGGATGAAGACCTCGAGCGTATAGAAGATTTTTATGGGCAATTTGGATACATGGAGACGCGCGTTCGTCTTACTCGTGTTCCCAACGTCACTACTGGCAACATTGATATCGAGTACGAAATATACGAAAGCGAAAAGTATCAGGTAGAGTCGATCGAAATCGAAGGAAACACCAAAACCAAGAGCACCGTTGTGATACGCGAGTTGGCTCTCGGACCTGGAAGCACCTTTGATAGTGTGCGCATGGATGCTTCGCGAATGCGTCTTGAGAATACGCGGTACTTCGAGGACGTCAACGTGACTCCGCAGGTGAACCAGATCCCAGGACGCCGCGACTTGAAAATCACGTTTCGCGAAGGTCGTACCGGCAACTTTTCTTTCGGAGCCGGTTTTAGCTCCCTCGAAAAAGGGACATTTTTTGTTGAGCTGACTCAGTCGAATTTTGATATATTCAACTGGCGGGGGGCTTTCCAGGGAGATGGTCAGAAGTTTCGTTTGAGAGCTCAAATTGGCTCTCTCTCCTCCCAGATCGTGCTCGCATTTGAGGAGCCATGGTTGTTCGAAAGGCGACTGGCTTTCGGTTTCAACCTTTTCGATACCAGCAATAGTTACTCGAGTCTTTACGAAGTGGGTCAGACGGGATTTGATGTTTACATTCGAAAGCGTCTGATCGAGCTGATCGAGGCTCGATTGTCTTATTCGCTTGTTTCTTACGGATACTCTGGCTTCAGTTCAGAGCTCGATCAATCGCAGCGAAAATTGTTTGAACAGAGCAATGGTGAAATATCCAAGGTGAATTTACTGCTGCTTCGCGACCGCCGAGATCGAATTATTAACACGTTTAGTGGATCCCGATACGAATTGGATTTAACGACTGCGGGCGGACCATTAGGGGGCGTGTTCCAGTACAACAAGATTGAAAGTCGCAATCTGTTCCATTTGCCGCTTTCCACTTGGCACTCTCAAACGATCGCGTTCTTAGTACGGGCAGGCGTGGTCAAAGAGTCGGGAGACAGTACGTTCGTGCCTTTCGAAGAGCGTTTCTATCTTGGAGGGCCGAATACCTTGCGCGGGTTTGAGTTTCGCGACGTTTCTCCCAAGGAAAGTGGCTTCATCCCGCTGGATCCTAATTTGAGAGGTAATAGTCCATTGGAGCGAAGGCCGTACGAAGTGGGTGGAAAAACCTATGGCCTTTTCAGTGCGGAGTACACGATTGGGTTCACTGATGGTTTCCATGGAGCGATTTTCTATGATGGCGGTTTCGTGAATAAGGCTGCGGGCGATTTCAGTCTCGATCGAGAGCAGGCGACCGCGTTGTATGGAGGCCAAGGAGTGACTCTTGGATATAACAACAGCGGCTGGAATGACAATTTCGGGGTTGGCATCCGAATTTCCGTTATGGGAACACCTCTACGCCTAGATTATGCGATTCCTATCACGACTTCAGGGTCTCCGGATATCGGAGGAAATGACAATGGTGCTCAATTCAACTTTACATTTGGTGGAAGATTATAGTTTGTAGATCCATCAAAATGCTTCCCCTATGAAATCAATGAAAACTTTTATCTCATCCCTAACCTTGCTTGCGATGACTGGCTTGGGTCCGGTACTAGCTCAGGCTGAGACCGTGATACTCACAATCAGCGTCAATGGTGCGGCCGAGCAGTATTACAAGGTACAGGAATTTTTGGAGACAATCCAAGCTACTCAGGAGCAGGCACAAGAACGCGTTGCTTCAATTAACGAGGAAGGCAAGACCCTCGAGCAAGAGTACCAAGAACTGGTGGAGCAAGCGGGAAGTGATATCCTTACTGAGCAGGCTCGGAACGATGCTAAAGAGGATGCTCGTATAAAATACCAAGAAATTGCCCAAAAGCAAAACGAACTGCGCCAATTTGCAGAGAACGTCCAGCGACAGCTCGCTGCACGCCAAAACACCCAGATGAGCCTGTTTACTAAGGAAATCATGGAAGTAGTGACTGAGGTGGCAAAAGAGCGTAGTGCATCGCTCGTTCTAGATACGTCGGGAGCCTCTCAAAACGGTATGCCTACGGTGTACACGTTTGATGATTCGATGGATATCACCGCTGAGGTAGTTACGCGAATCAACGCGAGCAAAAGTGAAGAAGAACCCGCGGCTGCAGCTGAATAGCGACAAAGAAACCTTATATTTTGAAACCCTGCCTTGATTGGCAGGGTTTTTTCGTTTCCAAATGGTCACTGCCATTCGGATCTTCGACAATTATCCCAACCAAACCAAATGCGATTTGAGCTAAGCATCAATGAAATCAGAGCCAGCGTGGAATCAGTTGAGGAAGCGGGCACTTTCGATGGGCAATGCGTCCATGGCGTTGCAACTCTCAAAGAAGCAATAGATGGGGACCTCTCCTTTTTGAGTCTGGCGAAGTACGTGCCGGATTTGGAGAAAACAAAAGCGAGTGTTGTTTTTGTGCCAGAAGATTGTCAGCTAAGCCCGCAGCAGAACCAGCTTTTCCTCAAAGTTAAGCACCCGAATTTAGCTCTAGCCAAGGCTTGTGAGTCGATCGCCCAATCCCTCTGGCCTCGCAAGCAAGGCGGCCTACACGCCTCGTCGATCGTTGATTCTACAGCCGAAATCGACGAGACCACCTACCTAGGACCCTTCTGTGTGATTGGTAGCGGTGTTAAAGTCGGCCCAAACACGCAGATACATGCGGGTACCGTGATAGACGATGGCGTAAGTATTGGAGCAGATTGCTGGATTTCCTCAAATGTCAGTATTCTGCGGGACACTAAAATTGGAGACCGTGTTCGTTTACATTCAGGGGTGGTTCTTGGTGCGGACGGGTTTGGATATGAATACAATGGTCAACAGCACGAGAAAATTCCTCACTTGGGGTGGGTAGAATTGGATTCTGACGTAGAAATTGGGGCCAATTCGTCGATCGATCGTGGTAGATTGGGGGCTACTTTTGTGGGGCAAGGTACCAAAATCGACAATCATGTACAGGTCGGTCACAATGTTAGGATCGGGAAGCACTGTATTCTTTGCGCCCAGGTTGGTATCGCTGGCAGTACGACGATTGAAGACTTTGTCGTTTTTGGGGGTCGGGCGGGGGCCTCGGGCCACCTCACAATTGGGCAAGGATCCAAACTTGCTGGTTGCTCGGTAGCCTTCGCGGATCTTCCCCAAAACAGTGTATCTGGAGGCACACCTGCTATTCCACTGAATGCATATCAGCGTATTACCGTGGTGCAACGCAAGTTGCCGGAGCTTTTCAAGCGGGTTCAGTGCTTGGAATCACAATTGGGGCAATTATCCTCATAGAATATTCGTTGTATGCTCGGAAACCATTGGCACAGTTATGTGTCAAAGTCGGAAGTTATGGAAATAAGATCTAAGAATATGAAAAGTATTCGCTTGGCGGCGATAACCGCTATTGCCGTTTCACTTGTATTAACCTTATGCGGAGAGGACTCGATTGCTGATAAAGTAAAAATCAATCGTGAGCCGCTCAATCGAAGCTCAACGAGTGCTGTAGCGAGCTATTGGGACTCTCTGTCGAAAGCACGTCCTACCGTTGTTAATATTTCATCGACTCGTGTGATGGACACAAGCAGCCAATTGCAAAACGATCCCTTCTGGAGATTCTTCGGGCAAGGCCAGATGCCGAGGCAAAGGGAAGTTCAAGGCCAGGGGTCCGGTGTCATTGTTTCTAAAGATGGATACATACTTACAAATAATCATGTAGTAGAGGATGCGAGTGAGGTTACGGTCAGCCTGCAGGGTGGTCGAGTGCTTGAGGCGAAAGTAGTGGGAACCGATCCGCAAACAGACGTCGCTGTTCTTAAAGTGGAGAGCAAAGAGGAACTTCCTTTTGCAGTTCTGGCGGATAGCGATCAGATAGAAGTGGGGGACGTCGTTTTCGCGATAGGCAACCCACTGGGAGTCGGCCAAACAGTGACCATGGGCATCGTGTCTGCCAAAGGTCGGGACGGATTGGGTATGATCGAGGATGGATTCGAGAATTTTATACAAACGGATGCGTCGATTAACCAGGGAAATTCCGGCGGAGCATTGGTTGATGCTCGAGGGAGACTAATCGGAATTAATACGCTAATCCTGACGGATGGAAGAAGCAGCGGAAACATAGGGATCGGATTTGCGATTCCAACGGTTTTAGCCCACAATGTGATGGTTAGCCTAGTTGAAGAGGGTGCTGTGTCTCGCGGGTTCTTGGGGGTTGGTATCCAGCCATTAGATAGTGATTTGGTAGAAGCGATGGGGCTTTCGGACACAAAAGGATCCTTGGTGAACTATGTGATTCCAGGATCTCCGGCCGACGAGGCTGGTTTGGAAGTGGGCGACGTCGTTGTGAAGATCTTCGAGGACGAAGTGCAGTCTGCGAGTGATTTACGCCTGAAGATTGCTGCCAAATCTCCTGGGTCCTCGGTAGAGCTAACGGTATATCGAGATGAAAAATACTTTAAGACGGATGTGGTGCTTGGTGAAAGGAAGCCACAAGGACAAGTTTCTGTTAGTGGACCTCAAAAAAGGGAACTGCTGGAGGGTATAGAGGCCGCGCCATTAAGCGATGAACTGAAGCAGAAGTACCAGATCGGCGATGAAGTTGAGAGCGGACTCGTCGTCACAAGCGTTTCCCCTCAAAGCCCCTACACCCGCCAACTAGTCGTCGGTATGGTGATCGAGAAGATTAAAGGGGAATCGGTGTACACCGTGAGGGACGCGAAAAAGCTCCTCGAGCCTGGAACGAAAGTCGCTTTCTTCGTCTACATCGAAGGATTTTACCGGTACATGGCCATCGAAATAGAGTAGCTGTATGCTGGTTAGCTCCGGTGTAAAGAGAGTATACTATTTGATTTTCGGCCGTCTCAGGGCCAGCTCTGAGGCGGCCGTCTAACAGTGGCGTCCACGCGAGTTCTCGCCTAGGTTGCGGAGCCACGGGACTTGACGAATTCGAGGACGCCGTGGTCGTTGTCCCAGTTTGCCCAAACAATGCGCAAAAATTCAGATGGATGAATATCGTGAGTTTTCAGAAAGTGTCTATCGCCGCCACAGCAGTACATAATCTCGTTTGGCAGCTCGCCTAGGAGCTTGCCGCGGGCTTTGGTTAGGATTCTCGGTAGCCAAGCGATACCACCGAGCGAATCAGACCTTGCGGGAAGTTCAGATATTGAGGCTCGGTTCGGTGAGGATTTTCCATCCAGCTTGTGCAGGAAGTACTCTCGACGGACTTGCTCGATTGACTGAGCGATCTCATAGCTAGGCTCTCCCCATTGGTTGAGGTCTTCAGCGTAATCGAAAAAATCTTGAATTCGCCAGCCATTAGCTGCGATTTGTGACTGTTCGTCTTCGGAGAAGTAGGAGTCTTTATTCTTATTGCCTCTCTCGAATTGGGAAACCGCCGTTTCAAATAGCTGTTTGAAGGCGTCTTGGTAGTTATAGTGCTGCATGGGCAAAAAGACTGTTGAGGTTCCTTTTTGATTGCGAGTTTGAATCATCGAAGAGCGCCGCGAGAAAACTGTCACTTGAATAAGGTCTCGTTCAAAAAAGGTTACTCAGAGATGACCTCGCGGCGAAACGGATTAGTCGGAAATTCGGAAGTCAACCTGCCGCTTAAATCGGTCTACTCGATGCACGAGTACGTTCACTTTTTGCCCGACCCGGTATTTTTTCTGAGTCCTTCTCCCGATGATAGCCGTGCCGCCGTTGTTCACCCGGTATAAATCGTCTTTTAGCGTGGAGATATGGACCATGCCGAAAGCGTTGGAATCTACAAGTTCGATGAACATTCCGTGATTTCTAACCTCAGTGATAACTGCGGTAAATTGGGATTTTTTCGGTTTTTCGATTTCATGTTCAAAGAACTCCAGCAGCTTGACCTTCACGGATTCTCGTTCCGCTTCGGTGCTGTTTACTTCTGTGAGACTCAAGTGTTCAGCGAGGGCGTTGGCTCGAGCTATATTTGTTTGGGGTAGTGCTCCTACTAAGGATTCATGGCCTTTTACTTTCACTAGAAAGTAGTTGAAGACTCGGTGTACCACTAGATCTGAATAGCGGCGAATAGGGGAGGTGAAGTGGCAATAGTTCTTTTTGTTCAGTCCATAGTGCCCATCTGGAGTCGAGCGATAGCAAGCTTTCTTCAAGGACCTAAGAAGCTGGGTTTTCAGTATATGCCCTTGAGAGTGGGTATCCAGGATTTGGATTAGATTCACTACTTCCGAACGTGCATTTAGATTAGCTACTGTTACACCGAAGGTTGCGAGATATTCTCGAAGCTCGTTTAGCTTTTCTTCGTCAGGATCGTCGTGCGTGCGATAGAGACAGGGCAGGTTCGCATCGCGCATGGCTTTCGCTACCGCTTCGTTAGCCGCAAGCATGAACTCTTCAATAAGTTGGTGGCTCTCGTCATTGACAACCTTCTCTAGCCGGTCTGCAAATCCGTCTTTGTCGACGAAGATTTTAGTTTCGCTCATATCGAGGTCAAGGCTGCCCGCTCGCATTCTCTCATAACGCATTTTGGATGCGACATTCCAGAGCGATCGAATCGAGCTCTGAAGTTGAGCAAGCTCAGATTGTTTCAGTTCCGAAAGAGCTCTTCCTGTAGATCCCGTCTGATGGGCGGGTGGGAGCTTTAGATTAAGGGCTTCTGTGAGATCATCATTGAACAAGAGAGTGTAGGCTTGTTTGTAGGTTAGTCTTTTGTTGCTTCGGATTACAGTATTGGAAAATTCGGTACTCTTGAGCTTTCCTCCTTTAGTAAAGGTTAGAAAGACAGATTTTGTTAGGCGGTCGACATCTTCTTTTAGACTGCAAACCCCATTGGAAAGCGCGTGCGGGAGCATGGGTACAACCGTTCCCACTAAATAAGTGGAGTTTCCTCTTTTGTGCGCCTCTTTATCCAATTTTGAGTTTGGCTGTACATAAGCACCCACGTCCGCGATGTGTATTCCGACACGCAGTAGGCTGCCTGATACGGTTTCTAGCGATAGAGCATCGTCGAAGTCCTTGGCGTCATCGGGGTCGATCGTGAAAGTGTATACGTCCCTCAGATCCTCCCGCCCTTTCAATTGGCTTTTGCCAACTGTTTGGTTTATGGCTTTGGCCTCATTCATGACGCTTTGAGGGAAATCTGGATTGAGATCGTATTTGTGGAGGATCGACATGAGTTCGGCCTGGGGCTCATGAGTTCCACCGAAATTAAGGATGATTTCACCTTCCGGTTTTAAGTCTCTTTGTTTCCATTCATGAAGTTTAACCACGACCTTGCTGCCTACTTTGGGTTTAGGCTTAATCTTTGAATTTTTCGGATCAGGAACATAGACATCGTGGAAGAGTCGAGGATCATCTGGAACGACAAAGTAGGAAAAGCGCGTCTTTTGTAGATTTCCTACGATCGTCTCTCTCGCCCGTTCTTGGATACGAATTATACGGCCTCTCAGCCTGTCTGGATAAAGCGTAGGCCTCTGTTTCCGACGACCTTTGATTTTGGGTGGTGTATGCTGGTCGTATATCCGAATCACCACACGATCCCCATGCATGGAGACGCCTGTGTCCGTAGCATCGACCTCAATCGGATCGATTGGATATCCGCTGTTAATCTCGTCAGGAAGGACAAAGGCGTTTCCTTTCTGGCGAAATCGAATCGAGCCCGTTAGCACATTGGAATCGCTGGGAATACAGTAGCGGTTGCCCTTGGTAATTATGATGTCTCCTCGGCCAAGAAGGCCTCGAAGTTCGAAGTCTAACTTGCGTCGGTCTTTCTTCGCGAGACCTAGGGCTTGGGAGATTTCGTTTTTGCTTTTAGTAATGCAGTCCTCCGCTTGTAACAGTGCTATTATTTGCTTTCTCAGTTTCATTTAATGTTTGTGGAATTAGATTGGATTCATCCGTACTTCATTTAAAAATTCTCGGACGATGAAAATTGTTCATGCGGCAAGCGAGATGTTTCCCTATTTAAAGACAGGAGGACTGGCTGACGTTACGGGTGCTCTTTGCAAGTCTCTGTCTCGTTTTGGTCACGACATCTCTTTTTTTATTCCAGGATATCGAAAGATCTTGGAGTCCCCTGTGTTTTCGAAAGCCAAGCTCAAGGTGGTTCTTCAGGTTGAGCTGGGTGATGAATTTCTCAGGGGAGAAGTATACGCACTACTAATAGGAAAACGCCAGACATTGTATATTATTCGTCGTGACGAGTTCTTCGATCGCTCAGATCCTTACGGGATTGCTAACCGCGATTATAGCGATAACGATAGGCGCTTTATATGGTTTTGCAAGGCAATTGTAGAAGCCATGCATATCCTTGAGCTTAAGGCGGATATATTTCACTGCCACGATTGGCAAACAGGCTTGGCGCCCCTCTTTCTACGCATAGCGGAGCAGGAGCATGATATTTCACTCGCACTTAAGACGTTCTTTTCGATTCACAACCTTGCGTTTCAGGGCTTGTTTCCTAGTGGCTCGTTTCGATTCACTAATCTTCCTGATGAATTCAACGAGTTAGACGGAATTGAGTTTTACGAACAGATCAGCATGATTAAGGGAGGTATCTTTTTCGCTGATAAGATTCTGACCGTAAGTCCAAACTATGCTAAAGAGATATTAACTCCAGATTTTGGAAGCGGAATGGAGGGGGCCTTAACAGTTCGTGAGGAGGACCTTGTGGGAATTACCAATGGAATTGATTATGATGTGTGGAATCCAGAGACGGATGAGTTCCTGCCGGCCAATTATTCGTCGAAGAATCTCGCTGGGAAGAAAATATGCCGTAAAAAGCTGCTGGATACAGTCGGACTGCCAGATTCGGAAAAACCGGTTTACGGAATTGTCTGTCGGTTAACCGAGCAAAAGGGCTTGGACTTTATCCTAAAGCGGATGAGCTTCTTTGTCGAAAATGATTGTCGGCTCGTAGTACTCGGAATAGGGGATCCTTTTTATGAGCGGGCTTTTAAACGGTGGTCCAAAATGCATCCGAAAATAATTGGAGTTTGTATGGTTCTTGACGAGAAATTATCCCATCTAGTCGAGGCGGGCTCTGATTTCTTTCTAATGCCATCGATTTTCGAACCCTGTGGACTCAATCAGATGTATAGCCAGCGGTATGGAACGCCACCTTTGGCTTCGGACGTAGGCGGGTTGCACGATACGGTGGTGGATATTCGCGAGAATGAAGAAGCGGGAACGGGATTGCTCTTTCACCCTGAATTAGAAGAGTTTGACAAAGTTCTGAATCACTCACTCGAACTCTTCTCTTCAAATGAAACCATGGAAAAATTGAGACGGAATGGCATGTTGAAGGACTTTTCCTGGAAGAATGTGGTGAAGGAATACGAGAACTTGTATCTGGAGTCTCTATAAATTCGGCATTGGCCCGGTTCATAGGAAAAGAAAGGCGATGGCCCAATACCAGAAGACAACCATAATTCCTTGCACGGCAGAAGAGTTGTACCAATGGCATGCACGTGACGGAGCCTTCGAGCGACTGATTCCTCCTTGGCAGTCAATGGACATCTTATCCCGTAGAGGAGGAATTGAGAAAGGAGCCAATATTCATATTCGCTTGAAGCGTTTTGGCATCTCTACCGATTGGATCGCTCAGATTTCAGAAGGGCTTGAGGACTCTTTCTTTGTTGATTCCCAATTGAAGGGACCCTTTGAAAAATGGATACATCGGCATGAGTTTTCGGAAGTCGATTCCCATCAATGTCACCTGACTGACTCTATCGACTATTCATTGCCTGCTGGGAAATTTGGGGCGTTTTTTGGAGGGCGGTTTGTAGCATCGGACCTAGAGCGAGTCTTTCGTTACCGGCATGACGTTACTAAAAATGATCTAGCGGCATGGAATGCGTATCGCAGCTATCCAAAATTCAATGTCCTTATATCGGGTGGGTATGGGTTCATCGGGAGTCGGTTAGCAAACTTTCTTAAAGGCCAGGGTCATTCAGTATCCGTGTTGTCAAGAAACCCTCGCCGGGGTGATTTAGGTTGGGATCCCGAAAATGGGAGTATCGATTCAACCGGTTTTAATGGTTTTGATGCCATCATACATCTAGCGGGGGAAAACCTTGGAGCGGGCAGGTGGAACGATGCCCTTAAAAAACAGATTCGTACCAGCCGGACTAATTCCACGAAATTATTGGTGGGTGCGATGAAGAAAATGGATCGACCTGCAAAGGTTTTCATTTCCGGGTCGGCCGTTGGGTACTACGGTGATTGCGGAGACCGGGTGGTCAATGAAACCGATGGCTCGGGTAACGGTTTCCTAGCAGAAGTGTGTAAGGAATGGGAAGCGGAGGCTTGTTTGGGCAGTGAGTTTGTCGATCGTGTGATCGGTCTTAGGACTGGAATTGTTTTGGATCCCGGAGATGGGGCGTTACGGAAAATGCTTCCTCCTTTTAAGCTTGGGTTAGGAGGGTTTTTTGGTTCAGGGGATCAATGGATGTCATGGATCGCTTTGGAAGATTGGATTGCGGCCGTACATCATCTCATGCTTAAAGGTAAGTCGGGTTCGTATAATTTGGTGTCCCCGAACCCAGAGCGAAACATGTCCTTTTGCAAGACACTGGCCTCAGTGTTGCGAAGGCCAGCCTTTTTTAATGTCCCTGCCCCATTACTTAAGGCTGCGATTGGCGAATTTGCCGAAGAAGGACTCCTGTCCAGTTGCCGTGCAGAACCGAAAGGTCTCTCAGACGCAGGATATCGTTTTATGTATCCCAAACTTGGAGACGCTTTAAAGCTGAGTTTAGGGCATATTTGAGGCTACGAAAGAGTTGTGCAGGGGTACTCGGTTCGTGTTTAAAATTCTAGCTCTAGAAGGTTGACTTAATTAGGCAAGAAGCAGATAAATAAAAGAACCATGGCAAAGATGTACCCGAATGTTACGGCGGCTATAGGCAACACGCCCCTGATAAAACTGAACGCGTTAGCGGAAGGTCTGGATGCGGAGATTTACGTTAAATGCGAATATTTTAACCCACTCTCAAGTGTTAAGGACAGAATCGGAAACGCCATGATCGAAGCGGCCGAAAAAGCCGGGAAGCTCACCCAAGGTGGAGTGATCGTCGAGCCCACTTCGGGGAATACAGGGATTGCCCTTGCGTTTATAGCCGCCGCAAAAGGCTATCGACTCATACTCACAATGCCAGAGACGATGTCGATGGAACGTCGTGTTTTGCTCAACATGTTAGGTGCGGAACTTGTTTTGACCGCGGGGCCCAAGGGAATGCCGGGAGCTATCGCTCGAGCCCAAGAGCTAGTCGCGGAAATTGGAGACAAGGCGTGCATGCCACAGCAGTTCGAGAACCCGGCCAACCCAGAGATTCACCGCCGCACAACCGCCGAAGAAATTTGGGATGCGACGGGCGGAGAGATAGATGCGTTTGTATCGGGTGTTGGGACCGGAGGAACGATTACCGGAGTTTCAGAGGTAATCAAGAGTCGGCGAAGTATGATGGCGGTTGGGGTCGAGCCGGTAAATAGTCCCGTCATATCAGGCGGCAACCCGGGACCCCACAAAATTCAGGGAATCGGCGCGGGCTTTATTCCCAGAAATTGCAATACGAGTATTTTAGACGATGTCATTAAAGTGGAGAACGATGATGCGTTTGCCACAGCTAGGGCTGCATCGTTGAAGGAAGGGCTCAGCGTTGGCATTTCTTCTGGGGCGACGATCTGGGCGGCAATAGAATTGGCGAAGAGACCAGAAATGGCCGGGAAGCGAATCGTAACGGTTGCGGCGAGCAGCAGCGAGCGTTACATCAGTACGCCTCTAGGTGAGGCCGCTCGAGAAGCCGCTACCGGGGCAGTCGCCTCTTAAAATCGAGCCACAGCAGATTAAATGAATTTGGCGGGAACCTTTTTGAGGTTGCCCGCTTTTTTTCGTCGTTGTCGAATAGAAGTCTTGTAATATAATGAAATTATAACCTAAAAAATATTAAAATATAAAAGGTTATAAATTAATACATTCAAGTTATGATTTTTAATACGCGAGCTGATTTAAATGTTAACGAAGCCTCGATAATGGTTTACAACGTTGATAGGAAGGTTTTTATCGATACCCTCAGTGCAAATGATTGGGATGAACTGGTTTTTATCACTCAAGGAAGCGGAAATTTTCAAATTGGCTCTTCAGAGGCTACCTTTGGACCCGGAACGATTGTCTATGTTAGGGCCGGTACGTTAAGGTTTTGGAAAGCTGAAACTAGGGGAGGGCAATCGGTTCCTATCTCGGGTCTTGTCATCCAGATTCCGACCCAAGCACTTTCCACTGACTTTTTAGAACTCGAGGAGGCGGCGGGTGTGAGATCATATCTGAAGAGGATAGGTCAAGGGGGTCATGTTCGCCTTCAGACTTATCAGCGTATCGAAGCACGATTGAAGACAATTCTTGGCGCGAAGGGAATGCTCCGGATCGCTCGAACCCACGCCTTGCTCGACCTTCTATCGAATGTGGATGGCTGGCAAGTCGTTGAAGAAGAGAAGCTAGCTGGTAGAAGTGCTAAGGATCGGGCCCGATTAAAACGAGTTTATAACTATCTAGAGGATCATTTTAGTTCTAGGGTTGAGCGAAACGCTCTCGCCCAGCTGGTGGGGATGGAACCGAACTCTTTTTCGAGGTTCTTCCGTAGGGCAAGCGGGCAGAAACTGGCGGACTATTTGGCGGTGATTCGAGTGCGGCACGCAGCAGCACTATTAGAGGTGCGTCGGCGCATGCCCGTTTCTAAAATAGCCAGCGAAAGCGGTTTTAGAAACGTAAGTGCATTCAATCGGCAGTTTAAAAAGAGGCTTGGCTTTACGCCTCGTTCCTATCGAAAAGAACTCAATTGCGAGCCAGTGCAGCCCTAGTTCGGCGATCTCGGAGAAATGGGAATCTAACTTGCCTGAAAAGGCGACACGTTGGATCGTTTAGGAAACTAATCTTTAGCTTTAAAAAATGAGCCAATCATTATTCGGAAAAGTATGGGACGCACATGCGGTCAAAACGCTGTCGAACGGTCAAACGCAATTACTTATCGGAACCCACCTCATTCACGAGGTGACCAGTCCGCAGGCCTTTGGTATGTTGCGCGATCTCAATTTGAAGGTCGCCTACCCGCATCGTACGTTTGCTACGGTAGACCATATCGTACCGACCGACCAACGCCAGGAGCCATTTGCGGATCCGCTTGCCGATGCGATGATTCGTGAGTTGCGCCGCAATTGCGAGGAAACCGGAGTGACCTTCTTTGACCTGCCGAGTGGAAAGCAAGGGATCGTCCACGTGGTGGGACCCGAGCAAGGCATAACGCAGCCCGGAACCACGATTGCTTGTGGCGACTCTCACACCTCGACGCACGGAGCGTTTGGAGCGATCGCTTTCGGAATTGGAACTACCCAGATTCGTGACCTACTCGCTACCCAGACAATGGCGTTGGCTAAACTCAAGGTTCGTCGAATCAATGTGAACGGTGAGCTACACCCCGGCGTTTATGCCAAAGACGTCATCTTGCACATCATCCAAAAGCTAGGAGTAAAAGGGGGAACCGGCTTCGCATACGAATATGGTGGATCGGTATTCGACAACTTTTCCATGGAGGAGCGCATGACGGTTTGTAATATGTCTATTGAAGGGGGCGCCCGCGTAGGATACGTCAACCCGGACGAGAAAACGTTCGAGTACTTGAAAGGCCGCCCCTACTCACCTTCGGGCGACGAATGGGATACTGCGGTGGAGCGTTGGAGGTCTTTTGCGAGTGATCCGGATTGTGAATACGACGACGTCGTGGAATTCGATGGGGCGAACATTGCTCCAACCGTTACATGGGGAATCAATCCTGAGCAGGCGATTTCAGTTGTAGAGAGTGTACCTACCGTAGAAGGGTCTGCAGAAAAGGAAAAGGCTCTCGTTGCGGAAGCCCTAGAGTACATGAAGTTGCCTGCTGGTGCACCTATCAAGGGTACGAAAGTGGATATTTGCTTCATAGGTTCGTGTACCAATGGGCGTCTTTCGGACTTTGAAGAAGTGGCGAAATACTTAGAGGGTCAAAAAGTGGCCGAGGGCATCAAGGCGATTGCGGTGCCCGGTTCGCAAGTGGTGGACTTAATATGCCGTGAGAAGGGCTTGCACACAGTGTTTGAAAATGCCGGTTTCGAATGGCGCGGAGCGGGTTGCTCGATGTGTTTGGCGATGAATCCAGACAAGCTTATCGGAGACCAGTTGAGCGCTAGCTCGAGCAATCGGAATTTCAAGGGGCGCCAAGGTAGCCCAACTGGTCGAACAGTATTGATGAGTCCGGTAATGGTAGCGGCAGCTGCGATTAAAGGAGAGATTGCCGATGCTCGCGAGGTTTTTGGGGTCGGTGAACTGGCGAACGCTTAAATTAGGAGAAACTAAGATAAGATGGCATTAGAAAAAATCACACAAGTAAGAGGTAAAGGCGTCTACGTCGCTGGAAATGAAATCGATACGGACCGAATTATCCCGGCTCGTTTCATGAAATGCGTTACTTTTAACGGCCTCGGCGAGTACCTATTCTACGACGTGCGGAAAAACGAAGACGGAAGTGACAAGGAACACCCGTTAAACGATAGTCGATTCAGCGACGCGACTATACTGCTCTCAGGCGAAAATTTTGGTTGTGGCAGCTCCCGTGAGCACGCGCCCCAAGCGCTTTACCGGTATGGTTTCCGAGGCATTGTCGCTGAGAGCTATGCAGAGATCTTTTTTGGTAACTGCACCACTCTGGGTATTCCGTGTTTTTGCGCGACGAAAGAAGACATTCGGACGATGGCTGCTGCGATTGAGGCGGATCCTTCCCTGGAAATCACTCTGGATGTTGAGAACGAACGTATTCGTTTTGGTGACCAGAATCTGACCGCTGTTGTAAGGGAATCGGCTCGCATGGCACTCAGCGGAGGCAAGTGGGACATGATCGGCGAGTTGGCGGAAGGGGAGTCTGAAATCGCGAAAGTAGTGGCTGGATTGCCCTACATGGCTCCGTAGTGGAAGATAATCGGTAATTTTTGAACGCCGGACTTGTTTCAGGTCTCGCGTATTTTAGGGATGAAAGAGTTGTTTAGATTGCTGGCAGATGAACGGGTGGGAATTGGGATCCATTCGTATTTTGCTCTTGGGCGAACTTGCGTTTGAACAAGGATTGTTGATATGAGTCGCTCCTTCCTCCATTAGAAGACCTCAGTAACTTAGTGAAAGCATGATAGATATTCTCAAAGGAGCCGGTATTTTCGTCTATCCGCTCATGGTCTGTTCCATTGTCGGGTGCTTTATTATATTTGAACGCATGTTTGCACTGCGCCGTGCGGCGATCATTCCCAACCACATCGTTGAGGGAATCGTGGAAGGAAATCCATCTGACGGCGGCGGAAACTCGTCTCTTGGTCGCGTGATTGCCTATTGGAAGCGACATTCCCAAGAAAGTGGGGCGGTAAAAGCATATGCGCGTCTGGAGGTGAATCGTATGGAGCGTGGATTGGTTTTTTTAGAGATCATCATCGGGGCGGCTCCTTTGTTGGGTTTGTTGGGAACGGTAACGGGCCTCGTCCAAGTATTTGGAAATGTTTCTCTGGATACGGGAATGCCCGACCCTTCTGCATTTACCCAGGGAATTGCCTTGGCCCTCACCACAACTGTGATTGGACTCGCCGTTGCAATCCCCTGTCTAATTGCAAACGGTTACTTGCAGCGGCGCGTTGAAACCTATGCCGTGCATTTCGAGTCTTTGCTTGAGCAAATGGGCTTGGAGGATTCATGAGTCTACTCGCTCGCAGGCGTAATAGGGCGAACATCAATATCATCCCATTAATGGATGTATTGACAATATTGATATTCTTTTTCCTCGTTAGCATGCAGTTCAAGGAAATGACGACCTTGAATTTGACCCTTCCGAAGATCGAATCTGCCGGTCGCAATGATTATCCAGAACGTATTTTGGTGGGGATTGACGAGAGTGGCCAGATATTTTTGGAAAACCAGCCAGTGCCGATGGACGAGCTTCAAGCTGTGCTTGCGAGGGTTTCGGAGATCTCCAATGATGTCCCGGTGCTCATAAAGGCTCACAATTTGACTCCTTTGCAGACGATCACGGACGTTATGGATGCCTGCCGGCTAAATGGACTTAGTAAGATTCGGATACAATCGAGATAAGGAGCCGGCTAGTTCAAGAATCTTGTTGAAACATTTAGCGGTTCTTTTCGGAAAGAACGGGGTATTTTCATTTCAGAGAAGGCGAAAATAAGAGAACTAACGTTTTATAAGTTCAAATTTCTCTAAGGTTGAATAACTCCTAGAGGTAATGCGTCTCAATCGATTATCTATGGGTCAACGGGGACAAACCTCATTGGCAAACGGTTGTAACTTGGAATCTATTTCCAATGCTATATCTCAGAATATAGACGGCTAGTAGTCTATGGATAAAGATTCTCTCATTCTAACTCTCGTAATGCTTTTGGCGTATGTTCCTTTTGTAAAAGCGAATAGCCATGAGGATGGGGAGCATAACCACACTTCTCTCGAAGACGAAATGAGCGCGATGAATAAGGCTTGGTGCTCGATACGCAGACAAATCAAGGATTCCTCAAAGAACGAGTCGACTCTTGCCGAAGTAGCGAAAGTAAACAACGCGGCTCAAGAAAAGACCAAGTTGACTCCGATTCGCTCAGGGGATTTTTCTGGAGATGAAAAGAAGAAGTTCATGGAAAGGTACCAAAATGCGATGAAGCGGACAACAGGCTTAATCAGCCAGCTCGAAGCTGCCTTGGAATCAGGCGACAAAACGGAAACAGAGTAGATCGTAGCTAAGATCAAGGACGCTCGCAAGCACGGCCGCTAAAAGTACAAGCCGTAAGACGACTAGTCGTCGCTCATTCCCTGAAACAATTTTTTAACACCTGCCAATTATGGCAGGTGTTTTTTATAGCTAAAACATTGAATCCACGCTTCGGAGGTATGAGATTGATAAGGTGAATGTGATGCTTCCTTATGGAAAAACCCAGGTCGAACTCGATTTGAGCGGAATCAATACCACGGTGCTAGAGCCTCGCTTCGTAGCCGGTCTGGATGATGAGAAGGAGGCTTTTTTTCAGGCGTGCGATTCTCCGATTGAGGCAAACCCACTGAATGAATCGATCGAATCAGGTGATCGGGTAGCCATCTTGATTCCTGACGCCACCAGGCCCTTCCCCAGTCAACGCGTTTTGCCTTGGCTCATGGAGGCCATCGATCACGTGCCTAAGGAGAATGTGGTTATTATCAACGGGACCGGATCTCACCGTGGAAATACGCCTGAGGAGCTACTTACGATGGTGGGAAGCGAGATCTATGAAAATTACCGGGTTGTGAATCATAGTGCTCATGAGCCAGAGGGACTAACCCATGTAGGGAAGTCACCTTTTGGATATGAAGTATATCAAAATAGTGACTATGTTAATGCTGATAAACGGATATTGACGGGCTTTATCGAGCCTCACTTTATGGCGGGATATTCGGGAGGATACAAAGCCGCCTTTCCGGGTGTGGCGGATATCGACGCTATTATGCAGTACCACAGTGCAATGGTAGTAGGCGATCCGTTGAGCTCTTGGGGCAATCTTGAAAACAATCCCACACAAGAGCATGTGCGAGCGGCTGGGAAACTGCTGGGAGCGGATTTCCTTGTCAACGTGACGCTCAATAAGGATCGGGCGATCACACGCTTTTTTTGCGGCGACGTGATTGAGGCTCATGAGGCGGGTTGTGCCTACGTGAAAGAAAGCGCGATGATCGGATGCGATAAGCTATTCCCGATTGTGATTACGAGCAATAATGGCTACCCGCTGGACCAGAATCTGTATCAATCTGTCAAGGGGATGTCGGCCGCGGCTCAGATCGTTGAGGAGGGGGGCCTTATTTTGGTGGCAGCTGAATGCTCAGACGGGTTCCCAGAGCACGGCAATTACCGCAAACTGCTTTTTGATTACCCGAGCCCGGCAGCCTTGCTAGATGCGATTCGCCAGCCAGGATTTTCGGTATTTGATCAGTGGCAGGTTCAGCTCCAAGCTCTCATCTGCCAAAAGGCTCGTGTCGGGATCCTATCAAAATTGGAACCCTCGGAAGTCCGCAAGGGGCATTTGACGCCCGTTGAATCGTTACAAGAGGCACTGGAAACGGAATTGGATAGAGTTGGGAGTAATGCCACAGTTGCGATATTACCAGAAGGCCCTGTAGCCGTTCCGTATCTTCTCTAGCGTTTCATTTTGCAAATTGATAGAGCTTAGGGATTCTTCACCAACTAGGTCTATGCTTTCACCCTCTAACACCATACTCGTCACTTGCCCGAAAGCGTGTTCATCCTATCTAAGGAACGAACTTGAAGAGCTTGGCTTTCCCGTTACAAGGGAAGTTCCAGCGGGCGTATTTACTAAAGGGAACATGGAGGACTGTATGAGGCTGAATTTGCTCTTACGGACTGGTTTACGCGTTTTATGGCGGATCGCAGAATTTGAAGCGAGCAATGGGGATCAGCTTTATAAAAGATCCGTTCGTCTACCTTGGGAGTCCTGGATACCGGCAGATGGTTATGTTTCAATCGGTTCCTCCATTAGGAACGATACGATCCGAAATACCAATTTCGCGGGTTTGCGGCTGAAAGATGCATTGGTTGACCGGATACGAGAAAAGCGGGGAAGGCGGCCAGACACTGGCAATGACTCTGACCGGGCAATGATATTTCTGTACTGGCATGAAGAGGAGGTTTGTATCTATTTGGATACGTCGGGAGTACCGATTAGTAATCGTGGCTACCGGGTTAGTCCAGGGAAAGCTCCTATCCGTGAGAACTTAGCGGCATCGGTTTTGAGGGCGACGCGATGGGATATGGCTTCACCGCTGGTGAATCCCATGTGCGGTAGTGGTACCCTTGCAATTGAAGCGGCCTTTTGGGTTCTGGGAAAGACATCGGGATTGTTGCGAGAAAACTTCGCATTTATGCATCTAGAGGGTTATCGGATAAGCGATTTCGAGAAAATTCGAGCCGAGTTGAAGACCAAAGGATCCGATCGATTGAATTTCCCCATCATTGCGACGGATCGTGACCCAGCTGCGATTGAGGCAGCCCGGAGAAACGCGGAATTTGCTGGAGTCGAACATCTGATTGAATTCGATGTTTGCGATTTTAAACGAACGCGAGTACCGGAAGGTCCGGGAGTTTTAATTTTCAATCCCGAGTACGGCGACCGAATGGGCGAGGAAGAGAAACTAATTATGACGTATCAGGAAATAGGGGACTTCTTCAAGCAAAAATGCGTTGGCTATTGGGGGTATGTGTTTACAGGTAATCTAGGATTGGCCAAACGAGTAGGTTTGAAGACCCGGCGAAAGATTAAATTCTACAACGGACCTATTGAGTGTCGGCTACTGGAGTACGAAGTGTACGCGGGCACTCGAAATCCTAAGTATACGATTCCACAAATCGACCCGAAAGGCGATGCTTAGAATCGAAGTCCCATACCGATGCTCGCTTGTTGAGGCACATCGGGACTAGGGCTATCGGTTAGGCGCCCCGCGGGACTTTGCTTATCAAGATGATTGTTTACGTTCACGAACGCTTCTGTGCGTTTGTTGATGAGGCAATTGGCGGACAGGTCTACAATGAATTGACTTTTAATCAGTCCAAAGCGGGCATCAGGACTGCCTGAGGGGTCGAGCTCTCGCATGGAATTGGAGTCGCGGCCGGGGTGCTGTCAGTGTAATTGAGAGCCTAAAGTTTAGATCCGTATACAATTGAAAAGATTTAGCTGAAACTAAATGTCAAAAATCCGTTAAGTTGCTTTTAAGAAAAAGTCTCATTGCCGATAATCCCACTAATTAAACAAGAATATTGTGATTGTAGGAGGAGCTGACAAGGTTTGTTAATTTTGGACTGGTCGACTCTGTAAACTCCTTTCATAGTCTACCTTCACTTTTCGTATTGGTGTATAGTAGTAGAAATCCAACCTCAAAAGTCATTCCTTAATGAAACTCGAAACACAATGCCTTCACGCCGGTCAGGCACCGGATCCTACGACTCACTCACGTGGAGTCCCGGTTTACCGGACCTCCTCCTTCGTTTTCGATAGCACCGAGCACGCTGCTAATCTCTTTGCGCTAAAGGAGCTCGGAAACATCTACTCGCGAATTATGAACCCGACTCAAGATGTGCTGGAGCAGAGGGTCGCTCAGCTAGAAGGAGGTGCAGCAGCTCTGGCGGTCAGTTCGGGTACCTCGGCAATTTTCTATTCGATCATCAACGTGGCGAAAGCGGGCGACAATATCGTGTCGGCCAACAACCTGTATGGAGGAACGTATACACAATTTAACGACATTATGCCAGATTTGGGTATCACGACCAAGTTCGTTGATCCTTCCGACCCCGCAAATTTCGCCTCAGCGATCGATGAAAACACCAAGGCACTGTTCTGTGAAACCGTTAGTAATCCCGGCATCGAGATTTCCGACCTTGAGGCGATTGCCAAGATCGCCCATGACAATGGGATCCCTTTAATTGTCGACTCCACGTTTTCGACGCCCTATCTAACACGCCCGATAGAGTTCGGTGCGGACATAGTCGTGCATTCGTTGACCAAGTGGTTTGGCGGCCATGGCACGGGGATAGGCGGGGTTGTCGTTGACTCAGGTAAATTCAATTGGGGCAACGGAAAATTCCCCTTATATGATGAGCCAGACTCCTCCTACCACGGATTGCGGTGGGGACACGACCTTCCTGAGCCCTTGGCTCCGCTAGCGTTCATCCTTAGAATGCGCACCGTGCCTTTGCGCAACTTGGGGGCTTGTATTTCTCCAGACAATGCGTGGATGTTTTTGCAAGGTATAGAGACACTTCCGTTAAGGATGGAGCGTCATTGCTCCAACGCGAAAGCAGTGGCTAACCATCTAGATGGCATGGAGGGAGTCGAATGGGTAAGATATCCGGGTCTTAATGACAGTAAGAGTGGTGCCTTGGCGGACAAGTATTTGGACGGAAAAGGCGGAGCCATGGTGATATTTGGAATCAATGGTGCTGCTGCAGCCGGTTCGAAGTTCATCGATTCGCTCGAGTTGTTTAGCCATCTGGCGAATGTGGGCGACGCCAAAAGCCTAGCTATCCATCCTGCGTCTACCACCCATAGCCAGCTTTCAGCGGAAGCCCAGAAGGCGGGAGGTATTACTCCCGAGCTGGTGCGTCTCTCCGTAGGGATCGAGCATATAGACGATATCATTGACGATATCGACCAGGCTCTGGCGAAGGCGCTGGCCTAGTCTGTGACTGGAAGGTGATTTCCAATGCTATGGAAAATGCTCCTTTGTCAGTCCTTGGGGCTTGGGTTTGGATGGATTGCTCGCGAAGTTGGGATTTCGATTGGTGCCTAGAACCATAAAAGACTAGTCACAATCTCTGGGGTCCCTTAATTTCGTCCCCACAACCAGAGGCTCACGGGCTAGAATAGTGGCCCGGTTTTTTCTAAAGAAAGGCGGGACTCCTAGGCTGGATCCTCTGGTGTCCGACGTTCCTACGCTAGGAAACTCAGATACGGACCCGGTGGCCTCGCCACAAAACGGTAGATCCTACTGGGCGGCGCTGAAGCATCGAAAGGTCATGGGGGTGGGAATTACCGTACCGGTGGTGGTGCGGATCGCTATCGAGGTTGCTGCGGCCGTGCCTCCGCAGTTGGGAATTCCCGAACGGACGTCGCGACTGGTTACTCTGGTTTTGCTGATTGGATTTCCCATTGCCTTGATTATAACCATGGTGATTTGGTCGATTTCCGATTGTCCTTGCTTGAAGACAAATCAGTATCCGGAATTTGAGGAGTTGATCTGGAACTTTGGGTGCCGCTTGAGTGATCTGACTGTTTTAAGCGAGCACTTCAAAGAAGCTGTTGATCCATGAAATCCCTAAGAAGCTTTCTCTTTTTCTGTATCCAAAATAAGTAATAATAATAATTGCGGCCAGAGTACTCAGGAATCACCTCGATTGGACGCAGATTGAAAAGTGGAGTTTTTCTGCTGAGTCAGGGGACCGCTGGTTCACGAGAGCAAAGTTCACGAGCGGTTAGGCTTTAATGGAAGTCGGATTGGTCTACTTTTACGATTGATCTATCAAATTGAGGTATATGAAAAAAGAAATCGTTCTAGAACATTTTGAATGAAAGTTGCGAACGTTGAGTAGACAGGTGGACAAAAAGCTGCACGATTTATTGTTTCCTCCTGAATACTGCCCATTAGAATATGAAATCCACCGTACGTATACAGTTATCCGCGATGATGTTCCTCCAGTTCTTCGTATGGGGGGCTTGGTTTGTTACCTTAGGAACCTACCTTAGCCAGGGTCTCTCCTTCGACGGTGCTGAGGTAGGGGATGCTTACGCTACCATGCCCTGGGGTGCATTAATCGCCCCCTTCTTTGTGGGAATGATTGCGGACCGCTTTTTCAATGCCGAGCGGGTGCTTGGATTTTGCCATCTGATTGGGGCGGTGGTTCTTTATTTGAGTTCTTCGATAACGGACCCATCGACGTTGTTTTGGATGCTCTTTGTCTATGCGTTGGCCTATAATCCGACTTTGGCCTTGGTGAACACAATATCGTTTGCCCAAATGGAAGATACTGGAAAGCAGTTTCCCAGGATTCGGGTTTTAGGAACTATCGGCTGGATTGCCGCAGGTCTGTTGGTGGGGAGTTTGGGGATAGAGAACACTTCGATCCCCATGAAGATTGCCGCAGGGGTATCAGCAGTGCTGGGTGTGTTTTCCTTCTTTCTGCCGTGGACGCCTCCCCAGTCTTCTGATAAAAAAGTTACTGTCCGGGACGTTTTGAACTTGGATGCTTTGTCCATGTTGAAGGATCGTTCCTTTGCGATTTTCGCGACTGGCTCACTTTTCATATGCGTCCCACTCGCCTTCTACTACAATTTTACGAATCTGTTCTTAAACGAATCTGGCTTTGAGAATGCAGCGGGCAAAATGACCCTCGGGCAAATGTCGGAGATCGGCTTCATGCTCCTCATGCCGTTTTTCCTCGCTCGTCTGGGTGTCAAGAAAATGCTATTGTTTGGGATGCTGTCCTGGTTTGTTCGCTACATTCTTTTTGCCCTAGGCAACTCGGACAGCCTCGTCTTTATGTTTTATGCCGGAATCCTGCTCCACGGAATTTGCTACGATTTCTTTTTCGTGACGGGCCATATCCATGTCGATAATGTGGCCCCAAAAAACCTGAGAGCCAGTGCCCAAGGCTTTGTCGCTTTGATCACTTATGGATTGGGTCTGCTGATCGGGACTAAAATATCTGGATATATTGTGAAGGCCTACGAGACTGAAATCGCAGCCGGCACTTTTATCCATGATTGGAAATCGATCTGGTTGATACCGGCCGGAATGGCGGCGATCGTTATTGTCATGTTTGCAATTTTCTTTAAAGTGCCCGATGAGTCGTGTGCAGAAAATGAATAGATAACTTTCAACGATATGAGTGGTATAGTAAATTCCCAATCGAATCGTAGGCAGTTTCTGACCGCATTAGGCGGTGTCGCCGCTTTCTCAATAATGCCGACTGGAGCCCGGGCCAGTTCGCCCAACGGCAAGTTGCAGATTGCTCAGATTGGTGCTGGCGGTCGGGGAAAGGGTAATTTCGATTCTCTGCTCCGTTTGCCCAATGTCGACATCGTCGCTTTGTGTGATGTGGATAGTAACAGTTTAGCAGAACGATCGACTGAAGTGCCAAAGGCGGAGACGTTTCGGGATTACCGGAAACTGTTCGACAAGCTTGGAGACCGGATCGATGCCGTTTTGGTCTGCACGCCTGACCACATGCACGCGCCGATATCGTCGCACGCGATGGAATTAGGAAAGCATGTCTATTGTGAGAAGCCGCTGGCCCACAACGTCGTGGAGAACCGCCAGCTCAGACTCCTAGCTGAGGAACAGGGTGTGGTGACGCAAATGGGAATTCAAGTCAGCGCGTCCATTGGCCAACGAATGACGGTTGAGTATATTAAGAGTGGTCTGGTTGGAAAGATCAGCGAAGTTCATGTCTGGTCCAACAAGTCTTGGGGGTCAGATGATTTGCTTCCGGTGACGACGAATCCTGTGCCGGCCAACTTGGATTGGGGACTGTGGCTTGGAGTCGCGGAAGAGCGGCTATATCGCGAGAAGATTTTTCATCCGGGCCAGTGGCGCCGCTTGTTGGATTTTGGCACGGGAACGTTGGGAGATATGGGTGTCCATATCTTCGATACTCCATACCGGGCGTTGGAGTTAACCTCGCCCAAATGGGTGAGAAGCCAATGTCGTAAGCCGAACGGGTTTGCTCATCCGACGAGCGTAAAAACGGAATACCATTTTGGAGCGACCCAATATACCGCCAAGTCTCTTAAGTGGACGTGGTATGATGGTGTGAATGGGCCTCCTTCCCGAATAAAGGGATTCAATGATAATGGAACGGTCCAGTTGCCCCGGCAGGGCTGTGTGTTGATTGGGGAAAAAGGGGTTATGATGATGCCACACATGAGTGGTCCCCAGACGTTTCCGAGAGAATTGATTAGAAGTGTGCCTCGCCCGGAAATCGATCCGCTCGACCACCATAGCCAGTGGATTAATGCCTGTCTGGGCGAAGGATCGACGGGATCTCCATTCTCTTACGGGGGACCACTTTGCGAGGCACTGCAACTCGGAGTGGTGGCAAGCCGTTATCCTGGCAAGAAACTAACGTGGAATCCCCGTTCGATGAAAATATCGAATTTCAGTGAGGCTAATCAACACCTCAGCCGCGAATACCGAGCGTTCTAAAAAGCAAAAATGTCAAAGGTAAGAAAACATAGAGTACTGTGTGTTGGAGCGGGAAATACGGGGAGATCCCATATTTTGGCGTATCATCGCTTAGACGGATTTGAGATTGCAGGCATTTGCACGAGAAGTTCCGTATCTCGGAATAAGGTCATGGAGGAGCTTGGTACGACTTATCCGGGTTTCGACAGTTACGAAAAAGGGTTGATAGAAACGAAACCGGACGCGGTATGTATTACCACTTATCCTGATACGCACTACGATTATACCAAGCTGGCCTTGGAAGCCGGTTGCCACGTGTTCTTGGAAAAGCCAATAGCCGAAACGATTGATGAGGCGGAGGCGTTGGTTGCTCTAGCGAAAAAGTTGAATCGCAAGCTGGTTGTAGGCTATGTCTTGCGGCACCATCCGAGTTGGATTCAGTTTGTAGATAAAGTTCACACTTTAGGTAAGCCGCTAGTCATGCGGATGAATCTCAACCAGCAGTCTTCAGGTGCTCAGTGGGAGACTCACAAAAGCTTGGCTTCCTCCATTTCACCTGTGGTTGATTGCGGAGTCCACTATGTCGACGTGATGTGCCAGATGACAAGATCGAGACCGGTGCGCGTTTCAGGCATCGGAGCCCGTCTGACGGATGAATTACCGGAAGGGAAAATCAACTACGCCCATCTACAGGTCACCTTTGAAGATGGCTCAGTCGGTTGGTATGAAGCCGGCTGGGGTCCGATGATGAGCGAAAACGCATTTTTCATTAAAGACGTCATAGGGCCGAAAGGGTGCATTTCCATCGTGGCGGAAAAGTCAGGGGCTCAAGGGCAAAGCTCCAAGATTGAAGCTCATTCCGGAACGGAACGACTGCAGATACATCATAGCGAGCTTGATTCGGAGGGTAATTCGGTAAGGGAAGACGAGTTCATTTCTATGGAAACAGAGCCGGATCATGACGCCCTTTTTCACCGAGAGCAGGAGTATTTTTTTAAGGCTATTGATGAGGATTTGGACGTATCCGAACTTCTAGAGGCCGCTTGCAGTGCTAGCCGCATCGTTCTGGCAGCAGACGAGAGTTTCCGAACAGGTAAAACAATAGAAATGCTATGAAAAACACAGCCGCTTTATTAATTCTTTTTTGTTTCCCATTCGCGAGAGGATCGGAGATCAATCCGCCAGAGAGCTTCCGACCGCTTTTCAATGGAAAAGACCTTTCTGGCTGGTATGGCGACAATCCCCACCAGTCTCGCAAGGCAGAGGATCGTCAGGAAGCGATCAAGGACCAGCAAGCCGATTTCGAGAAGCACTGGACCGTGGAGAACGGCGAATTGGTAAATGACGGAAAGGGGCCTTATGCCACGACCGTTCGGGACTACGGGGATATCGAACTGATGCTTGAATATAAAACTGTGGCCTTGGCCGACAGCGGCATCTACTTGCGTGGATCGCCTCAAATTCAAATTTGGGACACTACTAAAGGAGGGAAAAAATGGGATATTGGTGCGGATCGCGGTTCGGGTGGACTGTACAACAATCCGAAAGAAGAAGCGGAGACCAACGGCAAGCACCCATTGGTTCACGCGGACAAACCCTTTGGCGAATGGAATAGCCTTAAGATTCGTCACGTGGGTAGTCGCATTTGGGTTTGGTTGAATGCCCAAAGGGTCGTTGATGGAGCCATTTTTCACCCTTATTTTGATAAAACCAAACCGATGCCCAGTAAGGGGCCCATCCATTTGCAAACGCATGGTGGGGAAATCCGTTGGCGGAACATCTATGTTCGCGAAATCGGAGCTGTAGAAGCAAACGAGATTTTGCGTGGGGAGGAGTTTGGGACTGCATTCGAGCCAATTTTCAATGGACGCGACCTTGAGGGTTGGTTCGGTGATAAGAATGGAAAGCTTGTCGCCAACGGCGAGCTAATTTGGAGCGACGGAGGGCATATCTACACAGAACGCGAATTTGCTGACTTTGTGTTCCGTTTCGAGTTCGTAATGACCGCCGGAGGCAACAACGGCTTGGCGATTCGTTCGACAGGAAAAGGCAATCCTGCCTATGACGCCATGTGTGAGCTTCAAATTCTCGACGACGGTCACGAACGCTATGCAGCGGTAAAGCCAAGGCAGGTTCATGGTAGCGCCTATGGTATGGCGGGAGCGTATCGCGGCTACCTGAGAGCTGCCGGGGAATGGAATTACCAAGAAGTCATTGTTAAAGGCTCCACCATTCAGGTAGAGCTAAATGGTGTTATAATTCTGGATACAGATCTCAGCAAAATAAGCGACTATATGGGTGGTCGTGAACATCCGGGAAAAATGCTAAAGAAAGGGCACCTCGGATTTGCGGCCCATGGTCCAGAGCATGTCCTTCGGTTTCGTCGACTTTCGGTAAAGGAGCTCGACTAAAGTGGAGAACTTTGTGCCTCCTGGAGATTGCCCGGTCTGTGGCGAACATGTGGAGGAGGGCTTTGCCTCCTGCCAGAGCTGTGGCAGTTGTCCGCAGTCAGGTTGGAGTGTGGTTACTGCCTATGATGGGCTGGATTTGCCTGCAGAATCTTTTGGGGAGTGGGAAGATGTGGCGACGAAAGGCAAGTCCACTACCAAAAGGCTTGTCTTGGCGGCAGCGCTTTTGATTGGAGTGGTTATTCTATTTGTTCTTACGAAACCGTAGTAAGTGATCAGGATCGTAATCGGGATAGGCGGATCCATCACTTACATGAACTCGACTGAACTTCGAAAAAATGTTATTAGATTTTTTACTGCGATCGCAATATCGAGGCGTGGCATGGGTTGACATGACTTGTGCCGACATTCCTCCTCGGCGGTTGTCTGATAAGTAGAAAAATCTGGCTAGGGTTCCGGTTGCCCGTACTCAATATCTGGAAAGGGGGACAGCGTTTAGCTTGGGTGTATCCAATGTCACTCTGTGGTTGATGAGGACTTGATGCCAGAACTCACGACACAGTGAAAAGTTAATGTCGTGCTCGGTAGCGAGGTGCATCGGGTCGAGACTTATGATCAACTCCTTACTTAGATCAACATTCCACCGCACATTATTAGCGGGAAACCGGCAGCCAACAATACGGATAGCCGAGGAAATTCCTTGCTGCCGGACTTTTCCGAAGCGATGACGGTTCGGCAAAAGACCGATATTTGAGAGTTTCTACAGGCTCAGCACGAAGCGGTGATTCCTAAGCACGCACACATCGTCGACGGTCCTTACAGGAGAGGTCGAATCGGAGGATTCGTTAAAGTGCAAGTGTGAGCTTTAGTTTCGTGCGGTGCCCTCGCGGATTACTTGTCGGAGCTATTTTTCGATCAAGGAAATTCCGGTCATCTCGGCAGGCTTTTCCAATCCCATAAGCTCCAAAACGGTCGGAGCGATATCTGCTAGGCGCCGGTCCTCCTGGACAAGGCTTAGGTATTCGCAACCTTTGCCATAAATGATGAGTTCGACGGGATTGAGAGTGTGAGCCGTGTGAGGACCGTTAATGGTGGGGTCCCACATCTGATCGCTGTTTCCGTGGTCTGCGGTCACCAATGCGGCACCGTTGACCTGGTCAATCGCTTCCAGCAATTCGCCTATGCAATGATCCACTTTTACGCAAGCCAGTTTGACTGCTTCAATGTTGCCAGTGTGTCCGACCATGTCCGGATTGGCAAAATTCACGAGAACGAAATCGTACTTCCCGGAAAGAATCGCATTTTTAGTGAGCTCTTTGACTTCCTCTGCGGACATTTCGGGGGCTTCGTCATACGTATCCACTTTTGGACTATATGCTAGCCCCCATGCTTCACCTTCAAAGGGTTCTTCGGTATAGTCGTTGAAGAAGAACGTAACATGCGGATACTTCTCGGTCTCGGCGCAACGGTATTGGGTCAGACCCTGGCTCGAAAGATAGTTGCCGAGAATGTTACGCATTTTCTTGGGCTTTAGAAAGATGACGTTTTCGCAAAGCCCCTTTTTCCACTCGGTCATTGCAACGTAGTAAAGATCCAGTTTCTCGCCTCGTTCGAATTCGCTGAATTCGTCATCGATAAACGCACGAGTGATTTCTCGGGGGCGGTCCCCCCTGTAGTTATAGAAAACGACCGCGTCCCCATTTCCTATATTCGCAATTGGATGGCCGGTCTCGTCTACAATTGAGGTTGGGGGCACAAACTCGTCGCCAATAGAAGAGTCGTTGGTGGGACTTTCGTAGTAATCGGATAGGGCTTTGGATGCGCTCGTTGAGGTTCGTACCGTGCGTCTGCCTACGAGCATATTGTAGGCTTTGGAAACGCGCTCCCAGCGGTTGTCGCGGTCCATACACCAAAATCGGCCGCATACACTGGCGATCTTTCCGATACCGAGTTCAGAACACTTCGCTTCGATTTGCTCAATAAAACCCTTCCCGCTGTGTGGCGGGGTGTCGCGGCCATCCGTGAAGGCGTGTATGTAGACTTGCTCAATACCGGCATTCTTTGCTTCTCCCAAAAGCCCGTAGAGATGATCTAGTAGGCCGTGGACTCCAGCATCCGAGACGATTCCCATATAATGCAATTTTCCGCCATCCTTAGATTTGTCGAATGCCCCCTCGAGCACTTTGTTGCCTCGTATTGATCCCGTTTCAAATGCCTTGTTGATGCGAACAATCTCCTGGTCAACGATACGTCCGGCTCCGATATTCTGGTGTCCGACCTCGCTGTTTCCCATTACGTCTGGGGGGACCCCGACGTCCAAGCCGCAGGCGGCAAGCTGGGTCCGGGGCCAGTTTTGGCTTAAATTGTCTGAAACGGGTGTGTCGGCGAGCTTGATTGCGTTGTACGCATCTTGCTCTTTGCAGTGGTTCGCTCCCCAGCCGTCGCGAATGACGAGGAGAACAGGTTTTTTGCCTTGGTTCATATTGTGTGAATCAGGTGATAGAGAAATCAGCTAGGAGCAACCCTAGAGGCTGCAGTTCGTGCGTTTTCCTAAAATGAAAGCATGAAGTCTATAAAAATGAACGAAGGAGGGTATAGTATTACGAAATGCTACTTTCAGCGAGGATACTGGATTCAATCGACTGGCTCGATCGCTTTCAGGCGGTCCTCGTCCTACTTAGGGACTGGTTCGATTTCTTGAGAGAAAATCTCTCTAGATGGAATTTTGTCAATTCGAGCATCATCTCAAGCCTTGATGACCATCCATTCCAAATTGATTGTCTGGGTTTTCTTCTCGGCTTGGTTGAGATGCCATCCTAACTTTATTCTGACTGAACTCGAGATTCGAGGCCCCGAGGCGTGGTAGGTATGGTAAATGCTGAGGAAAGCGATTAGGGTAAGACAAGGTAGTCGAGGACGAGCGGGTAAGCGGGCAAGTAATGTCTCGTCCCATTCAAGTTTGGCGCACCTGTCAAAAACGAAAAAGACTTGGATCGGCGGAAAGGAAAGAGCGAATTAATTCAAGGTTCGATTGTCCTGAACCCCAAAAAGCACTGTCTGAAATGGTTAATGCTGGAATCAGGGAGAGCAGCATCTTTATAGTGGAGAATTAGAATAAGAGTTAGTCAGGAACCGACTGCTTCCAATCTGATGTTGCAAGGCCACGTAAACCGGGAGTTTAAAGTGCAGCCTCGATCGCCTTCGTGATTTTGCTCGATTCGGGGTTTGTCATGCTGCCGAACCGCGCGAGGATTTTTCCATCGCGCCCGACTAAAAATTTACTGAAGTTCCACTTTACTCGACCCTGAAATGGAGAGTTCTCACCTGATAGAAAGGAGTAGAGGGGGTGTTGGTTGGGTCCGTTGACGTCAATTTTCTCAAACATAGGAAAAGTGACACCATAGTTGAGCGAGCAAAAAGACTTTATGTCTTCACTTGTACCCGGCTCTTGCCCTCCAAATTGGTTGCAGGGAAATCCTAGAACAACCAAGCCTTCGTCTTTGTACTTTTGATATAGTGATTCGAGGTTCTCGTACTGCCCGGTAAAACCGCATTTAGACGCTACATTCACAATCAACAATAGCTTGCCAGCGAACTCCTCAAGCTTCCTAGTTTCGTTGTCGATGTCGGTAGCGGTAATATCGTAGATCATCTCTCCTCTGAGTGGGTTGTGGGCTGCAAAAAGCAGGGCGAAGGGTAGCAGCAGAAGTTTAGTAGTCATGTTTGTTTTTCCTTCAGGTTGCCGGATGGGGCGGTTTGGCTTTCCAAGGATTTCATCCCTATCATTTTGGGAGAACAAGGCGGCTGGGAGGGATTGGCAATGTTCAATCGGTAGTTGAACCAGTTTTGAATCGAATCTTAAATCCCACAAAATCAATTACTTGCAGATAGTTTTTATTCGGAACAATTTATTGTTTGAAGGATCACAATCCTAAGTCAACTGTCCGACAATCGGTGGAACGTAAAAGAAAATCTAAATGAAAAGAAAAATAGCAACAATCTTAATTTCGTTATTTGGGCTGACCAGTTTATTTTCGGTCGCTCTCGCAGGAACAACCATAGAGTTGTCTGCTAATGACACTATGCAATTTGATAACAAAGCGTTCGAAGTTCCTTCCGGGGAAGAGATAACGCTTGTTTTCACGAATAAGGGAGCGTTGCCCAAGGCAGCGATGGGACACAATGTGGTGATCCTCAAGCCAGGCTCGGACGTTATGGGATTTGGAGCGGGAGCGGTGGCGGCTGCCGCGACGGAATACGTCCCTCAGTCAGGTCCTTTGTCGGAGCTGGTAGTGGCTAGTACGAAGCTACTCGGTCCCAACGAAACCGACACGATCAAATTCAAGCTAGACGCCCCGGGCGAATACGCTTTCATTTGCTCCTTCCCCGGACACTACGCTCTTATGAAAGGTATCATTACGGCCAATTGAACGCGTCTTTGAATCCGATCAAGAATTTAGGAGCCCCTCGATGAGGGCTCCTTTTTTTTGGCGTTCAATTAGGTAAATCCGAGATCGCGATTTTTTCGAAGGAGATGCCCTTGCGTTTTTGTGTCTTGCCGCGAAAGATTGAACTTACATTGGCCAAATTTATCAAAAGGGAAGGTAAGAAGATTAGATTGAGAGTTTTCAGTACATTGGGTTTGAGCAGCAGGGTTTTTGGGCTTTGTGCAATGGGGATTTGGCTTAGCGGATTGCATGCGGAATTATCCATAGAAAAGCTACTTAAAAACCAAGAAGTACGTCTTGTGATAAAAGGGGAAAAGGATGAAACGTGGTTGGTGGAAATCTCAAACGATTTAGAGCTGTGGCAGGGATTTGGTGGGGCCGGAACGGTGGTTCTTGACGGGTCTGGGAAAGGAGAGCTTGTGGTCACCCCGACCACGGAAGCCCAGTTTTATCGAACAACGCTTTCTCGGAAGGCCAACAGTTTGCCGGCTCCCTACAACCTGTTTTCGGAGGAACTGACTCTGTACGTAGACGGAGAGTTCATGGTGATCGAATCTTCCAATATACCCAACCATCCAAGTCCGTACTTTTCTCGAGGAGATGATCGGTATGAGCCATATAATGGCCCGAATGGCAGCTTTCGGTTAAACCCGAATTCAATCGTTTCCCAAAGTTTTGTTTACAGAATTCCACTCATTCCGGCAGAAGCCTCGAATAAGCGCAGGACCAATTTGGGCTCAATTGGAATCGCGACAAACGGGGTCGCTCTATTCAATCAATACGCGGGCCCAAACAACCGGCCATTGACAAATGAAATCGACAGTTTCGACCAATTTAATGGGCACCCGCAAAATACGGGGGTTTATCATTACCATATCGAGCCGCTCTATCTCACTGGTTTGGAAGGAAAGGATGGGCTTTTAGGTGTACTTCTCGATGGCTTTCCGGTTTATGGTCCAATTGAGAATGGTGTGGCTGTCACCAATGCCGAATTGGATGAGTATCATGGGCATTTTCACGCCACTGAGGAATTTCCTGACGGAATCTACCACTACCACTTTACGGATACAGATCCCTACTTAAATGGTGGAGAGTATTTTGGAATTCCTGGAACGCAAACCAACTAGAATGATTTTACGTCTTGTCGTTTTGGGTTCCGTTTGCTTGGTTGCCTCATTGAGTATTCAGCCGGAAACTAATGGGTCAGCGGGCTCGGATGTCGATGGACTTTACAGATACAATGGATTGATGTTGCAAGGTGGAGTGCGTTATTCTGGAGTTTCTCGTGAAAACTATAGCGATGGTAGCTTGCAGTCTGAGACTTTCTGGGAAAATGGAAAACGTGAAGGGCTTTTCTCGAGCTGGTACGAAAACGGCCAATTAAAAGAAAAGCGCTACTACCGCGAAAACCGAAAAGAAGGAGAGCATCTCGGCTGGTATGAAAATGGGGAAATGAGGTTTCAATTCAATTTTTCGAACGGCAAATACCATGGGAGCTGTAGCCAGTGGTACTCGGATGGGAGCCGCTACTCGTTGTTTCATTATGAAAACGGCGAAGAAGTGGGGTCCCAGCAAATGTGGGAGGCGAATGGACGGGTTCGGGCAAATTACATCGTCAAGAATGGCCGTCGGTACGGGATTATCGGTTCTAAGCGGTGCGTAACAATTTCGGAGTGAAAATATGGGTCGTATTTCTGCTTTTAGTTGAATCGGTTTCCAGTCTGGCTGAAGTTTCCGATCTTCAATCCTCGATTCCCTTCTTTAGTGAACCTAGCCTAACTCCAAAATGGCTTGGCGAAGATCAAGGAGTAGCAGAAGGGTTTCACCGTATCGCCGACTTTGAACTTATTGATCAAAATGGCCAGCTAGTGGCAAGGGATTTGCTCAGGGGAAAGCTCTATCTAGCGAATTTCTTCTTTACTGCGTGTCCAGGTATTTGCTCGACCATGACTGGAAACTTGAAGCGGGTTCAGGCCGCGTTTAAGGGGAATGAGGAGATTAAGATCCTATCTCATTCGGTAACTCCAGATTACGATTCGGTTTCCCTGCTAAAGGATTACGAAGCCAAGCACGGAATCTCGGGAGATATTTGGCACCTTTTGACAGGAGAGAAGGAGACGATATACAGTCTAGCAAGAGACTCATATTTTGCTGACGATGCGGGGTCTCCGATAGAAAATGTGGGAGATAGCTTTCTCCACACGGAGAAAGTTTTCCTCATCGATAGACTCGGTAGGATTCGAGGTGTTTACAACGGTGTGATGACGGTCGATATGAAACGCATTATCGCCGATGTCAAAACGCTCTTGGAAGAACATTAGCCTTTTCCGTCGCCGATGGTGTGAAACAGCCGAATTTGGGCGTTACGTCTTAGACCACTTTTCGCAAGGTTGCTGTGCCTAGACGCGTGGGTCGTAACCGTTTTTTTGAACACATCGGAAATGGTGGTTTCGTGTATTTTAGGCACTTCTGTCCAGCAGAGACACTGCTTACTCCTGTCCTGGGGTATTAACGACCGGTAAGGAACCCAGCCCTAGTTGGTGCACAGACTTGGCAAACGTAGAAATTTTTCAGTGTGATCCCCTCATCTGCCAACCGGTCAATATTTGGAGTATCCAAATTCTTGTTGTCATTGATATTAAAATCGCTTCAACAATAGTTATCGGCTAGAATGACGACGAAATTGGGTGGGGTCTCTATCGATGCACTGCAGATCAGAGTATAAATATAGATTTAGACTCCAATGGGAGACTTATTGGGTGTTGGTGATTGCTTCATTCTCTGCGGGCTGTTGCTCAGTTGCAATAATACCGAGAACTTTCTCTTTCAGGGCGTTTAGCTCATTCTCATCGGGGGTTCTATCAGGCCCAATTGGTTCCAAGTAAAAAGTGTCTAATGCTATTTCCCGCTCTGTATTGATTCGGGCAAACACAATTGTGAACCCCTGTTCGAAAACGCATTTAGATATCGCATACAGTAGTCCAAGACTGTCAGACGTTTGGACCTCTAGAATGATTCTTTCGAGATCCTGATCGTTGTAGGCTGAAACATGGGTGGGAAAGGCTTCGGCAAGAGGATTTTCGATCTTGTGCAGAATATTAGTCGTAACTCTATCGATGATGCTGTGGAGGACGGGGTGTAGATCCGTCCCTCTGATAAGGGCATCTTTGACGCACTCCTCAAATATCATTGTCGCATCGCCCTCGGTACGCATCTTCGTGTGATTCTCGACCACTAGAAAAGTGTCTATAGCTATATTGTCTTTGCGAGAGGCGGCTTTTACCCGTAAAATGCTGTAACCGGCCACGTTTAGCGCTCCTGCGAGCTTGTGGAAGAGGCCCGGTCGGTCCCAGGTTATGACATTAATGACGAATAGGTGTTCTTTGGAATCCTCCTTGAGGCTGATTACGGGAGCGAGTGATTCAACGGATTTCGCTTGCGTGAGTTCTCGAAATAGCCGGTTGATCATCTCAATGTGTAGAATGATCTCTTTGGGTTTGGTTATGAGAAAATAACGATCTGGCAGTTTGTCGAAATGGGCCGATATCTCTTCATCGGGAATTCCCTCAATTCCGACTTTGAGAATCTCTTGCCGGACCGATTCCTTGTGTAGCTTATAGCTTTCCTCGATTTTACCATCCGCTTTCAGTGAGGCCATCGCTCCATTAAAGAGAGTCGCATGCAGACTGTCTTTGTATTGATTCCAAAGTCCTTTTGCCGTTCCACGTGCATCGCAAAACGTATGGATAAAAAGGAGACGTAGATTTTCGCTCGTTTCCATTTGCTCGGCAAAAACGCGCGCTGTATCGGGATCATCGATATCGTGGCGTTGCCAGAAACTAGCCATTTGTAAGTGGTTCTTGATGACGAATCGAATGATGACGCGTTGTTCTTCGGCGATTCCCATTCGGTCGAGTATTGGATCCGCGATTTCCAGTCCAATCTCCACATGTCCCTTTATCGATTTGCCTTTCCCGATGTCGTGGAGGAAGAGAATCAGGTAAAGAAGATTTGGAAATCGAAGTTCACCAATCTCTTTGCGATACTGCTCGTAAATCGGATCGGGGTGAGTGTATGCATAGTCGAATTCCCGGATAGTGTGAAGCGTGTGTTCGTCGGCGGTATAGCGATGGTAGTACTCGTGCTGGACGAGGCAGGTGAGCCGGTCCCATTCCGGCACAAACTTTCCCAGAACGCGGTGTTCATGCATGAGCGAGAGAATTTTGTAGACCTTTCCGCTCTCTTGCAAAATGGCGAGAAAACTGGAGTTCGCTCTATGTGAACATCTGACATTGTCGTCGATTAGGTTCAGGGAGTCTCGGATCAAGGAGCTCAATTCGAAATCGAGTTCTAGTTCGTGCTTTTGAGCAATTCGAAAAACCCGCAAAAGCCGTACGGGATCTTCCTTAAAAACCGCCTTGTCCTCAAAACTAATTTCGCGACCGCGGAGAATAAAGCCGTCCTCCCTCTTGACGCGCTCTTTCCTCCGGGCATTGAGAAAGCTCTTCATTGACCTCAGGGGGTTGATTCCAGTATCTTCTTCCGAATTCAACGACAAGCGATTCTCAACCGTTTTCGACAGTCGATGAATGTTTGCTACATGACGGTAGTAGTCCCTCATGAATAGCTCGACGCGGGCCAGGAGATTCCGTTCTCGATAGCCGAGCCGAAAGGCAACTTTGGGTTGTATCTCAAGCGACAGGAGATCCGTAGGACGCTTGCTTCGGAAGTGGAGTTCGTTGCGCACTCGAAGGAGAAAATCGTAGGCTGTCTTGAATTCTAACAATTCGCTTTTTCTCAGGTAATTTTGCTCCCCAAGCCCTTCAACTTTTTTGACATTCAGACGGACCTTCGCCATCCACAGAGTATTGTGGTAGTCGCGTAGCCCTCCGACGCCGCTTTTGATGTCCGGTTCTTGAACGAAAACGGAATCTCCATTTCGGCTGCGACGTTCGCGTTGATCGACTAGGCGTTGTCTAATGTAGGCTTTTGGATCCTCTTTGCGGTAAAACAGGTTGTAGGAGCTCTCAAACCCCGCGAAGAGTGTTTGAGAACCATAAATGAGTCTGGATTCCAAGAGTGCCGTCTTGGTTTGGATGTCTTTGCGAGCCTCGGCAAACGCGTCGTCGACGGTACGGGATGAATGGCCCACCTTAAGACCCAAGTCCCAGAGCACGTAGAGAATTCTTTGAACGATAAACTCTTGGGCAGACTTTAGCGTGCTGGCGTTGGTTTTACTAGGATAGAGGAACATGAGGTCCACATCACTCAAGGGACATAGCTCTGAGCGTCCGTAGCCGCCGATTGCTACGACGGAAACTGCCAGTTGGCTCTCTTCGTTTGAACGAGCTTTAAACTCTGCGAACGCCGTTTTAGAGAGAGCTTGAATCATTGAATCGACGATGGCGGTGAGCGACCGAACGACTTCTCGCCCTGGGCCTCCCTCTCGATGGAGATTCTTTACGGACTCCGTTTCCTTCTCGTAAAATTCGCGGCATGCTTTGAGCTTCGCCTCATCGCTAGTATTCCCGTTGAAGAAGAGAGCTTTTTCGGCATGTGAGCGAATGCGTTTTAAGATTGACTGTGGAGTTGCCATGAAGGAGATTTTTTTATCCAAAAACCTATCTTGGAAATGCTTGCGAGTGAAATCGCGTTCATCGAGGATTCGCGGAGTGGTCGCTAGGATACCGATCTGAGTTTAGCACGGTAGATCCCTTTGGAATTTAGCCTGAAAGAAAGACGAGGTAGCGGATCTGATTTCCGTATTTCAGCGACTTCAGGTTTTTGAGAATGATCGCTTGATTGAATTGAAGTTCTTGGCGTATTATAGGATTGGATACTAATATGACAAGGGTGTGTTCCCGCTCAATTCGAACGGGGTTGCAGTGCCCCGCGTTTCCCAGCCCAACGATCTTGGTCCAACTCTCGCGGATTTGGTCTTCCAGAGAGTCGATTCCAATCTTGTAGCGAGTTAGGATCTTGTCGAAAACCGAGCCCATGTCGACGGTTTCACGAACGATCGGGCTATAGTTTTCTGGGATGCCCCGCAAGTTGGCGATTAGGTTTTGAGCCTGTCGGGAAAATTTGTACGGCTTGTTCACCATGTCCTAATCGTGCATAGCTCTGTGCCCATTGGTGTCGAGGGGAATTTGGCCTTTGTCTATGGTTCGATTGAGTCGGTAGATATCGATTTTCCCATATTGAAAACCAATTTGCCGGTTTTGCCGGGTCGAAGCGAATGTTCTAGAGCTGCTTTCCAATCCTCGAGGGAATAAGTGGCCTCGATATCCGTGCGTATGTTCCCTGCGTCCATCTTCTGAGCGATCGCCGAATGCATTCCCTCGATTGTGGCTCGACTCGCATTTCGATACCACTCGCTTACCCAGAACCCTCTTAGGGACAAGTCATTGAATATCAGGTAGCGGGTAGGGAAAATCGCCGGTTGTCGGTCCATTCCTCCATACGTAACGAGGGTGGCTTTGTTTGAAAGGCATTTGCAGATCGTTAGGGAGCTGTTTCCGCCTACTGCATTTAGGCCCAGCTTAACTTTTGAAGACTCGGTCTGGCTTTGGATTCGTTTTGCCGCCTCCTTATCGTCCTTTAGGACGAGAGTTGCTCCTAGATTACGAAGCCCCTCTGCTGTATCAGGATCGCGCACAAGATTTGCGGTTTTGACCCCTAATTGGGAAGCAAACTGGATCACAAGTTTGCCCACGGCAGAGTTTGCCGCATTCTGGACTATCCAGTCACCGGGCTCGAGTGTTGCGAAGTCGTGAATCATTCTCCAGGCGGTCGCGGGATTGACCGAGAACATTGAGGCTTGGAGATGGTCGAGTGTCCTTGGGGCCGGGTAGACTTGGTTTTCGCTAGCGAGCGTATAGGTTTGCCAGGAACTGGGTTTTCCTGAAAACAGGACTCGTGTGCCGATTGAAAAGGCACCGTTATTGCTTCCGGTTTCGACCACTTCCCCCACGCCCTCAATTCCTCCTGTTCCTGGCAAATCTGAAAGTTTGCCATAGGTGCCATTGATTCTTCCGAAGTCGGCGGGATTTATGGGTGCGGCCAATATTTTTAGCGTCACAAATCCTGGTTTTGGAGGATCGAGGGCAATTGTCTCGTGTGAAAGTATTTCGAATGGATCTCCGAATTTGTGGTATCGTAGGGCTGCAGCGGATCTCTGTGGTTGCACGGTTACGGAAAAAGGAGGGCTGAGGTTTGAGTCTCAATATTACTTTGCTTTTCATACTAGCCTTAGGCAATCTTCGAATGTGAGAATTTATTGGTTCCTCGAATGGAATAGGCCAGAGATATGAGAGTTTATGTTCGTGAACCTAGGGCTGCCGATGCGGAAGCATTTATCGAAAAGAATCGAGAGAGTCTTTCGCTACACCATCCTTGGGTCTATCCGATGACAACTCTAGCTGGGTATGAGGCGTACCTAGACAGGCTCGGAGAGGATCGCTACGAAGGGTATTTCGTTTGCCGGAAGCGTGACGACGAAATTGTGGGAGCTGTGAATTTGAGCGAAATTATTCGTGGATCAATGAACGGTGCTTTCGTCGGCTACTGGGGGTATCAGGGCCATACTGGGAGGGGCTACATGACCGAAGGACTGGCTTTGGTTTTTGACAAGGCATTCGGGTCTTTGGGGCTGCATCGGCTAGAGATCAATATCCAGCCTACGAATACGAATTCAATCGCGGTAGCCCGTCGTCTTGGTTTGAGAAAAGAAGGATTTTCGCCCAAATACTTGAAGATTGGAGGCGAGTGGCGGGACCACGAGCGCTGGGCAGTATTGTTGGATGAGTGGGCTGAAAAAGGAGGCTCGCTTTGTGTTCGGAGTCGTAAATATATCGAAAGATCAAAGCAAGTGATCTGAGGACGCGGTCGCGTGGTTTACTCAAGAAGCAGGTGCGAAGTAAAAAATCCTGCAATTTTTAAAACAACCTTGTTGATCCGGGGTCGATAGGGATTCATTGGGAAAGACTATGGAAAACGAAAAAGGATTTCTAAATGCTGCCAAGCTCATCGATTGGGATGAATTAACACCAGACCGGATTGAGTCAGATATCGAGTCAGCCTTGAAATTGGCAAAAGCGGAGATTGAGGCCATCTGCCTCGTTGAATCTGACGAAGTGACATTTAAAAACACCTTCATGGCCCTGGAAAACGCGGGACAGATGTTGTCGAGAGCCTGGGGGCGTGTAGAGCATATGACGTCTGTCAAGGATTCCATAGAGCTTCGCGAAGTTTATAACAAGGTGCTTCCCAGTGTGACCGAATTCAATAGCGGAATTCCCTTAAACCCACGCTTGTGGAATGTGATTAGAGGGTTTTTGGAAAAGCCGGAAGCGAAGGAATTAGCGGGGATCCAGAAGCGATTTTTAGACGAGACGACCGCTGATTTCGTGCAGGCGGGAGCGGACCTGAATAAGGTGAGCAGAGGCCGATTAGAGGAGATCAACAAGGAGTTGGCACAGAAGACTCAGAAGTTCTCCGAAAACGTACTCGACGCAACCAACGCGTTTGAGCTCTTAGTAGAAGATGAAACAAGATTGGCTGGACTGCCGGAATCCGCTAGACAGGCAGCCTTGCAAAGTGCCCAGTCCAAGAAACTTGGATCGGAAGAGAACCCTGTTTGGCGGTTTACGCTGCATGCTCCGTCATTACTTCCGGTTCTAAAGTTCGCAGACGATGAGAGTTTGCGTAAGGAGATCCAAAAGGCCTCCTCGCAAATTGGGCTAAAGAAGCCCTACGATAATACTTATTTGATTAGAGATATCCTGAAATTGAGGGCAGAGAAAGCCTCTTTAATCGGCAAAGACAATTTTGCGGACAGCACGCTACAGCGTCGGATGGCCAAGACGGGATCTCGAGCTCTTCAATTTATAGAGGATCTTCACAAAAAGACCAAAGCAGCCTTTGATCGAGAGATCGATGAACTGGAGAACTTCGTAGCTCAGAAAACGGGTGAGCCCAAAGATCGTCTGGAGCCTTGGAATACGATCTACTGGGCAGAGAAACTCCGTCAGCAAAAATACGACTTTGACGAAGAATCGTTGCGGCCTTACTTCCCGATCGACAAAGTGCTCAGCGGAATGTTCGAAATTGCTGAGAGGCTTTTTGCGGTCGAAATTAGAAGCCACAAAAGAGCAAACGGATGGCACAAGGATGTGAAGGTTTACGATCTGCGTGACGATTCGGGGGAGTTGCTCGGCTACTTCTACGCTGATTGGCATCCTCGTGAGGAAAAGCGAGGTGGAGCCTGGATGAATTTTCTTGATACAGGATTACCAAGTAACAGGGAAAAATCTAGGGAGCCGCATGTTGGATTGATTTGCGGTAACGTGACTGCTCCGATTGGGGACCGTCCCGCTTTGCTAACTCACGATGAAGTCGAAACCGTGTTTCACGAATTCGGGCATCTGCTTCACCACCTGCTGGGAAACATAGAAATTAAATCGCTTTCGGGAGTGAACGTAGCTTGGGACTTTGTAGAGCTTCCATCCCAAATCATGGAAAACTGGTGCTGGAACCGTGAAAGCCTCGATCTTTTCGCGCGGCACCATGAGACGGGCGTAGCCATTCCAGATGAGTTGTTCGACAAAATGGTCGCCGCCCGTAATTTTAATTCAGGCATTACGATGATGCACCAATTGTCACTCGGTAAAATGGATTTGGAAATGCACTTGCATCCAGAACATTATTACGACGGTGATCTTGATAGAAAAATCAGGGAGGCGATTGAGAAATATTCTATTCCTCTGAAAACGCAACCTCCGACGCTCGTGCGCCGATTTAGCCACTTGTTCTCAAGCCCCGTTGGTTATGCTGCAGGCTACTATTCTTACAAATGGGCCGAAGTGCTCGATGCGGACGCGTTTACTCGGTTCGAAAAAGAAGGTGTATTTAACCGTGAAACCGGCGGCGCCTTTCGGGAGAGCATTTTGTCAAAGGGAAATTCACGCGATCCGATGGAGCTATTCAAAGGCTTTATGGGTCGGGAACCTGAGCCGGAGGCGTTGTTGAAACGTTGCGGAATCGCCTAGAACGGCCCTCCCAATACACGCTCTTTCGCGATCCGCTCAGGAAACGGGTCTTCAACGTTTTGGCAATCTGTCAAAAAATGGGGTTTTCAATCCTCCCAAGGCTATCCATTTCGAAACTTCTGCTGATTTGCAATTGGAGGCTTTAGCTGCAGAACTGTCGGATTCCGTTTGTTTTGCACAGGCTGTCACCTTCTCATACGCCTTAGAGCTTGCTTACGTTACGAATCCATTAGGTCCAAGGGCAAACTTTTCAATGAGTTAGTAAAAATCGCCCCGGACGTGTCTCTTTACTGGAACTTGGAATGCTTTTTGGTTTCTGTGGAGGGATGGAAATTGGAAATTTTATGAGTACTGATATCTTGGCATTTTATCTTGGAGGAGGAGGCTCTATTATGGGCTACCTCATCTTCATCGTACCCACATTCATTTTGGCTATGTGGGCACAATCCAAGGTATCCTCAACCTACAACAAGTACGCAAGGGTACCCTCTCGTGGTCGAATAACAGGAGCCGAAGCCGCGGCAGCGGTAATGAGAAGTGCCGGAATATCGGATGTTAAGATCACTCAAGTTCGGGGGCATTTAACGGATCATTACGACCCAATTGGCAAAAAGCTGGCACTGAGTGAAGAGAACTATCACGGTTCAAGCTTGGCGGCTTTAGGAGTGGCTGCCCATGAAGCGGGCCACGCGGTTCAGCACAAGATTGGCTATGGGGCATTGAAAGCTAGAATGGCCTTAGTGCCTATTACGAACATTGCCTCGAACGTTCTGCCTCTCGTTATGATTGGCTCGTTTTTCATCATCGGTGGGGCGTTTAGCCTTACCCTTCTAAAACTCGGCATTCTATGTTATGTGATCCTCACATTGTTTCAGCTAATTACTTTGCCGGTCGAGTATGACGCTAGTGTGAGAGCCAAGAAGGAGCTGGTTGCCTTGGGTATCCTCGGAAATGATGAAATGGTCGGAGTGGAAAAGACGCTCAATGCGGCGGCGTTGACCTATGTAGCTGCGTTTGTAAGCTCTCTCAGCTATCTGATCTACTTACTAAGTATGCTTGGGGGAAGCCGAGATTAACAACAGTCGCTATTTTGCAGCTCATTCGGTGCTAGGATTCAGCTTTCGAATTTCGCAAGGCAAAAACTGCTGCGGCCTCTACAGGGGTCATGCGAGGGGAGTGGACTTTTGCTTGCGGAAACAGAACGGTTAGTTTCTTCACGATCAACGTGCGGTAGAGCGTTTCGGAGCCTCCGAGGCCACCGGTAATTACAATTGCAAAACCCTCATCCAGCCTTGACTGGGCACGAACTTTGGCGATCAGCTGAATAAGGGAGTCGGTATTTCTGTCTATTATTCTGCGAGCTTGTAAATTCCCTTCGTGGGAGAGACTAATAACGGATCGGGCAATATTTGAGATCTCATCGCGTGAACCCGAAGTGGCCTCGACGATCCCTTCATTGATGGCATCCATCCCGACTCCGTATCCACTTCCTGGTTCGTAACCGTTGGGAAGTCGATTACTAGCTGAATGAAATTTTCCTCCATAGCCTTTGGCAATGCCGGCCGCCCCAGTTCCCGCGATAAGACATATTCCTGGCAGATCGCCCAAAGCTGCCTCGTAGGCTATTGAAAGATCGTGATCGATCTTCAAGACTCCGTTGTATGTCCATTGAAATCGAGAGAGTGACTTTGCCAGCTCGGCCTGTTCTTCGCTGTTTCGAATGCCGGCGACTCCGCAGAATACCGATCGAATTTCAGTAACGTTAGCATTAAGTGACTCCAGCGTATGAGAAACTGCCTCATTAATTCGATCTCCCGCGTGCAAGAAACCTATGTTGTGAGGGTTGCAGCCGGAAACCGTGTATGAGCCCAAGGGGTGCCCTTGGGCATCAATCGCGATTGCACGCGTATGTGAACCCCCGCCATCGATGCCAATAAATGCTTGTGAGGACAGTTCCATAGGGAATTAGGGAAATCTGAGTGATTGCGAGAGACATGCACAACACAATTTCAATTCGTTCCGTTGGAGCAGTCAATCGTTGTCCAAACAATTCTCTAATGCGATTCTGCATCAAATTAATCCCTGCAAACCCGGATTGAGCCCGTGCAAGTCAACTTGCGACCGGTTCCGGATCGACCCATTTATCATGCTTTTTGATTAGCTCGATGAGCCGCTCGTCTGCCTCGGATTGAGGTATATTGTACTGGACGCATTGCTTCCCCACGTAGAGATTAATCTTTGCCGGTGCTCCGCCTACATAGCCAAAGTCTGCGTCTGCCATTTCCCCGGGGCCATTTACGATACAGCCCATAATCGCAATTTTGACTCCTTTCAGATGCCCGGTTTTTTCTCGAATACGTTGAGTGGTAGACTGTAAATCAAAGAGTGTTCGGCCACAGCTAGGGCAGGCGACAAATTCCGTTTTCGAGATTCGGGCACCGGTGCCTTGTAGTACGTTGTAGGCAAGTTTTGTAGATCGAACTAGATCTTTTTCAGACTCTATACTTATGATATCTCCGATTCCGTCGCAAAGGAGGCTTCCGGTGAGGTTGCTCGCGTCTAGAAGTCGGTCTAGGAAGGAAGGAGAATTAAATTTCGATTGAGCCTGATTTCGGATCCAAACAGGTGAGGCATTGTGCCAATGCTTCAATCGTTCCGCAAGCTGCCGATACAATCCTACCTGATGGCTTGGCCTCTCAGTGACTAGGTTAGATCTTAGCGTAACAATTAGATTGTCGGCCGACTCTAAAAAGATTCCGTCGACTGAATTTGGACTCAGCCCGGCGATTGGAATCGCACCATGAGCGTAACAGACTTCCACGAACCGCTTGTATTCGTCTAAGGCATTATCCTCGAAATCCCGAACCAAAGCGATTGGTGTGCCGGATTGGGGAAGAGATCTGGAGAGTGACTCAAGCTCGATCTCGCAAGAGACTTCAATAACCACGAGCGGGATCTGGTCTCCGATCGATTTGAGGACTGTTTCAAGGTTAACGATTTCGTCTACGTTGCTAATTTTGAAACACAGACCCTCGATTGGCGTGTCCGCCAGCAAGGGGGCTTCCTTATTGAGGAAGGACTCCAGTTGATGAATTTCGGAGAGGGGAATTTCGCTGTAGGTGAACACGGTGGGTGGCTCTTCAGGACCCACTTTTAAGTCCTTTCCCAATGTGAATGCGTTCGTTTGGCGCCTTTTGTAATGATAGGGGTCGATGGAGTCGGGATCGTGGGAATCGATATTACCAATGACCCAATTATCCATTGCTTTTTTTGCGATTGCTTCCGCTACTGGAATCTCGAAGACAGGGTCTTCAGTCAGTGATACGCGGATAGTGTCACCCAGTCCATCTGTAAGCAAGCTACCAATACCGATCGCACTTTTGATACGCCCATCTTCACCGTCACCTGCCTCAGTGACCCCGAGATGTAATGGGTACTCCATTTTTTCAGCATTCATGCGGTCGACGAGCAGACGGTAGGCTTCGATCATCACCTTTGGATTGCTCGATTTCATGGAAAGGATCATGTCGTAGAACCCGTGAGTTTCACCGATTTGTATAAACTCGAGCGCGGATTCGACCATTCCAAGAGGGGTGTCCCCGTATCGATTCATGATGCGGTCGGAAAGAGAGCCATGGTTGGTTCCTATTCGCAATGACCTACCCAGTTGCTTTGCCCTGAGAACAAGCGGGGAAAACCTCTCGTGGAGACGATCGAGTTCCTCGTTGTATTGGCTGTCTGAATATTCTCTAATCGCGAATCTCTTATTGTCCGCATAATTACCGGGGTTCACTCGTACTTTCTCAACGTGTTCAACGGCCTCCATCGCTGCTGAAGGAAGGAAATGAATATCGGCCACAAGGGGATTGCTGAATCCGGCAGCCCGAAATTGGGTGTGGATGTCTTTTAGGGCTCGAGCCGCACTCTTGTTGGGGGCTGTTATACGGATGATCTCGCATCCCGCTTCGGCGAGATCAATAGCCTGCTTAACAGTGGCCTCGACGTCCTGAGTGTTTGTCGTCGTCATCGACTGAACTCGGACGGGATTGCTTCCCCCAACTCCGATTTCTCCGACAGATACTTCGCGGCTAGGTCGTCGGATCGTAGCGAATCGAGACGAACAATAGGAACTCATGGAATAAAATACGTCGGTTTGGCCATCTATGACGGAGCGTTTTCAACCTTTATCAGTCTGACAGGTTGGCTGTTGGCTTCCGGCTCTCTCGTTAAGAGTCTGCCGACGTCATGGAACGTGACATATAGCATGAACGAGAAAAGCAAGATCATGAAGCTGCCTTGGATCGTGGCAGCAAAATTAGGCGGTATGGGTTTCCCGGTTATCTTGGCGATTGTTGCAAAAGCGATGTGCCCGCCGTCGAGAACCGGGATTGGGAGTAGGTTGAATATAGCGAGACTGATGTTGATCATGAGAGCGATCTCCATCACTCTAATGAAGCCAATTGCTGCAGTTTTCACGATAATGTTGGTGATTCCAACAGGTCCAGACATATCCTTCAGCTTGGCATCAGAACTTTGGCTTATTAGTGATCTCAAGGTCTGGTAGGTACGTTTTACCACATCGATAGAAAGTGCGATAGGGTTGATGTGAGCTGTGTAGCGTTCGATCATGGCTCCTAGGCCTGCTCCAATCGCATAAAACTGTTCCTCGGAAATGTTGAATTTCGACAATACCGGATTGATGACGATCTCCATCGTCTCAATTCCTTCAGATCCTTTCCTGTCGATGGTGAATAGAAGCGGTGCCCCTTGGGACTCGCGAATAACTGCAGTTAAGTGCTGGGGACCGTATATCGTTACGCCATCAATCTTCTTAATGGTGTCTCCCGGAAAAAGTCCGGCTTCCTTGGCGGGAAAGCCCTCGGTTAAACTAGAGAGGTAAGTCGTCTGATTCGGATTGATCCCGATCATGCGTAATTCGTGAACAGGGTTGAGGACGGGATTTACGGTTGTCGTAAAAACCTCCCCATCTCTTAGATACGTAATTACGGCCTTACGTTTGCCGTCTTCTGTAACCCCTGAACCAAGAGCGATACTTATGAATATGTCTTCAAAAGATCTGATTTCTTCGCCATCGATGCTCAGAATTTTATCGCCGATTCTAAGGCCGGCTGCCATGGCGGGATTCTCCACGAATTCACCTTCTCGAATTTCGATTTTATCAGAAATGGCTCCAATCGTCGTCGCTTCTTCCCTTTCGACTCCCGTGAACCAGAGTATAAGGCCGAGCACGAGGGCGAACAGAATATTGAAAATCGCGCCAGCGACTGACACTATAACTTTGGAGGCGTAGGAAACCGGAGGGAGTTCGATAAGATCAACCGAATTTTCCCCCTCTATCCCTTTCATATCAGCGAGTTGAGGGAGTGCCACGTAGCCACCGAGTGGAAGAAGGGAGACACGGTAGTCGATACCTTCCTTTTTCCAACCAAACAGACGGGGGCCAAACCCAATCGAAAATCGTTCGATATGAAGTCCTCTCCATTTGGCGGCGAGGAAGTGGCCTAGTTCATGAACGAAAATGGAGCCTCCAAAAAAGAGTATGACCATAAGTGCGGCCCAGGCCCAATCGAATATTATGCTAAAAAGATTTTCCATTACGGTCTTTGATCTACGAGCTGAGAGGCGATGACTCTCGCTTGGCTGTCATATTCCAAGACTTCATCTATCGTAACAGGTTCATTATTATCAATTGTTTCTAGCGTTTTCGCCACGATTTTAGCGATTTCAATAAATTTAATACGTTTGCGGGTGAATGCGTCCACTGCGACCTCGTTTGCTGCGTTGAAGATTGCTGGAGCCGACCCATCCGCCTTCATGCATGCTCTTGCCAATTCGAGGCAAGGGTAGCGACCGATATCGGGAGGTCGAAAGTCGAGTGCTAGGGCTTGGGAAAAATCGAGTTTATTCGCAACAGGTTCTCCTCGATCCGGGTGCAAAAGCGTGTACTGGATGGCGAAGGTCATATCGGGCGGACTCATTTGGGCGATTATGGAACCGTCAATGCATTCGACCATCGAATGTACGATACTTTGGGTGTGGATGACGACGTCGACTTGTTCGGGCTGCATTCCAAAGAGCCACTTGGCTTCGATCATTTCTAGCCCTTTGTTGGCCATAGTCGCAGAGTCGATCGTTACTTTGGGGCCCATATCCCAATTTGGGTGTTGAAGAGCCCTCTCCAGAGTTACTGAGCTGAGCCTCTCAACCGGCAGATCGCGGAAACTTCCTCCGGATCCTGTCAGTATCAATTTTGAGATGTGACTGGGGCGGATCCCTTGAAGGCATTGAAATAGAGCATTGTGTTCACTGTCGATCGGCAGTATTTCGACTTTCGATTTTCGAGCGGCTTCAACGATAAACTTTCCTGCGAGCACAAGAATCTCTTTACTCGCCACAGCGAGCGTGTGGCCCGCCTCGAGAGCGGCGAGAGCTGGCATGAGGCCTCGAGTACCGACAATTGCAACCAATACCTTATCGCAGTCGGGTAAGGATGCTAGATGGCAGAGTCCTTCTTCACCGCAGGTGAGGTTGACACTCACTGGAAAGGCGTTCATTTCCTCCGCTTGTTTCCAAGCGTTGGAATCGAAAAGGCAGACTTCTGGTACTCCAAACTCTTTTGCGATCGCGGCAAGTTGATCGATATTTCGGTTAGCCGCTATTCCAACCAATTCAAGGCGATCTGAGTGCTTGCGAATTACTTTCAGGGCGCTGGAGCCGATGGAGCCAGTGGCACCGAGCAGCACTATTTTCGAGCGTTGTCCCATTTCGAAACTAGGTTAGGAATCCGAAAAGCAAATATCCGGCAGGAGCGGTGAGAATTAGAGAATCCGTCAAATCGAAGGATCCCCCAATACCCGGAATGGATGAGCCTGAGTCTTTTTGATCAGCCATGCGTTTGAGCATGCTTTCAACGAGATCTGAAATGATGGAAATGACCGTGAGGGGCAGCGCTAGAAGAGTACTCCAAAAGGGAGTGAAAAAGGGAGGAAAGTACTCTTGGGCGAAAAAGGTCAGTGAAAAACCGAGCCCAATTGAGATAAGGCAGCCGCCAATGGCTCCTTCCCAAGTTTTTTTTGGACTGGTGATGGGTGACATGACGTGCCGCCCGAAGGCCTTTCCGACCAAGAGGGCTCCGACGTCAGTAAATTTCGCGGTTACTATGAGCCACACGACGAGCATCAAACCTTGATTCGGGTCTTGAGGTAGCTCGATCATGCGAACTAGAAAGCCCAGCATAAAGGGTACGTAGATAAGTCCGAGGAGGGTGGAGCCAAGGGTTTCGATTCGCTCAGCAACTTGTCGCTCGCGAAAGATTCTCAGGCAGCAGGCGACAATCGTGACTGCGATGATCCCAGGCTGAACCCCCTCGGCATGGCTGAGCTCTAACTTAATGGCGTAGTATGGGGCAAAAATAATGATTCCGCCGAGAAATATCCCGAATTTCTTAAAGGGCCTTCGTCCCATTTTCTCTAACAGGCTATAAAACTCGTATTGCGATGAAAGCGCGAGCACCGCTAGGAGCCAAACAGCCGCATCAGGCCCTATATAGAAAAAGCATATGATCGTGACGATCCAAAGGACAAGCGTACTGATAATTCTCTTCGTCACGGTATCAAAGGGCGAGTCCGATTAGAAAGACAGGCTCGATTCAAACTCTATCTGCTCTCCTGTCCGACCAAAACGTCTTTCACGATTTTGGTAGTAGCTAATCGCTTCCTCAAGGTGTGCTTTGGTGAAGTCAGGCCAGCAGGTTCGAGTGAAATAAAATTCCGCGTAGGCACTTTGCATGAGTAGGAAGTTGCTTAGTCGCGTTTCTCCTGAAGTGCGAACAATCAAATCTGGATCCGGCATCTCTTTCGTGTAGAGGTGATTTGAAATCGTTTCCCAGTTCAAGTCTTTTGGATCTAGTTTCCCGGCAGCTGCTTTGGCGGCAATGGCTTTGGTGGCGTCCACGATCTCGTTGCGAGAACTGTAATTGAGGGCTAGGGTTAAATGCCATTCGTCAAATTCTCGGGTTAAGTCCATCGCCTTCTTGAGGGCGGCTCGCGGCCGAGCGGGAAGGTCTTCCCTCCGGCCAATTGCGTGCAAGCGTACTCTTTGCTTTACCAACGTTTCCGTCTCGTTCATCAGGAAGAGCTCCAGCAATTCCATGAGGGCGTTTACTTCGGATCTGGGGCGTTTCCAGTTTTCAGCGGAAAACGCGTAAAGCGTCAGATAGTGGATATCCAATTTTTGGCAGGCTTCAACTATCCGCCGGCACGTTTCAACGCCTTGCCGATGACCCCTAATCCGTGAAAGTCCCTGGGACTGGGCCCATCGGCCATTTCCATCCATAATGATGCCAATGTGGTCGGGGCCGTTATACTTCGACGCGATTTCGGTCATGGAATAGTCGCCAATTTCAGAAAGCCCGGAGAATCTTAAGCCTCTCTGGATATTGCAAGGGTTTATCGCTAGATAGTCAGACCGATTGATGTGTAACTATTTTCTAATTGTATTCGTTTTCAGCATTAGATACAAGGATTTGTACAAGCCTTGCTTTTCAAACTATCCGAATTATTTTAAACAAAATGAAGCGACGCATTATCGCAGTTTTGTCCGTTCTAGCAATCGCATTAGCGGGTTACTCCGGCTTCTTAAATATGGAAAACCGGAGGCTTAAGCACCAGCTCGCCTACGCTTCAAGCATGCGGGAAGCCCCAATGAAAGTTGCGGAAGGTAAAGAGACTGAAAAGGTTGCGGTAGTGGAGGAAGCCAAGCCTGAAGCTCGGGAGAGAGGAGGCCGGTTTGAGGAATTTGAAAACCTTACTCGGGAAAAAATCTCGGAGCGTCGGCGAGAGGCGAGAGCCGCCCAGCTGGCTCGCTCGCTGGAAGCCTTTGAAGATCCTGAGTTGAGAATGGATATGATTGAAAGGCAAATGCAGCGCCTTGACCGAGGGTATGCCGACCTTTTCAAGCAACTGAATCTGCCCCCCGAGGAGCTTGATGCCCTCAAAACGTTGATGGCTGAGCTCACTTTGCTACGCATGGAGGGGGGACTCCGGGCTTCAGCAGCTAGCGATGAGGAGCGAAAAGCAATTAGGGAGGATTATTCCAATCAAATTGTTCTTTTATCAGGTGATATCAATGGGTTGTTGGGGGAAAAAGATGCTAAAAAACTGACCCAGTATAAAAATACACTCGAATATCGGGGAGAGGTTGAGAATTTCGAGCGTTCACTGAGTTATACGGACACCCCGCTTAACGAGCGACAAACTGAAGGCCTAATCAAAGCGTTTGCAAAGGTGGATAAAGATTTTGAATACACGTTAGATATCAAGGATAACCGAGGGCGGGGGGGCAGATACAACGATATCCAGCTCACGAAAGAAGTTGTCGACACATACTACCAAGAGCGGGAAATCTATGACGCAATCCTTTTGGAGCAGGCTTCGAAAATGCTGAACGAGGCACAGTTGGCGAGTCTAGCGGCACAGCAAGTCTCCGAACGCGAACGCGATTATCGGCAGGCTCAACAGGCACTCGA